>Ga0209048_10000387_pt1 | contig 47288 bp, 41 predicted proteins | sample FrelakmetCRP12CR_FD_187146 | JGI IMG/M metagenome (GOLD analysis project Ga0209048, IMG submission 187146) | Freshwater lake sediment microbial communities from the University of Notre Dame, USA, for methane emissions studies - CRP12 CR (SPAdes)... | ecosystem: Environmental > Aquatic >...
TTCTTGACCGCGGACTTCTTGGCCCCGGGCGGGTCGAAGGTGCTCGCGAGCTCGACGAGCGTACGGACGCCGAACCCGGTGCCGCCGCGGGTCACCTCACCGTCGTCGGCACTGGCCCGGGCCGGTCCGGCGATGTCGAGGTGGACCCACGGGCGGTCGCCGACAAACGCCTCAAGGAACAGACCCGCGGTGAGCGCGCCGCCGTAGCGGCCGGTCGAGATGTTCCGCAGGTCGGCGACCTCGGAGTCGAGCAGCGTCCTGTAGTCCTCCGGAAGCGGGAGCGGCCACATAGGCTCCCCCGCCCGCTCGGCTGCGTCACGGACCTGCGCCGACCAGGCGTCGTCATTGCCCATGAGTCCCGCGACCTTCTCGCCGAGCGCGACGACGCATGCGCCCGTGAGGGTCGCGAGGTCCACGATGGCGTCGGCCTTCTCATCGACGGCCCACGCGAGCGCGTCGGCCAGGATGAGACGCCCCTCCGCGTCGGTGTTGAGGACCTCGACCGTCTGCCCGTCGCGCATGCGCAGCACGTCGCCGGGGCGAATCGCGTTCCCACTCGGCATGTTCTCGACCATGGGCGTGTAAGAGACGACGCGGTGCTTGACCCCGAGCGCCTTCAGCGCCGACATCGCAGCGAGCGCGGCGGCGGCCCCGCCCATGTCGGTCTTCATCGCTTCCATGCCGTCGGCGGGCTTGATCGAGATCCCACCCGTGTCAAAGGTGACACCCTTGCCGACGAGCGCGAGGGTGCCACGCGCCTTGCCTCCCGGCGGGTCGTACACGACCTTCACGAATCGCGGCGGGCGCTCGGAACCCTGCCCCACACCGATCACACCGCCCATCTTCTGCGCGCGGATCTGCGGCTCGGTCAGGACCGTCACCGACACCCCCTTCCCCGCGAGCAGCTTCTTGGCCGACGCCGCGAAGTCGGCGGGCGACTTGGTGAGCGAGGGCTCGTTGACGATGTCGCGCGCCCACGCGACCGCGTCAGTCACGACCCGCGCCCGAGCGAGTGCCGCGGTGATCGCCTTCCCGCCATCATCCCCAGGATCGCCGACGAGCACGACCTTCCGGAGCTTCGTGGGTTCACCCTTCGTCTTGAACGCGAGGTACTGGTACGCGCCGAGCGCGAAGCCCTCGGCCACCGCATAGGCGGCGGCCTCGGGCGTCACCGACTTGGAGGCAGCGCTCCGCACCGTGGTGGCCACACTCACCGCCGATTTGGCGCGGCGAGCGATCGCAGCACCCGCGCGCCGCAGCGTCGCCGCGGTCACCTCGTCGGGTGCGCCGACGCCGACGAGCAGCGCCGTCTTCGCTGCCATTCCTGCCACCGGGACCATCAGCGTCTCACCCGGCTTGCCGTCGAAGCCGGCTTCGGCCATGAACCGGACGAGCGCCCCGCCGAGCGCTCGATCCACGTCGTCGGCACCCGGACCGAGCACCCGCTGCGCGAAGACGGGAACCGCGACGAGGTCGGCCTTGAGCTTCCCGATGGGCTGGCTCGCAACACTGCACGTGATCGTCACTCAGGCTCCTTGGAAGACGGCGAAGGACGCGGACGGCGGGCGGTAGCTGGCTGGGGGTCGGGCGCTCAATCGGGTCGGGCCGGGCGGTACTCGCCCTCTTGCCAACGGGCCAGGGTGTACACGAGGTCGGCGAGACGATTGAGGTACGCGACTACCTCGCTGCTGTCGAGCCATCCCGCGTTGGCGGCCGCGACGGCCTCGCGCTCGGCCCGGCGTACGACCGTGCGCGCCACGTCGAGGGCGGCGGCGACGCGATTCTCACCGGGCAGCACGAACTCCCGCGGTGGTTCGAATCGAGTCGTGACGTCATCGATGATCGGTTCGAGCGCCGCGACCATCTCGTCGGTCACCAGCGTCGTGCCCGGCTCGAGCTTGTGCCGGTTCTCCGGTGCGGTCGCGAGCTCCGCGCCGACGACGAACAGCTCACGCTGGAGGCGCACGAGTAGCTCGGCGAGGTCGGTGCCCGGCTCCACCTCGGCGCGCGCCGTCCCGAGCGCCGAGACCGCTTCGTCAACCACGCCGTACGCCGTGGGTCCGGGCGCGTCCTTGCGCACGCGCCCACCGAACAGGAGTGCCGTGGTGCCGTCGTCGCCGGTGCGCGTGTACACCTTGTGGCTGCTCGACCGGGCCGTCATCGGTACGGAGTCTACGGCCGCGACGGCACCCATCGACCAGGCGATCGACCGGACCTCCGGTACCCTGGATGCGATGTCTCTCATGCCGGAGCGCGGCGAAGCCGCTGCACCGCCACCGTCGCTCGCCGTTTCGTTGCTGCGGACCGCTCGCCCCAAGCAGTGGGTCAAGAACGTCCTCGTGTTCGCCGCGCCCCTTGCGGCGGGAGTCCTGACCGAAGCCGGACCGCTGGCGCGAACGCTCGTCGCGTTCTTCGCCCTCTGCCTGACCGCGAGCGGCACCTACTTCCTCAACGACGCGCTCGACGCCGAGGCCGATCGTCAGCACCCGACGAAGCGCAACCGCCCGATCGCTGCCGGGCACCTGAGCGTGGGCAGTGCCAAGGTCATCGCCGCCGCGCTGATCGTCGCCGGAATCGGGATCTCGATGCCGATCACCCACGGAGAGCTCGCACTCGTCGTCGCGGGGTACGCGGTCCTCACGGTGTCGTACAGCATCTGGCTGAAACACGAGCCGGTCATCGATCTTGCCGCGGTCGCCGCCGGGTTCGTGTTGCGTGCGATCGCCGGCGGTGTCGCGGCCGACGTGCTGATCTCTGACTGGTTCCTGATCGTCGCGGCGGCAGGCTCGCTGTTCATGATCACGGGCAAGCGCCACGCCGAGCTGATCGAGCTCGGCGCAGGCTCGGGCTTGCACCGCAAGACCCTCGAGGCGTACACGACCAGCTATCTCGGGTTCGTGCGCGCCGTTGCCGCGAGCGTGATGGTGACGGCGTACGCGCTCTGGGCGTTCGAGAACGCGTCGTCGACCGGCGACACGACCTGGTTCCGCCTGTCGATCGTGCCGTTCGTCCTCGCGGTACTGCGATACGCCTTCGTGATCGAGCAAGGTCGCGGTGGGGCACCCGAGGAGATCGTGCTGTCTGACCGCGTGCTGCAGCTCCTGGGCCTGCTCTGGATCGCAGCCTTCGCCACCGGCGTCAATGTCTGAGCACGCAAGCCGGCTGCTCACCGGCTGGGGTCGCACTGCACCGACTTCCGCGCTTGTCGTGGTGCCGGCCGACGCAAACGCCGTCGACGCGCTGCTCGAGCATGCGGGACGACGGGGCGTCGTCGCACGAGGGCTCGGCCGCAGCTACGGCGATGCAGCCCAGAACGCGGGCGGGACGGTCCTCGACCTGACAGCGCTCGCAGCAGTCCATGATCTCGATCTCGACCGGGGCGTCATCCGCGTCGATGGAGGCATCAGCCTCGACACCCTGATGCGCATGCTCATGCCGTTCGGATGGTTCGTTCCCGTCACCCCGGGGACGCGCTTCGTCACCGTCGGCGGCGCGATCGCCGCCGACATCCACGGCAAGAACCACCACGGCGAGGGAAGCATCGCGAACCACGTCGAGTCGTTCGTGCTCCGGTCGCCCAAGGGCACGTTCACGGTGACACCCGAGTCCGACCCCGAGCTGTTCTGGGGGACGGCAGGCGGAATGGGACTCACCGGCGTCATCACCGAAGCGACGATCCGGCTCCTTGGCGTCAAGACCGCGATGATGGCCGTCGATACCGATCGTGTCCCTCACCTCGACGACCTCATGGCCCGCATGGTCGAAGGCGACGCCCGCTACCGCTACTCCGTCGCCTGGGTCGACTGTCTGGCGAGCGGCGCGTCGCTCGGTCGCGCGGTGCTGACGCGGGGCGACCACGCGCCGCTGTCTGCGCTTCCCGCACGCCGACGCCGCTCGCCCATGCACTTCGCCCCGCGCGCGCTCGCCACTGCACCGTCGTGGTTCCCGAACGGTCTGCTGAACCGCTTCACGATCCGTGCGTTCAACGAGCTCTGGTATCGCAAGGCGCCGCTCCATCAAGTCGGTCACATCGAGAGCATCGGCGCGTTCTTCCACCCGCTCGACGGCGTGCGCAACTGGAACCGCATCTACGGCTCACGTGGCTTCCTCCAGTACCAGTACGTCGTGCCCGACTCGGCCACCGAGACGGTGCGCGTGACCCTCGAACGGCTCGCGGCGCGCCAATGCGCGTCGTTCCTCGCGGTGCTGAAGCGTTTCGGACCGGGGAACCCCGGGCCATTGTCGTTCCCGACGCCAGGGTGGACACTCGCCCTCGACCTCCCGGCGGGGATCCCCGGCCTCGCGTCGCTCCTCGACGAGCTCGACGAGCTCGTCGTCGAGGCCGGCGGGCGCATCTACCTCGCCAAGGACTCCCGGCTCGCGCCCGAGATGTTCGAGCGGATGTACCCGGACCTCGACGCATTCCGTGAGCTGCGCGCGCGAGTCGACCCGTCCGGCGTCCTCCAGTCCGACCTCGCCCGCCGTCTGCACCTCGGCTGAGCACCAGAGCAAAAGGATCGATTCTCGTGCAGGACGCGCTCGGTGGTGTGCAGTCGGTCCTCGTACTCGGGGGCGGCTCGGAGATCGCGCTCGCGACCCTGCGCAAGCTCGTCGCGAACCGCGCCCGCACCGTGGTGTTGGCTGCACGCCACCCGGAGTCGCTCGCGGAGGCCGCCAGCGAGCTCCGCTCCCTCGGAGCCACGCGGGTCGAGACCATCGCCTTCGATGCGGCGGACACCGACTCCCACGAAGTCTTCGTTGACGGAGTCTTCGACCAGTTCGGCGACATCGACCTCGTGCTCCTCGCCTTCGGCATGCTCGGCGATCAGGCCGAGGCCGAGCGCGATGGAGCAGCCGCCGCCGACATCGCCCGCGTGAACTACCTCGGAGCGGTATCGGTGACCATCCCCGTCGCCACACGCTTGCGGGCACAGGGGCACGGCTCGATCGTCGCGTTGTCGTCGGTCGCGGGTGAGCGGGCCCGCCGGTCGAACTTCGTGTACGGATCCTCGAAGGCCGGACTCGACGCCTTCTTCCAGGGTCTTGGCGACAGCCTCGACGGCACCGGTGTGCACGTGATGATCGTGCGTCCCGGGTTTGTGCACACGAAGATGACCAAAGGGCTCGACCCGGCACCGCTCGCGACGACACCCGACGCGGTCGCCGACGCGATCGTCCGTGGGCTCGAGCGCGGCACCGAGGTCATCTGGGTCCCGCCAGCGCTGCGGTTCGTCATGTCGGGTTTGCGCCACCTTCCCCGCGCGGTCTTCCGCAAGATCCCGCTCTGAGGGACGCGATCTCCGTGCGCAACGACACCCCCTTGAGGACGCTTGCCGCGTTCGACTTCGACAAGACACTGTCCGCACGCGACAACGTCGTGCCCTTCCTCGCTGCGGTCGCTGGGCGGTGGGCATTGCTCGCGGCATTCGTCACGGCGACTCCAGATCTCGCACGCGGTCGGCGCAACGCGGTGAAGGCCAAGCTGGTCCGTCGACTCCTGGCGGGGCGCCCAGAGTCCGACCTGCGCGCCCTCGCCGAGTCCTTCGGCGCCGACGTTGCGGCCGAGCACCTCCGCCCCGACATCATCGCTCGCGCCGAATGGCACCGCGGGCAAGGTCACAAGCTGGTCATCGTCTCGGCATCGTTCGCCTGCTACCTGAGGCCAGTCGCAGAGCAGCTCGGATTCGACGCCGTGCTCGCCACCGAACTCGAGGTGGGGAGCGACGGTCGCGTCACCGGCGAGCTCGCCAGTCCGAACGTGCGAGGGGTCGAGAAGGTCCGCCGCCTCGACGCATGGATCGGTGACGCCCCGGCGACGGTGTGGGTCTACGGCAACTCGGCCGGCGACCGCGAGCTGCTCGCCCGTGCCGATCACCCGGTCCGGGTCGGGCGTCGGCCACTGGAGGCCGCACCCGAAGGCGCCTCCCGCGCCGGGCGCGTGGCACGCTAGTTCGATGCCTCCGAGCGCCGAACCTGTTGCTGACGAGTGCGACGAGGAGATCGTGATCATCGGCGCCGGTCCCGCCGGGCTCACCGCCGCCTACGAGCTCGGGAGACGCGGTCACGCCGCCGCCGTCTTCGAGGCCGACAACGTGGTCGGCGGCATCAGCCGGACCGTGGAGCGCGAGGGCTGGCGCTTCGACATCGGAGGCCACCGGTTCTTCACCAAGGTCGGCCGCGTTGAGGGATTCTGGCACGAGATCCTCGGACCGGAGGACTTCCTGCTCCGGCCGCGCATGAGCCGGATCTTCTACAACGGGAAGTACTTCGACTATCCGCTGAAAGCCATGAACGCGCTGCGCAACCTCGGGATCATCGAGGCACTGAGGTGCGTGCTCTCGTACCTGTGGGTGCGGATCCACAAGCCGAAGGATCTGACGACGTTCGAGGGCTGGACCGCCTCGCGCTTCGGCTGGCGCCTGTACCGCATCTTCTTCAAGACCTACACGGAGAAGGTCTGGGGCATGCCCACGACCGCGATGCCAGCCGATTGGGCCGCGCAGCGCATCAAGAACCTCTCCCTCGCCAGCGCGATCTGGAACGCGATCCTTCCACGGCGAAACCAGAAGGACATCGCGAGCCTGATCGAGGAGTTCGAGTACCCGAAGTACGGCCCCGGCATGATGTGGGAGCGCTGCACCGAACTCGTCGAGCAACAGGGCTCGTCGGTCATGATGAATTCGACGATCACCCGCGTCCGTCGCGACGACACCCGCGCGGTCTCGGTCACCGTCCGGCACGACGGCGCGTCGACCGAACGTCCGTGCAGCCACGCGATCTCGTCAATGCCCATCAACGAGTTGCTCAAGGTCATCGACCCTCCCGCGCCGCCCGAGGTCGTGGCCGCCGCCGACGGCCTCAAGCATCGCGACTTCCTCACCGTCGCCCTCGTGGTACCGATCGAGTACGCCTTCCCCGACAACTGGATCTACATCCACGCTCCCGATGTGCGGGTGGGACGGATCCAGAACTTCGGCTCCTGGTCGCCGTACCTCGTGAAGGAGGGGCGTTCCTGCCTGGGGCTCGAGTACTTCGTCAACGTCGGCGACGACCTCTGGACGATGGCCGATGGCGAGCTCGTCGAGCTGGCCAAGCACGAGCTCGAGGTGCTGGGACTGGCCGATCCGGCGCGTCTGGAGGCCGGCTACGTCGTTCGCATGCCGAAGGCGTACCCGATCTATGACACGACATATCACGCGAACGTCGAGACCATCCGGCGGTGGCTCGAACAGCATGTTCCGAACGTGCATCCGGTCGGCCGCAATGGCATGCACCGGTACAACAACCAGGACCACTCGATGTACACGGCCATGCTCACCGTCGAGAACATCGTCGACGGGGAGCACCACGACATCTGGGCCGTGAACGTCGAAGAGGATTACCACGAGGAGCGACGCCCCGGCGACAAGGGCTCGGAGGGCGGAACGGGCCGCGCCGCGCCGGTCTTCAACAGCTGAGACTGTCCCGAGGAACAACCCCGGGAGCCGGGCATCGTGCCCGGTAGCCTGGCATCATCATGTCGTCCTTTCTTGATGCCCTACACGACCGCGTGCTCGTGTTCGACGGCGCCTTCGGCACCTGGGTGCAGGACCAGGACCTCACTGCCGACGACTTCGGTGGACCGGTGCTCGAGGGGTGCAACGAGAACCTCGTCTTCACGCGCCCTGACCTCATCCGACAGATGCATGACGAGTTCTTCTCGGTGGGCGTCGACGCGGTCGAGACGGCAACTTTCGGTGCCTTCCCGGTCGTGCTGGCCGAGTACGCCATCCCCGAGGCGACGCGCGACCTCAACCGCGCCGCCGCCGGACTCGCCCGTGAGGTGGCGTCCGGGTACTCGACCTCCGATCGCCCGCGGTGGGTCATCGGATCGGTCGGCCCCGGCACGAAGCTCCCCTCGCTCGGCCACATCGAGTTCGCCGAGCTACGCGACGCCTACGTCCCGCAGATGGAAGGCCTCCTCGAGGGCGGCGCCGACGTCATCCTCATCGAGACCGTCCAAGACCTCCTCCAGGGCAAGGCCGCCATGATCGCCGCGCGCCGGGCCATGGTGGCGACCGGAATCACGGTCCCGCTCATGATTCAGGTCACGATCGAGACGACCGGTCGGATGCTCATCGGCTCCGAGATCGGCGCTGCCCTCACGACGCTGGAGGCGATGCGCCCCGACGTCATCGGGCTCAACTGCGCGACCGGGCCCGCGGAGATGATCGAGCACCTCCGCTACCTCGGCCAGCACGCGCGCACATTCATCTCGTGCCTGCCCAACGCCGGCCTGCCGTCAGTCGTCGACGGGCACACCCACTACGACCTCACGTCGGAGCAGCTCGCGGAGGCGCACGAGCGCAACGTCGCAGAGTTCGGCGTCAACATCGTGGGTGGCTGCTGCGGCACGACACCCGAGCACCTGCGCGCGGTCGTCGAACGCGTGGGTTCCGGAGCAGTCGGCGATGGTCGCGCGCCGCTCCCGCGCACACCGGAGTTCGAACCAGGATGCGCGTCGGTCTACACGCACGTGCCGTTCCATCAAGACACGTCGATCCTCATGGTCGGTGAACGCACCAACGCCAACGGCTCGAGGAAGTTCCGCGACGCGATGCTCGAAGGTGACTGGAACACTTGCCTTCAGATGGCACGGGAGCAGGTCAAGGAAGGGGCACACGTCCTCGACGTCTGCGTCGATTATGTCGGGCGCGACGGCACCGTCGACATGAACGCGGCGGCGAGTCGCTTCGCGACCCAAGCACCCCTCCCGCTCGTGTTCGACTCGACCGAGCCGGAGGTGATGGAGGCCGGGCTCCAGCACTCCGGCGGCAAGGCACTGCTCAATTCCGCGAACCTCGAGGACGGCGAGGCGCCCGGTTCTCGGCTCGACCGCGTCCTCACGCTCGCGCGCGAGTACGGCGCCGCAGTCATCTGCCTTGCGATCGACGAAGACGGCCAGGCTCGTACGGTCGACTGGAAGCTGCGCGTCTGCAAGCGCATCCACGACCTCGCGGTGAACGAGTACGGCCTCGAGGCGACCGACCTCATGTTCGACATGCTCACGTTCCCCCTCGGTTCGGGTCAAGAGGAGCTGAGGCGCGATGGGATCGAGACCATCGAAGCGATCAGGCGGGTGAAGTCCGAGCTTCCGGGAGTCTCGACCATCCTCGGCGTCTCCAACGTGAGCTTCGGTCTGAAGCCTGCGTTGCGTCACGTGATCAACAGCGTGTTCCTCCACGAGTGCGTGGAGGCCGGTCTCGACGCGGCGATCGTGCACGCGGCGCGCATCATGCCAATGCACAAGATCCCCGAGCGGGCACGCGAGCTCGCGCTCGACCTCGTGTACGACCGTCGGCGTGACGGTTATGACCCACTCCACGAGCTCATGGCCGAGTTCGAGGACGTCGACGCGAGTGCGGTCGAGCGCGAGGACCGCTCGGATTGGTCCGTCGACGAGCGCCTCAAGCACCGGATCATCGACGGTGAACGTGACGGCCTCGAAGCCGACCTCGACGAGCAGCTCGCCGAGCTCCCGGCCCTGGCGATCGTGAACGACGTGCTACTCGGTGGCATGAAGGTCGTCGGCGAGCTCTTCGCTTCCGGAGAGATGCAACTCCCGTTCGTGCTCCAGAGCGCAGAGACGATGAAGGCCGCCGTTGCCTACCTCGAGCCCCATATGGAGAAGAACGACAGCGGCGGCAAGGGCACGCTGGTCATCGGCACCGTGAAGGGGGATGTCCATGACATCGGCAAGAACCTGGTCGACATCATCCTCACCAACAACGGCTATGAGGTTCACAACATCGGCATCAAGGCGCCGCTGCAGACCTTCGTCGACAAGGCGAAGGAGGTCGAGGCCGACGCAGTGGGCATGAGTGGGCTGCTCGTGAAGAGCACGATCATCATGCGCGAGAACCTTCAGGAGATGAACGCCCTCGGCCTCTCCGAGGTCCCCGTCTTGCTCGGCGGCGCCGCGCTCACGCGCACCTACGTGGAACGCGACCTGCGTGAGGTGTACGAAGGACGGGTCTTCTACGGGAAGGACGCCTTCGAGGGCTTGCGGGTCATGGACGAGCTCATGGAGGGCAAGCGCACCGGGACGCTTGACCCCGACTTCGGCCGAGCACCCGGTGGACGTGATCTACCCGAGCGCAGTGCGAGAGTCGTCGACCCCGACGAACCCGTCGTCACCAGTTCTGACGTCGCCACCGATGTCCCGCTGTTCACGCCCCCATTCGTCGGTGCCCGCGTCGCCAAGGGGATAGCGATCGACGACATCGCCGCGTACGTGAACGAGACCGCGCTCTTCCGGAACCAGTGGCAGTTTCGTCCCGACAAGGCGACCAACGAGACCGACGACGAGTTCCGGATCCGGCTTCGTCCGCAGCTGCGTGAGGAGCTGCTCAAGGCCCAGGCCGACGGGCTCCTCAACCCGGCGGTGGTCTGGGGCTACTTCCCCGTGAACTCCGACCACAACGAGCTCATCGTCTGGAGCGATGACGAACGCCGGACGGAACGCGTCCGATTCTCGTTTCCCCGCCAGCGCAAGGATCGGCACCTCTGCATCAGCGACTTCTTCCGGTCGGCCGCATCCGGTGAGCCCGACTACGCCGGGTTCCAGGTCGCGACGATGGGCACACGTGCCACCGAGCGCGAGCGTGAGCTCTTCGCCGGTGACCGCTACACCGAGTACCTGCTGCTGCACGGTCTCTCGGTCGAGATGACCGAAGCCCTCGCCGAGTACTGGCATCGCCGAATCCGCGAGGAGTGGGGCTTCGCCGACGAGGACGGCCCCACCGTCCAAGGGCTGTTTCGTCAGCAGTATCGCGGTTCGCGGTACTCCTGGGGTTACCCCGCGTGCCCCGACCTGGAGGAGCAGGTCAAGCTCGACGTGCTCCTCGACTTCGCAAGCGTCGGTGTCAAGCTCAGCGAAGAGTTCCAGCTCGACCCGGAGCAGAGCACGTCGGCGATCGTGGTCCCCCACCCCGAGGCCAAGTACTTCGTGGCGTAGGCGCGGCCCGGGTACAAGTAGCATCGAAACCTCGTATGGCTCGGCCACCCGTCCCCTTGACCCGCCACCTGCGTGGTGCCGGTCTCGAACTCGGTCCATTCTTCCAGCCGTTCCCGTTGTCGATGCCCGGTGTCCGTGTCCGCTACGTGGAGCGCGCCACGCCCGAAGAGAACGCAGCACTGTTCACCGAATTCGCAGACCACGGCGAGCCGGTCGTCTTTCAGCGCCCTGACATCGTCACCGACCTCAACCACGAACGGCTCCGCTGCGTCTGCGACCACAGCCAGGACTTCGTGATCGCGTCTCATGTACTCGAGCACCTCGCCGAACCTCTCGGGATGATCGACGATATCTACCGGGTATTGCGGCCGGGGGGAGTACTCATGATCGTGCTCCCGGACCGCGCTCGGTGCGCCGACGACATGGGTCGTGCCCCCGTGAGCGTCGAACACCTCGAAGCCGAGCGTCTCGAGGGGGTGACCGAAGTCTCCGATGAGCACATCGCCGAGTACCTCGCCGCGGTGACACTTCCCGAAGGTGATCCCGGATACCTCACGTCGTTCGAAGAGCAGCGTCTTCGCTCGATCCACGTCCACGTCTGGACCGACGAGGAGTTCCTCTCGGTACTCGGGCACTGTGTGAGTGTGCTCGGTCACGATTGGGACTTCGTCGACGGGTGCGCGACGGATGACCCGATGCTCGAGGGGTGGGAGTTTGCCTACGTGCTGCGGCGCGGCGAAGGTTCGGCTGATCGCGTTTCGCGATTCCAGGCAGGGCTTGCGGAATGGTCGACCCGACGCGACGCCTTCGCCAGTGCGCTGGCACCGCGCCCCGGTCCGGGTACGCGGGGGCTCGGCGCCGGGAGTGCCTCGACCCGCCTGGGTGCTCGTGTCCGCCGGCGACTCGCCCGAGCGATCGCCCGCCCGCCCACCTGAGGACGCAGGCGGATGCGGACCCGGTCCGCGACCGGCCCGTGCCGCGTCAGCCAACGTTTGCTGGGTCTCCGAGCGCGCCAGGAAACACCCACTAGGGCGACTCCACGACGCGTCATGGCGCACGTTCTGTTTGTGCCGACGCAACAGCGGGGTGCGCGATATCGGCAGCTACAGGTCCGAAGGGAAATCCTCGAACTGCTCGGCACCGGGCACGGGCTGCACCCAGCGATGGCGCAGTCTCGTCAGCGTTTCTCTCGTGGGCGCGGGGAAGTCCGGATCGACGAAATTGCCGACGGCGACAGCCAGGAAGCGTGACCCTTCCCAGTAGACGGTCGAGCCGCACGTCGGGCAGAAGTGGTAGGTCGCCGATCCGCCACCCACTGGGCCGACGCCATCGACTTCCAGGCCGTTGTAGCTCTTGGCCTCGCCCCTGATCTCGATGGGCTGATCCTTGTCGTAGTACGCCCCAACCTGGAAGACGCTGCCCGTGCGCTTCTGGCAGAAGTCGCAATGGCAGACGCCGACGAACATCGGCTCGCGGGTAACCGCAACCTGAAGTCGGCCGCAGGCACACTGCGCGGTTCGGGTTGTCATCTGGCGATTCTGGCAGGGTCGGGTAGGGCCCCGCAGATGAACGACCCGCGGCGCGTGGAAGTCGCCCGGGTAGCGCCGAATGCCCGCTCCGCGCCCGCTACGCCAGGACTTCAGGCGCACAGATCGAGGTGGTGGGACTGCGCCGGATCACCCCGACCGCGTGCGGCATCGAAAGCCGGGGAGTTGGGTGACACGGCACTAGATCAAGCCTTGCTCGATCGCATCCACCACCCACGGGACGACCTCATCGAGCATCTCGTCAAGCGACGTCGTGGCCTCGAAGCCCAGTACTTGCCGTGCCTTCTCGACTGAGGGGACGCGCTTCTGGACATCGTGATCGAACGGGTCGTCACAGACGAAGCGGAACTCTTCCTCGCCCTTGAGGCGACGCCAAATGTTCTCAGCGAGCGTCAGCACTGTCGTCGACTCAGCAGTGGACAGATTGAAGTCGTTGTTCAGCGCGTCGGGATGCTCCATCGCCGCCACGATTCCCTTGGCAAGATCCCCACCGTAGGTGTAGTGGCGGATCTGCGAACCGTCGCCAAGGAGGCGCAGTGGATCCTGTCCCTTGACCACCTTCTGAATGAGGTCGGGGACCACATGGCTCATCGCCAGCTTCACATTCCCACTGAGCACCTCGATCTCGGACCTCGCGCGCATCTCGCCGATACCCACGCAGTTGAACGGCCGCACGATCGTGAACGGGAGCCCGTATTGATCATGTGCCGCACGCGCGTAGTACTCGACGGCAAGCTTCTGAAAACCGTATGACGAGAACGGCGGAGGGACCTCACGCTCTTGCCCTTCGAACGAGGGCCATGAACTGGCCGATTCGAAGACCATCGACGAGCTCATGTAGGTGACCTTCTGAAGCCGACTGTCACGATGGGCTGCGATCGCCGCATCACACGACGACGCCATGATGCGCTCGTTCGTCGCCAGCAGATCGTAGGCGTAGGTATGAAAGTAGGAGATCCCACCGATCATCGCGGCGCCGGCAATGAAGTGATCGCACTCCATCAGGAGTCCGGTCAGCAACTCGACGTCGCGAGCATCGCCCTCGACGAGTCGGTATCCCGGATGATCGTCGTAGGCCTTCGTGATCTTGCCGTACTTCGAGTGGTTGTCGACTCCGATCACTCGGTATCCGTTTCCGAGGAGTTCCTCGACGACGTACCCCCCGATGAATCCCGACGATCCCGTGACCATCACCGTCTGCTCGCTCACAACGTACGCTTCCTCTCTGCCTTCACCTGTTCGCGGGTCAGCTGGGGCCCGAACGCGAAGCAATACCAGTGCAGGTAGCGGGGGATCCACTGCACGACCTTGAAGTTCGACGCGCCCTGCATTCGTTCCAGCCAGATTGTCGGGAGCTCGGCGACCGGGCGTCGCAATCTCCGCGCCTTTGCCACGAGCTCGATTCCGATCTCGAAGCCCGAATCCGACTCGATGCCGACGTCACGGACGAAATCGGTCGAGTACGCCTTGAATGAGTTCGTGGCGTCGCGAGTCCCGACGCTCCCGAACCAGAACAATGAGAGGCCAGCGAGGCGCGACAGCATCATCTTCATGAACGGCCCGCCGATCTGTTGGCCTCCGCTCATGTAACGGGACGCACACGCGATCACGACGCCGCGCTCGACCAGCTTGCACAGCTCGTCGATCTGCTCTGGATCATCACTCCCATCCGCCATCGTCACCACCGCGACCGGCGATCTGGCGGTGTCGATCCCGAAGCGGATCGCCCGCGCCGGACCGCGCCCGTAGGTGTTCAGCGTCGGGACGACCCGTTCGTCGCGACGAGCGAACTCCTCCACGAACGGGACCGTCGGGTCATCCGGGTGGTCGAACACGACCAACACTTCACACGGCAGCGTGACCCCGTCGAAGATGCGCTCCAGACAACTGACGATGGCCTCGCCCTCGTTGTACGCAGGAACCACGATCGAAACGCGGGGCACGTCGACACCGTTCATATGCGGACGCCCTGTTCGCGGAGGTTCCAGATGTCGACGATGGGGGTGTCGGTGCGCAGTTCGCGATACTCGGAATGCGGCGATCCGATGATGAGCAGATCGGACTCGGCTACCACCTGTTCCAGCGGCAGCAGATCGGGGTCGACCCGGACGTACGGGTCATGAGTCAACACCCGGGCTGCCTTGAAGCGCAGGATTCGCTTCAGCTTGTAGCTCAAGCTCGAACGAATGTCGTCGGATTCGGCCTTGAACGACATTCCGAGGATCCCCACCGTCGACTTCGAGAGATTCACCGACTGCTCCAACCGCGCCACGACGTAGAGAGGCAGACCCTCGTTGACCATCACGCTCGCTTGACCGAGTTGGAAGTTGTTGTTGTTGAACGCCGCGAGCTGCATGGTGTCCTTGAACAGGCACGGGCCCGCTGCGAATCCGGCCCGAGGCAGGTCCGCAGCGCGCGGATAGTCGAACGCGAGCGCGGAGCGGATTCGCTCGTAATCGAGCCCGAAGTCGTTTGCCATCATGTAGAGCTGGTTCGCGCTCGCGAACTTGATGTAGCGCCAGACGTTCGTGAACAACTTGGCGAGCTCAGCCTCTTCGGGTTCGAGGTACACGATCTGGTTCGTCAGGTTGCGGAAGAGCTTCTCGGCCCGCTCGAGTGCTCGAGGCGAGCGTGATGCCACGATCTGGGGCAGTTCGTAGAGCTCGGTCATGGCCTTACCCTCGGCGATGCGTTCGGGGCAGAACGCGACGTCGACATCCAGTCCACGGCGGGCGACGATCTGTTCGACCAGAGCGGTCACACCCGGATAGACCGTGCTCCGGAGAACCAGGATCTGGCCATCGACAAGACACTCACCGATCTCTTCGATGGCCTCGGTCACCGCGTTGAGATCTGGGTTGAGATGCTCGTCGATCGGCGTCCCGATCACGACCACGACATGCTCCGCGCCGCGGATCGCGGCCCGCTCACTCGTGGCCGTGATCCTTCCCGCGTCGAGGACCGCCGCGAGCACCGGGAGTGCCCCGGGCTCCTCGAACGGCATCTGGCCCCCGTTCACGACACTGATCGCCGCCTCGTTGACGTCGTAGAGCGCCACGGAAAGGCCGCAATCGGCGAGCGCGAGCCCGAGCGGCAGCCCGACATGGCCACAACCCCCCACGATCGCTACATCGAACGACGAGCTCATCTTCGACAACATCTTCCCTGGGGCTCCGCGCGAACAGGAGGAGCAGCCACGGTCGCGTCGCCGGTGCTCACCCGTAATCCCCGGATTGTATGGTGGAGCATCTCGCCACGGCCAACGCTGTGCCCACCCGACCCTCCCGGCGCGGGTCGGCACCGCCAGCCAGGCGCCACCCGACCAGCAGGCTGCTTCCGATGAGTGATCCGAGTGCGAACGACCTCACCGGGGGAATCGACTATGGGCGGCTCTACGAGTTCCGGTTTCGCGAGGTCGACCAGGCCGCCCGCGAGCGCGCCTGGCGAGAAATCACGCCATGGCTGTACCGAGCGCTCGGGGAGCCACGGCGGATCCTCGACCCCGCCGCGGGGCGGGGTGAGTTCATCAGGGTCGTGCCGGCCGAAGAGCGCTGGCTGATCGACCAGGTCGACCAGCGCACCGATGGTTGGGACACCGCCCTGAAGGTGATCATCGGGGATGCCCGCACCGTCGAGCTGCCGGCGGATTACTTCGACGGCATCTTGGTGTCAAACCTGTTGGAGCATTTCGCGTCCCAGGAGGACGTCGGCACGTTCCTCGGGCGCATGCACACATGCCTTCAGCCCGGAGGTCGGATCGCGGTGCTGGGACCGAACTTCCGCTACTGCATGAAGGAGTACTTCGACTGCGCCGACCACACCCTCGCGCTCACACACCTCTCAGCTTCGGAGCACTTGTACGCCGCCGGCTTCGAAGTGGAGCGGATCATCCCGCGATTCCTTCCCTATTCGTTTCGCGGTCGCACACCGCGGGCCCCGAGCCTCGTCCGCGCCTACCTGCGATTCCCGCCAGCATGGCGACTCATGGGACGCCAATTCCTCCTGATCGGACGGGTCCCAGAATGACGCCAGACCGATGAAGGGACTCATCCTCTCTGGCGGCGCCGGCACGCGTCTTCGCCCGATCACACACACGAGTGCGAAGCAGCTCGTCCCGATCGCCAACAAGCCCATCCTCTTCTACGGCATCGAGGACATGGCCGAGGCCGGGATCAAGGAGATCGGCATCATCGTGGGCGATACCGGCCACGAGATCATCGCCGCGGTTGGTGATGGGTCGAGATGGGGAGTCGACGTCACCTACATCCCCCAGGACGCGCCGCTCGGTCTCGCGCACTGCGTGCTCATCGCTCGCGACTTCCTCGGTGACGACGACTTCGTGATGTACCTCGGGGACAACATGCTCCAACAGGGCCTCACCGAGTTCGTCGACCGATTCGAGGCGGCCCGCGCGGTCGGCGGTGCCGGGGCTCCGAGCGCGCAGATCCTCCTCGCCCACGTCGATGATCCACGCCAGTTCGGCGTCGCGGACGTCAACGAATTCGGTGAGGTCGTCCACCTCGTCGAGAAGCCCGCCGACCCGCCGTCGGATCTGGCGCTGGTGGGGGTCTACCTCTTCGATCCGAGCGTGCACCTCGCAGTCGCCTCGATCGAGCCGTCGGCGCGAGGTGAGCTCGAGATCACGGACGCGATCCAGTGGCTCGTCGATCACGACCACCGGGTCCGTCACGAGGTCCTCGCCGGGTGGTGGATCGACACCGGGAAGAAGGACCCATTGCTCGAGTGCAATCGGCTGGTGCTCGAGACACTCGAACGTCGCATCGACGGGATCGTCGACGACGCGTCGACACTCGAGGGCCGGGTCGTGGTCGAACAGGGGGCCGAGATCATCGGATCGCGCATCCGCGGACCTGTCGTGATCGGCGAACGGACTCGTGTCGTCAACAGCTACGTCGGTCCGTTCACGTCCATCGCACCAGACTGCACGATCACCGATACCGAGCTCGAGCATTCCGTCGTCCTGGACCACAGCAGCATCGTGGGCATCGCGGGGATCTCTGACTCCCTCGTTGGCCGCTCGGTGGAAGTCTCTCGTTCTGCGCTTCGCCCGCGAGCACTGCGCCTGATGCTCGGTGACCATTCCAAAGTGGACCTGGAGTAGAAACGACAGATGACGACGGTGACCGAGTCGAACGATATCTCGGGTGTTCACATCGTGGAACCATCAATCCACGGCGATGCCCGAGGGTTCTTCGTCGAGACGTACCGCAGAGAATGGTTCCCGCAGGGCCGAGAGATGGTTCAGGGCAACCGCGGCGATCGACAGGCGGGCGCGATCGTCGGCCTGCATTATCACCTTCACCAGGCCGACTACTGGTACGTCCCATTCGGAAGCGCGCGGGTTGTGCTCCACGACCTCCGTGAGAATTCACCGACCGACGGCGCAACCCTCACGATCGATCTCGGTCGACGCGACGACGGATCCCACGATCACCGCGGTGTCTTCATCCCGCCGGGGGTGGCGCACGGGTTCGCGGCCCTGAGCGACATGACCATCACCTACCTTGTCGACAGCTACTACAACCCCGCAGACGAGCTGGGGGTGGCATGGGACGATCCCGCAATCGGCGCCGACTGGGGCATCGAGGGTCCGGTACTCTCCGAGCGCGATCAGAACAACCCTCGCCGCGCCGAGTTCCGTCCCGCACTGCGGCCCCACTTCTCCCTACGGACCTGACCATGCGGATCTTCGTCACCGGCGGCGCCGGCTTCATCGGATCCAACTATGTGCGTCACGTGCTGGGAACGAGTGATGACGACGTCACCGTCTTCGATGCGCTCACCTACGCCGGGAACCTCGAGAGCCTGCGCGACGTCGAGGACGACCCTCGGTACACGTTTGTGAAGGGCGACATCACCGATCGAGAGGCCGTCAGCGCGGCACTCGAGGGTCACGACGCGGTGGTGCACTTCGCGGCAGAGAGCCACGTCGACCGTTCGATCGTGAGCCCGGACGAGTTCGTCCACACGAACTGCGACGGAACCAACGTGCTGTGCGATGTCGCACGCGTGGTCGGCGTTGACCGGTTCCTTCACGTTTCGACCGACGAGGTATACGGATCGATCGACACTGGCTCGTTCCGAGAGTCCGATCCGCTCGGACCGCGCTCTCCCTACTCCGCATCGAAGGCCGGCTCCGACCTGATCGCGCTCTCGTATTTCACGACGCACGGGCTTCCGGTCCTCGTCACCCGATCGTCGAACAACTTCGGGCCGTACCAATTCCCCGAGAAGGTCGTTCCACTCTTCGTCACGAACCTCCTCGACGGCCTGAAGATCCCGCTCTACGGCGACGGTCAGAACGTCCGGGACTGGTGCTTCGTGGAAGACAACTGTCGCGGGGTGGACCTGGTCCTGCGACGCGGTGAGATCGGGGAGATCTACAACATCGGGGCCGGGAACGAGGTCACCAATCAAGAGTTGACGGAGATGCTCCTCGATCTCCTCGGTCACGCCACGTCGATGATCGAGCATGTAGAGGATCGCCTCGGCCACGATCGGCGCTACTCGATCGACACCGCGAGGATTCGAACCTTGGGCTGGGCTCCCGAACGCGAGTTCGCGCACGCGCTCGCCGCGACGGTCGCGTGGTACCGCGATCATCGTTGGTGGTGGGAACCCCTCAAGCGCTGATGCGTGTTCTCGTCACTGGAGCAGGCGGCCAGCTGGGACGCGAGCTCGTCGCCGCGTTTGCTGACCACGACGTCATCGCCGCCGGGCATTCGACTCTCGACGTGGCGAATCGGGGACACGTCCTTGCGCTCACCACGTCGGCAGTGCCAGACGTCCTCATCCACGCCGCGGCGTGGACAGCAGTGGACGACTGCGAAGGCGATCCCGAGCGAGCTTTTCGGACGAACGCGCTCGGAACGCGCCACATCGCCGAGGCGGCCCGTAGGGTCGACGCCCATCTTGTCTACGTGTCCACCGACTACGTCTTCGACGGCACCAAGTCGACGCCGTACACCGAGTGGGACACACCGAACCCGACGTCGGTGTACGGGCGGTCGAAGCTCGCAGGAGAGCGCGAGGCCGGGCCGGATGCGACGATCGTGCGCACATCGTGGGTCTGCGGGCGCCACGGGGCAAACATGGTGAAGACCATTCTGCGACTCGCGAGTGGGCATCCGACCCTGAGCTTCGTCGACGATCAACGCGGGCACCCGTCGTTCGCCGACGACCTGGCCGGTGCGATTCGAGAGCTGGCGGTTGATCGGCGACCCGGGCTCTTCCATGTCACGAATCAGGGCGCAGTGTCCTGGTTCGAGTTCGCTCGGATCGTGCTCGAGATGGCCGGCGATGACCCCGATCGCGTCCACCCGATCACCACGGCCGATCTCGATCCCCCACGCCCCGCGCCTCGACCCACCAATTCAGTCCTCGACAACGCGGCGCTGCGGATGAGTGGCGTGCGGCTACTCCCTGATTTCCGGGAGCCATTGGCTCGGCTCGTCGCAGAACTCACGTCGGGCTGAAGGCGTGCGGATCCGAGTCGTCGTGGTCAACTACAACGGCGGCGACACCACCGTCAGGTGCGTTCGCCATCTCGCGGCATCCGATTGGCCGAGTGCCGACCTCGAGGTCGTACTCGTCGACAATGCATCACATGACGATGCCGCAGCTCGTGTCGAGCTCGACTTTCCCGTCGTGCGGATCATCCGTAGCGATGTGAATCGAGGCTTTGCCGGTGGATGCAACTTGGGTATGCAGGATCTCGGTGACGTCGGAGCCGTCGCACTTGTCAACAGTGACGCATTCGTCGAACCCGGATGGTTGGATCCCCTCGTCCGTGCTCTGGATGGGGACGCAAGGGTTGGCGCCGCGTGCCCCAAGATCCGGCTCGCCGGACCGTTCCGGGTGGTCGAGGTCGACTCAGGCACACTGACGCTCGGCCGCGGTGATCGGCGCCGCCTCGGTGTCCGGATCAGCGGCGTCCGTGTCCTCGACGACGACCGGTGGACGCGAACGCGGGTACTGGACGGCTGCTACGAAGCGCAGCCCGATGGCGACCCGACCGGACCTCTTGCACGATGGACACGCGGGCGAGCGCACCTCGCCATCCCGGTTGACCGTCGTGAGGTGAAGGGGATGATCAGACTCAGCGCCCTGGAACCGACGACCGCGACCATCCGGTCCGGAAGCTCCTGGATCACGCACCGCGTGGCCAAGGAACCGTCGTGGTACCCGGTCGACTTGACCGCCCCGCCGATCCAGTTGCTCCACAACACCGGGAGCATCCTCACCGACGACGACTACGGCGCCGATCGTGGCTATCTCGAACCCGACGACGGGCGCTACGACGGCTCGGGCGACGTGTTCGCGTGGTGCGGAGCCGCGGTGCTGCTTCGACGTGAATACCTCGAAGAGGTGGGGCTCTTCGACGAGCGTCTCTTCCTCTACTACGAGGACTTCGAGCTCGCGTGGCGGGGCAACTCGTACGGCTGGGTGTACCGCTACGTCCCGGAGTGCGTCGTCGAGCACATCCACGCGGCGTCGAGCGGAGAGGGGTCGTCCCTCCAGCGCTACTACAACGAGCGCAACCGGCTGCTCGTACTGACACGACACGCATCGTGGTCTCGGGTGCTCCGGGCCATCGTCCTCTTCGTCGCCGTGACCACCTCGTACGCGTTGCGCGACGTGGTCAGTCCGATCCTGCGTGGTCGGTCCGTCGAGCGATCAATTGTGGCCGACCGCATACGAGCATTCGCGGCGTACCTTCACATGGCACCCCCCATGGTCTGCAGCCGCTGGCGGGACCGATGACCACACCCACGCCGACGTCGTCCAACTCCAGCACCGACGCTCGACGATTCATGCACGTCCCGGCACTGAGGGACGCCGTGCTCGATCAGCCCTGGCGGTTCGCGGCGTGGGCGCACTGGGCAACGCTCGCGTTTGCTGGTGGCTTCCTCGCATGGGCCGACCGGCACCAGTGGTTCGCCGCCGATGAGTGGGCGTTTCTTGTGCGCCGCGGCATTTCGCTCGACGACCTGGTTCGCCCGCACAACGAGCATTGGACCGCGTTTCCCTTCTTGGTCTACCGGGGGCTCTTCGAGCTCTTCGGCGTTCGGACCTACGCGCCATACCTCGCGGTCGTGATCGTGGCCCACTTGACGCTCGCCCACCTGCTCTGGCGACTCCTGAAGCGAATGGGAGCGGATCCGTGGCTGACGACGGCTGCAGTGGGGCTGTTCGCCGTGCTGGGGATCGGTTGGGAGAACCTGACCTCCGGATTCCAGATCACGCTCTTCGTGCCGCTCATCTTCGCGATCGGAGCCCTGCTCGTCCTCGAGCGGCATCCAGTCCCATCGCTTCGTGAGGAGCTCATCGCGGCAGCTCTCCTCGTCCTCGCACTCCCGTGGTCCGGCACGGGTCTGTTCGTCGCGATCCTCGTGGGGCTGTGCACGCTCCTGCGCCGAGGACTGCGAGCCGCCGCGATCGTTTCAGGACCGGCTGGAGCCGTCTACGTCATCTGGTATCTCGCCGAGGCCCGCAACATCCACGGAGCCGGTGAGCAGCCGCTCCGCACCGCACTCCAGGACGTGCCGAGCTTCGTGTGGCGAGGCCTCGTCGACGCGTCAGAGCATTCCCTCGGGCTGAAGGGGATCGGTCCCGTCGTCCTGGTGCTCCTGGCACTCTTCTTGCTCCACTGGGTTGGGCGCGTGCCAGAGATCTGGCCCGAGGTCGTGGTACTTGCGGCCGGGAGCGCATTGTTCCTCGGGCTGACGGCCCTGCGGCGGTCGGGATTGGGCATCGCGAGCGCGGGAGCGCCGCGGTACAGCTACCTCGTCGTCGCTCTGTTGCTCCCCGCGGCTGTGTTCGCACTCGACAGGGGTTTGGGGCACAGTCGATTCCGTGCCCCCGCGGCGATCGCGTTGGGACTGGTGCTCCTCATTGTCCAACTCTCGACCTTCAATACCTACGCGGCGACGTATGCATCCATCAAGCAGGAGCACAAGCACCGGATCTTGGCGACCGCGCAGCTCCTCGGTGAAGGGCAGAAGACCGTGGTCGACCAGCCGGTCCCGGATTTCGACCCTGATCTCACGATGCAGGATCTCCGCCGCCTCCGAACCGAGGGCGACCTCCCCGGGAACGTCACCCCCACGCGCAGCGATCTCTTGTCGGCCGCAACGTGGGTCCAGGTAGCAGTCACCGAGCAGCGGCCCCCGCGCGGCGAGCAGCCATCGGTCGTCGGTGCCGATGGGACGAGCTTGTCGGGCGGTGCGCCGACGTGCGTGCGCGCCTTCGGCCGCGGGAGCACCCCCGAGGTCACCTTGCGTTTCGCCAGACCGGGGCGTGTGCGCTTGCGCCCCGGGCGCGGGCTCACAGTGTCGCTCTCGCTCTCGCGTGACGGCGCGCACGGTCGGCCACGATCTCTGGAGCTTCCCGGCGATCGATCCTCCTGGCTCGATGTGCGAACGGGCGGTGACGTCCATCTCGGGTTCCCTGCTGACCGTACGCTGGAACTCTGCGGCCTCGACACCGCCATATAGGCCCGGGCGGGCTCCGCGCTCAACTGCGGCCGTCGCGCGCAAATGGCCAGGGTGTGCCTGCCGTACTGCTCGTGAGCTTTGGCTTCACGGTGGCCTACGGCTTGCCCGCCTCCCCGCTCACCGGGAGCCAGGTCGAGAACCACTCAGGGTGCGACGGATCCGTCGAAACATGTTCCGGACAACGGTCCCCATCCCACCCGAGCGATAGTGCTCCCGGAAGACGCGCAGATCGGATCGCCACCAGGACGGTCTTGGTGCTCGTCGCCTGATCTCGCCGTCGCGCATGATCGCGGACATCGACCCATCCAAGAGGTCGGGCGCGCGCCGAGGAGCGCGACAGAAGGCCGCGAGTGGTTCCAGCACGCGCGACCAGCGGAACTCCTCCGCTACGACCTGCATGTTCTCGCGGCAGGCCCGGTTCGCGCCATCGTCCGCGAGCAACTCGAAGAGCGCTTCCTCGAGCGCGTCCACGTCCTCGGCGGGAACCGTGCGCCCGATCCTGTGGCGCTCGATGACTTCGGCGAGCGAGTCACCGCCGGTCGCCACGACCGGGAGTGAGGCCCAGAGGTAGTCGAGGATCCGAGTTCGGAACGAGAACTCGGTCTCGATGTGATCGAGGTGGGTACTCACACCCACGTCGGACTCGAGGAGGTAGTTCTGACGATCGTCGTAGTCGACCCACCCCTCGTTGAAGAAGACGTGCGTGTCGGTGAGCCCGAGCTCGTTGGCAAGCTCGCGGGTCGCGACCGCCATCCGCATCTCGGGGACGTGCGGATTCGGGTGCTTCAAACCCAAGAAGAACAATCGTACGGACGGCACCCGCGAACGAAGCTTGTCGACGGCGTGGAGCAGCGTCAACGGGTCGAACCAGTTGTACACCCCTCCACCCCACAACACGATCTTGTCTCCGGGCCCGATCCCGGGCACGACCCCACGGAGCACAGGCCGGGTCTGTCGTGGCGCGGCGTCGCTGACCCCGAATGGTACGACGGTCACGAGATCACGCAACGTCTCGCTCGCGTCGTACGTGAGGGGGTTGATGCGTCCGACCCCCGCAAGCTGACCCAGCCAAAAGTCGCGCTGCTTCTCGCTCGCGCACAGAAAGAAATCGCCACGGGCAAGCTGTTCGTTGAGCACGTCGGTCGAGGCCTGCACGATACGGCGCCGCGTGTCGTCGTCATGATCTCGCGCTTGCTCGAGCTGCTCGAGGTGCATCGGGTCATAGATGTCGGCGACGAGCACTTTGTCGGACGTGCGCAGATAAGGATGCTCGTACATGACGTGCCCCTGGAAGATGCACACGTCACACCACGACACAAGCTTCCGCAGCTCGTGGCTCGTCGCGTGCTGGACCCGGAAGTCGGGATGCGACAGATCGCGGTATTCAGTCGTGCTGACGAGTTCGACGTCGTGCTCCTTCGAGAGAGCCTGGGCGATCTGCCAAGCGCGGATCGCCGGTCCCGCCATGGCAGGCCGCAAGGTGTCCGCAGTGACGATCAGGATGCGGCGACGCTCCGAGAACGGGCGTTCCAAACCGAAGGCGTCGACGGCCGAGTCGAACCCGGCGACGAACGATGCGTCGTCGATGTTCGCTTGGAGCGGACGTCGGAACAACCGCAGGATCTCGTCATCCGGCCGACGACGGTCCCGTTGAAGGCGATCTCGCTCCATCTTGAGCCAGGGGAGCGCCTCGACGAACGCGTCGACGGCGAATGCCGCCGCCGCCGTGTGCTTGTGCACGGAGATGCTCTCACCTTCGGACCCGGTTGGGCGACGAGTGAGCTCGAGCACCCCGGCGTCGTCGTGACCAAGCGACACTCCCCGACGAACGGCGAGCGCGAGCGCTGGAGCCAAGAACTGAGCGAGATGCTCGTCGTCGTAGTTCTTGAAGATCGTGAAGAGCGCGTTGCGTTCCAGGAGGTAGTGCTCGCGCCATTGCGCAACATCAGTCATCGACGCATGGTGACGGTGGTAGACGATCGAGTCGGGAACGAAGCGCACGCGATGACCAAGGAGCCAGAGCCGCCACCCGAGATCGACATCTTCGAAGAACATGAAGTAGTGCTCGTCGAACCGACCGACCTCGGCGAAGATCGACGCGTCGATCAGCATCGCCGCTCCGGACGCGAAGAGCACGTCGGACTCACTCTCGAACCCGTGGTCTGGTTCCCCGACGTGGAGCTTGAACCCGTGGCCGTAGAACGACATGCCACCAGCAACGAAATCGACGGTCTTGCCTTCCCAATCCAAGACCTTGCTTGCGACGCATGCCACCGAGCCGGGTGCCTCGAGCACACGCACTGCCGCTCGGAGCCATTGCGGATCGGGGCGTGCGTCGTTGTTGAGGAACGCCAGGTACTTCCCGGATGCCGCATCCGCGCCACGGTTGCACCCACCGGCGAAGCCGATGTTGGTATCGAGTGCGATAACCGTCGCGTCCGGGTGCGCAGACGTGATCCGTGTGACGCTGTCGTCGCCCGACGCGTTGTCGATGACGATGATCTCGAGCGCCGCAAGCGGCCAGTCCAGCTCGGCCAGACCATCGAGACACGCGATCGTGTCATCGGCGCCGCGGAAGTTCACGACGACAACCGAAACCTTGTTCACGACGTCCGTCATCTCAGGTTCGCCTCACTCCCCAGCGCACCGCTCGGCCTGCGAGAGACATGCTCGCGGGGTCTCGACCACGTCGATGCGCTCTCCGAACAACAGCCGCGTGGCGGAGACGGGCACATCGCGGCCGCTCCGCTCACCCGCGGCGTCGAGCACCGTGACCACAAAGGACTCGAGGGATGCCTCCGTTGGGTCCTCTCACCGAACGACCTCAGCACTTGGGACCGACCATGACCCGCCAAGAGACACCGAGCCGAACTGTTCGGCCGGTTCACCGCGCTCGACGTCAAATCGGAACGCGCGGTGACGGACGTCGTACGCGTGCAGACACGCATGGTCGAGGAGGGACGCCGAGACGTCATAGATACCCCGCACGAGGAGCAACCGATCGACCTGCAGATCGACATGACCTGATCCCTCGAGTCGATCCGGCACCAGGCCGGCTTCCTTGGTGTTGGGCCCCGTGACCTGCACTCCGTCGATGGTGTGGATCTCCATACCGAACACGGGCTGCTCGATCGGTGTCGACAGGTCGTAATGGAAGCGGAACGTCACCGGATCGCCGGTCCGAACCGTCGTCACGGGATGGCCGTCACGGTCGAGCAGCTCGATGGCGTTGATGAGCGCTTCGCCCGAGCCCCACCGGGACCCGTGGTCACCGTCGGCGACGCGGTCCTCGTGGACGTCGCCGAGGTAGTGGTCGACGACCTCACCGGCCGGTCCGACCTTGACGAGGTTCCCATGATCGAGCAGCGCCAGACTGTCACAGAGCGTCCGCATCACCGCGAGCCCGTGCGACACGACGACGATCGTCTTGCCATGTTCTTTGAGCTCGGCGAACTTCTCCGAGCACTTGCGCTGGAACGACTCGTCCCCAACAGCAAGAACCTCGTCGACCAAGAGGATGTCAGGATCGACGTTGATCGCGACCGAGAATCCGAGCCGGACATACATGCCCGAGGAGTAGTTCTTCACCGGCGTATCGATGAATTGCTCGAGTCCCGCGAAGTCAACGATCTCGTCGAAACGCTCCGTGAGCTGCTTCTTGGAGAGTCCGAGGATCGCACCGTTGAGGAAGACGTTCTCGCGCCCCGACAGCTCAGGATGAAAGCCGGCGCCGAGCTCCAGCAACGCGGAGATCTTGCCGTGCGTCGTGATCGAACCGCGGTCGGGCCGAAGAATCCGGGCGACGCACTTGAGCAAGGTGCTCTTGCCCGAACCGTTCTCACCGATGATGCCGAACGTCGTGCCCTTCGGAACCTCGAACGTGACACCCTTGACCGCGTCGAACTCCGTGTAGCGCGCGCGTCGACCGCGCATCACCGCCGCCTTCAGAGACTGATTCCGCTCGTGATAGAGGCGGAACTTCTTCCAGACGTCGTCGACCGTGACGGCCGCGGTCTCGCTCACACTTCCTCCGCGATGCGGCCCTCGAGCTTGTTGAACATGTAGAGACCGAACACGAATGCGCCGATCGCCCAACCAGTCATGTACGCCATGCTGTCGAGCGAAGGGAAGGTGAGGTCGTACAGGACGTTCCGGAACGCCCCCACGAACTCCACCATCGGATTGAGGCGATAGATGGCACCAACAGGGATCGTCATCCCCAGGATCTCAGCCGTGTCCGGAACGAATCGGATCGGGTAGACGATCGGCGTCATGTAGAAGATCACCTGGATCAGGATCGTCGTCAGGTGTTCCAGGTCGCGGAAGTACACGTTCCACACCGACATCGCGAGGGCGATACCGAGCACGAACGTCGTCTCGATGACGATGAGGACGAGGAGCATGGGGATCCAAGGGATCACCATGTTCCCCCAGATGAGCAGCATGACGAGCAGGACACCGAATTCGATGAGTGCAGTGACGACCAACGCAAAGATGGTCGACGCAACGAGCAACTCGCGCGGGAAGTAGACCTTCTTGATCAAGTTCCCGTTCACGACGAGCGAACTGAGCCCGCCCATCACCCCCGTGGCGAAGAGATTCCAGGGGATGAGGCCGCACAGCAAGAACAGCGCGAACACGTCGAGGCCACTCGGGTCACCCACCGGCGGCTTGATCTTCAGGAAGACCGAGAAGACGATCGTGTAGATGATGACGCTCGCGAGCGGATTGAGTAAGGACCAGCCCCATCCGAGCATCGACCGCTTGTAGCGGCCTCTGAGCTCGCGCAGGGTCAGGTTCGAGACAAGTTCACGGGACGACTTGTACTCGGCAATGCGGGTCATGACCGACCAACGCTAGCGCGAGGTACCCCATCATCACCGGTCGGTAGCGGTCCAACCCGACGGGCCCCGCTGCCCCCCGTCGACGAGCCCACACTCACGATGCCAACAACGCCCGCGCGAGCACGTCGGTGCCGAACGCGGTGAGGATCGCGAGGTAGAGCAGGCCCGTTGCTGCCATGACCGCCGAGTAGTACGGCTCGGCGAGCGCTTTCCACGCAACCCAGAGCAACACGATTGTCGTGAGTGCGCTGACGATCCAGGTGACACCGAGCAGTCCGTTGTAGCCGTCGTCGATCGAGCCGTTGAGGACCGACACCATGCCGGGCGGAACCAACAGCAGCGCAACCTCGATGGGCCAGGAGATCGCCGCGAGGCGGACGAGCTCGCGCAGCGGTTCCCGCGTCAATCCAGGCTGCACGAGGTACCAATGGCCGAGGAGCATGGCATCGGTCACCGTGCCGAGGAACACCGCGCCCACGACGAGCCGGCCCACCGACAGCGCGTACGGGCCACCGAGCACCGCGGCGGCACCGAAGAGGGCGACGAAGCCAGCGATCGCCGCAAGGAGATCGAGCACCGGGGGGATCCGCGACGGCTCCCGGCGACGGACAACCGAGTTCCCGACGGCCACGACGACCACCGCCACCATGACGAAGCCACCCACGTTGCGAATGGTTGCGCCGACACCGTGGTCGTCGGCCGCGATCCCGGCCGCGATCCCACCGAGCGCGATCACACCGAACACTGCCCGCAGGAGCCAGCCGTAGCCGACGCCGAGCATGCGGTGACGGCCGGTGACCCAGAGACCGAGCAGACCGCCCGCGGCCCACTGGAGCAGCACACTCGAGAGATCGAGCCCCATCAGGCGAGCCCCATCACGACGAGCAGCACGAGTTCAAGCGACTCAGTCGACGACTGCGAGGTCACGCGGCGCGTGGTTGAGACGATCGGGGCCGTCGTCACGGGCGACCACGATGTCCTCGAGACGAAGTCCGAAGCGATCCGGGAAATACACCCCGGGCTCGATGCTGAAGGCGTGGCCGGCGACCAGTGGAGTCGTATTGCCAGCGACGACGTAGGGATCCTCGTGCGCGTCCATGCCGATGCCGTGACCGGTGCGATGCACGAAGGCGTCACCGAAGCCGGCATCGGCCAACACGCGGCGGGCCGCGGCGTCGACGACCTCGCACGGCGTGCCCGCCGTCGCAGCGACGACGCCGGCCTCTTGCGCGGCGACGAGCGCGTCGTACGCGTCGCGTACCTGCGCCGACGGTTCACCAACGTGGAACATCCGGGTGATGTCGGAGCAGTACCCGTGTCGGGTCCCGCCGAAGTCGCACAGCACGACCTCGCCGGGCGCGATGATCCGGTCGGTCGGCTCGTGGTGGGGACTCGCGGCGTTCGGACCACTCGCCACGATGGCGAAGTTTGCCCGCTCGTGGCCGCAGTCGAGCATTCGCTCCACGAGCTCACGGTGCACGTCGCGTTCGCTACGTCCCGCGAACGGGCGCTCACGCATCGTGACCGCGATCTCGTCGACGAGGCGAGCTGCCACGCGCAGGGCCTCGATCTCAGCCGCGTCCTTCACGACGCGGAGCGGGCCGGTCACCGTGCTCGCAGCGCAGAACCGGGCGTCGGGCAGCGCGTCCTGGAGCGCGAGCACGAATCGAGCCCACGTGTGGTCTCCGATCGCGACCGACCGAGCACCGCGCACGTGCGCGGCCACACGCACGATCGGATCATCGGTCTCGTCCCACGGCTCGACGGTGAAGATGTCGGCGCGCGCCTCGACGCGAGGTGCTTCCAGCCGGGGAACGACCAACACAGCGGCGCCCTCGCGCCGCATCACGAGCATCGTGAGCCGCTCGAGTGGCGTGGCCTCATACCCGGTGAGGTAAGGCAGGTCGGGACCGACCGAGCAGAGCAGCGCGTCGACGCCGAGTTGCTCCATGCGCGCGCGAGCGCGCTCGAGGCGTTGCGCGTACATCAATCGGACCGACTGCGCAGCGCGGGAAGACCGTCAATGCTGGTCGCGTTCTTCCGAGCCCGATACTCGCGCAGCCCCTCCGGACCCTGACCCTCGGCCCAGTCGGTGAGGCGTGAGCGATCTTCCTGGTAGGTCATCAGCGGCACGGCGTAGCCACACGACGTCGAGACCCGCTCGACGTCGACGCGGATCACCGCACGCGCACCCGGCTGGGGGGAGAACCGGCCCATGACCGCGCTCGCGCGCGGAGCATCGACGGCAATCGCCTCCCCTCGGCCGTACAGCCGCACGATGTTCGGTGCGCCTTCGAAGGTGCAGAACATGAGGGTGATGCGACCATTGTCATGGAGGTGGGCCATCGTTTCGGCGCCGCTCCCCGTGAGATCGAGGTACGCGACCTCGCGGGAACCCAGGACCGCGAACGTGTCGAGGCCCTTGGGTGAGAGGTTCACATGCCCGTTGGAACCCGACGGCGCCGTGGCGACAAAGAACAGGTGCTGGGCCTCGATGACCCGTTGGATCGCCGGGGTGATCTGGTCGAGCACGCGACCCATCAGGCTCCGATCGCCGCCGGAGCGACCATCGAGTCGGACGCCCCGTCGGAGGCGGCTTCGTCCGCCCGCTTCGCGTGGTAGCTCGAGCGCACCAGCGGCCCCGCCTCGACGTGAGCGAATCCGAGCCCCTCGGCGAACTCGCCGATTGTCCTGAGCTCGGCCGGCGTCCACCACCGGACAACGGGGAGATGCCTCGCCGATGGTTGGAGATACTGGCCGACGGTGAGGAGATCGACACCGACGTTGCGAAGATCGGTGATGGCAGCACGTACCTCGTCGGTGGTCTCCCCCATGCCGACGATGAGACCCGACTTCGTGACGAGCCCCGCGTCCTTGGCGCGCGCAAGTACCGCGAGCGAACGTGCGTACCCGGCCGACGGCCGTGCAGCGCGCTGCAACCGGGCCACGGTCTCGAGGTTGTGGTTGAGAACATCGGGCCGCGCGCCGAACAACGCGTCCAGTGATGCACGATCCCCTTTGCAATCAGGGACGAGCACCTCGACACGCGTTCCCGGCGCGCGCCCACGGATCGCCGCGATCGTCGCGACGAAGCCAGAAGCACCACCGTCGGAGAGGTCATCGCGCGCCACGCTCGTGACCACTACGTGTTGGAGACCGAGCGTCGCCACCGCGTCCGCCACACGGGCCGGTTCGCCCTCGTCGGTTGGCTGCGGCTTGCGCGTGTCGACGAGACAGAAGCCGCAGGCACGCGTGCAGCGCTCGCCGAGGATCATGAACGTGGCCGTGCGGTCGGCCCAGCACTCGTAGATGTTCGGGCAGCCGGCCTCCTCGCACACCGTTGTGAGGTCGAGCGAGCGCATCAGGCGCCGCGTGGCGCGGTACTCGGCTCCGAGGTTGGCCTTCACCCGCATCCACTCGGGTCGGCGCACGCCCGGTTCCGGTGCGTCGACCCCCGCGTCGGTCAGCCGGCCGAGGAGCCGTACCGGCACGGCTCGGTCTTCCCGCTCCGTTCTTGGCCCGCCGAGCGACGCCAGATGACCGTGAACGTGCCCGGAACTCGATGACGATGCCGCTGCGCTGGTGGTGGAGGACGAGATGAAGACGTCCTGGCGGTCGAGCTCGGGACGGTCGAAGCGCTCGGCGAAGCGGGCGACGACGGTGTCGCGCACGACTCGCATCGTCGGTGTGTCGCCGAGCAGTCGGGCGAGGGACGTCACGCCTTTGTCGGCAATGCCACAGGGGATGATGTGGTCGAACATCGAGAGGTCGGGATCGACGTTGAGTGCGAAGCCATGACGGGTCCGGCCCCGCGCGACCTTGACGCCGATCGCCGCGACCTTCTCGTCGCCCACCCAAACGCCGGTCAGGTGCGCTCGCCGATCGCCGCTGACCCCCAGATCGGCGAGCGCGGCGATCAACACGTCCTCGAGTGCGCGCACGTACGCGACGACGTCACTCTGGCCGTCGCGCCATTCGGGAAGATTGATGATCGGGTACCCGACGAGCTGGCCAGGGCCGTGGTACGTCACATCGCCGCCGCGGTCGACGTGGACGAGATCGGCACCGACGGTTTCCGGTGGTACGAGCACGTGCTCGAGAGAGGCGCGCGTGCCGAGCGTGTAGACGTGCGGATGCTCGAGCAGGAGGAGGTAGTCGTCACGTGCGCGGGCGTGCAGGCCACGCTGGAGCACGTCGGCGTCGTCGTAGCTGACCCGTCCGAGCCAACGGACCCGGAGCACGTCGACGGCCATGACCGTCAGCCTACCGGTGCCCCGTTTTCCCGCCCCCACCAGTGGGGTCAGTCGAGCTCGGACATCCAGTCGTGGCGCTCGAGGTGCTCCTTGAGGCCGTTGAGGAACGCCGCGGCGTAAGCACCGTCGAACGCACGGTGGTCCCACGCGAGGGCGAGCATCCCGACATGGCGCACCGCGATGAGGTCAGCACCATCGACGTCTTCGATCACTCGTGCCTGCTTGGCGATACCGTCGGTCGAGAGGATCGCGACCTGGGGCTGATTGATGATCGGGAGAGTGAGGAAGGTCCCGTAGGGACCGGGGTTCGTGATCGTGAACGTTCCCCCGAGCACCTCATCCGGCATCAGCTGCTTAGCGCGAGCGCGCGTCGCGAGGTCGCGGATCTCACGGGCGATCGCCCGTAGGCGCTTGCCGTCAGCACCGCGCACCACCGGAGCGATGAGCCCCTCGAAGTCAAGATCGACGGCGACTGCTAGGTGGACATCGCGGTGCACGACCAGCGTGTCATCGACGACGCTCGCGTTCACCTTCGGGAAGTCATCGACCGTGTCGCAGAATGCGCGCGCGATGAACGGGAGGTACGTGAGCGAGAAGCCCTCGAGCTCCTTCCATGCGGCACCGTTCGCGGCGCGCACCCTTTGCACTCGCTCGAAGTCGACCTCGACCGAGGTGTAGACGTGCGCGCTCGTCGCCTTGGAACGCAGCACGTGCTCGGCGGTGCGACGACGCATGTTCGTGAACGGCACGACCACATCGGCTTGAGTTGTTCCTGGGACCGCCTCAGGTTGCGCCGAAGCGACGGGGGGCGGTGCCGGAAGGGTCGGTACGTCAGGCGCGGGTGTCAGAAGAGATGGGGCGGAAGCGGGCGTCGAAGAAGTCTGCCTTGGCGCGGATGCAACGGGCACGATGACGGGAATCGTCGCGTCTCGCGGCGACCCCGCGGCATCGAGCACATCCTTGCGCGTGATCCGGCCGCCCTCACCGGTGCCGTTGATCGACGCGGGGTCGAGGCCGTGCTCGGCGATCAGTCGACGCACGACGGGCGAGGTGAGCGCCGCGGTGCCGGCCGCGGCGGCGGGCGCTGCGACAGGGGGTGGGGTGGGCGGGGTCGGTGGCGTCGCGACGACCGACGCAACCGGCTCCGGCTCGGGCGCAGACGCGGACATGACCGGTTCCGGCGGTGGCGGAGCCACGGGCGCGACCGGCTCGGGAACCGGCGGCGGTGCGGCGATCGGCGCCATGGCGGGCGGGGGTTCCGGAGCGGGAACGACAGGCGGCGCTGTGGGTGGCGCCGCGGTCGGCGGTTCGGGCGCTGCGCCCACTGAGGCATCGACGATCACGGCGAGCACCGTGCCGACGTGCGCGGTGTCGCCTTCGGCGATGCGGATCTCCGAGAGCACGCCGCTGCTCGGTGCGGGCACCTCGGAATCGACCTTGTCGGTCGAGACTTCGAACAACGGCTCATCCGCGCTGACCGCGTCGCCGACCTGCTTGAGCCAACGCGTGATCGTCCCCTCGGTGACCGTCTCGCCCAGCTGGGGCATCGTCACGTCCACAGGTTCCTCCTCGTCGTGCACGCAACCACGGGGCTGCTCATCCGTGCAGCGCGCGGCCGGTCATGGCGAGTGCGGACTCGCCGAAGAGCTCACTGAGCGTCGGGTGCGGGTGGATCAACAGACCGATTTCCTCGGGTGTCGCCTCCCAGTTCACGGCGAGGTACCCCTCGACCATCAGCTCCGTCGCCCACGGCCCGACGATGTGCACTCCGAGCACAGGGCCCTCGTGCTCAGCGACGACCTTCACGATCCCGTCGAGCTCACCGATGATGAGCGCTCGACTGTTGCCGACGAACCGGTGTGATGACGTGACCACGTCATAGCCGCGGTCACGCGCCTGCTGCTCGGTGAGCCCCGCATAGCCGACCTCGGGATGACAGTAGATCCCCCATGGGATCTTGTCGTACGCGATAGGCGCGGCCGGCTCACCGAGGATCGCTTTGATCGCGACAATCGCTTCGGCGAAGCCGACGTGCGCGAGCTGGGGGGTGGGGACAACATCGCCGACCGCGTACACGCCCGGCACCGTGGTGCGCATCTGCCCGTCGACGCGGATGTAGCCGCGCTCGTCGAGCTCGACTCCACTCCCCTCGATGCCGATGCCCTCTGTGCGCGGACCGCGCCCCACACTTACGATCACTTTGTCGACCGTGACGCTCTGCGCGCCGTCGGTTCCCTCGAATCCGACCGTGAGCTCACGCGTCCCTTCAATGCTCGTGACGCGCACACCGACATGCGCCGCGATCCCGCGCTTGCGGAATGCGCGCGCCAACGCGTCGGACGCATCGACGTCGATACCGGGCAGAATCTGCGGCAACGCTTCGAGAAGGGTGACGTCGCTCCCGAGGTCAGCGAGCATCGACGCGAACTCGCAACCGATCGCGCCCGCACCGATGATCGCGACGCTCGACGGAACTTCCTCGAGTGCAAGGACGTGATCCGACGACAGGACCCGCGTACCGTCGAAATCGAGGCCCGGAAGCGCCTTCGGGTACGAGCCGGTAGCGATGATCAACGCGTCGCCCTCGACCTCGGCGCCGTCGTCGACGCGCACCTTGTGCGCCGCTGCGTCGACGATCGTGCCGGTACCCGAGCGCACGGTGACCTCGCGCCCCTTGAGCAGCGACTCAACACCCTTGGTCAGGCGGTCGACCACCTGCTGCTTGCGGATCTGACTGGCGCGCAGGTCGAGCACCGGCTCGCCTGCGTCGACCCCGAACTCCTTCGCGCCCCGCACGGTGCGCAAGACCTCGGCGGTCTGGAGCAGCTCCTTGGCCGGGATGCAGCCGCGGTGCAGACACGTCCCGCCGACGCGATGCTCCTCGACGAGGACCACTCGGAGCCCGGCTGCGGCCCCGTAGAGCGCGGCGGCGTACCCCCCAGGCCCGCCCCCCAGGACGACGATGTCGTAGTGCTCGACCACAGCTTCCAACCTTTCCCGGCGGCGACCTCGACGCGAGACCGACATTGTCGCACTCGTGGCTATCGGCAGGTGGTTACCGTGCGATAAGGATTTGCACCGCCGAGGCGCCGAGAATCGCGACGGCGAGCAGGGCGGCCAGCAGGATGAGCATTCGGGTGCTCATAAGGTCCGGCCATTATGCTTCCCAAGCCCCACTGAGCCTCCGTTCGGACCCCTGATTCATGGCGCAACGCACCCAGCGGCTCGTCGAGGCAACCCGCCGCAGCCTTCCGGAAGGAACGTTCGTGGTCGGGGCGGGCCTCGTCATCGCCGGCATCACGGCCTACGCCTTTCAGATCCTGTCGTTCCGGGCGCTGAGCAAGGCCGACTACGCGGCCCTGAACGCGCTCTGGGTGTTCGTCTTCGTGCTCGCCCCAGGCTTCTTCCTCCCCCTCGAGCAGGAGGTCGGTCGGGCGGTGGCCGACCGACGGGCTCGCACGGTCGGTGGCGGTCCGGTAGTTCGTCGGGCCGCGCTGCTCGGTCTGTGGCTCACCTGCGGACTCGCGCTCGCGACGATCCTCCTCTCGGTCATCACGAACGTGATCGACAACCTCTTCGAAGGCCTCGCCGGGCTCGTCGTCTGTCTGATCATCGCCCTGTTCACCTATTGCTTCCAGCACGTGACCCGCGGAACGCTCTCGGGGAACGGACGCTTCCGGCCCTACGGGATGATCCTCGGCGCCGAAGGCGTGTTCCGGTTCATCCCCTGCGTCGCGTTGGCAGTCGCAGGCGTGTCGAACCCGGTCTGGTACGGACTGTGCCTTGCGATCCCACCCGCGCTCGGGACGATGGTGTCGCTCTATGGCCAGCACGGCCTGCTCGCCCCCGGCCCGAGCGCGCCGTGGTCGGAGCTCTCCACCAACCTGGGATTCCTGCTCGGCGGGTCACTGCTGGCGCAGACGCTGAGCTACGCGCCGTTCATCGGTGCGCAGGTGCTCGCGACGCCAGCCGAGAAGGGCGCGGTCGCCGACTTCATCGTCGGCCTGTTCCTCGCACGAATCCCGATCCTGATGTTCCAGGCGGTGCAGGCGGCGCTGCTACCAAAGCTCGCCCACCTCGCGGGTTCCGGCCAGCACGACGACTTTCGCGCCGGCGTGCGCAAGCTGATCTTCGTGGTCGTCGGGATCGGCGTGATCGGGGTGATCGCGGCGGCGACGCTCGGGCCGACCGTCGGGGAGATCCTGTTCGGCTCCAAGTTCAAGCTCGGGAACCTCGACCTCGCGATGCTCGCCGCCGGGAGCGCGCTGTTCATCCTGGCCCTCACGCTCGCGCAGGCTCTCATCGCCCTGCTCGGGCACGCTCGCGCGCTGGTCGCCTGGAGCATCGGCCTCGCGACGTTCGTCGCAGTCACGGCAGCCGCCGGAGGCGATCTCTTCCGCCGGGTCGAACTGGGGTATATCGCCGGTACGGGTGCGGCCGCCGCGGTGATGGGTCTCTTGTTGTACTTCCAACTGCGCAAGGGCATCCCCGACGACGGCCTCGCCTCGCTCGTGAAGCAGATCGAGCACGAGCCACTCGAGATCTGACGGCGTGCCTGACTCCTCACGCCTGCGGGTCGCGTACGACGCCACGTCGCTGCTCGGCCGTCGAACCGGCATCGGCCACGTCACGGCAGCCATGCTTGCGACCCTCAACGAGGACCCGACGCTCGAACTCGAGGCGTTCGCGGTCACCTGGCGCGGGCGGCGCGACCTCCCGACCGAGGTACCCGCGGGTGTGCGAGCGTCGCCTCGCGCGTTCCCCGCGCGGCTGACGCGCCGGCTCTGGCCGACGATCGGACGACCCCGGGCGGAGTACTGGACCGGCCCGGTCGACCTGGTGCACGCGACCAACTACGTCGCGCCGCCGTCGCGTGCACCGGTGCTGGTCACGGTGCACGACCTCACGTTCCTGCACTTCCCCGAGATGTGCACGGCCGACACGCTCACCTACCCCCGGCACCTGCGCCGGGCGATCGATGCGGGGGCCACGATCCACTCGTCCACCCACTACGTCGTCGACGAGATCCGAGCCGAGTTCGGGCTCCGGGCCGATCAGGTCGGCCAGATCTACTACGGCCTCGAACCCGTCGAGCTCGGTGACGCTGCTCGCGGTCGCGCCCATGCCGGTGCCGAGCGATACCTCATCACGCTCAGCACGATCGAGCCACGAAAGAACCTTCCTGCGCTCATTCGGGCGTTCGACGCGCTCGCGGCCGAGGAACCCGACCTCCACCTCGTGATGGTGGGTCCCGACGGTTGGGGCATCCAGGCGTTCCAGGCTGCGCTCGACGCCGCCCACCACGCCAAGCGCGTTCACCGAATCGGGTACGTCACCAAGAGCGAGCGGGCCGACCTGCTGGCCGGAGCAACCGCCCTGGCCTACCCGTCCATCTACGAGGGCTTCGGGCTGCCGCCGCTCGAGGCGATGCAGTCGGGCATTCCGGTGGTCGCGGCCGACTGCGGTCCGCTCCCCGAGGTCCTCGGCGACGCCGCGCTTCTCCCCGACCCACTCGACGACGACTCGATCGCCGATGCACTCCGGCGCATCGTCGGTGACGCCGAGCTGCGAGCGACGCTCGTGGCCCGCGGCACCGAGTGCGTGCGCCGCTACACGTGGGAGCGGGCTGGACCCGAGTTCGCCGCACTGTACCGACGCGTCGCCGGGCGATAGCCGGGAAGCCGCCGGATCTAGGGCAATCGGTCGAGCCAGCCGAGCAGGGCCGCTATCGCCCGCGGATCATGGCGCAGCTCATGCCCGGCCGCCTGGACCACCCGAAGCTCGCCGCCGGGGCCGGCGGCAGTCGAAAGCGCTCGGGCGTCAGCCGCGTCGACGACCGCGTCGTCTGAGCCATGCAGCACCAGGAGTGGGCGCCCATCGAGGCGACGCGCGGCAGCTTCTCCGTCGATCTCGGCGAGCTCGCGACCCCACCCGGAAAGCGACGCGGGAAAACCCGGGGTGGTGATCATCCCGAGGCGGCGGGCATGCACCGCGACCCGGCCGGGCTCGCGTGCGAGCTCCCGCAGCGATCGCGGCGCCGCGAGCGTCGCAACCGCCCCGACCCGTGGGTCCGAGGCGGCAGCGACGACCGCGAACGTGCCGCCCTCGGCCACGCCGACGATCCACACCCCCTCGACCGCTTGACTCTCGATCAGCTCACCGATGGCGGCGCCGACGTCAGCGGTCCACCCGCGTGCGGAGAAGTCGCCCGCGCTGGTGCCGGTCCCCCGGAAGTTGAACGTCAGCGTGACGCAGCCCGTCTCGCGCGCGATGCGGTCGGCGAGCTCGGGGAAGGTGGACGCCGATGCCGACGCCCCGCGCGGCCCGGTGGGGAACCCATGGCAGAGCACGACACCGCGCGCGCGCCCCGGCCCCGCCGGATGGGCGACGTGCGCCGCAAGACGCGTGCCGTCGGTACTCTCGAAGGTCGTGTCCAGACCGCCAGTATCCTCGACACCGTGGGAGTCCCAGCACTCAAGGAATGGGCGGTCATCGTCCGCGCGCTCCTCGCGGGCGAGCAGCTGCTCGACGTTCGCAAGGGCGGTCTGCGTGAGGATGGGAGCCACTTCGCACTGCACACCAACCGCTGCTGGCTCTACCCCACCGTCGAGCACCAGCGGCCCGAGCTCCTCAAGTCCGCATACCGGCGCTGGGTCGACGACACCATCGCGACAGCCCCGGCCGAGCGCGCGATCCGTGTCGAGGGTTGGGCCTACATCGTCGGTGTGATCACACTCACCGAGCCTGACGATCTCGCCAAGATCGATGGAAAGCTGATCTGGACCCACGACTACGCGGCGTCGCGCCTCAAGTGGAAGCGTCGCGACGCGATGTGGGTGCTGGCGATGCGCGCCCACCGGCTCGTCGAGCCGATCACGGTGCCCTGGCATGATCGGTACGGCGGCTGCACGTCGTGGGTCGATCTCGATGGACTTCCCGACGATCCAAGTTCGGTCGCGAGCGAACCCGCACTCAGCGACGAGTCGTTCGCCGCGCGTCTTGGGCTCGTCGAGGGTGACCTCGGCCGAAAGTTCGAAACCCCGAGGCGCGCCTAATCCCCGTCGACCTCGTCGACCGCGACCGACGCGTCGGATCGGTACCCGCGGTTGCGGGCCTCGGCCAGCGTGTCCGGAGCGAAGGCGGCGAAGCACTCCAACGCCAGGATCTCGTCGAGCTTCGCGGCGGCACCGGGACTGTGAACCGCGTCGAGGTCGTAGACGAGCAAGCTGCGCTTGTCACCCAGGTAGCGGAAGTCCTCGAAGCGCGTCGGTCGGCTCATGTCACTCCTCGGGTCCGGCTCCTCGGGAACGGGAACGCTAGCGAACGCGAACGGGCGGGGCGCTCTCGCACCCCGCCCGTTGCACACGGCTTTGCTGAAAACACTTGCCTCAGGAACACCGGATCGTTGGTACGGGTGGGACCAGCCCCCGCCGATTCGGTGCCGGTGCTGCGGTGGTACTCCGCTCAGCAGTCCAGCGGTGTGGGGCCTAGCGGCCGCGCACCTCCAGGGTCCCAGGTTGATCATGCATGTGATGGACCACCTCCCTTCTCTGGTGGCACCACGTTTAGCACGTCGCAGCATCAGACGCGCGGCGATTCCTCACCCGAATCCGGGGGCGGCTCGGCGGTCGGCGGTTCAGCCGGCGGACCGATCGCACCGATCGCACGCAGGTACGACAGCTGCGTCTCGACCACGCCGTGGACCTGCTCGGGCAGGTACGCCTCTCCCGTCGCCTCGCACCGCTCGAGGATGTACGCGACCTGCTCGGCCCCTCCCACGATGACCGGCCCGTTCGGCTTCGGCGTCGAACCGTTCTGCGACACGCCCTTGCGCTGGAAGAACTCGAGCTGGAATTCGAGGATGCGCCGCACGTCAGTCGGCGTGAGCGTCGCGGCGACGTCGTCGGGGACGTGCTCGACGACCCACTCGTAGGCATCGTCGGGATCGAAGATCGCCGCGGGCGGAGCTTCCCCGATCCGACCTGCTTCGCGCACGACGAAGACCGCGGCGATGGCCACGACCAGGCCGAAGACGAGGAATCCCGCGACGAGGAACATCGCGCATGATTGTGACACCGTTCGTCGGCGGTGGGTTCCTCGAGAGCCACATCACCAACGAGCGGCTGCGAGCGCGCGCGGCAGAGCGCTCATCGCGAGCATCGCGAGGAACGCGCCCGTAACGATCAGGAGGAGCATGGGGATTCCGGCGAGGGGCTGCTCCGCCAGCACGTCGGGAAGTCCGACGCCGGGGTCAACGGCCACCACCACCGCCGCAGTGACCCCGCCCGCGTTGATGCAGAGGTGAACGAGGCTCGGCGGCGTGTCGGCTTTCCCGAAGCAGCCGCACGACGCGATCGGAGCGCGCCGCAGGAGCGCCATCGCGACGAACACCGCGAACGCGCCGTACGAGAGCGCGACGAGGACGGCCGACGCGCGGTCACCGACCGCGACCGCCCAGATCCCGATCACGGCCTCCGCCACAGCGCCGACCCGGACGAGGCTCGGCCCGAACGGGACGCCGACGCCGCGCAGGGCATTTGCGGTGTCGAGCGGATTCCAAGTCTTGAGTACCCCCGCAACCGCCAGCAGCGTCGCCACGATGAGGAAAGGCCCGGCTGCGACGGTCATGTGTCGGAACGGGGAAGTGACGAGGCGGGCTCGACCGCGGAGACCAGATCTTCCCAAGTCGAGACCGGCCCTTCGCTCACGATCCCGCCGGTTGCGCCATCGACGAGCACGAAGTGCGGCCCGACCGACACCGAGTAGGCGCCCCATGCTGCAGTCGACATCAGCACCGGAACATCACGAGGCGCGAGCGACCTGAGGCGGGTCCCGTTCTCCGCGTCGGGCCCCTTGGTGACGACCACCAGACGAGTGCCGGCGAGCGCACGCCGTCGCGACGCCGACGAGAGCGCACTCCAGAAGTCGCCGCATGTGGTGCAGGTAGAGCTGAGGAACAGCACGACGGTCGGGCGCCGAGTGCCGACGACCGAAACCGCGATCGCGGCCCCGGCCGGTGAGACGCCGGTGAGGTCGCCCGCGGGGCGAGATGGCGTGCTCGGCGGAGCGAGCGGCCCAGCGCGAAGGGAGTGCAGGATTGCGGCGTGACTCCGGAGCAGACCCGCCACGATCACCGCCAGGAGCGCCACGACCACGGCGAGCGTGGTGACGAGGAGAGCCATTCGACCGATTCTGACACCCGTTGAGGCGACCGGCGTCGCGCCGCCCGCTCAGCCGAGCAGACCGGGCTGTGCGACCGACCCGAGCTCGAGTACCCGTGGCCTCACCGCCAGCAGCCGCGCCCACCGGCACATCGGCTCCTCCTCGAGTGCGCTCATGGCGTGGCCCCCTCTCCTTCGAAGAAGGTCCGACACAGGAGGGCCCGACTGAAGCGATGCCTACTGGTCGCCGGAAGTTCGGAACCGGCCTCGCCGCAGAATCGTTCCCGTCAGATCCCGATGCGCTGTGCGAGCAGCTCGCGGTGGTAGGTGGCGTCGCCGAGGAGGATCTCCGAGCTCTTTGCCCGCTTGAAGTACAGGTGAGCCGGGTGCTCCCACGTGAAGCCGATCCCGCCGTGGATCTGGATGTTCTCGGCCGCGGCGTGGAAGTACGCGTCGGAGCAGTACGCCTTGGCGAGGCTCGCGACTACCGGGAGCTCCTCGTTGTCCTCGGCCGCGGCCCACGCGGCGTAGTACGCGGCCGACTTGCCGGACTCGACCTCGAGGAGCATGTCCGCGCACTTGTGCTTGATCGCCTGGAACGAACCGATCGGGCGACCGAACTGCACGCGCACCTTGGCGTACTCGACCGCCATGTCGAGGACCTTCTGGGCACCTCCGACCATCTCGTTCGCGAGGCAGACCGCGGCCTGGTCGAGCGTCTTGGAGAGTGCAGACCATCCGCCGGCCGGGTCGCCGAGCGGCTTCGCCGCGACACCCGAGAACTCGAGCTTCGCCTGCTTGCGCGTCTGGTCCATCGTGGCCAGAGGGGTACGGGTCAGACCCTTGGCGTCACCGTCGACGACGAAGAACCCGATGCCGTCCTCGCCCGAAGTGCCGGCCTGGCGGGCCGCAACCACGACCGTGTTCGCGGTGTGCCCATCGATCACGAACATCTTCTCGCCGTCGAGGGTGTACGAGTCGCCCGTGCCCTTGGCCTCCATCGTGATCCCCGACGCGTCCCACTTGCCGTTCGGCTCGGTGAATGCGAGCGCGGCGATCGTCTCACCCGCCGCGATGCCGGGCAACAGCTCGCTCTGCTGCGCGTCGGTGCCGGCGTTCATGATCGCGTTGGCGGCGAGGCACACCGTCGAGAAGTACGGGGCGCAGAGCAGCTCGCGCCCCATCTCCTCGAGCACGATGCCGAGCTCGACGAACGTGAAGCCCTGGCCGCCGTGCTTCTCCGGGAGGTGCAGGCTCTGCAAGCCGAGCTCCTGGGCCATCTGCGTCCAGACCGCGGGGTCGTAGCCCTCGGTGGTCTCCATGAGTCGACGGACCTCGGACTCGGGCGACTTCGCCTCCATGAACTTGCGGATGGCGTCACGCAGCTGGTCCTGCTCCTCGGAGAACGCGAAGTTCATCTCTCTCCCTCTTTCCCCGGAGCTACCGGGGCTCACGCGGGAGCCCGAGCACCCGCTCACCGATGATGTTGCGCTGGATCTCGCTCGAGCCGGCGTAGATGGTCTCGGACCGGCTGAACATGAAGATCCGCTGGAACTCGCTGAGAGCGTAGGCGCCAGCGTCGCCGGGTGTCCCCTCGACGATCCCGCCCGCGGGGCCGAGCACGTGCATTGCCCGCTCGCCGAGGGTGCGGTGCCAGCTACTCCAGTAGAGCTTGCCGATGCTCGACTCGGGGCCGAGCACACCTGTGTGCACAAGGCTCGTGAGCATCCGCATGCCGTTGAACTTCATGATCTGAACGCCGACGAAGGAGTCGGCGAGCTCCTGGCGGATCTGGGGGTCCTCGATCGCGCCGTTGGCTCTCGCGAGGTCGATGATCTCCTCGAGCTCGCGCTGAAAGGCGAGCTGCTGGGAGAGGAAGGCGGTGCCGCGCTCGAAGCCCAGTGTGGCCATCGCCACCTTCCAGCCCTCACCGACGGGTCCGAGCACCTGATCCTTGGCGGCACGGGCGTCGTCGAAGAAGACCTCGTTGAACTCGGCGGTGCCGGTCATCTGCTTGAGCGGCCGCACCTCGACACCCGGCTGGTCCATCGGGATCAGCAGGTACGACAGGCCCTTGTGTCCTTCTGACTCCGGGTCGGTGCGAGTCACGCAGAAGCACCAATGCGCCCGGTGGGCGAGCGTCGTCCATACCTTCTGACCGTTCACGATCCACTGATCGCCGTCGAGCACCCCGCGGGTCTGCACGTTGGCGAGGTCCGAGCCGGCGTTGGGCTCGGAGAAGCCCTGGCACCACAGCTCTTCGACCGACTGGATCTTCGGGAGGAACCGGCGCTTCTGCTCTTCGGTGCCGAACGCGAGCAAGGTCGGCGCGAACAGCCCCTCCCCGAAGAAGCTGACCCGCGCCGGCGCGTTGGCCTTCGCGTACTCCTCGCTGAAGATCACCTGCTCGGCGAAGCCCGCGCCGCGCCCGCCGTGCTCCGTGGGCCATGAGAGGCCGAGCCAGCGGTCCTTGCCCAGGAGCTTCTCCCACTCGACGCGGATGTCCCAGCCGTGCTCGTCGGCTGGGCCGCCCCGACCACCGAGCGCGGCGAAGTCGCCGGTGAGGTGCTCCGAGAGCCACGTCCGGATCTCGTCTCGGAACGCAGCCTCTTCGGGGGTGTCGACGAACTCCATCTCGCTGGCGCTGCTCCCGCTCCGCTACTTCCGCCTCGCTGCGCGCGCTCCGCGCGCAGCGCGTGGTCCCTTGCGCGCGCACGTTACCTGTGGGTAGCGAAGCTCGCCATGCGGCCCGAGGTGCCCTGTCCCTCGGTGCCACGCTCCCCCGTACCCCTATCCTGGAAAGCATGGCCCGCCCCGCCCACTACGAGGACGCGAGCGTGCGGGTCGACAAGCTCGTCGTCGGCCCGTTCGAGAACAACGTCTTCGTCGTGCGATGCAAGCGGACGGGTGACGCCGTCCTCTTGGACGCCGCGAACGAGCACGCGCTGCTCCTTGAAGTGTCCCGAGCGACCGGTGTGCGGCGTGTCCTCACGACCCATGGCCACTGGGACCACATCCAGGCTGTCACCGCCATGCGCGACGCCGGGATCGAGGTCGGCATCGCGGCTGATGACGCCGCGATGCTGCCGTCGTACGACTTCGTGATCGCCGACGACGAGGTCTACCGCGTCGGCGATCTGCGTCTGCGCGCCATCCACACCCCGGGGCACACCAAGGGATCGACATCGTTCCAGCTCGAGGGAACACCGCTGGTCTTCACCGGCGACACCCTCTTCCCCGGTGGACCCGGCAATACGTCGACGCCCGGCGCGAGCTTCGCGCAGGTCCTCGCGTCGATCGACCGTCGGCTCTTCACGCTTGCGCCCAACACGCTCGTGCTCCCCGGCCACGGCCTCGACACGACAATCGGTGAGGAGCGCCCGCACCTGCAGGAGTGGGCCGACCGCGGCTGGTAGCGCACGTGGTTGATCAAGGTCAGATACCGAGGACCTCTCGGTAGACGGCCTTCGTTCGCTCGATACAGCGCTCCCAGGTGAAGCCTTCGGCGCGGACCCGTCCGGCGCGCGCGAGTCGCTCCCGCTGCAGATCGTCGCGGAGCAGCTCGACGAGCACATCGCCCCACGCCATCACGTCAGTAGGTGGCAGGTACCGCGCCGCGTCACCCGCGACCTCCTGGAGTACGGGGATGTCGGACAAGAGCACCGCGGTCTCTTGGGCCATCGCCTCGAGCACGGGGAGCCCGAATCCCTCGTGAAGGCTCGGGAACGCGAGCAGCTCGGCGCCGTGATACAGCGCGACGAGTCGGTCGGCCCGAATCGGTCCGGTGAAGCAAATGCGATCCCCGAGCACGCGCGCCGGTTCACGGATGGCATCGGCAGTATCGAGCCAACCCGCGGAGCCGACGATCACCAGGCGATGCGGCAGATCGCCCGCGCGCACCACCGCGGCGAACGCCTCGATGAGTACCGGGAGGTTCTTGCGCGGCTCGAGGGTTCCGACCCAGAGAACGTACGGGTCGTCTCCCACACCGAGAGCCGCCCGTGTCGCCGCCACAAGCCCGTCACCCACGGTGACCTGCGCGACGCCATGGGGCACGATGCGGATCTTCTCCATCGAGATCGGCGTGTGCGACGTGATCTCCTCTGCCGCGGCGAGCGTCGGCGCGATCACGATGTCGGCTCGCTTGGCCGCAGCGATGCTGCCCCGTTCGTGGAACCACCGACCGCGGCGGGTGTACGTGTCCGGGAACACCAGCGCAGCTGCGTCGTGCGCGGTCACGATGATCGGCACGCCGCTCGATGGCGGCACGGCAAGCGACGGTGCGTGAATGAGATCGATGCCGCGAAGCGACCGGTGCAGCAGCCCGAGCGGCGGTGCACCCACGAGGTTCCACGTGTCGTAGAGCAACGGGCGCGGAAGCGAGAGGCGGACCGGGTCCAGGTCACTCAGACCGAAGCCTCCGAGCGCAGTCTCGATCGTCTGCCGGCGATGGCGAGCGACGAACGACACCAGCTCGACTGCGTCATCATCGCCGAGTCCAGGCGCGCTCTCCACGGATCGGGGCAGTAGCCTCGCCAGCTCAGCGGTGTACCGACCGATGCCGCCGGGCGGGCGCTGGAGCAGTTGTTCGACATTGAGGGCGACACGCATGATCCGGCTGCTTTCGATTCAACCCGTCGCCGAGCGCGGCGGGTCGGACCAGGCGCTCGTTGGGATGCTGCGCAGCCTGCCACCCGCAGAGTTCGCGTGCCATGTCGTCGTCCCGTCCGAACCTCCGCTGCGCGCCGAGCTCGAAGCCATGGGGGCCACGGTCCACCTTGTGCCCATGCGTCGGATCTCGACAAGTCACGGAATCACGAGCTGGGCAGGGTACGCGGCCGGTTGGCCGGTTGCGGCCGCGCGACTCACCCGACTCGCTCGCCGCGTCGGCGCCGACATCGTCCACACCAACTCGCTGCACTCGTGGTACGGCTGGGCGGTCGCCACCGCTACTCGATGCCCCCACGTGTGGAGCGCCCGCGAGATCGTCGTGCAGTCGGGCGTGGCGCTGCGGGTGGAGCGATCCCTTGCCCGCCGAGCCGACCTCGTAATCGCGGCGTCCAACGCGGTGGCTGCGCAGCTCGACCCTCGCAACGTGGTCGTGGTGCACGAGAACGCCAACCCCGCGATCTTCCAACCGTCGCGCGCGGGCGCGTTTCGTGCCCGGGTGGGCATCCCTGACGACGCGCCCGTGGTCGCAGTCGTGGGCCGAATCGACACCTGGAAGGGCATCGACGTGTTGCTCGAAGCTTGGCCCCACGCGAAGGCCGCACGCTCGGACCTCCATTTGATTGTGGCGGGCGGTCCCGTGTCCGGGAAGAACGATTACTTCACGGCGCTCGCGAACCGTGCCCGCAGGTTCGCCGACGTGCACTGGCTCGGCTCACGCGACGACGTCGCCGACCTCTACGCCGACACCGACCTCGTCGTCGTACCGTCGACGGAGCCCGAGCCCTACGGCCTCGTCGCGGTCGAGGCCTTCGCGAGCGGCACACCTTTGATCGCCAGCGACGCCGGAGGCCTCCCCGAGATCGTCGCGTCCGCCCATCCCGGTGCGGGCACGCTCGTCCCTCCTGGGGACGTCGACGCGCTCGCCTCAGCGCTCATCGCCGGCATCGAGCAGGCCGGGCCGACGAGCACGACGACCCGGGCCAAGCGCCACGCCCTCCGCGACCCCGAGCCGGACCGCTACGCGGCGCTGCTCCGGGGCCTCGTGCCCGAAACATGACCCTGAGCTGAGCGCCATGGCCGACGGACGCACGAACGCTAACGTCGTCTCCGACCCGGCGGGTAACCACGACGCCCACATCGGATCCCCGCGATCCATCCGTGAACGCCGGCGTAACGAACACCACCCAGGGTTCACTGATCAGAACAGCCTCGTAACGAGAGGGGAGCCTCGCATGATGCACCGCCGACAGCGTTCGTCGTCCCGGGTCAAGCATGCCTTGATCCACCATCTGCAGCTCG
>Ga0209048_10000388_pt1 | contig 47284 bp, 42 predicted proteins | sample FrelakmetCRP12CR_FD_187146 | JGI IMG/M metagenome (GOLD analysis project Ga0209048, IMG submission 187146) | Freshwater lake sediment microbial communities from the University of Notre Dame, USA, for methane emissions studies - CRP12 CR (SPAdes)... | ecosystem: Environmental > Aquatic >...
ACTCCAAAGACGCATTCGTGAACTCGCCGGAGCGGTTCACGCCGGACAAATCGTTCTAATGCCTCGACTCCAAGTGCGAATTCACGTGCGGCAAGGGATCGCTTGGCCGACACACCGCGAGACCGCAAACGCCCCACATCGAGCAGTAACGCAGCCGTGCACCGCTCCACCGTCTTTTCCGGATAGAAGACGTGCGCTTTTCCGAACGTTGTTTCGAATGTTTGAGCACGATCTGGATTCTTGCGTAGCAAATGACCAAGATCGGTCGCTGGCTGATGCGTGGTCGTGATCGTTAGCAACATGGTTCAGAGCATCCAAGACGAGAGCGCTCCAATCACTCCGACAATTTCGATGATAGGTCGATCTAGCCGAAATCAGGCCTAAATTCCGGAGTCGCATCCAGATTTTGTCGACCGTCATGCCAGTTGAATAAGCCTCCAGGCGACGAGGGGTCAATCTCGCGTCAACGGTGAGCCGAATGCCTCCCGGAACTCAGGTGTCGTATCCGGGGCAAAACCGTGGCGCATGATGTTTTCTGTGACGACGCGGGGAACCAGGAATTGGAGCAGATAGTCAGCGCCACCGGCCTTTGTTCCACCGCCTGACATCTTGAATCCTCCGAAGGGATGCCGGCCGACGACGGCGCCGGTACAGGAGCGATTGATGTAGACATTCCCCGCGACCAATTCTGCTTTGACGCGCTCAATGTTTGCCGGACTCCGAGAAAAGAATCCCGCGGTCAGCGCGTAGTCGGTGTCGTTCGCAACACGGATGGCCTCGTCCAGATCGCGCACCCGGATAACGCTGAGGACGGGTCCGAAAATTTCTTCGCACGAGAGGCGCATGGCCGGCTTCACGTCGGTGAAAATTGTCGGCGGCACGAAAAAGCCTTCGGAAGGAACATCCTTCGCTTGAAAGGCGAGGGTGGCCTCCTTCTTACCGGCCTCGATCGTCTCCAGCATTCGCCGGTAGGCCGTTTCATCAATGACCGGGCCGACCGTGATGCCGGGAGTTTCTGGATTGCCGACGCGCAGGCTCGCGGCCGCTTCCACCAAGCGTTTGATGACGCGATCGTAGTTCTCGTCGAGGACGATCAAGCGCGAGAGCGCAGAACATTTCTGGCCCTGATATCCGAAAGCGGAATAAATTGAATCGACGATAGCTTCATCGAGGTCGGCGTCCGAGTCGATGATGACGGCATTCTTGCCGCCCATCTCGCAAATGACCCGTTTCAGTTCGAGCTGGCCGGGCAGGGTCTTCCCTGCGCTCTCCCAAATTCTCAGCCCGACCTCACGCGAACCGGTAAACGCGATCATGTGCACGTCCTTGTGATCGACGAGGTGCTGGCCAATGATCCGGCCCTTGCCGGGAAGGAAATTGAGGACGCCGGGAGGTATCCCGGCTTCCTCAAACATTTCCATCGCCATCGCGCCGCAAACGGCCGCTTGCTCCGCCGGTTTCATGATGACGGTGTTGCCGGTGACCAGCGCGGCGGAAACCATTCCGGTCAAAATCGCCATGGGGAAATTCCATGGGGCGACCACGAGGGCGACGCCGCGTGGCCAGTAATGCTGATAACTTTCTTCGCCGGGCACGTGCTGAGTGAGCCGGGGCAGGCCACGCAAGCGCATCTGGTGCGCGTAAAAGAGGAGGAAATCGATCGCCTCGCGGATATCGCCGTCGGCTTCCGCCCAGGGTTTGCCTACTTCAAAAACTTCGAGAGCGGAAAGTTCGAAGCGCCGGCGGTCCATGATCGAGGCCACGCGTTCCAGCAGAGTCGCGCGGTGTTCGATGCTGACGCGGCTCCAATGATTGAAGGCTTTACGTGCGGCTGCGACGGCGGATTCGGCCTCCGGAATTCCTGCTTCAGCTACGGCGCCGACGACTTGTTTCGGTGAGCTCGGATTGATCGAGTTGATCAGGCTGTCGGTCCAAATCTTCTGGCCGTCGATGACGAGGGGATATTTCTGGCCCAAACGGCCGCGGACTTCGCGAAGCGCGGTCCGCATTTGTTCCTGGCTCGAGCGGTGCACCCAGTTTACGAGCGGTGAATTTTCGTAGGTATCGCCGGCTGGAGTGCCGTGCGTGGCGCCGTTGCGGCCACCCGTGTCGGGCAATGTTATCGCGGGGGTGGTCGACCCCGGCCGGAGTTGTTTGGTCAGAAGTGATTGGGGGTCTCGGAGTAACTGTGCGGCGGAGGCCTTATCGGAAAACTTCGCTTTCAAAAATCCTTCGTTCGAGGTGTTTTCGAGCAGGCGCCGGACAAGGTAGGACATGCCGGGGAGCAATTCGCCGACGGGACAATATTCCCGGACGCGATAACCCATTTCCACCAGGGCGCGCTTAATCGGCCCGGCCATTCCGTAGAGCAGCTGAAACTCGAAGCGGCTTTTATCGATTCCGAGTTGTTCCGCGTAAGCCTGCGCGTGCGCGATGCTGCGAACATTATGCGAACCGAACGCGGCCGTGACGATCGAGTCGTTATCGAGCAGGACGCGCGTGCATTTTTCGAAACAGGCATCGCTCTCCGGCTTTTGCAGGAAGACGGGACAACGCCAGCCGTTTTGCGCCGCCTTGATCTTCTCGTAATCCCAGTAGGCCCCTTTGACGAGACGGACGGCGAAGCGCGTGCCGCGCGCCCGGCCCCAATCGAGCAATTCGCGCAAATCGCGTTCGGCGTCGCGCAGATACGCCTGGACCACAATGCCCGCGTGCGGCCAGTCTCGAAATTCGGGCTCGGCGAAAAGGGTGCGGAAAAGCTCGAGCGTGGTATTTTTGTGCGCGTAACTCTCCATATCGAAGTTCACGAACGCCCCGGCCTCTCGTGCCCGTCTCAGAATCGGGCGCAGTTTTGGTCCGAGGTGAGCGATCGCGTCTTCCGGGTCCGCCGGATTCATCTGCGAATAGAGCGCGGAGATTTTCACGGAAACGTTCACGACTGGGAACAGCTCCGTATTCTGGCCGAGCGGATCAGTCCAGCCGCGGGTTTGTCGGGCGAGCCCATCGAGCAGATGGAAGCAGCGTTCGGCATATTCATCCGCTTCCTTTTCGCTCACGACTGCTTCGCCGAGCAGGTCAACGGTGAAGCCGATTCTTTCCCTCCGCCGTTTGTGCAACATCTTCATCACGTCATCAGGATTGCGTCCCGCGATGAATTGGCGCGCCATGCCGGAAACATTCCAACGGAGAATCGGCGCAGTGAGCCACGGGAGGATTCGCGCCGCGCGCAGCCCGGTTTGCATGAAAGGCACGAAGCCGTTGCCCATGCCGGCGAAGTATTCGCCGAGGTGCTGAACGATATCGCGCGAGCTGCGAAGCGACGCGAGCACATCGACGAAGCGGAACATTTGCACCTTAAAGTGCTCATCCCGCATCGAAAATGCCATCATCCGCTGGTAGAAGCCGGCCTTGCTGAAAATCGATTCCGGATTCCGGTCCACCAGTTGGAAAATCCGCTCGCCCCTACGCTCGATCTCGCCTTGGAGAGAACTCATGGCGCGATACTAACGCCGCCTCTCAGATTCGGCAAAGGATTGCTGATTGTCAGGCCAAACGGCAAGAGCGCGAGTGGTATTGGGGGGGGCCAAAGATACAATATCAAATCGGTGCGTGCCTCGACCGCCGCCGTTTGTAACCTATGGAAGCTTTTTAGCAGCTCATGACCCACCGATACCAATTCGAGAGTGACAATACCGCGGTGATTTGCCCGGAGGCGTGGACCGCTCTCGCGGAAGCGAATGTGGAGAACGCGGCCGCTTACGGAGAAGACAAATGGACGCGCCGCCTTTCCGAGCGCGTGCGGGAGATTTTCGAAACCGATTGCGAAGTCTTTCTGGTCTTTAACGGAACGGCGGCAAACGCGCTCGCCCTTGCGCAAGTTTGCCGGTCGTTTCACAGCGTTATTTGCCACGAGCAATCCCACATCGAAACGGACGAGTGCGGCGCTCCCGAATTCTTTTCCGGCGGCACCAAGCTTTTTCCGACTCCGGGCGCAAACGGAAAACTCGACCTCGAGGAGGTTGAAGCGACGCTTCTGCGGCAGCATGGAGTGCACTCCCCGAAACCGCGTGTGATCAGTGTCACGCAGTCAACCGAGCTGGGAACTGTTTATCGGCGCGATGAGATCGAAAGAATCGCGGAGTTCGCGCGAGAGCGGTCACTCCTTTTGCATATGGATGGTGCGCGCTTTGCCAATGCGGTCGCGGCGCTCGATTGCGCGCCCAAGGCGATCACTTGGGAAGCCGGCGTGGACGCGCTTTGCTTCGGCGGGACAAAAAATGGGACAGCCGCGGGCGAACTGGTCATCTTTTTCCAGAAGGAGCTGGCGCGTGAATTTGAGTACCGTGCAAAACAAGCGGGACAGCTGGCGTCAAAAATGCGCTTCCTCGCCGCTCCGTGGATGGGATTGCTCAGTGACGCCACCTGGTTGGAGAACGCCCGGCGAGCCAATCACCGCGCCAGAACGTTGGCGGACAAATTGGCTGCCGCGTTTGGAATGAGCCCGGTGTTTCCGTGCGAGGCGAGCGCTGTTTTCTTGCGGATGCCGGAACAGCTCGTCGGAAGACTGCACGCTCTTGGCTGGCACTTTTACAAATTCGTCGAGCCCGATGTTTATCGGTTGATGTGCTCTTGGGCAGTTACGGAGAAGGATATTGACGATTTCATCGAAGGTGTAAAAGGGGCGCTCTCCGAAAAGCAGGCGGCGATGTAGAGACCGTCGCTCTCTGGTATGAAGAAATCCTCTGGCAGCGACGCTGATGCCAGATAACATAGGCCGGTGAAAACCGTTCGACGGATTCTGCTTCTCGGAACAATGATTCTTGGCGGCTGCCAGGCGGCGCACGATGTGGCGGTGACTTCATTTCACGTGATCGACGCGCCAGCCAACTACGTCCGCCGGCATATCGACGGATCAGACGCAACGACCGCCCACACGGCGACCACCAAGCCCGCGACATCAGATTCAGTCACTCCCGGCCGAACCGTTCAGGCCGCGCCGAGCAATCGGGAACCGCAACAGCGGCGGCTCACGGCTTCGACCCACCCGGGGCCCACCGCCACCCCGCGACCTACTGCGCTGAACACGACTCCAGAAAAACCGAAACCAGCGCAGGTCACTGCCTCGACCCAGCCGGGGCCCGCCGCCACCCCGCGAGCTACGACGCGCAACACAATTGCCGAGAAACCGAAACCATCGCCCAGCGCAGCGCCTCATAGCGTCACCGCCGCGCCGGCTCAGTACCCGACGGCCAAGGTCGTGCCCGGCAAACCTGGCTATGTCTTCAGCCCGTATGATCCGAATGGCGGTTACGTGGACGTGAACGGTTATCCCTCGGGCAGCAAGGTAAAAGATCCCTACTCGGGAAAAGTCTTTGTCGTCCCTTAGCGCGCCTCGACCTTGCTTGACAAGCCGCCGCACGTTGACATCCAATTGTTTTTACGAATTCCGGCGAGAAAACTTCGGGCACACGGTGACTCGTGTACGATTTTTGCTTGGAGAGCGGGCATGAGCCCCTTCGGCCATTCCCTTGGTCTCTCTCGGACGTCTCCCCCTCTTTTTGGGGATGTGCGTCGTCCAAGGCGCACTGTGAAGTCAGTTTTTTTGGCGGTTATTGCGGCGATTATCGGTTTTTCCGGTACGTCGCGCGCCTATGTCCTCGAAGGCCAGAGTTGGCCTGCCGGGACCGTTGTCGTCTTGCAATTGAGCTTGGGGAACCCGGGCTTCACGCTGCAAGACGGAAGCACTTCCTGGAATGATGCCGTCGCGCCGGTCGCGAACATGTGGAATTCCGACGTCCAGCGTGTGCAGGTCAACCAGGTCCTGAACTCAACCGTGCCCGCGGCCTCGGGAGATCATCTGAACTCGGTTGTTTTCGCGCACAGCATTTTTGGCCAGCCATTCGGCGGGAACACACTCGCGGTGACCTATTACCGATACTCGGGATCGACCATGGCCGAAGCGGACACGCTCTTTAATCAAGCCCAGACCTTTGACTCCTACCGCGGGCCGCTTCAGTTCCCGCCTCACGGATTTGCGATCGCGGATATTCGCCGCGTCTTTCTCCACGAACTCGGCCACGCGCTTGGTTTGACGCATCCCGATACGGCTGGTCAGCAGGTGACAGCGGTGATGAATTCGACCATCAGCAACCAGGAGGTTCTCTCGGCCGATGATATTGCCGGCGTCCAATCCATCTATGGGGCGCCGGCAGCGACGCCTACGCCACCTCCGGGGCCGTCTCATCTGGCAAATATTTCGACACGAATAAAGGTCGGTCTCGTCGACAACGTTCTCATCGGCGGTTTCATTGTCAGCGGCGCACAATCGAAAACGGTGATCCTTCGTGCCATCGGGCCTTCTCTCGCGGCCAGCGGTGTGGCGAATGTGCTGATCGACCCGGTGCTCGAGTTACACGGCTCTGGTGGTGTGCTCGGATCCAACGACGATTGGCAGACGAGCGCCCAGGCGGCCGAAATCGAGGGGAGCGGATTCGCGCCCAGCGATCCGCGCGAATCAGCCATTATTGCGACCCTTTCGCCTGGGAGTTACACGGCCGTGGTCAACGGATCCCAAAACGGAAAGGGGATTGGTCTGGTGGAAGTCTATGAATTGGATGCCAACGGAACGCGGCTGGTGAATATTTCCACCCGAGGACGAGTCGGCTTATCGGACGAAGTGATGATTGGCGGTTTGATTGTCCAGGGAGGCAACGCGAAAAGAGTTATCTTGCGCGCTCTTGGTCCCTCACTGGCTACGGGTGCGGACCCGGTGTTGGGTGCTTTGGCCGATCCAGCTCTTGAATTGCGCGATGGTTCCGGCGTTCTCGTGGCGTTGAACGACGATTGGGTGAGCAGTCCTCAATATGACGAGATTATCGCCAGCACGCTGCCGCCGCCAAACTCAATGGAATCAGCTATTATCGCGACCTGCGTGCCGGGAAGTTACACTGCGATCGTTCGTGGCGTAGACGATACGTCGGGAATTGCCCTGGTCGAAGCGTACGACCTTGATGAATGAACCATCCTAATTTTCTGCGATGAAACGTCATTCCTCTTTTCTAATCTTGTGTGCCGGACTTGCTGCTGTGGGCGTTCAGGCAACCACCGTTATTCCGCCTACCTTCGACCAGCTCGTGAGTGAGGCGGAGCTGATTTTCCAAGGCACGGTCACCAGCACACGATCGCAGTGGACCGGTGAAGGAGCGGAACGATGCATCGTCACCCAGGTCACCTTTAGCGTTGAGGAGTCGCTCAAGGGAGAGCCGGGACCGACTTATACCATGCAAATGCTCGGAGGAACTGTGGGCGCCGAAACGATTGAGGTGACCGATGCACCCAGGTTCAAAGTCGGCGATCGCGACATCCTTTTCGTGGAGCACAACGGCAACCAGTTCGTGCCTCTGGTCGGAATCATGCATGGGCGGTTCCACCTTCAAACAGACGCGAGGGGTCGCGAAATCGTGACGAAGGACAGCGGCGCTTCACTGGCGAGGGTCGACAAGCTCGGCACGGATGAGCGAGCCGCCCTGGCTGGGCCGGCCCTTTCAGCTATCGATTTCAAGTTGGCCATCCGACAGAGACTGTCCCAGCTGGGAAAATAGAGCGGCGCGTGTCAGTGCACCGCGCTGATTGGACCGGACCGGTCCGCCACCAACGGCGCCTGATTACTACGAGAACAGATCGCGTGTGCCAAATCAGAGGACACTGCGAGTCAAGGTGGCACGTTGCCGCAGGGAGGCGCTGATGGTAGGTATTGGGATGATTCCCTGGCGCCCGTGGTGGAGCGCAATCCTTGTAGTGGCCTCGCTCGTCGGACTACCTCTCGCCGGGCGTGGACAGGTCTATGAGGGGCGCACTCTGGTCCAGGCCAGCCTGGTCGCGGATGTCGCGGGGATCGTTCCCGGGAAATCGTTTACCGCAGGTCTGCTTCTACGCATGGCGCCGCACTGGCATACCTATTGGAAATTCTCCGGCGACGCTGGGCTGCCGAGCGAAATCAAATGGACGTTGCCGCCAGGCTGGAAGGCCGGTGAAATCCAATGGCCCGTTCCCCTGAGGTTGAAGGATCCGGGCGACATCGAGACTTATGGCTACGAAAACGAAGTGCTGCTCATGCAAGAGATCACGCCCCCGGCCACGTTCGCCGAATCCTCGGTCAAGTTATCCGCTGAAGCGACCTGGCTCGTTTGCGAAAGGCTTTGCATTCCCGGAAGCGCGAAACTTCAACTCGAGCTCCCGGTCTCGACCCAGACTGTTCCGGCAAATGAGGAATTGTTTGCGCGCTCCCGGCGCTTGCTCCCACAGACCTGGCCAGAGACCAAGGTCGCAAGCGCCAGTTGGGAGCGGAGCGGTTCCGAGCTGCTCCTCACGGTCAAAAGCGCCGCCCTCGCGAATTATCCGGTCGTCGATTTTTTCCCGGTCCCGCAGGGCAACGTGGTCGTCGGTCATCCGAGAACGGAGCGTGGCGCGGATGGGAAAATCACGTTTCGCGTGCCCGTTGAAACCGAGGACCAAAAGCTGTCGTCGCTCGACGGAATTGTCGTCTTCGGTCAGGATGCTGAGGGATCGAGCCGGAACGCATGGTCGCTCGCGACGACCAAGGTTTCGGCGTCGTCCTCGACTGGGCCGAAGGGGCTCATTAGATTCCTCCTCTTCGGTTTTCTCGGCGGGTTCATTCTCAATCTGATGCCGTGTGTGTTGCCCGTCATCTCGCTCAAGATCTTCGGTTTCATTCAGCACGCCGGCCAGAGCCGGGGGCGAATCTTGCGCAGCGGCCTCGCGTTCGTTGCCGGAATCTTCGCCTGGTTCATTGGGCTCGCTCTCCTGCTGATCGTCTTGAAATCACTGGGCCGCGAAATCACCTGGGCGTTTCAATTCACCAACCCCTACTTCGTTGTCTTCATGAGCGCGGTCGTGCTCGTTTTCGCGCTGAACCTGTTCGGCGTCTTCGAAATCTCGCTGCCGCAAAGCGCGAATCGTGGACTGCTTGGCTGGACCGCGCGGGAAGGGGATGCCGGCTCGTTTTTCCAGGGTGTCTTCGCGACGGTGCTCGCGACTCCCTGCACGGCCCCATTCCTCGGCACCGCCCTGGGATTTGCTTTCACCCAATCGGGCTGGACGATTTTCGTCATGTTCGTCGCGATCGCCGCTGGCATGGGCTCGCCCTACCTTCTGCTTTCCGCACAGCCCGCGTGGCTTCGCCTGCTCCCAAAACCTGGCGCCTGGATGGAGCGGGTGAAACAACTGATGGGCTTCTTCCTCCTGGCGACGTTGCTCTTTCTGCTTTGGGTCCTCGGGGCGGAGCGCGGCGTCGAAGCCATTATTTGGACCTCTTGTTTCCTGCTCGCGCTGAGTGTCGCCTGCTGGATGAAAGGCGTCTTCCTCGTTCCGACGGCTTCAGCCATGAGTCGTGGCGTCTCCATCGTGCTCATGCTCGTGCTCGTAATCGGCAGCGCCCTCTATTTTATTGGGGATAAATTCAACGCTGCGAAAGCCGCCTCGAGTGACCCCCAACCGCATGGAGACTGGCTGCCGTTTACCCCGGAGCGGTTGCAGGCCGAACTCGAACAAGGCCGCCCCGTCTTCGTCGATTTCACGGCCGCCTGGTGCCTGACCTGCAAGTTCAACGAAGCCACCGTGCTCGAAAGCAGCGCCGTCCGCGACGCCTTTCAACGCCGCGGCATCGTCAAGTTCAAAGCCGATTGGACGAACGCCGATCCAGCCATCACGAAAATTTTGAAACAATTTGGCCGGCCGGGTGTTCCAATGTATGTGCTTTATCCGGCGGGCAAAAACGCGGAACCGATTTTGTTTCCCGAGTTGCTCACGCAAAGTATCATCCTGGATAAACTTGAAACCGTTACACCTCACGTTGCTGCTGAATAAAATATGAAAACCAAACTGCTTCTTTGCGCCCTGACCTGCCTTGTTTCCACCGCCCTGTTCGCGGCTGATTCACCCGCCGTCGGAAGTGTGGCGCCCGATTTTTCCGTCTCGGATGCCAAGGGCAACACTCAGTCGGTTTCCCAATACAAAGGCAAGTACGTCGTGCTGGAGTGGTTTAATCCCGAGTGCCCCTTCGTGAAGAAGCATTATGGCAGCGGGAATATGCAAAAGCTGCAGGAAGAATTTACCGGCAAGGGTGTTGTCTGGCTCTCGATCGATTCCTCCGCCACCGGCAAGGAAGGTAATCTCACTCCCGAGGAGGCGAAAGCGAAGATGACCGAATGGAAAACGCATTCGACCGCTCTCCTCCTCGATCCCGATGGAAAGGCCGGCCGGACTTACGGCGCGAAGAACACGCCTCACATGTTTATTATTAATCCCGAAGGGAAAATAATTTACGAGGGCGCCATCGACAGCAAAGCCTCGCCTAATCCTGATGACATCGCCGGCTCGACCAACTACGTGAAAGTTGCTCTCGACGAAGCGCTGGCCGGCAAGAAAGTCAGTAATCCGAGCACTCGTCCGTACGGCTGCTCGGTGAAGTACAAGTAATCGAGTAGAAGAACCGGGCGGCGAACTGTGATCCCGGAACTTTATTCACATGGGGCGCGGATGGCCCAGCTCTTTGCATATCCTGGAGAACTGATCTTTCGTAACTTCGCTGTCTTGGAGTTGATGGAGAATTTTGCGTTTGTGAGAAGCAAGTCTCCGTAGGGTGAAGGCCGGATTCAGCGGCGTCAGAGGCACGACGTATAAGGCCACGGGAACAACCCAGACCAGATGAAATTTCGATACCGGGAAGGCAGCAGTCACGGCCAGCCCTGCCAGCATGATCAGCCCTTGGGTTCCCACCAGCAGCCTCCCTCGCACTTTGTCACTGGCGAAACCAGGGGCGCCTGCAGTGAAATACGGCAAGAGCACGGCAGCAAAGTAGAGCGCAGCTAGTCCCCAGAGAATCCAACCAACGGCTCCTGACATTCTCCGTTTCAAAGCATCGCATATGCCAGGGAGGTAACCTCGCCGGCCGGCGCATTTCAAGGTCCCGAACGCTTTCGGGCCGCTACGGAGATCCTCGCAAATGAGCGACGACTTCGATCTCCGCAGTTTGGGGGAACATGTCGCAGGGCGTGATCGCGAGGACAGCGAAATGCCGCTGCAATTCCCCAATATCTCGCGCTAACGTCGGGGGATTGCACGAGACGTAGATCATGGTGCGTGGCGGGGAATCGAGAATAGCACGGCGCGTTTCGGCGGAGAGACCGGCGGCTGGCGGATCGACAATCAATGCCGTTGAGGTGAGATCGAGGGCCGCGGCGATTGACCCCAATCGCCCGCCATCGGCCAGAATGTGCTCGAGTTCGACGGCCACGTCTCCAGCGACGTAGGTTTCTTTCGGACCGGCATCTTCTTGCGCGGCCTTGATCGCGAACCGGTCCCAATCGATGCCAACCACGCGTTCGAATTTGGGCACGAGTCGCTTCGAAAAGAATCCGGCGCCGCAGAAGGCGTCGATCAGGAGTTTTTCGTCACCAGTGAGCGTCTCCGCAATTAGTTGAGCCAGGGTCTCTGCAACCGCGTCATTGGTTTGGGCGAAGACGCGGGGTCCGGAATTCGCGCGCAAACCATAGTGCCCGTCGCGCACTCGGGTGGAGCGCAGTTTGGCCAGAGCATCGTTCACTTCAGGCGCGGCAATGGGACAACGCGCGATGTCCATCAACTGGTGAAGATCGCGCCGGTAGAATCCCACGACGTTGTCCTGTGCGTGGACCGTAATTCGGTTCCGATAACCATAAGGAAGAGGCGAGGGGATTATTGGCCGCATCGGTGGTTGGGATACACGGCCGATCCGTCGAATCGCCTGTTCTACCTGTTGCGCTTTCAATTGCAGTTGATGCTCATAGCTGATGTGCTGGTAACTGCACCCGCCGCATTGTCCGAAGTATGAACAGTCCGGGACGACCCGATGCTGCGAGGGTTCGATCAGCTCGACCATTTCCGCTTCTGCGAACTGCTTCTTCTCTCGGACGACGTTGGCCGTGACGCGCTCACCATCAATTGTGAACGGAACAAAGACCGCCTTCCCAGCATCCCGCGCGACCCCTTTACCGCCGAAGGCAACATCTTCAATTGTGAGTTCGATCGGTCGCATTGGCGAACATTCGCTTGGACAGCCCGCTTCGTCGAACCGGAGGCGGTTGATTCCCTTTTTGTGAAATCCGGCCAGGATAGAATGCTAGCCGAAACGGAAAATCCAAGAAGGCGTTTTCACGTGTTAGAAGCTAATTCGCGTGCGGTTCAGAAGCCCATTACCTTACGTACGACGGCCGGCTCTGGCTCTTAATCCAATTTATAGATCTCAACGAGCGCAATTCCGACAGCATCATTCTTTCCGCGTACGATCGCGGTGTAGCTTGTTGGGACCAACGTCGCGAGGATGGCGGAGTCACGGTCATCCTGGGGCGCAAGGCCGGTCGCAATAATCTCCTGTTCCTGATTACTTCGCCAATTGTCGTTCGACGCCAAGAGCGCGCCTTCCGCGTCGCGCAATTCAAGGACCGGATCGGCGAGCGAGTCAGGCACGCCGGTCGCCGCCAGATCAGGGCCGATCGCCCGCACGATTACCCTTTGCGCGGCGCTACCCTGTACGATTGTCCCGCCGATTAGAACATTATCGCCAACCCCTACTTTGCCCCTGGTGGAAATGTTCCGAAATTGTTTAGCGTCAGTCGAAGCATTTCCTAGTGCATAAATCTCCACCGTCGCAATACCGCTTCCACCATTGGTCCCGCTTACTTGGACAGTGTAACTTTGCTCCTGAAGCGGAACGATCATCGCCGCTTCGTGATCATCAGCTGGAGCCGCTCCCGTCGCCATTATTTCCTGTTCCTGAGAATCACGCCAGTTGTCATTGTGCCAAACAAGGCTGCCGTCAGACGCACGAAGATCGATCTGCGGATCCAGCAGCGCCCCATTCACGCTGAGCGAAGGCCCCAACGCGCGAATAAGGAAGGTTCGTCCAGCCAGACCCGAATTGAGAACAAAGCCGCCGATCAGGATATCGTCTCCCGTGCCGGCATAGCCGCGCGTGGAAATATTCGCCAGTTCAACAAGCCCGTTCCGCGGAAAAAACTCCGAAGTGTTACCATTCGGATCGGTCGCCGTGGCAGTGATGAATTCATTGGGAGAAGTCTCGGTTGAAAAGACGAATTGAAAGGAGGCATCCCCAGCGGTGTTGGTTGTCACCGTCCTGATTCCCAGGAGCCTTTGGCCGGGGACGGATGCCCCATCATTGGCAAAGAACTGGAGGGTGAACGTGGTGGCGCCGACGCTGTTTAAACCCCCGGAAACTATGGTTTCGCCTGGATTCCGTCCGATCGAGGTGATGACGGGGAAATTCTGTAAGTTGTTCGCTCCGGAGTCCCGATCGCCGAAGTCGTTAGGCGTTTGGCCGTCACCACCCAGGTCAATATCCATAGAAGCGTTGTCGTAGAAGAGGTTCGACAATATGCTGCTCTGGTCATACACCGAGGTTCCAGTGAGATTGAAGGCGATCACGTTGCCTTCGCCGGAATCCACCCCGCCGATTGTTATCCCCGAGCCCTCAGCAAGGATTCCGATTCCGTTACCGGCCGAGGGGTTACCGTCAACTCTTGGTCCAATCAGATTGCCTTGAATAGTCGTATTTCCGGCCGCATAAACGCCGATTCCATTGCCGGTAATCACATTCCCGCCTCCTGTTTCCGCCGTCCCAATGATGTCGGTGCCTGAGTTAATGGCGACTTGATTCCCGTAGCCTTGACCAAGGCCGCTGGCATCTGTTCCGAAGTAATTGCCCAGAACCGTTTGAAGTCCCATCGAATAAAATCCTGTTCCATTCCCGGAAATGATATTTCGCTGCGCGGGATTACTGCCCCCAATCACATTCACATTGCCTCCATAGGTGTAGATTCCAAAGTCATTGCCCCTGAGCGTGACGCCGTCGGGCTCCAATCCGATGAAATTGCCTTCAATCTTTATTCGACGATTGACTTCGGGAAAAGGGCTCGAGAAATAAATCGCCGCGTAATGAAAATCGAGCCCAGGGGCAGGCCCATTGAAGCCTGTGAAGGAGAGACCGCGGATAATGGAGTCGCCACCGTAAAGGGCGAGATGGCCCTGTGACGTGACGGCAGGTCCGCCGCCATCGAGCTGAATCAAAATGACAGCGTTATCTCCCACACTCAGGGTGTTAGGACTCGCGCCAGGTTGAGTGTATCCATCGATGGTAATGAAGGAGGCAACGGCAATGGTGCCGTTACTTAGATCAATCTTGTGTACGCCCGACCCGGGAACGGCGAAAGCCACCGTTTGCGGGCCTGATTCAGAATGTGCATTGGCGTCGCTTACCGCCTGCGCAAATGATCCCGGGCCGCTCGAGTCGGTGTTGACGCATGTGAACGTATCGGCATAGAGCTCACCGCGACTCCCAGTCACGCCTAGTAACGCCGAGCAAAGTACTATCGACCGGATCCCCGATTGCTGGCGAATTAACTGAAGGAGGTTCTTCTCACGAATGATGTTGGCCGTGACGCGCTCATCATCAATTGTGAACGGAACAAAGACCGCCTTCCCAGCATCCCGCGCGACGCCTTTGCCGCCGAAGGCAACATCTTCGATTGTGAGTTCGATCGGTCGCATCCTCGAACCTTCGTGTGTTACGTCCCGATCGTCTACCCAGTCCGGCCAATCTTCCTCTTCCGCTACCTCTTCCTCTGCGTTCTTTGAACGAGACTGGGAGGAAGAGGAAGCGGAAGATTAGTACATCCGAACATAGGGATATTTCGATTCGTTGCCGAGTTCTGGTGGGAATTCCTGATATCCCGAATGGATATTTGAAACGTCGCTCGGGAGAAGCGGATAGTACGTGCGGTGAGTGGTGGGAAACGGGAAGGTCAGGAATTCGAATAGCCCTGACTGGAAGCGCATAACACTGCGGCCCAGGCCGCGGACGACACCGTATCCTGCGGCAGCGGAATTACCTTCACGGTCATTGATTTTCGCGATCGTCACCGGCAATTCCGAAATGCCGAAAACCAGGTTCGAAAGGCCGCGGCCGAGTTTGCGCGTCGGACCATGATCATTCGAGGGCGGATCTTGAATATCGGCGAAGGAGGAAATCGCGAGACTGAGAGAGAGCGTTGCGGCCAGGAGGGTTTTCATGGGGGTAATCCAGCTAAACAATTTTCGCGCGCGAACGCAACCTTCAGTTTTGAGGGGGGGTCCGGGCCTGCCTGCGCGTGGCCAGGAGCGAGACGGTAATCGTGACTGCGAGGATAATGATGATCACCACAAGAGAAATCCAGTTCGGAATCGGTAATTGCCTGGCCAGAATCATTTTTGTCCCGACGAAACCGAGAATGAGGGCGAGGCCGGTTTTGAGATAAATGAAGCGATCGACGATGTGCGCGAGCAGGAAGTAGAGCGAGCGCAGTCCCAGAATGGCGCAAATGTTTGAGGTATAGACGATGAATTGATCCGTCGTGATTGCGAAGACGGCCGGAATGGAATCAATGGCGAAGATGAGATCCATGACGTCGATCAAGATCAAAACCAGCAGAAGCGGGGTAACCATGAGTCGCCCATCGACGCGAACGACGAAACGCTGTCCATGGAAGTCACGTGTGATGGGCAGCACTTTGCGGCAGAAACGCATGAGAAAATTGTTCTCGAAATCGAGTTTCGCATCGCGATCGAAGAGCATGCGCAAACCCGTAAGGAGGAGAAAGGCGCCGAAGATGTAGAGGACAAAGTGGAACCGCTCGACCAGGGTCACGCCCAACCAGATCATCGCGCCACGCATAACGAGAGCCCCGAGAATTCCCCAGACCAGGGTTCGATGCTGCGAGCGGGGCGGGACACGGAAATAGGCGAAAATGAGGACGAAAACGAAGATGTTATCAACGCTCAAAGAGTATTCGATGATGTAGCCAGTCAGAAAATCGAGACCGGCCTCGGCGCCCTTGGACTTCCAGACCAGGCAGTTGAAGGCGAGCGAGAGCGCGACCCAAATCAGGCTTCGCAGGCCGGCCGCGCGCATGCTCAATTCGCGATCGCGCCGCTTGAAACTGATCAGATCGATGGCCAGCGCCAGGAAAACGCCCACGTGGAAGGCCACCCAAAACCAGATGCTCGTGGACACGGCGCAGACCGTTCCATGCAGTGCGCGGCGTCGCAATCGCAAAGGGCCCGTAAACCCTCTCACGGTAGTCCGCCGCCTTTTGGAGCCCGAGGCTGGCGCAGCGCGCGGAGGGACCTCGCACATGCGAATTGGGCCCAGGATTGGGGAGTCAACACCGAAGCGGCTCCAGAAGACTTTTCTCTCGCCAACATCGGCGTTCTCCGTAACTTGTCCGACCCCATGGATTCTGAATTGGAAAAGCTCGTTGAATCGGGAAAGCTCACCGCCCGCGCTGCCGACCAGCTCGAGAAACTCAAGCCCGGCACCTTCTGTTTGCACAAGAGCTGGGGATTCGGCCGCGTCGCCGAATGGAATCTTCTCCTCAATCAAATCCTGATCGATTTTCCCGGGAAAAAAGCGCACCCGATGCAGTTGGCCTACGCCGCGGAGAATCTCACCACCATTCCGCCGGAACATTTCCTGGCGAAAAAGGCGAATGATCTTAAGGCCATCAAGGAGCTCGTGAAGAAGGATCCGGCGGCGGTCATGCGGAACATTCTCGAGAGTCTTGGCGGTTCCGCCACGATGACGCAGATCAGCCAGCTGATGCTGGGCGATATTTTCACCGAGGCCGAATGGAAGCGCTGGTGGGATTCAACCAAGAAGCTCTTGAACAAAGACGGCCATTTTCTTATCCCCACCAAGAAGAGCGAGCCAATCGAATTGCGGGCCGAGAAGATTTCGCGGGCGAACGAACTGATCGCCTCCTTTAGTCAGGCGCGCCAGCCAAAGGAGCAGGCGGCCGCGCTCGATCAGATTATCAAGTTTCATGTCGAATTCGACCAACCCGAAGCGCAATTGCAGCCGATCATCAATGCGATTGAAGAGGCGGCCGCGCGGAACCAGCGACTCAATCCTGCGCTCGTATTTGAGCTGGTCATGGCGCGCGATGATTTGATCGAGCGCTGCCCACCGCTCAAGACGACGAACCCGGAACTGACTCTGAGTCGCTTGATTGTGGAGGAGGAAACTCGCCTGATCACGATTCTCCCGAAGGTTCCCGCTGGCAAAGAACGCCGGGTTCTGAACGCGCTGCCGATGGCTCTGGGGTCCGAGTGGACCGTGCGTGGACTGCAATTGATGCAAAGCAATCACGCCCGGGCGGTCTTGCAGATTCCGCGGGTTTTTGTGGAAGCCAGAATGCAGGGCGATTTGCGCGCGTTTTTGCATCGGGCAATTCGCGAGCACTCTGTCACCAGCGAAGCGCTCGCGTGGCTTTGCAAGGAACGGGCGGGCGAATGGCGGGACCTGATCACGCCTGACTTGCTGGGCGCGATCTTGTCGGCACTCGAACGCGACCAACATAACGAGAACAGCCGCGGCAGTAAACTGCGTGATCTGTTACTCGACGATCGGGACCTGATTCCCGCCATGTTTACCGGCGCCGAGATTGGGGTGGCCCGAGACGCCATGCGCCGGCTGATGCTTACGCCGGTTTTCGATGAGCTGACGAAGCGCTCGCTCCTGGCCCGGATCATCAAACTCTATCCGGAACTCGAAAGCGTCATTACAGGCGAACAAAAGCAAGAGAAGAGCGCCGCGCTCATTGTTTCCTGGAGCAGTCTCGACAAGCGCAAAGCCGAATACGAGGAACTGGTCAACAAGAAGATCCCCGAGAACAGCAGGGAGATTGGCGTTGCTCGTTCCTACGGCGATCTCCGGGAGAATTTCGAGTTCAAAGCCGCGAAGGAAATGCAAGCCGTCTTGATGCGGAGGAAATCAGAACTGGAAGCCGCTCTCCATAGCGCGCGCGGGACAGCCTTCGAAAATCCGGATACCACGCAAGTTTCCATCGGAACGATCGTGACTTTGAAAGATTCGGAATCCGGCAAGGAAGAGGTTTATTCCGTCCTGGGTGCGTGGGATGGAGATCCGGACCGGGGCATTATTTCCTATCAAACCGCGATTGGCCAGGCGCTGCTCGGACATAAGGTTGGCGAGGTCGTCACACTGACTAACGAGAGCGAGACTCGCAGTTTCGAGATCATTTCGATCGAGCCCGCGCCCATTGATGTAGCGCCTCCCGATCTTTCACCCAGCGAAGTCCCGGCCGAGGAGCCGGTCACCGCGGAATAGCCGAGGCCGAGGAACTCGCCGCGCCGAGTGCCGGTGGCACCGGTCAGGCGCGTGACGCGAGGGCCTCCATATTCACCTTGCCAGAGGGCGGCGCACGTTCCGATAATCAGCGCGTTATGAATAAGATTAACCATCTGGCGGTTTGGATTCTGGTCGCGATGCATCAGTTGATCGGTTTCGGTTGGTATGCCGTATTTGGCGATCTCTGGCTGAATTATCACGCCAGGACGATGACCGACATCGAGCGAAACCATGATTTCGTGGCGTATCTCATCGCGATCGCGTCCGCGGTCGCCGTTAATTACGCGCTGGCCTGGCTGATCACGCGGCTCAACGCCACGAGTGCCGTTGCGGGTTTGAAGATCGCGATCGTTTGCTGGTTCGCTTTCCTGTTTGTTGAATACTCGACCATCTCAGTGTTCTCCGCCTTCGAGACCAATCCCTGGCCTCTTGTTTTCATTAACATGGGCCGGCCCTTTCTGGCCTTCGCATTGAGCGGTCTGGTTCTCGGGCTGTGGCAAAAGAGGGCGCTCTCCGCGACTGGACAGTAGCGCAACCTTCGGGAAGAATGGGCGTTCCTTCTTATGAACGATCCAATTCTTATCGCGCAAGGCGCAGGCCCGATTTACCTCCTGCCGAAAATGGCGAATCGCCACGGCCTCATCGCCGGTGCGACCGGCACCGGCAAGACCGTTACTCTGCAAACACTCGCGGAAAACTTTAGTGCGCGCGGGGTCCCGGTTTTCATGGCGGATGTGAAAGGTGATCTTGCCGGTCTGAGCCAGGCTGGCGGGAACAGTCCGAAAATCGTCGAGCGCGCAAAGCAACTCGGGATTTCAGATTTCAAGGGGGAGGCCTGCCCCGTCGTCTTCTGGGATGTGTTTGGAGAAAACGGACATCCCGTGCGCGCGACCGTGTCGGAGATGGGGCCACTGCTCCTCGGTCGTCTCCTCAGCTTAAACGACACGCAGGAGGGGGTCCTCAACATGGTGTTCAAGATTGCCGACGAAAGTGGTCTGCTGCTGCTCGATTTGAAAGACCTTCGCGCGATGGTGCAATATGTTGCCGACCACGCTGACCAGTTCAAAACTCAGTATGGCAACGTCTCGACTGCAAGTGCCGGGGCGATCCAGCGGAACCTCCTCGAGCTGGAAACCCAGGGCGCGGACAAGTTTTTTGGTGAACCAGCGCTCGACCTCGATGACTTGATCCAGACCCAGAGCGGGCGCGGTATCGTCAACATTTTGGCTGCGGAAAAGCTCATGCAACAATCGCCGAAAGTGTACGCGACGTTCCTTCTCTGGCTGCTCTCCGAGCTCTTCGAGCGACTGCCGGAAGTGGGCGACCCGGAAAAGCCGAAACTCGTTTTCTTTTTCGACGAGGCGCATTTGCTCTTCGCCGACATCGAACCGGCCGTGCAGCAGAAAATCGAACAGATGGTGCGGTTAATTCGCTCGAAGGGGGTCGGGGTTTATTTCGTCAGCCAGAATCCGCTCGACATTCCCGACGTCGTTTTGGGCCAGCTTGGCAACCGGGTGCAACATGCCTTGCGTGCCTTCACGCCGCGCGATCAAAAGGCTGTCTCGGCCGCCGCGCAAACGTTTCGCCAGAATCCAAAACTGAACGTCGAAACCGTGCTGACCGAACTGGGTGTCGGCGAAGCGCTCGTCTCGATGCTCGACGAGGAAGGCAAACCCGGGATCGTGGACCGGGCCAAAATCGTTCCGCCGCGCAGCCAGGTCGGCGCCATTACGCCCGAGCAGAGAATGCAGATCATCCAATCGTCAAATCTTGCCGGCCATTACGAGAAGGCGGTTGATCGCGAATCGGCTTACGAAAAGTTGCAGGCGCGTGCCGGAGAGAAATCTGAAAGCGCTGGCGCACCCGTCGTGACTTCCGGAGCGTCGCCGTCCGAAGCCGCCAAGCCGTCACTTCTGGGAACAATCGAATCGGTTTTTCAGCCTACGATCGGGCCGCGCGGCGCAATTCATGACTCGATGGCGACGAGCATGGCCAAGAGCGCCGTGCGTGCGGCCAGCAGTCAGATGGGCCGCCAGATCATGCGCGGAATTCTTGGCGGCTTTCTTGGTGGCAGCCGCCGGTAATCCGGCTCCCTTTGGGCGAATCGGCGAATCGGTGGGACGGCGGATCGCCGCCGCCCCACCCCTGTGACGAAGAACTACTTCTTGGGCGCGGCGGTTGTCGTGGAGGTCTTGGCGTCTTTTTTCGCGCTCTTATCCGCCTTCACTTCCACTTCCTTGGCCGTCATCGTATACATGATCGTTACCTTGTCCCCGACCTTGAGTTCGCCGGTGACCTTGGTGTTGGCGTCACGATCGATTTCGAACCGTTCCTTGCCTTTGGTGACGACAATCATGGTGTCCGTCACTTCCATGACCGGTCCCGTGACCTGATAGCTTTTCGCCCCGGCCAGCGCGGTGCTGCTCAAAGCGAGCGTTCCTGCGGCGACCAAACTGAACAATGTATTAAGTTTCATGGACTATAGAACGTTGGAACCCGCAAAGTATTCAAGCTTTTTACAACCTGCGGAGAGGATTCGGCCCGCCTGATTTCGTGGCTTTTGTTCTCCCGGGCAATCCGATACATTCTGAACCATGCCAACTGTTCCGCTCGGAGAGATCATTGATTTCGTTGGCGGCCATTATTCTGGCGACCGGAAGCGCGGGGTCACGGCCGTCGGTCCCCTGGCTGCAGCGCACGTGGACCAACTCAGCTTCCTCAGCAATCGCAAGTACGCTGCACAACTGGCTGAAACAAAGGCCGGCGCGGTCCTGGTTCCACAAGATCTGGAAGGCGACGACGCCCGTTGGATTCGCGTGGAAGATCCTTCCTTCGCGATCGCGCGCATTATGACGCGTTGGTTTAGCGCCCGACCCATGCCCGAGGGAGTGTCGTCTCAGGCCTCGATCGCCTCGAGCGCCAAACTCGGCGCGAATGTCGCGATCGGGCCGTTCGTCACGATTGGAGATGGTGTGGTCATCGGGAGCAACGTGACGATTTTTCAAGGCGTTTCGATTGAAGCGGGATCCGCCGTTGGAGACGACTCGATCATCTACCCGAACGCGGTCATTTATGACGGCACGCGAATTGGCCGGCGGTGCATTGTTCACGCCGGAGTCATCATCGGCTCGGATGGCTACGGCTTTGTCATGCGTGGTGGCAAACACCATAAGATTCCGCAGACCGGCATCGTCCGAATCGAAGACGATGTGGAGATCGGCGCCGGGACGACGATTGATCGGGCGACTCTGGGCGAGACGGTAATCGGCGAGGGGACCAAGATCGATAACCTGGTCCAGATCGGGCACAACGTGAAAATTGGGAAGCATTGCCTGCTCGTTTCACAGGTCGGCATCGCCGGCTCTACCGAGCTGGGCGATTTCGTCGTGGCGGGAGGTCAGAGTGGATTCTCTGGTCACCTGAAAATTGGCAACCGTGTTCAAGTGGGCGGGGGAAGTGCGGTGATTGGGGATCTACCGGCCGGCATCAAAGTCATGGGCTCACCTGCGGTCCCCTTCAACGAATTTGCCCGGCGCCAGGTCGCGTTGAAACGGCTGACACGAAAGAAACCCCGATAGTTTGTGGAGTACTCGCGAAAGCCTTTGGAACTGCGCGCAGCGAGGCGTCGTCTGCGTCGCGGGTAGCGCGACGCCTACAAAACCATCACTCGGCGGCCGGCGTCGCCATCGTTCTCACGCCGACTCTCGCAAGATATTCATCCGCCTGGAGAAGATCGCTGCCGGCCCGCTCGACGATCTTTAACAGATTATCCATCGACGAAACCTCCTCCAGTTGCTCAGTCAGGAACCACTGGAGAAAATTTATCGTGATATAGTCGTTTTCCTTTCGCGCCAATTCTACCAGCCCGTTGATCTGTTGCGTGACATGAATTTCCTGTTGGAGCGATAGCTTGACCGCGTCTCTTGGTATCTTGAAATTCGATTTCGGGGCGGCAATTGCCGGAATCGCGACGCGGCCGCCCGCGTCGACCACGTATTTGATGAAGCGCAGCGCATGTCCTTTCTCCTCGTCCGCCTGCCGGAAGAAATATTGAGACAGCTGTGGCAACGCCTCGGCCGCGAAGTGCGCCGCAATCGCGTAATACTGCATGGACGCGCTGAATTCGTAACCAATTTGCTCGTTGATTGCGCCAATAACCTTCTTGCTCGTAAGCATATCCGAACTTACCGCGGATTACGCGAATGCAACTCATCAATTCTGCCAGACGCGCCGCGCTGAGAGCCAGGGGCAAAGGCCAACGGTTCCCGTGCTCATCCAGCTTTCAGAGTCAAGTCGCCGATCATTGCCGGGCTGGTGACCCATTGGGACCCTCCCTCCGGTGCGGGGTACGTGGCGTGGACTGGCAAGAAAGGCCCGGCTCATTGTCTCCAACAAGCCGGGCCGTAATTCTGGCGCGAAAGCAAAAAGCCCGATGAGATAAACTCACCGGGCTTTTTGTTCTGGCGACGTCCTACTGACTCGCTCACTCCCGTTCGCTCGCCCGCGGCCCGCGCGGGCTTGACCGTCTATGTCGCTCGGCGCCCGCCGGCTCCATTCTCTGCTCGAGTAGGCGCGCAAAAGCAAAAAGCCCGATGAGATAAACTCACCGGGCCTTTTGTTCTGGCGACGTCCTACTCTCGCACAACCTATCGTCGCACTACCATCGGGGCTGCAGCGTTTCACTTCCGTGTTCGGAATGGGAACGGGTGGTGCCACTGCGCTAGGATCACCAGAAATCTGCTCCGGATTTTTCGGAGCAGATTTCTGGTGGTGAATGGTGATCGGTGAATTGTGAATGGTTTTATTCCATTCACCCATCACTAGTCACAATTCACGCTGTCAAAGAACAGCTGATTCTCTGATGTCTACATACAGGAAGTGTTCCGCATTTTAAGGCTTCGTTTTTATTAATTCAAAAAGTCATTCCTCTCAATTTGCCGCCGTCCGGCGGCTGCCGGACGACGGGTTAATTGAAAAGTAAATGACCAAGCCGAACGAGTTATTAGTATTACTTAGCTGAACGTATTACTACGCTTACACCAGTAACCTATCAACGTGGTGGTCTACCACGACTCTTCAGGGAGAACTCATCTTGGGATAGGCTTGGCGCTTAGATGCTTTCAGCGCTTATCCTTTCCGAACATAGCTACCCAGCACTGCCGTTGACACGACAACTGGAACACCAGCGGTTCGTCAGACTCGGTCCTCTCGTACTAAAGTCTGAACCCCTCAATTCTCCTGCGCCCACAGTGGATAAGGACCGAACTGTCTCGCGACGTTCTGAACCCAGCTCGCGTACCACTTTAATCGGCGAACAGCCGAACCCTTGGGACCTTCTCCAGCCCCAGGATGTGATGAGCCGACATCGAGGTGCCAAACCCTGCCGTCGATATGAGCTCTTGGGCAGGATCAGCCTGTTATCCCTAGCGTACCTTTTGTCCGTTGAGCGATGGCAATTCCACATTCAACCACCGGATCACTTGGACCTACTTTCGTACCTGTTCGACTTGTAGGTCTCACAGTTAAGCTGGCTTATATCCATATACTCGTCACCTGATTGCCAACCAGGTTGAGCCAACCTTCGTACTCCTCCGTTACTCTTTGGGAGGATACCGCCCCAGTAAAACTAGCCGGCTGCCAGTGTCCCTCCGCCTGATATAAGGCAAGAGGTTAGTTATTCCAATTCCGAAGGGTGGTGTTTCATTGGCGACTCACCCCGCCCCAAAAGGCAGAGATCACAGTCTTCCACTTACGCTAAGCATCAAAATCGAAACAACAATAACAGCGTGTAGTAAAGGTGCATAGGGTCTTTCCGTCCTACTGCGGGTAGGCGGCATCTTCACCGCCACTACAACTTCGCTGAGCTCCTCGTTGAGACAGCGGTCAACTCGTTACACGATTCGTGCAGGTCGGAACTTACCCGACAAGGAATTTCGCTACCTTAGGACCGTTATAGTTACGGCCGACATTCACGGGGACTTCGGTTCGAAGCTTCGAGCTTGCGCTCTAACCTCTTGCCATAATCTTTCCGCATTGGTCACGTGTCACACCCTATACGTTGTCTTTCGACTTAGCAGAGTGCTGTGTTTTTGTTAAACAGTCGGTTGACCCATTTCACTGCGACCTCCAATAAAGGAGGCACCCCTTCTTCCGAAGTTACGGGGCTAGATTGCCGAGTTCCTTAACGAGGTTTCACTCACGCGCCTGAGTATACTCTACTCACCCACCTGTGTCGGTTTACGGTACGGGCAACCGTGGGAACATGTAATTGGTTTTCTCGATACAAGTGTCAAGCAATCCACCTTGGCCGAGGCCTCAGCGTCCCCTTGCGGGACCGTCACTTTCAATCGACGGCTACTCTCTACTCATATGTCACAACTACACTTAACCACAGCCGGTGCTGGAATATTAAACCAGCTGTCCATCGTCTACGCCCTTCGGCCTCGACTTAGGTCCCGACTAACCCTGGGAGGACGAACCTTCCCCAGGAAACCTTGGGTTTACGGCGGACAGGAATTTAACCTGTCTTGTCGCTACTCATGTCTGCATTCTCACTTGTAGAAACTCCACGGTTGCTTCCGCTCCCGCTTCAATGTCGCTACAACGCTCCCCTACCAATCCGGCTGGTCGAAACCAACCGTCTTCCAGAGCTTCGGTATACCGCTTATCGCCAATCATTATCGGCGCGAGATCGCTCGATGAGTCAGCTATTACGCACTGTTTAAATGATGGCTGCCTCTAAGCCAACATCCTCACTGTCTAAGCAACCTCACATCCTTTCCACTTAACGGTATTTGGGCACCTTAGCTGCTGGTCTGGCATGTTTGCCTCTCGCGCGTGAAGCTTATCCCTCACGCACTGACTCCCGTGTTACACCCTGCGGCATTCGGAGTTTGATTGAATTCGATACCCTGGTATGGGCTCTAGTTCATCCAGTGCTCTACCTCCGCAGGTCAGCACACGAGGCTAGCCCTCAAGCTATTTCGGGGAGAACCAGCTATCACCGGGTTTGATTAGTCTTTCGCTCCTACCCACAAGTCATCCCAGAAGTTTTCAACCTTCACGGGTTCGGTCCTTCAGTTGCGGTTAAGCAACCTTCAACCTGCTCATGGGTAGATCACCTCGGCTTCGGGTCTATTGCCAGCGACTAAGGTCGCCCATTTCGGACTCGCTTTCGCTTCGCCTCCATCGCAGAACGACTTAGGCTTGCCACTGACAATAACTCGCAGACTCATTAAGCAAAAGGCACGCCATCATCCGCCGAGGCGGACTTTGACACCTTGTAAGCACATAATTTCAGGTACTATTTCACTCCGCTCACAGCGGTTCTTTTCACCTTTCCCTCGCGGTACTTGTTCACTATCGGTCGCCAATTAGTATTTAGACTTACGCCGTGGTCGGCGTGGATTCATACGAAGTTTCACGTGCATCGTATTACTCAGGAAATCCCTAGGCGTGCGCGGATTTTCGATTACGGGCCTGTCACCCTCTACGGAGCGATTTTCCATTCGCTTCATCTAATCGTTGCACTACCACATCGGGCTCCTACAACCCCACCAGCAAGCTGGTGGTTTGGTCTGTTCCGCTTTCGCTCGCCACTACTTACGGAATCGCTTTCGCTTTCTTTTCCTCCGGTTACTGAGATGTTTCACTTCACCGGGTGTCGCGATGTCCCTGCTATGTATTCACAGAGACTCGAGCAGGTGTTACCCCACTCAGGTTATCCCATTCGGAAATCCCCGGGTCACAGCGTGTTTACCGCTCTCCGAGGCTTATCGCAGTTAGCCACGTCCTTCATCGCCTATTGGCACCAAGGCATCCATTATGTGCTCTTTGTAGCTTGATCAATCTGTAGAACGCCAAATCGTTTCCAATTCGACGCTCAAACTTGATAACTGAAACTCTCGGACCGGGACATCTTACCTTCCCGGTCGTATTTTCAGACTCAGCTCTTAAAAGTTGTACTTACTACCCTGTATGTAGATATCAAAGAACCAGCCCCCGAACTTCTTCGGGGTTTCGCGCCTTTTTCAGCCCAACAAAAAAAACCCAACTTAATCTCCGGCGATCATTCATCCCGCTCGGCGGGATTCATCATGCCGGGACAAAATTGAGTTCCAATTTGCAGTCCCAAAAAAAGGCGAGAACCACCCCAACAAGGTTGGGGCCCGCTTCAGGCGGGGTCAACAACGTAGCCGTCCGAAAAAGACCGTCAACCGCGAAAAGCGATTTTTTTGCAAAAAAATGAACCTTTCTCGCTCCGCGTCGGCATGTTGGCTGATTTCTGCTGGTGATTTCACGGTGCTCGCGCGTACTCAACGCGCTCAAGAGTTTGTCGCGTCCTGTTTGCAAGCGGCGCAGCGAGCGCCGCACTCGAAATCGAGGATTAAACGTTCACGCCGGGTCACCGGCCTTCAGAATTTCCCCGAACGCATCACGCGCACATCGGACTCGAAGGCGATCATGCCGTAGCGGGAGAAGAGTTCGCCTTCCACACGCGCGAGCAGCGAGTGGGCAGCAGCGGGTTGGAGGACGACTTCGATCTGGACGTTGGCGAACTCTTTCATCTCGCCGGTGCGCTCGCCGCCAGCGCCGCCGCCCTCGACGGTGAAGTGCGTCCAGCCCTGCGCACCGACTTCGCGGAGCAGCTTCTTCACCGGGTCGAGCGCGTAGGCTTCGCAGACAATGGTGACCAGTTTCATCGGGTGTGTGTTCATGGCTTCAAGGGTAGAGCTGGCGGGCGACTTCCAGGTAAATCGGGATGCCCAGAGTAATATTGAAGGGAAACGTGATGGCCAGTGACGCGGTGAGATAAAACGTCGGGTTCGCGTCCGGCAACGACATGCGGATGGCCGCCGGCGCTGCGATGTAGGAGGCGCTCGCCGCCAACACACCGAGCAATGTCGCGCCGCCCAATTCCAGCCCGGCCCATTTGCCGAATACCACACCGAGGCAGCCGTGGACGAGCGGCATCACCACGCCAAACCCGATCAGGAACGGGCCGACCCTTTTCAGATCTTCCAGCCGCTTGCCCGCAACCATGCCCATTTCCAGCAGGAAGAGCGCGAGCACACCCTGAAACGGCGTGACGAAGAACGCCTCGACTTTTTCCATGCCCGGTTTACCACAAAGCGCACCGACGACGAGCGCTCCGACGAGCAGGAAGATGCTGCGGCCGAAGAGCGCCTCGTGCATTGCGGCCTTAAGCGAGGTTATGTTCGCCGCGGCGCCGCGGTCGGTGGCAAGTTTGCCCAGGACCACGCCCACAAGGATGGCGGGCGATTCCATGACGGCGAGAAATGCCGGGGCGTAGCTCTCGTAAGGTTGGTTGACGGCTTTCAGATAATTGGTCGCTGCGATGAAAGTGACCGCGCTCACCGAGCCGTAATGGGCCGCGATGGCGGCGGAGTTCACCGCGGAAAATTTCCCGCCGAAGCGCAGCAGCGGATACGTCCACAGCACAATCAACGCACCGAGCGCAATCGCCGCGAGCGCAGGCAACCAGACTTTGGCGAGGCCGGCCTCGGCGATGGCCACGCCGCCTTTGAAGCCAATGGCCACGAGCAGGTAAATCGTCAGGGCCACGTAAAGCGGCTCGGGAAACTTCAGGTCGCTCTTCGTGAGTGCGGCGAGCAGGCCGAGCGCGAAGAACAGCACGGCGGGTGAGAGCATGTTGGTCCGGATGGCGTCGAGAATTTCCATGGTCAAAACTGGAATTTGTTTCCGACTTCGGTCCGTAGCTTTCGATCCTTGCCGCGTGATTCATGCGCGAGTCGGGTTTGGAAGGCGGCCATGCGCAGCCGCAATGAACGATCGTTCGCGCAGAGAATCCGGACCGCCAGCAATCCGGCGTTTCGTCCGCCGCCAATCGCGACGGTTGCGACCGGCACGCCTGCCGGCATCTGCACGATGGACAGTAGCGAATCGAGTCCCTGGAGCGATTTGCTTTCGACAGGCACCCCGATGACAGGGAGCGGTGTGAGGCTGGCGATCATGCCAGGCAGGTGTGCCGCGCCGCCAGCTCCCGCAATGATGACGCGCACTTCGCGTTTGTGCGCCGTGCGTGCGTAGCGCACCATGTCCAGCGGCGTGCGGTGCGCGGAGACGACGCGCACGTCACACGCAATCCCGAATTCGGTGCAGGCCTCGGCGGCGGGTTTAAGCGTCGGCCAGTCGGAATCGCTGCCCATGATGATGCCGACCTGCGGCGGGCAGCTCGGCTCGTCTGACTTCGGAGTGAGAGTCTTATATTTCATTTGGCTCATGGTTCACCCGAAACTAATGCAATCGGCGGCGCATTGGGCAACCGCGAACGCCTCTTCGAGTGTAGCGCCGGTGGCAGTGACGTGGCCCATTTTTCGGCCCTTGCCGCTGCGGGCTTTGCCGTAAATGTGAACGTGCGCGCCCTCCACACGCAAAGCGTCCCCCAGACCATTCGGCGTTCCCGGACCATCGGTGCTCGCCAGCAAATTGACCATGACGGCGGCGGGTGTGCGCAGGGTGGGCGAACCGAGCGGCCAGCCGAGCACAGCGCGGACGTGATTCTCAAACTGCGAACAGTGGCAGGCTTCGATGGTGTAATGGCCCGAATTGTGGACGCGCGGCGCGAGTTCGTTCACGAGAATTTCGCCGTCGCCGGTAAGGAACATTTCCACGCCGAAGGTGCCCACGGCCGCCACGGCCGCCACGGCGCTGCGCGCGAGTTCCGCCGCAAGACCGGCGATTTCGGGCGCGACCGGCGCGGGTGCGCGCACGAGGTGGCAAATGTGATCGCGCTGGACGGTTTCCACCACGGGATAGGTGGCGACCTCGCCGTTGACACCGCGAGTGACGATCACAGCCAGCTCGTTGGTGAATGGACAAAACTGCTCGGCAAACAACGCGTTTCCGTGGTGGCCGCCCAGTTTGCGCCACGCCATTTCAATATCTGCGACGGCGCGAAGGGTCACGTTGCCCTTTCCGTCGTAGGCATTGCGCCGGGCTTTGAGCAGGAGCGGAAGCCCCCACTCGGTCGCGGTCGCCACCACGTCCTCGGTCCGCTCCACCGCGCGCATCCGGGGCACGGGCAGACCCGCGCCGGCGAGCGTTTGTTTTTGGGCAAGTTTGTCCTGGATGAGACGCATCATGGCGGACGACGGCCAGAGTTTGTGGCCATGATGCTCAAGCGTGGCCAGCGAGTTTGTCTGCACAAATTCATTCTCCAACGTGACCACATCCACCAACGCCGCGAGTTCGAGCAATGACTCTGGTTCGTCCCAATCGCCGATGAGCGTGCGGGTGGCGAGGCTGCCAGCGGGAAACTCGGCCTGCCGCTCCAGGATCACTACTTCGCAGCCAAGCTGCGAGGCGGCCTGCGCCGTCATCTTGGCGAGTTGACCACCGCCGATGATGCCAAGGGTGATCGCTCTCCGCGTTTCGGACGGCGAACTGTCCACGATGGACGGCACGCTTTGGGGTTCGGCCGCAAGGGTGCGGCTGCTCTCGCCCGCGTAGTAGGTGCTCATACGTGTCTCGCTTCTCCGTAGGCCATCAAACAGGCAGCGCGCGATCCCGCTCTTCCATTTCCGCGTGCATCTCAGACAGGGTTTTCTTCGGTCGCAACAGCGACACCACCACCGAGACGGCGAGGATCAGCACGATGATGCCGAGAGAGACGAGCGTTTCGATCTTCCAAGCAATGTTCTGTCATTTGTCTGGTTCGTTGTTTTTTTAGTTCTTTGAGCCTCTGGCCGCGAGCTGTGTCGGCGAGGCTGTCTTGAAATGGTTTTGCCCGCGCTGCGCTCGTTGGAAATGGCGGTGGCCGATGCGCGCTTCGAGCTGCGAGATCGCCTTTCGTAACGCGGCACGAAGCGTGTGGTCGATGCCCTCTGCGAAAACATCCGGTCCCGGCGTCACGAGGTGGGCCGCGACCCGGAAGGCAGGGCTGGCTTCGAGCCGGCGCTCCATGAGCACGCGGGCCTCGTCGATATGCAGCCCGTCGCGCAGCAGTTCGAGTTGCTGTTTAAGGAGCGCGGTGAAGGAAGGAGAGGGCCGGTGGTGACGGTGTTGAAGGATGAGTTTCATCATGGATTCGAGTTTCAGCGCTGGATTCGGATTTGTATAATACGTATTCTCGCATCTATAGTTCGATTTTATGGAATCCACGGACCTCACCAATGCGTGGCTCAACTACCACCACCTTCGTTACTTTCATGCCGTGGCCCAGGAGGGCAGCGTGCGGCGTGCGTCCGAAAAACTGCGTATCTCGCAACCCTCAATCTGCGCGCAGGTTAAGCAGCTCGAAGCGGCGCTCGGCGAAACCCTCTACCGGCGCAGTGGCCGATCGCTCGCGCTCACCGACTTTGGCCGGGTCATCTACGGCTACGCCGAAGAGATCCTTGCGCTGGGAAGGGAACTTCTTACGACCGCCAGGAGAGCACCGAGTGCACGAAAGGTGCGGCTCCATTTGGGGATTGTGGATTCGTTCCCGAAACTCCTCACCCTTGACATTCTCCGGCCCGTCTTCGCGCACGTGCCGCCGATTCACGTTACCTGCCACGAGGGAAAACTCGACGATCTGCTCGGGCAACTCGGCGCGCATCGCCTCGATGGGTTGCTCGCCGATGAACCACCGCCTTCCAGCGCCAAGGTCAAGACCTTCACTCATCAACTCGGCGCGAGTGGGGTGACTTTTTGTGCATCACCCACCCTTGCGCGGAAGGTCCGTGGCCGGTTCCCAGGGAACTTGCAGGGGGCTCCAATGCTGTTGCCTACGCAGAACACCGTGTTACGACGCGACGTGGAGCACTGGTTCCGCACCGCACGGGTTGAACCAGTGGTGATCGGGGAGTTTGAAGACGCGGCGCTGGCCAAGATCGTAGCGACCGAAGATATCGGCATCACGGTTGTGCCCACGGTTGCGGCGAGTGAGGCAATCGAACGCTACGGCTTCGTTTCGTTGGGACGGACGGAGGGATGCCAGATACGGCTCTTCCTAATCACGGCGGAGCGGCGCATCGAACATCCCGCCGTGGCGCTGCTGGCCCGCGAGGCTGGCCGGACGCTCCTTGGTCGGCGGCGAAAGGCAAAGTCACCCGCGGCACACAGTTTGTCCCCGACGAGATAGGGTCCACGTCGAACCCAGGAGATCCTCCGCGATGGTTACATCTGCGGATTAACGCGGATTCCACGGATTATTTTTGTTCTTTCATTTGCGCCGATCTGCGTAATCTGCGGGCGATTTGAATCCTCCTGACCAATGCACTCGTGCCGACGGACGCGCCGCCGATCAAATTCGTCCCGTCTCCTTCCAGATTGGGATCGCCCCCAATGCCAGCGGATCAGTCCTCGTGGGGATGGGAAACACGCGCGTCATTTGCGGGGTGATGATCGAGGAGATTGTCCCGCGCTGGATGAAGGAGCAGGGCGTCACTGGCGGCTGGCTGACGGCGGAGTATTCGATGCTGCCTTATTCGACGAACACGCGGAAGCCGCGGGACATCACGAAGGGGCGACTCGACGGACGAAGCACGGAAATCCAACGATTGATCGGGCGATCATTGCGGGCCGCCGTCGATCTAGAAAAACTTGGACCGCGCACGATGTGGATCGATTGCGACGTCCTTCAGGCCGATGGGGGCACCCGGACGGCGGCGATCACCGGGGCCAGCCTGGCGGTCGCGATTGCCTGCCGGAGATTGGCCGAGGAGAAGAAAATTGATGCGCCCCCGATTCGGAAACTGGTGGCTGCGATCAGCGCTGGCGTCCTCGATGGCTCGCCTGTGCTCGATCTGGACTACGAGGAAGACAAGTCGGTGACCGTAGACTTCAATTTGGTTGCGACCGAAGACGGCGAGTTCGTCGAGGTGCAAGGTTCCGGCGAGGAGTCGACGTTCTCTCAATCACAGCTCGACGAGATGCTCGTGCTTGGACGGAAAGGGATTGCTGAACTGGTCGAGGCGCAACGCCGTGTGCTCGCTGGCCTGATGGTGCAACGAAGCTAAATCGTTTGCCGGTAAACACCCGATGAGCTAGTGCCAAACGCATGAACAGAGCGCTCATCACGGGCATCACCGGCCAGGACGGGAGCTACCTTGCGGATCTGCTGCTCGAAAAGGGATACGAAGTCCACGGAATTATCCGGCGGGCCAGCACCTTCAACACCTCGCGCATCGATCATCTTTATGCCGATCCGCACATTAACGGAGTGCGATTGTTTCTGCATTACGGCGACCTGGCCGATTCGGTGAATTTAGTGAAGCTGCTTTATGAGTTGAAGCCGGATGAGATTTATCATCTCGGTGCGCAGAGCCATGTCCGCGTCAGTTTCGACATTCCGGAATACACCTCGGATGTCACCGGCGTGGGGACGATCCGGATCCTGGAAGCGATGCGCGAAACCGGCGTCCGCTCCCGGTTTTACCAGGCTTCGAGCAGCGAGATGTTCGGAAAAGCGCAGCAAGTGCCGCAAACAGAAACGACCCCATTCTGGCCGAGGAGCCCATACGGTGTCTCCAAAGTTTTCGCGTACTGGGCGACAGTGAATTACCGGGAAAGTTACGGTCTGGCCGCGAGCAACGGAATCCTGTTCAACCACGAAAGTCCACGACGCGGTGAAACCTTCGTCACGCGCAAGATCACCCGCGCCGTGGCCGCGATAAAACTTGGTCTCCAGAAGGAATTGTTCCTCGGCAATCTCGAGGCCAAACGGGACTGGGGTTATGCGCCCGAATATGTCGAAGGCATGTGGTTGATTCTTCAGGAGGGCGGAGGCGACGATTTCGTCCTCGCGACGGGCGAGACGCATACGGTTCGTGAATTCGTCGAGGCGGCTTTCGGCCACGCAAATCTCGATTGGAACGATTACGTCAAACATGATACGCGCTATGAGCGGCCGGCTGAAGTCGATCTGCTGATCGGCGATGCTTCGAAGGCGAAGGCGGTTCTGGGCTGGGAACCCAAAGTTCGCTTTCAGGAACTCGTTCGCATCATGGTCGATGCGGATATCGAATTGTTTTCGCGTACGACCGCACAGCAACACCTTGGCAAGATGCCGTAGTCTCTTCTCTAGCGGCGGTCTCTGACCGCCGATCGCGCCGACAACGGCGGTCAGAGACCGCCGCTACAGCTACTGCCTCATCGCGTCGATGACGCTTGAGCTGGGCGCAACCACCGGCGCGGCCGCTTCGAGCGGTTCGTTTACGATCGTGACTTTCGTGCCCCAACCGACGATGTCGTAGAGCTGAATCACGTCGCTCGAGCGCATGCGAATGCAGCCATAGCTCGCCGGCCGGCCAATGTTTCGCTCCTCGGGCGTGCCATGAATGTAAATGAAGCGGCCATGCGCATTCAGGTTTTGCGCTTCCCGTCCGCGCAGCCAAAGAATTCGGGTCACAATCGGATCCCGGCCCGGGGCATCCGGCGGAAGGACTTCGCCCGTTCGCCGTCGATCCTTAAAGACCGCGCCGCTCGGGGCGGAGCCACCGATCTTTTCCGCGATTTCCAGCTGACCCAGCGGGGTACCGCGGCTTCCCGGCGAATCACTGATCGCGAATTTCGAGGTCGAAACCGGGTAAGTGGCGAGCAGAACTCCGTGGTCGAGCAGCGCCATTCGCTGTTGCGGCACGCTGATAATAACGTGATGGCGCGAGTCCGGCGCAACACACGAACCCAGACAGAGCGCGACCGCGAAAACGAAACGGGTCAAGCGGATGGTCATGCCGGGAAGCGAAAAAACTTCTTGGCCGTTTCAGTGGTGGCTTCGGCCACTTCTTCGACCGATAGGCCGCGCGCGGCCGCGATGGTCTCGGCGACAATACGCGTGTGCGCAGGCTCGCAACGTTTTCCACGAAACGGCGCCGGAGCGAGATACGGACAATCGGTCTCGACCATGAACTTCCAAAGCGGAATTTGGGTCGCGACCTCTCGCACGCTTGCGCCGTTCTTGAAAGTGACGATCCCGGTGAAGGAGACCAAGTGGTCAAGGCTGAGGACCTGATTGGCCTGCTCAAGCGAGCCGCCGAAACAGTGAAAAACGCCGCGCAGTTTTCCCGAATAGGGCTGCATGATTTGCAGTGCGTCATCCCATGCGTCGCGCTGATGGATGACGACGTTGAGGCCAAGTTCCACGGCGAGATCGAGCTGCTGTTCAAATAGACTGGCCTGCTTCGATTTGTAGGCGCCGTCGTGGAGGCCTGCTTCGATTTCTTCCTCGGTCGAGTATTGAAGCGCCTGGGCCACGCTCTGGGTCGCGCGGGTGTTGCGCTCCTTGGTCAATTCCACACTCGGGAGCCGATGATAATCCAAACCGGTTTCGCCGATCGCGACGACGCGCGAACTCTTCGCCAGCTCGCGCAGAGGCGTGATCACGTCCTCGCCGGATTCCTCCACAGACGTTGGATGAACACCGATCACGGCAAAAATGTTCGGATATTTCTCCGCGAGGCCGACCGCGCGCCGGCTGCTTTCGACCGAGGTACCGATCGTGATGATGCGCGTGACGCCGGCCTCGGTGGCGCGACGTAAAACATCCTCGAAGTCGCCCGTGAAGTCCGGGTAGTCGAGGTGGGCGTGCGTTTCGATGAGCATGATTTTGGATTGCGGATTGCGGAAGCCGGAAAGATTAGAATAGCAGGAATCTTGGCTTTCCGAAATCCGGTATCCGGTTTCCGAAATCCGTTACCATTCGATCACCGTGCTCGCCCAGGTCAATCCGCCGCCGAAGACGACCATGAGGATATAATCGCCCGCTTTGATGCGTCCGGTTCGATTCGCTTCATCCAGGGCGATGGCCACCGCCGCAGCCGACGTGTTTCCGTAACGGTGGAGATTCACAAAAAAACGGTCGATCGGAATTTTCATTCGATCAGCGATCGCCTCGATAATGCGAATGTTGGCCTGATGCGGAATCACGCAGGCGATGTCATCGATGGTAAGGCCGGCTTGATCGAGCACGTTTTTCGATGCGGCCAGCATGGCGATGATGGCCTGCCGGTAGACGTCCTTGCCGGACATGTGGATGGTTTGGAGATTCTGGTTGGCGTTTTCGCGCGTGATGGGCGTGCGGCAGCCTCCCCCCGGCATGAAAAGGATATCGGCGAACTCGCCGTCGCTGCCCACATGCGTGGCAATGACGCCATGGGCGCCACCGCGATGGCGCAGAATCGCCGCGCCCGCGCCATCGCCGAAAAGCACGCAGGTATTGCGATCCGTCCAATTCGTAATGGACGTGAGTTTTTCGGCGCCAATTACGAGCACGGTTTCGTAAGTGTGCGAGGTAATGAATTGCTGCGCTATTTCAAGGGCGAAGAGAAAACCTGCGCACGCCGCGGAGACGTCGAGACACGCGGCCTTGGTCGCTTTGATTTTTTTCTGCACCAGGCAGGCCGTGGCCGGAAACACCATATCGGGGGTGGCGGTTGCGACGAGAATAAGATCGATCTCTTCCGCGGAAATGCCCGCCTGCTCGATTGCGGCCAGAGCGGCTTTCGTCGCCATGTCGCTCGTGAATTCATCTTGCGCCGCGATCCGGCGCTCCTTAATGCCGGTGCGGGTGGTGATCCACTCGTCACTCGTGTCGACCATCCGCGAGAGATCCGCGTTGGTCAGAACTTTTTCCGGCACGTAGCTGCCGGTGCCGATGATCGAGACGGTGCGGCGCGGTTTACCGGAGCGCGGGCTCGAGCGGTGTTGTCGTTTCATGATATCGGCGAACTTCCTCGACGATATGCGGGTTCACCTGGTGTTCAATTGATTCAGCGGCGACGCGCAAAGCATTCTTGATCGCCAGCGGGGTGCTGGCTCCGTGGGCGATGATGCAGATCCCGTTTACGCCGAGCAAAGGCATCCCGCCGTATTCCTCGTAGTTCACCTTCTTTTTGATGGTGAGAAAGGCGTTCCGCGCCAGGTACGCGCCGGCCATGCGGATTTTCGTTTTCATTAGTTCGTGCTTCAGCCACTTGAAAATGGCGTCCCCGATCGACTCGCACGTTTTCAAAATCACGTTGCCGACAAACCCATCGCAAACGACGACCTCGACCGGATCGGCAAAAAGATCGTGGCCTTCTATGTTGCCGCGAAAGTTCAGCCCGCTTTGTTTGAGCATCTTGAAAACTTCCTTGGTCAGATCGCTGCCTTTCATGTCTTCATCACCGATCGACATCAACCCGACCGCGGGCTTTTCGTAACCCAGGACATGCCGGGAATAGACCGAGCCCATGATGGCGTATTGCACCATGTGGTCCGGGCGCGGGTCGCTGTTGGCGCCGGCATCGATCAAAACGAAGATATTTGTTTCGGACGGGATCACCGCCGCGATGCCGGGCCGATCGACACCCGGAAGAGTTCGCAGCTTGATCGTGGTCGCGGCTACGGCCGCGCCGGTATGTCCAGCGCTCACGATGGCGGCAGCCTCTCCTTTCTTCACCAGGTCGACCGCGCGGCTGACCGATGAATCCTTTTTCCTTCGCACTGCGTCGACCGCACCGTCGGTCATTTCGACCACTTGCGTGGCATGCACGATTTCGATGCGGCGATCGTTGCAGTTGTGTTTCTTGAGTTCCGCCTCGATCCGCGGCGTATCCCCGACCAGAAAAAGCCTGGCGATGTACGGATACTCCTCGAGAGCCATGACCGCCCCACCGACGATATTCGGCGGACCGAAATCGCCCCCCATGGCATCCAATGCGATTTTCATCGGAGCTCGATTTTGCGAATTTCAGCGGGTGAATGCAAAATCAAATTTGAATGTAGCAGGGACCTTGTTGTCCCGATTTTCCTGCGGGGAGAACCTCCAATATCGGGGCGCCGGGCCCCTTCCACCTCACCTTGCTTCAACCGTCAAGACCTGCCGGCCTTTGTAATAGCCGCAAGATGGACAGGCGGTATGTGAGGCGACCGTGCTTCCACACTGGGTGCATTTGTTGAGCTGGGGCGGCTGCCAGCGATGAGACGCTTTGCGGGTGCGCAGCCGCATCTTCGAAGTTTTACGTTTGGGAACTCCCATAGGAGAAGTCAGGAAAGCAGGAATTCGGGAAAAGACAACGGAAGAGAGTTAATTGGTTAAAGAGTATGGCAGCGTTATCGGGGATTTCCGTTTTCATATTTTTAACCATTTTAACGTTTTAACTTCAGTTTATCGAGCGCGCTCCAGTCCGGTGGCCTCTTGCCATCTGCTCCGGGAGTTGGAGCGCTGGCTTCCGGTCGCGTTTCCGCCGGGCAGACCCGTCCTCCTTCGCGGTCGCAGTGTGGATGCGGCGGTAAGTTGAGCAGGATATCTTCGCGCAGATATGGCGTGAGATCGATTACTTCCGGCCCGGTCAGGTCGAGATGGAGCGAGAATGCTTTTGCCTCGATCGTGAAGGGGAACCGTTCGAGACAGCGAACGCACCGAAGCTCGACCGGCTGAGCCAGTGAGCCGGTTGCCCATAAGGCCCCTTCGGAAATTCCGAGGTCGAGCGCATACCGCAACGGTCCGGTGCAGCGGACATCTTCCGTCACGAGTTCGGGAATCGGGAATTCTTCCTCGCCCTCGAGGCGCAAGCCTTCCTCGTGAATTTGTCGAAGATGAACTTTCACTTGCGAAGCCTTTCAGAGTTCATCGCTTGAGTTTGGCTTCCAGGGCCGCCGCGACCCGGCCTGGAACGAACTCGGCCACCCGGCCTCCGAGCCGTGCGATTTCCTTCACAATTCGGGAGCTAAGATAAGTGTATTCCTCTTTCGGCATCAGGAAGATGGTTTCAACGTTCGCTTCAAGCTTGCGATTCATGAGCGCCATCTGGAATTCGAATTCAAAATCGGAAATGGCGCGCAAACCGCGGATGACCGCGGTGGCCTCGCGCGCGACCGCGAAGTCGACGAGCAGACCGTCGAGTGGCGCGATCTCCACATTTTCCAGTTTGCCGATTGTCGCCTGGAGCAATTCCAGCCGTTCGGCCAGGGTGAACAGCGGGTGCTTCTGATCATTGTGGGCCACGGCGACAATCACTTCGTCGAATAGTTTTCGGGCGCGATCGATCACGTCGAGGTGACCGTTCGTCACGGGATCGAAGCTGCCAGGATAAATTGCGCGTCGGATCATCGGGAAACGTTCAACGTCCAACGTCCAACGTTCAACGTCGAATTTCGAAAGTCCAGATTTCACCAGGAGGTCGTCGCGCTTCTGGACCAGGATCAGAGACGATAGGAGCAGGATTAAAACGTTAGAAAGTTGCCCGCCTTTGATCAGCGCTGGCCGTTTGGCGTCGCCCGAGTTCTCGCCGTAGCGAGCTGCCTGTGAACTCCACGCCTTTGGCGCTACCGTTTTGTCCAAGTAGAAACCGTAACAAATGTGCCGGTTTTTCAGAAGGCGGTCGGTTCTTTTCCCTCACGATCGAGCGCGACGTCGAAGTCGAAGTCGAAATCGAGGACGAAATCGAGGACGAGGACGAAATCAGCTCAGCCGATTTAACCCGCCTAAACAGATGCCGCTTCGCGGAGTGCCCCTGCCTCCACATCGAATGAGAGTTGCCGAATGAATGTAAATCGGGAAACTGGTTCGCGGGACAAGATGATCGATCCACCTTATCGGACCGTGGCTGTGGCCAGCACGTTTTCGCCCCGGTTCGTGCAAGTGCTGGCGGAAGGGAAGCGAATTCGAGATCGGCTCGCCTCGCAATTGCACCTCATCTATGTGGGCAAGCGCGATGAGGAGACCACTCGAAAATTCAGTTCCGCCCTGCTCCAACTGAAACTGCCGGTCGATTCCACCATCCATTATCAAGAGGGCGATCCCGCGACCGCCATTTTGGAGACGGCCAGGGCGAACGAGATCGATCTCCTTGTTGCCGGCGCCTTGGAGAAGAAGGCGGTGCTTCGCCAATTTTTGGGCAACGTCGCGCGCCGGCTGGTGAGCGAAGCGACCTGCTCGGTCATGCTCTTTACCAGACCGGACAGCGATCCCAAGCCGCTCAGCCGCATCGTTTTCATGGCGGAATATTCCGCTCATGGCCGGGCCGCGCTGCATCAGGTGCTGCGGCTGGCCGCACTCGAGCGGTGCGAAAGGCTTTTTGTGATTCGCGTCTACACTACCTTCGATGCCGCGCGGGCCAAGGCGCGGGAGCTACCGTCGAAGAGTGAAAGCCAGGCCCCACGGACTCTGGACGAAGAGGAGACAGCGCTTGAAGAGTTCATCGATTCGGCGGGACCGACCGAGGTCCCAATTGAGGCCCGGTGCATTCAAGGCAACACCGGCTACGCGGTCCTGGATTTCGTCCAATCAGTCGAAGCGATGTTGCTGGCGGTGCCGGTGGGTCCCGCCACCCCCGCGGGTGCCCGTCTTCCGACGCATCTGGAATGGGTGACTGATGTGATTCCGTGCAATCTCTGGGTCATTCGATAGAGCTTGTTCATCAAAGTCCTCGTTGATTCTATCGCGGCGATGGAGGCCGAACGAACTTTTCGGCCCCTTGGGCTGGCGCATCTCGTCGTTATCCTCTTGACCATAGTGCTGCCGTTCGCTTTGGCGGCGTTTGTCCGCAAGTCGCGCTGGGCGCGCGGCGAACAGATCGTCGGCCAATTCCTGGCCGTTACGCTGGCGGTCAACTATCTCGGCTACGAGGTCTACCTCGCGATGACGAGCGGATTATCATGGGAAAGGGCCCTCCCGTTCCAACTCTGCGATTGGGCCATGGTTGCCATCATTGTCGCCTTGCTCACGGGCCGGGAACGCTGGCTGGAGGTAGCTTATTTCTGGGGGATCGGCGGAACCGCCCAGGCAATTCTGACTCCGGATCTGAAGTTTGCCTTTCCCGACATTCGTTTCCTGAGCTTCTTCATTGGACATTCGGGTATCGTGATCGGCATTGCTTTTGTGATGATCATGCGCGGATTTCGTCCGCGTTTCCGTTCTATCTGGCGCACGTTTGCGTGGTTGGAGGCCTATTTCGTGATCACGCTTGCGGTCGACCTGCTGACCGGCGTGAATTACGGGTATCTGCTGCATAAACCGGACGCCGCGTCGCTCCTGAGTCTCCTCTCTGATTATCGACCGGCTTACATTTTCCAAATGCACCTCCTGGCGCTCGCTTTTTTCCTTCTGCTTTATTCACCCTTTGCGATTTACGACCTCTTGAAGATGGGGAACGCCTCGCGCGAAGGGCACAGCGGAACACGAAGGTCAGATTGAAATGCAGGAGCCATTTCCTTGGAGTCCTTTGTGACCGTTGTGCGAGGCTTGTTTTTGCCTGATCATCCTATCTCGTGAAGCCCAAGCCTCTCAAAATCGGCTCCGTCACCATCGGTGGCAGGCAGCCGGTATTCATCCTCGGACCGTGTGTGATTGAATCGGAAAAATTTGTCTGGCGCATGGCGCGGCGCATTGCCGAAGTCTGCCGGGCGGAATCAGTGCCATTTATTTTCAAGGCGTCGTACGACAAGGCGAATCGCACCTCGATCCGTTCCTATCGGGGAATCGGCGTCCGCGAAGGTTGCGAAATTCTTGCCGCCATTGGAGCGGAATTGAAAATCCCTGTTACGACCGATGTCCATTCGCCGGCTGAGGCGGAGATCGCCGGGCAAGCGATCGACGTTCTGCAGATCCCGGCCTTCCTTTGCCGGCAGACTGACTTGCTCCGGGCGGCGGCTGAGACCGGACGGGTGGTGAATGTAAAGAAAGGCCAATTCCTCGCCCCTTGGGATGTGAAAAACATCGCGGAGAAGCTGACCAGTTTTGGGAACAACAAGTTTGTTTTTACCGAGCGTGGGACCAGCTTCGGGTACAACAATCTGGTGGCCGATTTTCGATCCCTCTACTGGCTGCGTGAAGCTGGCTATCGCGTTATTTTTGACGCGACCCATTCCGTGCAGCGGCCCGGTGGAGCGGGCGATTCCACCTCGGGTGACGCCGTCCTGGCTCCCGTTCTTGCCCGAGCCGCAATCGCCGCCGGGTGCGATGGCATTTTTATGGAAGTCCACGACAATCCGGCGCGCGCGTTGTCGGACGGGCCGAATCAGATTCCGCTAAAGCAGTTGCCGAAGAATCTCCGCATGTTAAAGGCTATTCATGCCGCCGTTTCGTAGCGGTCGCTCCGGATTTTCGGGTGCGTCCTCCGCTTTCTTACTCTTCGTTGTCCTGAGTTGCGTTGCCCTTGCGGGAGAAAAGATCTCCAAACCCGAGGTGGCGGGAAAAAACAAACCGAAGGAGCGCCCTAAATCAGGAGAAGGACTGACCAATGTCCCAATCACGGTTGGCTACGACGCGAAGGGGCTCGTCCTGCCGGAGTTTGATCTTAAGGGACGGTTGCGTGGCAGGCTCGAGGCGGGAGTGACCAAGCGGCTCGATGATGAACGAATCGAGTTTAATGGAGTGAAATACACCACCTTCACTCCGGAGAGTGAAAAGCCGGACCTGGAAATCCTGATGAACGCTTCGGTGTTCAATCTGAAAACGCAGGTGCTCAGCTCCTCGGAACGAACCACCGTCAGGCGCGCCGATTTTGAGATTGTCGGGGACACGATGCAATTTGAAATGCTCACCCGGCAGGGGACGTTGGCCGGCAATGTGAAGATGGTGGTTCACGGTAAGGCTCGGATTTCCGAGAATGCAGGCGAATGACAAAACGTGGGACGGTTGACGCCATTTTCTGCCTCGCCTGGATGATCGGGACCGCCTGCGGCCAGGGTTCCGCGCCCGCGACACTCGCGCCTCGAACTCAGAGTCAGCCTTCGGAAAAGGCCTCCCCGGCCAAGGTTTCCTCGAAGAAGTCTTCGTCTGAAAACGACCCCGCACAAAAGCCGAACGCCGCCAAAGGTGCCACCGCGGCGGAGGAACCAATCATCACTGAAATCTATGCCGACAAGACGGTCTTCGATTCCGCGAAATCGATAGGCGTTTTTACTGGAAACATCGTGGTCACGGACCCGCGCTTTAATATCCAGGGAGATAAGTTGACGGTCTTTATCAGTAAGAAACAAAGCGAGGGCTTCGAAAAGGCGATCGTCGAGGGCAACGTTGGGGTGGTGCGCGATCGGCCGAGTACGACCGGCGGTCCGCCCGATCATATGGTCGGGCGCTCGGACAAGGCGGTTTACACGGCCAAGGATGGTCGATTTGAACTGACCGGGAATCCCCGCGTCCAACAAGGTCTCAACACGCACGTCGCCACCAGCCCCGACACCGTGATGATCTTGAACGAAACGGGGCAACTGGAGACGCACGGTCCCAGCCGGACAGAAATTCGCCAGGAATCGAACGCTGAGAAAACACCATCAAAGCCGTGATCAGCCAACCGGCCTCCACCTCCCGTCCCGTCCCTGCGTTCACGAAGCCTGCCGGGAACGAATATGTGCTGGCCACGGAACAGCTCGTGAAAATGTACGGTGGACGCGCCGTGGTGAACGGGGTCGATATCAATGTGCGGGCCGGCGAGATCGTTGGGCTCCTGGGCCCGAACGGCGCCGGGAAGACCACGAGTTTCTACATGATCGTTGGCCTCGTCCGGCCAAACAGCGGCCGGGTCATCTTTTCCCAGACTGACGTGACGAATTATCCGATGCACAAACGCGCCCGGCTCGGCATGGGCTACTTACCGCAGGAAGAGTCGATTTTTCGCAAGATGACCGTGGAGCAAAATATCCTGGCGATTCTCGAAACGCTGCCCCTGAACAAGTCCGAACGGCGCCAGCGTTGTGATCAATTGCTCCATCAATTTGGGATCGAACGGATTGCCAAAAACACCGCGATCACCCTGAGCGGTGGGGAAAAACGACGGCTGACCATTGCGCGCTCGCTTGTGACTTCGCCCAGTCTGCTCATGCTCGACGAGCCCTTCAGCGGAGTCGATCCAATCGCGGTTTACGATGTGCAGCAGATCGTGATTAACCTGCGCAAATCCGGTCTCGCGATTCTGATTACCGATCATAATGTGCGCGAGACGCTCTCGATCGTTGACCGGGCCTATCTCATTTTTGAAGGGCGCGTGGAAAGCGAAGGCACGAAAGATTTTCTGATCAACGATCCCATCAGTCGCCAATTATATCTTGGCGAGCGGTTTCAAATGTAAGCGAAAGGAACATGTGATATCGACCAATGCCCATCCGAACGTCAAGGTGACCGGCCGTCATCTGCAGATCACCGACGCGATCAACGATTACGTCACGCGTAAAATAGAGGGTCTTCACCTCGATTACCCCAAAATCATTGAGGCGCACGTCATCCTGGAGGTCGAGAAATACCGGCACTCCGCCGAGGTCGTGCTCGTTTGCTCGAACCACATCACGATCGAAGCCTGCGAGGAAACCGACGACATGTACGCGGCCATCGACGCGGTCACGGACAAGGTCGCGCGCCAGATGCGGAAGTATAAGACCCGCCTCATGCGCAAACATCGGCCGCGAAAAGACATCGTGCAGCATCTGGACGAACAGGTGTTGCATCCTGAGCCGACCGAAGATGACGAACACCAGGAGCATGCGGTCGTCCGGACAGAGCGACTTCCGGTCAAGCCGATGTTTGTCGACGAAGCGGTCTTGCAGTTGGAAATGTCGCACCGGCAATTTCTTGTCTTCTTTAATGCGCGGAGCGCGCGGGTAAACGTTCTTTACCGCCGGAAAAGCGGCGATTTCGGCTTGATTGAGCCGACGGCCAACTGATTCGGTGCCTCGCCACTCCGATGAGCGAAAAACCGATAACCCAGTCGACTTCAGGCGAACAACGCCGGAATATCCCGGTGGTCACGGTTGAAAGTTTTTTTCGGACACACGGCGAGAAGCTTCATCTAAAGCTAGAAGGAAAACGGGTCGGGTTTCATCGGAAAATTCGCGAGCCGACCATTAACCGCCCCGGGCTCGCACTCTCGGGCTTCTACAATTACTTCGCGGAAAAACGCGTCCAGGTTCTGGGCGCGGCCGAGCAATCTTATCTGAAGAGTCTTCGGCCCCGGACGCGCATCCAGCGGTTCCGCGGGCTCTGCGCGCAAAAGATACCTTGCCTGGTCACTTCGCGAGGTGCTCACCTCGAGCCCGAGCTCCTGGCCGTCGCGGAGGAGGAACAGGTGGCGGTCTTCCGCACGCCGATGGTGACGATGCGTTTTATCAACGCGGCGACAATTGCCATGGAGGTCGATTTTTCGCCCACGGTGACTGAGTTTGGGAGCATGGTGGACGTCCTCGGCATCGGCGTTCTGATCCGCGGCCAGAGTGGCATCGGGAAAAGCGAATGCGTGCTCGGCTTGATCGAACGCGGTTATAGCCTGGTGGCGGATGACGTGACCCGGGTAACCTCTCTCGAGGGTCGCGAGCTGATCGCGATGGCGCCGGAGCTCACTCGCTATCACATGGAAGTGCGCGGCATCGGCATTATCAACGTCGCTTCGATCTTTGGCATCGGCAGCATTCGGGTCGAAAAACGGCTCGACCTCGTCATCACTTTGCAGGATTGGCAGGAGATCGAGGAGATTGATCGGATCGGCCTCGACCAGGAATATTATGAGATTCTCAAACTGCAGGTACCGCACATTACTATCCCGGTGCGCCCGGGCCGCGACATCGCGCGTTTGATCGAGGTTGCGGCGATGGACCAAAAGCTGAAAGGTCTGGGACAGAACAGCGCGATGGAATTTAACGACAAGTTGCTCAATTTGATGGAGACGAAGGAAACGTAATGGGCCTTTTGAATCGGAAATCGGCGGGGACCGGGCGGGGACAGAAAATCGAAAAGGAAATTACGATTATCAATCGGCTTGGCCTGCACGCGCGCCCGGCCGCCATGTTCGTGCGCATCGCGAGTCGATATCGCTCCGAAATCTGGGTCGAGAAGGAAGGCGAGCAGATCAACGGCAAGAGCATCATGGGTTTGATGATGCTGGCTGCGGGTCAGGGTTCGAAGCTCATGATCCGTTGCGAAGGATCGGATGCCGAGAAGGCGATGCAGGAAATTGAGGAATTGATCAACAAGCGCTTCAACGAGGATTGAGGGGAGCGGTCTCGACCGCGCGCTATTTACCTATCTTCCGCAGGTAGGCGCGTTCACCGAACCGCCCAGGCGAGGCGCGGCTCGGGATGACAGGCCTTCTCCGGGCGATCTGGTCGACTTGTGGCTTTCGGACTCCATCGCCCTCTATCCGCTTTAACACTTTAACGCGCCCCGACATTCGCTACTCTCGCTGCGACATGAGTAGTGACGGCGCAGGACAGGAAACGCGATTCCAAGGCGTCGGGGTTTCTCCCGGCATCGCCCGGGGAACGATTTATGTCGCTCGCGATGATGGCGACGAGGTCGCGCGTCATCGCATCAAACCAGAAGAGATCTCGAATGAGATTGGACGGTTCGAGACGGCGCTCATCCAGACGCGCGCCCAGATTCTCGAGATGCAGGAACGCATCGCGGCGTCGATTGGCGCAAAGGACGCCGGAATCTTCGATGCGCACTTGCTCGTGGTGGAAGACCGAACTTTGATCGATGAAGTCCTGCGCAAATTGGAGGCCGACCTTTGCAACGTGGAATTTGTCTTTCAGGAAGTGGCGACGCATTACGCCGATACCTTGAGCAAGATCGACGACCCCTATCTGCGCGAACGCGCACTCGATATCCAGGACGTGACGCGCCGCGTCATCCGAAATCTTCAGGGGAAGGCGCCCAAGGCGTTCCTCGCCCTGGCCGAGCCACACATTCTCGTAGCGCATAACATCACCCCGTCAGACACGGCGACGATGAACCGGGAATACGTGCTTGGTCTGGCGACCGATTTGGGCAGCCGCACTTCGCATACCGCCATCATGGCCCGCTCGCTGGGGATTCCTGCCGTGGTCGGATTGCACGACGTTACGGAAAAGATCGAGACCGGCCAGCAGGTCCTCCTGGATGGCTACAGCGGCCTCCTCATTCTCGATCCGACACCCGAAACGCTCTGGCACTACGGCGAATTGGAACACAGGAAGGTGAAAGTCGCCGAGCAACTCACCGGGCTGCGCGAAACCAAATCGACCACGCGTGACGGCCGTCATATCGTCCTTTCCGCCAACGTCGAACTTGCTGACGACGCGGAATCTGCGCCGCGAAACGGGGCGGAGGGAATCGGCCTTTTCCGGACCGAGTTTCTTTATCTCAACCGCTCGACGCTGCCGAGCGAAGAGGAACAATATGCCACCTATCAAAAGGTGGCGGAACAGGTGCGGCCCCATCCCTTGATAATTCGCACCTTTGATCTTGGCGGCGACAAGGTGGCGGGCGCGATCGCGGCCGGCGATGAGCTGAATCCCTTCCTGGGTGAGCGCGCCATCCGATTTTGTCTCGAGAATCTCGGTATGTTCAAGGCACAGTTGCGCGCGATCATTCGGGCCAGCGCCGTGGGCAATGTGAAAATCATGTTCCCGATGATCTCCGGGCTGGAGGAATTACGCCGCGCGCTGGCGGTGTTGGAAGAGTGCAAAGGCGAACTCGAGCGGGAAGGCCGGAACTTCAATCGCGAAACGGAAGTCGGTGCCATGATCGAAATTCCCAGCGCCGCCATCTCGGCCGACCGGCTTGCGCGCGAGGTCGATTTCTTTAGCATCGGGACGAACGATCTCATTCAGTATGCGATCGCGGTGGATCGGGTCAACGAGCGGATCGCCCATCTCTATGAGCCGACGCATCCTGCGGTCTTGCGGCTTCTGAAAATGGTGGCGGACGGGGCGCATACTCACGGAATCTGGGTGGGTGTTTGTGGCGAGATGGCGGGCGATCTGGCGCTCGTTCCATTGCTTCTGGGTCTGGGAATGGATGAGCTGAGTGTCGGCGCTTCGCTCGTTCCACGAGTGAAACGTGCCGTGCAAACGCTCATTTACGTCGAATGCCAGCAGCTGGTCGCCGAACTGTTGGAACTCGATACGTCGTCGGCGATTCTGGCGCGCTGCACCGCCATGGCGCAGAAGTACTACGGTGATTTGCTCGGATAAGAAAGGGAAGGTGAATAGTGATCGGTGATCAGTGAATGGAGAACGGCGCAGTCAGGACATGGGTAACACTTTTGGTTCAAGACATAGGTAACACATCGGTCAAGCTAAGGTTTAATATTTTGTCATTGTGAAAGA
>Ga0209048_10000389_pt1 | contig 47272 bp, 32 predicted proteins | sample FrelakmetCRP12CR_FD_187146 | JGI IMG/M metagenome (GOLD analysis project Ga0209048, IMG submission 187146) | Freshwater lake sediment microbial communities from the University of Notre Dame, USA, for methane emissions studies - CRP12 CR (SPAdes)... | ecosystem: Environmental > Aquatic >...
GAGGAAGTCGATGCAAGAGCATCGTCGACGACGAGCAACACAGCATGCGCCCGCAACACCCCTGCGCCCGGAGAGTTACGGCGGCGCGGGGCCATCTGCTGCGTTGCCGTTTCTTGCCGATGGGGAACATCGCCTTCGTCGCGGCGCCTTGCATCTGGCCCCGCGGCGGTCGTAACGCGACCGCACCCACTTACTCGGATAAGCTCCTAGCGAGGGAGGCGCTTGAGGGCACGGTTGACCGGCTCTGGCACGAGGCCTGTGACATCGCCACCGAGGCGCCAGACCTCCCTGATCACGCGTGACGAAAGATACGTGTACTCCTCGTTGGGGGTCAGGAAGACGTGCTCCGCCTCGACCCAGAGCCGGCGGTTCATGAGCGCAATCTGGAACTCGTACTCGAAATCCGACACCGCGCGCATGCCGCGCAGGATGATGCGTGCCTGCCGCTGGCGCATGAAGTCCACCAACAGGCCAGAGAACGATGTCGCCTCGACGCCGCTCATACCGGCGAAGGTGTCCCGGATGAGCTCGACCCGCTGTGCGGGCGAGAAAAGCGGCAGCTTGTCGGTGTTCTCGAGCACCGCGACGACCACGTTCGGGAAGATGGTCAGAGCCCGGCGCACGATGTCGACATGGCCGAGATGGAGGGGGTCGAAACTCCCGGGGTAGACCGCAACCGGCGTCTTCTTGCTCATGGGGCCTCCTCGATCGCTACCGTCGCGCGGTTGTGGTGGTCGTCCACAGCGCGGACCGCGAACACGTGCCGCCCAACCGCGATCAGGATCCGGCAACGCTGGCTGCGGCCGCCGAGCGTGCCGTCCTCGGGCGCGACCGCATGCCAGGTGTCGGCGTCGCGGTTCCACTCCACGCGCGTGACCGGCGAGAGCGCGTCGGTCACCGTGACCTGCCAGCTATCGCCCTGCTTGGTCACAGCGATCTGCGGCGGGGTGTTGTCGACCACGACCCAGCGCGAGAGCGCCTGGCCACTCATGGGCGCATCGGGGTTGCCGGCTGCGTCGCTGGCGGTGAGGCGAAAGCGGTAAAGGCCGTCGGGCAGCGCCTGAGTATCAAGCGCGAGCACGGTGGTCTCGAGATTCGCGCGCACCGTCCACCAGTTCTCCGCGCCCTGTCGTTGCACCTCGACCGTGAAGCGAAGCGGATCGCCGTTGGGGTCCTCGACTCTCCAGGAGAGGCTCTGGTAGCCGATGCGGTAGTACTTCTTCCCAGGCCGGTCTTGGCGCTCCTGGGACTCGTCATCGAGGGTGGTGAAGATCCCCGTCAGGTCGGGATGCTGCACCTCGACGACACGCTCGGACGGGGGCGGACCCTTAAGAAAGACCTCGCCCGGATCGTGGGCGGTGAACTCCTTGACCGTCGGCGGCACGTTGAGCTGACGGTACGCGACGTCGACGTGCCCAACGCTGGCCCCCTCGCTCCATGGTGGCTGGAGCTCGGTTTGCCATTGCAGATAACGCGCAGGGGGTGCGGCCACGATCGCGTCGCCGCAGGGAGCCGGATCGGTCCACGTGCTCCACGTCTCGTCGGGTGTGGCGGCGGCGCCGGAGCGGAAGCGTACGGTGCAGCCGGCGCCGGCGGGCAGCGCGCCGCTCACCCGCGCGGTGCCCCAGCGCGCCGGCTGACCGGCGTCGAGCGGGGGCGAGAGGAAAGCTCCGCGCGGCCTCCCATCGCGGTGCAGCAGCGCAACGGGCGCTTGCGTCAGCACCCAGCGTCCGCCGTCAGCGACACGCACGACCTGAGTGGCGCTCACGGTGTCGAGCTGGGCGGCCGATCCATCCACGAGCTGCCACAGCTCCCCCTCGAGGCCGGTGCCAATGACCAGTCCACCCTCGTTCCAGCATAGGGTGCCCGCAATCTGCTTGGCGAACTTGTGCACCGTGATCGCCGCGCCCGACGGGAGCACACGCACAATCTCCGACGTCAGCGGTCCCTTCTCCTTGTCGACCGCTGCCGCCGGCGTCGGGCTCTCGCTCACCGTCACGGTGACCTCACCCTCCTCCTTCGCCGCCTTGCCGAGGCTGGGGTCGCCGGTCAGCCCGGCCGCCCAGACTACGTGGTCGGGGGCAGCGGCGAGCGCCGCGATTTCGGAGAAACTCGAGTCGTAGACAACGCCGAGCGGGTTGACGCCGTCCCAGCGCAGGATCAGCCCATGGCCCGAGGTTCCGATCATGAGATCGTCGCCGTTGACGGCGAGGCAGCGGGCATGGCGGTCGGGGACCTTGGCCACCTCCTGAAGCGCACCCTTGGAGAGGCGCAGCAGGCGTCCGGGGTTGCCGGCGGCCACCACCAGCGCACCCCGATACCAGGCCAGGTCCCAGAGGTTTCCTTCAGAGAGTCTTGCCACTTCCTCGGGCGTCCGGGTCGTTCGTGCGAAGCGTAGCAGCAGCGCAGGCGCGGCGGTGGCGACAAAGAGATTGCCGTCGGGATCGAACGCGAGGGCGGTGATCTGATCCGCCTTGACCTCGGCGAGCAGATCCTTGCTCGTGCCCTTCACTTTCCACACCCGCGCCGGATGTCCGGTGCCGACATAGGCGGTGCCGTCCTCTGCGATGACGAGCGCAAGCCCAAGCGGTTCGTCGAACTTCGCCACCGTGACGAGTGGCGGCAGCGGGCGCAGCGAGCCGTCGGGGAAGATCGCGACGCCGCGGCCGGTCGACCCTGCCAATGCGCGGGGGGTGTCGAGGACGAAGTGCCGGGTCTCGGTCGCCTGGGCTGGGGCGCCGCCCAAAAGCAGGAGCGCAAACAGGACTCGTCTCATGGCAACTCCATGCGGGGGCGCACGGTCAGCGGCACGCGCACAAACCCTGCAAGCGGCAGGTTCTCCTGGATCCTCACCGTGGCGACCACGGCAGTGGTAAGGCGCGTGAAGCCACGGCCGCCGAGACCGCTTGTGAGCGTCAGCGACCACGACGACGGCAGTGCGGGCAGGGATGCGCCGGGCAGCGCCAGGCCGCGCTCGTGCGCCTCGAGCGCCGCAACCAGGGTCGCGCTGCTCTCAAGGTGGGCGATCTGGGCCAGCAAGCCGTCGAAGTTGACTGGCGTGAACCCATCGACGCGCGCGCGGTAGGCGCTCCAGGTGGCGCCGTCTGCCACAACGAGGTCGACGGTGCCCGGCGTCGTGTCGTCCGGGATCTTCAACTTCAGGCGTTCGGTTGTGGGCGCGCGCTCGTGTGGCTGGAGATTGACCGTGACGTCGAGCGCATCACCTGGAGCAATGACGGTCCGTGATGGCAGCGCCGCCTCAAGCGTCGCCCCCGTGGCGCGCTCCTCCCGCTCCAGGGTGATGTCGAACGCCGCGAGCGCTGGATGCGGGAAACTCGTGTTCACGAGCGCGCCGAGCAAGCCGCCAGCGAACGCTGAGAGACGGGCGAGAGCGTCGCTGCCACGGGTGGCCTCGGCAACTGTGAGCGTGCGCCCGTCCGCAAAACGCGCCTTGAAAAGCGCCCGCACCGACGCCTCGCCCTGCGCGGCGCCGCGCGCAGTGAGGCAGGCGTAGGCGAGGTAGGTCGCCAGCAAGGGCTGGAGGAGAGGCACCTCAGCAATCGCGAAGCGCCACGTCGCGCGTCCAGTTGCATCGTTCACGGTGACGGTGACAGGAACGCCGCGCGGGCTCTCGCCCGCGAGCGCCAGCACGCCGGCCGGGCGGTCGGCGACAACCGTGCCGAAGCTGCGCCCGACGCTCATGACCTTGAAGGAGTTCATATATGAGATCTGGACGGCGAGCACACGCGCGCGCGCTGCCGGCATCCGCACCGAACCAAGGGCAAAGAGCGGATGACCGAAAGCGAACAGGTGGTCGCCATCACGCGCCGTCACCGTGCCACTGGCGGCGAGCGTTGCGTCACCCCAGACGAGCAGCGCCGCGAGCGGGTCACCCGCCTCGGGTATTCCTTCGAGTGCGGTGGTGCCTGCAGGCGCCGGCTGCAGCCCGAGTGCCGTCAGCACATCGCGGCCGATTCCCTCCGGTATCGGGAGACCCGTGACCGCAAGGAGGTTGGGAGCGCCCCCAGAGTGGGTGGGCAGAGCCGGCAGCACGTCACGGGGCAGGACGGTGCCTGCGGCCAACGCTGCGAGCGCCGTGACCTCGGCGCCGGCGCCAATGGGAGGTTCGCCGCCGGCACTGAGCTTGCGCATGAGAGCGAACGGCGTCACGGCCGCCAGCGGTTCCCGCGCGAACGCCCAGCCGTACGCGATGGCGCCCAGCAGCTTGTCGCCGATGTAGACGGGCGATCCGCTCATTCCAGCGACGACGCCAGAGCCGGCAAGCCGTTCATCCAGCAGTCGCACGAGCACGAGCGTGCGCTCCGGTCCTTCGGCATCGAGCGTGCCGAGCACCTCGACTGGAATCTCGCGCCGCTCGCCGCCGCTCCACTCGGTGACGCACACGCCCCGCTGCCCGGGCGAGACCGCTGACGGATCGAGCCACGGCACGGCGAGCGCAAGCGAAAGCGGCAGGAGCAACTGGAGCATCGTGGCCGTCGCGGTCAGCCTTTCGCGCGGACCTGGGGTGCCAGGTGGCGGCCTGTGAGTGGCAGCAGCGCCGCCACCTGCTGCAGCAGTTGCGAGAGTTCCTCGGGCAGGATCGCCTGTGCGCCGTCGGAGAGCGCGCGCGCCGGGTCGGAGTGCACCTCGACCATGACGCCGTCGGCGCCCACGGCCGCTGCCGCCCGCGCGAGCGGCACGACCTTGTGCCGCTTGCCGGTGCCGTGCGAAGGGTCTACCAGGATGGGCAGGTGGGAAAGGCGCTGCACCGCGACCACCGCCGCGAGATCGAGCGTGTTGCGAGTGTGATCGGCAAAGGTGCGGATGCCGCGCTCGCATAGCACGACGTCGTAGTTTCCGCCGGCGAGCACATACTCGGCCGCCATCAGCAACTCGTCGACGGTGGCAGCCATGCCGCGCTTAAGCAGGACCGGTTTTCTGGCCTGCCCGCACAGGCGTAGGAGCGCGTAGTTCTGCATGTTGCGCGCGCCAATCTGGATCATGTCGCAGTACTCGACGACGAGCTCTAGGGAGCGCTCGTCGAGCGCTTCCGAAACTACTGGCATCCCGACCTCGCGACCGACGTCGCGCAGGATCTCGAGGCCGTTCTTGCCGAGCCCCTGAAATGCGTACGGCGACGTGCGCGGCTTGAACGCCCCACCGCGCAGGATCTGTGCACCGCACTGCCGAGCGTGGCCCGCAATCGTGCGCGTCTGCTCGTACGTTTCGACCGCACACGGGCCGGCAATGACGGCGAAATTGCCGCCCCCCACCGGAACCCCGCTCACATGCACGACTGAAGCTTCAGGCTTTGCCTCGCGGCTTACCAGCTTGTAGGGGTGCGAGACCGGGATGACCTCGAGGACGCCAGGCAGATTCTCGAAGAGCGCGGGATCTACCGCCCCTTGGTTGCCCGTAATGCCAATCGCCACGCGCTGCGCGCCCGGGATGGGATGCGCGGTGAGACCGAGCGCCACGATCCGCTCGGTGACCTGCGCCACATCTTCTCGGCTGGCATCCGCCGCCATCACGATTAGCATTTCCGCAACTCCATGGCGAGGCTATACTAACGTCGGCGAGGAGGTTGTCAACGTGAAGAAGGCTGCCCTCATGGCCTTGCTGCTCGGTCTGCTCGCAGACCAGGCCTTTGCTGTCTACGTCATCCTGCTGCACAATGGAGACCGACTCGTCGCGCGTGAGAAGTACCAGGTCAAGGGCCCCAACGTCATCTTTGTCGACAAGATCGGCACCCTGAAGTCAATTCCGCTCGCGCAGATCGATGTGCAAGCCACCGAGAAGATCAACACCCTCGGGCTCGGCGACGCGCAATCGCTCGACTGGGTGGATAGGGAACAGGTCAAACCCACGCCGACCCCGACGCCTTCGGTGACGGGCCTCGGGCGCGTACGTGCGGGCGTTGTGAAGGTGAACCCGGACTCGGTGCGCCCGACCCCAACGCCCGGGATCATGTACCGCGACAAGGAATACCCGGATCGCCAGGTGACGGCCGCGTTCGCGTCAGGCTTCGAGGCCTATCACATCTACCTCTATCGCATGGGTCTGGGTACGCAGCCGACCTACCTCTTCATCGAGGTCCAGGTTAACGGCCAGGCGGAAACCCTCAAGGCGCTGCAGGCCGTGACCACGACCTACTACCTCCTCTTCCAGAAGGCCCCAACGCGCGCGCCTGAGCGGGTCGAGATTCAGATGCTCAACGAGTCCGGCCGAGAGGCGGGCCTGTTCCGGATCTCGGCGGAGGAGACTGCAGACCTTGCCACCGGCAAGATAACGGCTGAGAACTACTTCGTGCAGCACGTGATCTTCTGACGTGGGGGGCCGCGCCATCCCCATCACCTCGCGCTGCGATCGGCCAAAACCGGCTGATCTTGCGCTCTCCTGTGTCATCGCGCCCGCGCCCCGCAGTTTCGCCCTGGTAGAGCCAACCCGCGCTGCCGATGCTCATGACTTCCCGACTCGCCAGCGCTCGCGACGAGTGACTCGCCGCGTACACGCTACGCGGAGCAGCGGACCGAGAAGAGCGTGGGGCCAGACCGTCACAGTCCTTGGACTGGTGGCAGCGCTGGTGCCGGCGGCCGCCTGTCGCGCACCGCTGCCGGGACCCGAACGCCAGTGGCGCGCCGCGCGCGAGCAGGACGTCCGCACTGAGTTGCCACCCGGAGCAAGAGCTGGTTTCCGGGGTCTGCGCTTCTACCCGTTCGATGCGTCCCATCGCTTCCGTGCCATGCTCGAGCCGATCGAGCCTCCCCAGCCGCTCCGGTTGGCGGTCAGCAGCGGAAAAGAGAGACCGGCCCACCGCGTCGGTCGCCTTAGACTGCGAATGCCGGCCGGCGACGCGTTCCTCTTGGTCTACCGGCTCGATGATCTCTCTGCCGAGCTGCCAGAGCACCTGTTTCTCCCGTTCCGCGATGCGGGGGCCGGCACCGAGACGTATGGTGCAGGTCGCTACGTGGACGTGGAGCCGCTCGCAGGCGGGGTCGTGGCGGTCGACTTCAATCGCGCCTACAACCCCGACTGCGCCTACGGCATCTCCGCCCAATGCCCGATCACCCCGACCGAGAACACGCTGCCCTTCGCCGTGCGCGCCGGCGAGATGACTCCTCCAGGGCACCTCTAGTCACATCCTATGCTGCGCGTGAGCTGGCTAGGGCGTGGCGGCGGGAGTGCCGTCGTAGATCCAGCCGTGCGTGAGGCCATACCCGTTCGCGTCGAGCCGCCGCCGCAACGATCGCGACAGGTCGGGGTCCGTGATCGTGCGGAAGACGGCCGGGTTGAGCTCGACCGCGCGTCCGAGGTGGGTCATCCCGGCGTCGCGGTCGCCTGCCATCAGCAGCGCGATGCCGACATCGAAACGCACCTCGGGTCTCTCCGCCAGCGCAAGCGCCCGCTGAAAGCTCCCGACCGCACGTTGAATGTCACCCGCATCGACGGCCAGGTTTCCCACGATGACGGCGGCTCGCCACGAATACGGCAGCCAGCGGCTCTTGGCTACCAGGTGCGGCAGCGCCGCACGCGCGAGGGCGCGGCGCACGGCCGGGGCGGTCTCAGGCGCTCGCACCGAGTCGGAGAGCACTTGCGCTTGGTGGAGCGTCACGGACGCGCCGACGCGCTGCCAGACGAGGGCAATGACGAGCGCACAGAAAACCGCAACGGCGACCAACCTCAGTCGCCCACGCCCTGACAAGAGCTCAGGTGTACTCAGGCGTGGTAGGACGAGCGCGGCGAGCACCGTCCACTGGGCGGCAATTGCGGCCAGGTGGAGCGGGAACTGCGCGAGGGCGAGCACGGCGGCCGCCGCGAGCAGTGAAGCGGCCGGCGCCACCATGCTGCGCGCCCGCGCCCCCCCGCCCACGGCGAGCACGACCCCGGCCGCTGCGAGTGCGAGGCCGATCGCGCCGGTCTCGGCGGCGTGCTGGAGCAGGTCGTTGTGCGCCTCGCCGAACCCGGTCTCGAGGCCGAGCACTTGCGCGCGCGTGGCCAACGCATCGCGGGAAAGAAAGCGGAACGAGTTGGCTTCAAAGAGACCGAAGCCGACTCCCGTCAAGGGGTGCGCCGCGAACATCGCCACCGCGCTCGCGTATCCGGCCGCCCGACCGCTGCCGAGCCAGATCGCGTTGCCGGAGTGGAGCGCTGCAGCGGTATCGGAGACGTGCTGGCGCAGCGGAGTTGCGAGCACGAGCACGACGCTCACGCAGGCGAGCGCGGCCAGAGCAGGGACCCTGCGCGCCCGTGGCAGGGCGCGCCACGCCAGCACCGCAGCGCCGAGCGCGAGAGCGACCACTGCGGTGAACGTCCGGGTTGCAACGATCACGGATGCCAGCAGCAGAGCCGCGGCGGCAGGAAGCCAGCGTTGCTTTCGTGCGGAGAACGCGTACCTGCCTGCGAGCAGCGCGGGCAGAACGAGGAACACCGCCACGTCGGCCGGGTTGCCGAGCGTGCCGATCAGGGCATAACGGCCGGTGAGATTGGGGAGCAGGCCAAAGCTCTCTGGACGCCACTCGGAACGGAGGAACAGCAGTGCTGCGGTCGCCTCGAGCACGGCGGCCCAGATGATGGCGCGCTCAAGCGTGCGCCGCCGCGGCTCGGGGAGCTGCCGGATCGCGCCCCAGCCCAGGGCTGCGAGCGCCACGGGTAGCATGGCGGCAAGCACACGGGCCGGTTGTCCCGATGCGAGCGCGCTCAGCCCGGCACCGGCCAGCACTCCGCCCCAGGCGGCCCACCAGCGCTCGCGCCATGCGGCGCAACCGCGGTTGCTCACTGCGAAGACCGCGGCGAGCACGCCCCACGCGGCGAGCGCCAGCTCGGTCTTCGGAGTCCGAAACATGTCCTCCATGCCGCTGTGCCACACCAACGGCACCGCCAGGACGAGGACGAGGCTTGCCAGTGCGGCGACCGTGACCAAGAGGTCGTGCGCAGCGTCGTGTCGCGCCCGCGCCATGGCCTACTCCTCGAGGCGCACCGAGACGATGCGGGACACGCCCGGCTCCTCCATGCTGACGCCGTAAAGCACGTCGGCGTGTGCCATGGTGCGACGGTTGTGGGTGATGAGCAGGAATTGGGTGTCGCCGCTCATTTCGCGCAGGAGGCCGCAGAAACGCTCGACGTTGGCATCGTCAAGCGGGGCGTCCACCTCGTCAAGAAGACAGAACGGCGCCGGCCTGATGCGGAAAAGGGCGAGTAGGAGCGCGACTGCAGCCAGCGCTTTTTCGCCGCCGGAGAGCAGCAGCACCGACTGCGTGTGCTTGCCCGGCGGCCGCACGCGCAGCTCAATGCCGCTGTCGAGCGGCGCCTCGGGATCGGAGAGCTCGGCCTTGGCCTCACCACCTCCGAAGAGGCGCTTGAAGACGTCGTCGAACGCAACGTTGGCCTCGGCCAGCGTGGCGAGGAAGCGCTCCGCACAGGTTGCATCGAGCTCTTTGACGGTGTCGGCGAGCGACAAAAGCGAGCGCTCCAAGTCGCGGCGCTGCTCGTGCAGGAAATGGTGGCGCGTCTCGAGCTCGTCGCGCTCAGCGACCGCGAGCTCGTTGACCGGTCCGAGCGCTTCGAGATCCTTCGCCACTGTCTGCTCGCGGGCCTCGAGTTGGACCACCTGCTCGGGGTCAGGTGGGGTCTCAGGCAGCTCGGCCTGGCCGGCGAGTGTGAGGGCGATGGCCTCGTCGAGGCGCTCGCGCGCCCCCTGGGCCTCGGTGAGCGTCAAACGAGCAGCGTGGGTCGCGTCGCGGGCCTGCAGGTACTTGGCTCGCGCACTCTCGGCCGCGGCCTCGGCTGTGCCTGCGCGTTCCCTGAGCGCCTCGACAAGCTCGACGAGCTGCTCTGACTCGCGCACTGCTACCGTGCGCCGTGCCAGCAACTCCTCGAGATCGGCACGCGCCTGGACAACAGCATGCGTGGCCGCGGCAGCACGCCCGCTCTGCGCCACCGCCTCAACGCGCGCCTGTTCCTCGCGCTCCCGCAGGCTCGCAAGCTCCTCGTGATGGCGCGCCAGCTCGCGCCGGGCGGCAGCCACGCGCTCCTGGCCAACCGCGGCGGCGCCGCGCAGGCGCTCGGTCTCGGCACGGGCGGTGGCGGCCGCCTCGCGGGCGCGCTCCGCCTCTCGCGCCAGTGCGTCCACCTGCCCTTCGAGGTCGCCGGCTCGCGCCGCCAGCCGGTCCGCCTCCTCGCGTCCTGTCGCCAGACGCACCGCCAGGCTCGTATGCTCCTCTGCGAGTCGCACCTGCTCCGAGGCCAGCGCCTCGAGTTCGCGTTGCAGCCGCTCACGCTCACGGCTGTACGTCTGGTGCGCCGACGCGGCGGCGGCGAGCGCTTCGGTCGCGCGCTGCGCCTCGCCATCGTGCTGCGCCAGCGCGGGTGCGAGCGCAGCCAGCTCGACCTGGACCTCGGCGAGCGCAACAGCGGCCTGCTGCTCGCGTCCCGCGGCGTCGTGCTCGACCGCCGCGACCTCGCTCTCACGGAGGCGCAACTCCAGCACGCCTGGCGCTGTCGCCTGCTTTCCCGGCAACTCGAGGTGAGCGCCGCGCCGCCGTCCACCGCCCGGCAGCAAAACGATGCAGTCCGGGTCCGCGGCCGCCAGGTGACGCGCGTGGTTTGCACCGTCGGCAGCAACCGCGCGCGGCAGGGCGTGCGTCAGCCAGCCGAGATGCGCCGGCGACGCGCCTGCCCGTTCGAGCAATGGTGACGGACGCGGCGCCACGGACTCGTCGGCGACGACAACGTCGAGCTTCTCATTGCTGTCGGCGCCGCCAGCGATAAGTGTTCCGGCGGCGTCCTCGCCGGCAACGACGGGCAGGTTAAGCAGGTCGCCATAGGCGCGGTCGAGGAGGCGAGCAACTTCTGGCGAGGGCGCCAAGAAGTCGGCCACGGTGCCGAGCACAGCCGTGTTCGGCAGGACGCGCGCGAGGGCCTGCGGCAGAGCGCGCGCGCTCGCGAGCGCCCGTAGCAACCCTTCACGCTCGTGCTGCGCCTGCCAGCGCTCGTGGGCCGCACGGTCGCGGGCGGCTGCAAGCTCAGCGGCGCGCACGGCAAGGGCCTCGTGGTGGGACCGCAAAGCCTGACGCTCGGCTGCTGCCCTGCCCGCGCTGTCGGCCGCCTCGGCTTCCTCACTCGCCGCCGCCTGCTCGCTGACGGCGGTGGCGGTGAGGTGTGCGTGCAGGCGCTCATGCTCGGCGGCAAGACGGGTCTGCTGGTAACCGGCCTGCTCAAGCTCGACCTCGAGCCGGTGCACGCCGTTCCTGCCGTCGGTGGCGGCCGCAACCGCCATCAGCAGGGCGCGGCGCGCGTCCTCCGCGGCGGCGATGGCCGCACGGGCCGTCGTGTCGGTCACGCCGGTCTGTGCCGCCGCGGCGAGGGCGGCACGCTCATGGTCCTGGAAGAGGACCTCGGCGACCTCGGCTGCCTGCGTGAGGGGAGCACCCTGTTCGGCATGGGTCGCGCCCGCCGCCGCGAGACGGGCTGCCTCGGCCGCCGCGCTGTCCCGACGCGAGATCGCCTCGGCTGCCTCGCGCCGTGCCGCCTCCTCTTCCACCTCACGGCGCTGCGCCATGGCGTCAGCGTGCGCTTGCGTCTCGCGCACGGCAGCCAGACGGTCCTGGCTGGCGTCGAGTTCCCGGCGCGCCGATTCGTACCCGACGTCAGCGCTTGCTTGACCCGCTGCTGCCTGCGCCTCGGCCGCTGCGGCCTCGGTGAGCGCGTGCTGCTGCACCGCGACCGCCGCCAGCACGGCCGCACGCCGGCCGGCGAAGAGCGCCGCCCTGACGGTGAGCAACTCGTGCCGGAGCTCGAGGTGACGCTGTGCGCGCCGCGCCTGCCTGCGAGCTGCGTCAAGGGCGCGCTTCACCTCTGCGGCCACGTCCGCCACACGCAGCAGGTTGGCGTTGGTTTCTGCGAGTTTGAGCTCGGCCTCGTGCCGCCGGGCTCGGTACTTGGTGATGCCGGCTGCCTCCTCAAACAGCGCACGTCGCTCGGTCGCCTTGACCGACAGCACCTGACCGATCCTGCCCTGCTCGATGATCGCGTAGGCGCGCGTGCCGAGACCGGCATCCATGAGCTGGTCGAGCACGTCCTTGAGGCGCACCCGCCGCCCTTGCAGGCGATAGTCGGAGGTGCCGTCGCGCAGGACGCGGCGTGAAACCGTGAGCCGGCCATCGCTCTCCTGCCAGCGGCCGTCGGCCGAGGCGAGCGTGAGGCTCACCTGGGCCGCGTTGAGCGCGGCGCGTCCGGGTGCACCGGCGAAGATCACGTCCCCCATGATTTGTGAGCGCAGCAGGCGTGCGGACTGCTCCCCGAGCACCCAGGTGATGGCGTCGGCGATGTTCGACTTGCCCACCCCGTTGGGACCGACGATGGCGATGAGCGCGCCCGGAAAAGAGAGCTCCGCCGTGGTGGCGAACGACTTGAAGCCCTCTACGGTCAGCGCGGCGAGGCGGACAGAACTCATCGTCGAGCCGAGGATGGTAGCAGGATTTGTTGCCGAGATGGCACTGTGCCCGGGCCCATCGTACCGCGTTGACGTGTTTCCTGGAGCCTCCGACGCGCGCGCCGGGGCGGTCACGGCGGCGCAGAACCGCGCGACCAAACCCCGGGGATGCTTTGGTTGCACAAGGGACATTGCCCTGCACTACCGATGCGGTCCTCGAGGACCTCGAAGCCCCGGCGACGGATCAGCGTGGCCTTGCACGAGGGGCAGCGCGTGTCCTCGAGATCGCCAGTCTGTGCGGGCAGGTTCCCGGCGTAGACGAAGCGAAGGCCTGCCTCGCGTCCGATCGCGGCGGCTGCAATCAGCGTGCGCGCCGGCGTCGCCGCCGATGTCCTCATCTCATAGTCAGGATGGAATGCGGTCACGTGCCAAGGGATCTCCGGGGACACGCCGGCGATGAACCCCGCAATCGCGCGCAGCTCTTCGGGAGAGTCGTTGAATCCCGGCACTACGAGCGTGACCACCTCGACCCAGATCCTGCGCTCGACCAGACCCGCAATCGTGTCCAGCACGGCCTGCAGCTTGCCGCCCAGGGTGGCATACGTCTTGGACGAGAACGCCTTCAGGTCGACCTTCATCCCGTCGAGCACCGGCGCGAGGAAGTCAAGCACCTCGGGCGTCGCATGTCCATTGGAGACGAAGGTCGTGCGCAGCCCGGTACGCCGGGCAAGTGTGAACACGTCGTACGCCCACTCGGCCGTAATGAGGGGCTCGTTGTACGTGCTGGTCACGACCGCGCAGCGCTTTGCGGTTGCGGCGTCGACGAACTTTTCCGGGCTCACGATCTCCACCGACTCGCTGGCGCGGGCATCGCGCAGCGTCTGCGACGTGAACCAGTTCTGGCAATAGGGACAGTGCAGATCACAGCCCACCATGCCGAATGAAAGGGCGCTGGCCGCAGGGAGAAAGTGGAAGAACGGTTTCTTCTCGATCGGGTCGACCGCGGCCCCGGCGCAGTAGCCCCACGGCACTGCCAGGCCACCGCCGCGCCGGGCGCGCACGAGACAGACGCCGCGCGCACCTTCGGCAAGCTTGCAGCGGTGCGCGCACGCGACGCAGACGAGCTTCCCTGAGGCGTGCGGGCGCGCGAGCTCGTTGCGCACTGCCGTGAGTGAGTCGAGCGTACTGCCCACGGCTCTAGTGTCGGTCAGGCGCTTGACCCTGGCAACCCCCACGCGCAAAATCGTGGCGCCACATTGGATGCGCGATGCAGCATACGGAAGACAAGGCCTTGGCGGCGCCACACGCGCCTCGCGGAATCTGCGGCAGCATCCGTGTGCCTGCTTCGAAGAGCCTGACGCAGCGGGCGCTCCTGGCGGCGGCGCTCGCGGGCAACGGCGCGAGCGTGCACGGGCCGCTCGATGCCGAGGACCCGCGCTTGCTGTTCGCAGCGCTGCAGGAGGTTGGCTTCCTGCTTGTGTGGCGCGACGGTACGATCACCGCAAGCGGACGGCGCAGCGTCAGTCGCGCCGAGCTGCATCTCGGCAACAACGGGACCGGTGCGCGCCTGCTGCTCGCCCAGCTCGCCGCGCTGCCGGGCCGCTGGGGGCTCGACGGCGCCCCGCGACTGCGGCAGCGACCGATGGCGCCGCTGGTGGCAGCGCTGCGGCGGCTCGGCGGCGTCATCGAACCGGTCCGCGCCGAGGCGTCAGAGTCCTCGGCCGCGGGTGCGGCGGACGCGCTGCCGTTGCTCGTTCACGGGCGCGCGCTCACCGGTGGCGAGATTGCCATCGATGCGGCGCTCTCGAGCCAGTTCGTGTCGGCGTTGCTTGTGTTCGGCGCAGTGCTGCCGGCCGGTTTGACGGTACGCCTCGACTCACTGCCTCCGTCGCGGCCGTACCTCGACCTCACCGCCGAGGTGCTCGCCGCGTTCGGCGCAGCGGTACGGAGCCGCGATGACGGGCGCTGGTGGCACGTCCGTGGCGGTGGCCTGAAGCCTGCGGCATACGCCGTCGAGGGTGACTGGTCGGCGGCGGCGTTCCCGCTCGCAGCAGCCGCGGTCGCGGGCGGCGAGGTCGAGGTCGTGGGCGTGCGCGACGATAGCCGCCAAGGGGACGCGATCGTGCTGCGGCTGCTTGCTCAGACGGGCTGCGAGACGTGGGCGGCACGCGGGCGTGTGGGCCTGCGCGGACCGGCGCAGCGCCTGCTGAACGCGGATTTGCGCGACACGCCCGACCTGTTCCCGGCGCTCGCTGTCGTCGCCGCGGTTGCGGGCGGCCGCTTGACCGGGTTGGCTGGTCTAGCGGCGAAGGAAAGCGATCGTGTTGCTGTCATGGCTGATCGTCTGGCCCGGCTTGGCTTTGTCATCGCGAGCGGTCCTGACTTCTTCCACTCCTCCGGCGCGCGTGCAGATCGGCGCGGCGACACGCTCGCCTTGGATCCTGCGGCGGATCACCGCGTTGCGATGGCGCTCGCAGTGGCCGCCTGCGCAGTGCCGGACGTACGCCTGACTGACCCGGGGTGCGTGGCAAAGTCGTGGCCTTCGTTCTGGTCCGCGTGGCAGGGGATCACGAGCTCACCATGAACGTCCGCGAGAGCGCTGCACCCGCACTGGCCAAGCTGCTGGCCTGGGACGCGTCGTTCTTGCCGGTGCTGGAGGAGGTGGAGCGCGACGGCGCCGTGGTCACGGTCCGCATCGCGGCCCCGGGCACGCCGGTTTCCGGCATTGCGAGCTGGCCACTGGCGCAGCGCACGGCGGTGGCGCTGCAGCTCGTCGCCGCCACCGCATTTCTGTTTGAGCGCGGCTGGTACCCTGAGCGCGCACTGCTGCGTCAAGCGCGCGTTAGCCGGGGGAAGGACGGTGTGTGGCTGCGCCTTGCAGGTCTGCCACGCTGGCAGCTCGAGGATCCGCGCCTGGAACGCCGCCTGCGGCGCACACTCGTGGCGGAAGAGACCGTTCTCGTCCGTCTGCTGAGCCCCGTGCTTGCCGCCGTGGTGCCCGAGCACATCGTGGCGCTGCAAGACGCAGCGCGCGGCCAGCCGGCGTGGGAAGCACCTCCCGCTTGGCTCGGTGCGCTGTGTGCCCGCGTGCGCGGCCAGGCGGCGCTCAACCACCCCGCAGGGCGGGGGCGTGCGCTGTGGGCGCGGCGCTTCCGTGTGCCCGACCCCGGTGTTGCGTGGGTTGACGAACCGGCGCTGCTGGCGGCGCTTGCCGGGGCAAGCCGACTCGCCGTCGCACCAGGTCGAGGCGAAGTCGTAGCAGGCATGCTCGATGAGAGCGACGTCGCCCGCGCGGTCGCACACGCCTCGGCTCAGGAACGCGACTGCATCGTGCTCACGGCGCTGAGCCTGTCAGGCGCGGCGCGCGTCGGGCTCGCGGGTGGGCTTGACGCGGTGTGGCTCCTGGCGGCGCGCCGAGATCTCGCCCACGCCCACGCCCGCGCTGCGGCCGAGGCAGGTGTGCGAAGCCCGCTGCTGGCGCGACGCGTGCTCGAAGCTGGCGCGGCCTCGGCTTTCACGCGCGCGCCGCAGATGCCGGAGGTAGAGGACGATCACCACGCCCTGTCGTCGCCGCTGGCGCGGCGGGCGTTGGCATGGCTGGAGCAGTCTCCAGTCGGCCTGCGCACCACCGAGGTCGCGTTACTCGACATCGAAGCGGCAACGGCGCTGGCCGAACTCGAGCGCCTGGGACTGGCACGGCGGCACGGGGAGATCTGGCGGGTGACGCACGCGCGCACGCACGCCGGGCTCCAAGGCTGGCGCGCACTGGCCGAGCGATTGCCACTGGAATCGGGTGCGGGAACGATTGCTCGAGCCATGTCGAGTGGCGATCCGGGCCCGGCCAGTGCCTGGTGTGAGGCCCGCCTCGAACGCGGAGATTCCGGTGACGTGCTCGAAGTGGCGGAATTCCTGACGTCACAGCCCGGATTCCGGCTGCTCGCCGCTGAGGCTTGCCTATGGCAGGGCGCGCTGGTCGAAGCGCACGCTGCGCTGGAGGGTGTCACAGCCGGCGAGCGGTCGTCGCGCTGGCACGCGCTCGCCGCCTGGTGGGCAGAGAGCTCGGGGCTCGGCAAGCGGGCAGCGAGCGAACTGGCTGAGGTCACGCGCGCTGCCGTTCCCGATCGTCTCGCGGGCCGTTGTGACCTGGTTGCGGCCGAACTTGCTGGCCGTAGCGGAGACCGTCTCGGCGAGAAGGCGTGTCTCACACGTGCCGCCGCAAGGCAGGGCCCGACTCAGCTCGAAGCCGAGATGCTGCTCGCCGCATGGCACGGCCCGGCCGCCCTGCAAAGCTGGCGTCGGCGCCGGAGCACCGAGCTGACGGACGAGCACAGGACGGTCTGCCTCCACCTTCAGGCGCTCGCGGCTCACCGCAGCGGCGCCTACGCCGCGGCCGCCACCGGCTACCGTGCCGCCCTGCGCAGCGCAGGCGGAAGGAATCTGCGCCAGCTCGGCGAGATCCATAACGACCTCGGCACTGCGGCGCTGTTCCTCGATCGCCCGGCCATCGCCGACCGCCACCTGTTGCTGGCTCAGCGCTTGCTCGAGCGCTGCGGTTCGGCGCGCGCGGCTTCGAACGCTCTCTTCAACCGCGCCGTGCTTGCCAACGACCGCCTCGAGTGGCGGCTCGCGATGGAGCTGATCTCGAGCGGGGGTGCGCAACGCGGCGGCGTGGAGGATATCTCGAGCGTCTTTGACGAGGCCGAACTGGCGCGCGCGGAGCTCGCACGCGGTGACGTCTTCGCCTGCGCCCAGCGACTACGCAAACTCGAGCGGGGGCTGGCGCGGCACGACAACGTGACCCTGCACGAGGCCGTGGCGGCGTTGCAGGCACAGCTTGCCCTGGCCCGTGGCGACGTCGCTGCGGCAGCGGCGGCAGCGCGTGACGCTGAGGAGGGCGAGCGCCGCCTGATCACGGCCGTGGTTGGGGGCGATGCCGGCACAGCACCGCCGGGAGGTTTGCCGCAACGCTGGGGCCTCGCACTCTCTGCGGCTGCGCTTGCGGCGTGGCGCAATGGCACGGCCGATTCGTTCCGCGCCGCCCTGGCGGAGGCGCTGGAGCGCACACCGCGCGAGGCGGCGGTCGCTCTGGCGCGCATGGCCGCAATCCTGGCGCGGCATAGCGAACAGCTTGGTCAGCCGTGGGCGTCGCTGGCGCGACGCGCGGAGGAGATTCTCGCGGGTGCTGGGCTCGACGGTTGGGCCGACATCCTGCGGCGGGCACAGGGGCTCGATCCGACCCGGCTCGTGCAGGCGCTTGATGCGATCGTGAACGCCGGCAGCCACGCCCTCGACCAGCACAACCTGCAGGAGCTGCTCCGCGCGCTCGGTGGCCGGTGGCTTGAAGTGGTGATGAATGGCGCCACAGTCGTGTCGGTTGGTAACGTCGAGGGTGATGGGCTTGAGGCTGCGGCGGGCGGGGCGGTGGTACGCGCCGGCGGGGTGACACAGGACGTGGCCCACGCGGCGCTTAATCTGCTTGCGCGTCACCTGGCGACGGGCACGTCGGCCGCGGCTGCGGCAGCGATGCCGGTCGAGGGTCAACTCCTCGGCAACAGTGGGGCGCTGAACTCTGTGCGTGAGCAAATCGCTCGCTTCGCACCGCTGCCTCTTACGGTGCTTGTGCTCGGCGAGCCCGGGACCGGCAAGGAGATCGTGGCGCGGGAGCTGCACCGCGCCAGCGGCCGCAGTGGTCTGTTCGTTGCGATCAACTGCGCCAGCATCCCGGCCACGTTGCTGGAGGGTGAGCTCTTCGGTGTGACGCGGGGCGCGTATACGGGCGCTGACCGTGACCGTCAGGGTCTGGTGGAGGCCGCCGAGGGGGGCACGCTTTTCCTGGATGAGATCGGTGAGCTGCCGCGCGAGCTGCAGAGCAAGCTGCTGCGCCTGTTGCAGGAAGGCGAGGTCCGGAGACTAGGGGCGACGCGCACGCGCAAGGTGGACGTGCGCTTCGTCGCCGCGACCAACCGCGACCTGCGCAGCGCCGCCGCCAGCGGCGAATTCCGGCAGGACTTGTACTACCGGCTTGCGGTCGCGGTGATCGAGGTGCCGCCGCTGCGCACGCGGCCGGACGATATCGAGGAGCTCGCGCGCCACATCGTCGAACGCCTCGCGCGCGAACTGGGACGACCGGCGGTACGGCTTGCGCCCGTCGCGATCGATCTGCTTCGGAGCGCACCGTGGCCCGGCAACGTGCGCGAGCTGGAGTCCGTGCTGGCGCGCGCGATCGCCGCCGCGCGCCCCGGGGAGATCCTCGGCCCTGGTCGTTTCCCTGAGTTTGCGCCCGGGCGCGCAGCGGCCAGCCCGCGCGTGCCGTGGTCGGCGGCCCTCGCCGGTTTCCGACGCCACTACTTCGTCAACCTGCTGCGGGAGTGTCGTGGCAACCGCTCCGAGACGGCACGGCGCGCTGGCGTGTCGCGGCAGACACTGCTTCATCACCTGCGCGAGCTGAAGATCGGCGACGCCGACAAGGACTAAGCGGTCCGTTTGCCGCCCCAGAACACGCAGAAAAAAAGGTGGCGGGCCTTGGGGCCCGCCAGGATGAAGGAGGAGGTTGGATGCGTGCGGTTCAGGTCGTAGCCACCGGATCCTGGCCGCACCTAGACCTCTAGCAAGAGGGATGCCAACGTTGCAGCGCGGTCCTGATGCGATCCGTGACATGGATCTTTACTACTTGACAGGAAACAGGTTGCAGATGATTCGGCAGGGCCGCTGCGAGCCTGCGGCAGTTCGCGCCATCCAGGGGGGCACCACGGGGCGTCACCGCGGCAGACGGCGCTGGTGTCGTTCCGGCAGCCGCCGCGTCTCGCGCTGTCAACCAGGACGCACGCCCGGGGGAGATGGGGTTGGGGCGTACCAGGGGCATTCGCGACCGTGGTGCGGTGGTCCGTCGCTGGCTCATAAGCGCGCCGGGGAGAGCTGCCGCACGACCCTTTGGGCGGCCGGTTGGTGTCCGAACTTGGGAGATAAAATCCTCGTTCTTAAGCACTTACGATGATCCTTGTAGCCTCGAAGTGAGACCGACCACGGACGCTGAGGTGGCGAACAGCAATGCGGGCGCCCTTGCCGGGACGTGAAGTTTCCGGGGGCCAATCGGGGTCGAATCGAAACCGGCGGATGCGGGAGCGACTTCACTTCGAGGCGCACCCGCGCCGCGGCACCGGTGTCCTCGCCAAGGGACGGCTCGTCTGTCCTGCCAGGCTGCCGCGACGCGCATTGCGGCACGGCCCGTGCGTGAACATCAGAGAAGCTCGCGCCGGTTCGGCCTGCGGGTGCGGTCTGGGCAGCCACGGTGCGAGCTCACGTCGTGCGCGGGTGGGCTCTCCGACGCGCCTTTGACGGAGGAAGAAAGCGTAGGCGGGGCGTAGCGCTTGCGCGGACGGCACCACTGTGGTAGATATCTCCCGCCGTCTAGAACCGAAACCGAGAAGGAGACCGACGAATGAACGTTGAACAGAAGGTCAAGGACATCATCGTGCAGCAGTTGGGCGTAGATCCGGAGAAGGTAAAGCCGGAGGCGTCCTTCGTTGAGGACCTGGGCGCGGACTCCCTTGACACGGTCGAGCTCGTGATGGCCTTCGAGGAGGAGTTCGGCGTGGAGATTCCCGACGAGGAGGCGGAGAAGATCCGCACCGTCGGTGATGCCATCAACTATCTCAAGGAGCACGTCAAGGAGGGTTGATGACGCGCCGGGTCGTGATCACCGGCGTGGGCCTCATCTCACCCCTTGGGGTGGGGACCGAGGCCACTTGGGAAGGGCTGATTTCCGGGCGATCGGGAATTGGCCCCGTGACCCGTTTCGAAGCAGGCGACTTGCCGGCGCGCATCGCGGGTGAGGTGCGGGGCTTCGACGCCACCCAGTGGATGGAGGCGAAGGAAACCCGGAGATACGACACCTTCATCCACCTCGCTATCGCCGCAAGCGATATGGCGCTAGCGGCGTCAGGGCTCGTGATCGGCGCGGACAACGCAACGCGCGTTGGCGTCGTGATCGGCTCGGGCATCGGCGGTCTGCCCTGGATCGTCGAGCAGCACAACGTGCTGCTCGAGCGCGGCACCCGTCGCGTGTCGCCGTTTTTTATCCCAGGCAGCATCGTCAACATGCCGGCCGGGCTGGTCTCGATTCGGACCGGCGCCAAGGGCCCAAACGCCGCGACCTGCACCGCGTGCTCGACGAGCGCGCATGCGATCGGCGACGCCTACCTGTACATCAAGCACGGTTACTGTGACGCCGCGATCTGTGGCGGCGCCGAGTCGGTGCTCGCGCCACTCACGTTCGCCGGTTTCGCCAACATGAAGGCACTCTCGACGCGCAACGACGAGCCCGAGAAGGCGTCACGTCCGTGGGACCGCGACCGCGACGGCTTCGTCATCGGCGAGGGCGCGGGCATCCTGGTGATCGAGGAGCTCGAGTTTGCGCGCCGCCGCGGGGCGCCGATCGTATGCGAGCTGCTCGGCTTCGGGATGTCCGGCGACGCCTACCACATCAGTGCACCCTCTGAGGACGGCGACGGGCCGGCGCGAGTGATGGTCAACGCGCTGGCGGACGCCGGCCTACCGCCTCAGGCCGTGGACTACATCAACGCGCACGGCACCTCGACGCCGCAAGGTGACCGCGTCGAGACGCTCGCGATCAAGAAGGCGTTCGGCGAGCACGCCCGACGGCTCGCCATTTCCTCGACCAAGTCGGCCACTGGCCATCTCCTGGGAGCCGCCGGCGGCCTCGAAATTGGTGTCACCGCGTTCACGGTTTCACGTGACGTAATTCCTCCGACGCTCAACCTCGACAACCCGAGCGATGACTGCGACCTTGACTACACCCCGCACCGCGCCGCTCAGCGTGAGGTGCGGGTGGCGATCTCGAACTCCTTCGGTTTCGGCGGCACCAACGCCTGCCTTGTGCTCGGCAAGTTGCGTTGAATGGAGCGTGCCGCGGCGTCAAGGCGTGAACAGTCTCCGGCTGGCGGCCGGCGGACATGGAGGGGCCGGTTATGAAGAGCTGCGTGCTCGTCACGTACGTGCCCGACACCGCCTCGGTGATCAAGATCGGCAGTGCCGGGAACCGCATCGAGGAAGCCGACATCAAATGGATCGTCTCGCCGTACGACGAGTATGCGGTCGAGGAAGCGATTCGCTTGAAGGAAGCGCGCGGCGGCAGCGTCACCGTGCTCGGTTTCGGCCCGGACCGGGTACAGCAGGGGTTGCGGGAGTGTCTGGCACGGGGCGCAGATGCGGCGGCGCACGTCAAGGGCGGCGACGGCACGCTTGGCGACGCACTCTCGATCGCCAAGGTACTGGCCGCGGCAGTTGGCAAGCTCGGGCCGTTTGAGATCATTTTCGCCGGCATCCAGGGTGTCGGCAGCGACAATGCACTGGTCGGAGCGATGGTCGCGCAACTGCTCAACATCCCGCACGTGACGGGCGCGGTCAAGCTCGAGATCGGCGAAGGCTCGATCACGGCGCACCGCGAGATCGAGGGCGGCACCGAGCTGGTCGAGGCACCGCTGCCGTGCCTAATCACAGCGCACAAGGGGCTCAACGAACCGCGCTACCCCTCGCTCAAGGGCATCATGGCCTCGAAGAAGATCGCGATCCAGGCGGTCACCGTAGCGGAGCTGGGCCTCGATGAAGCGGCGCTCTCTGGCGCGGGTGCGGCGTGCCACTGGGTTTCGCTGGCGCTGCCGCCAGCCAAGAGCGCCGGCACGATCCTGAAGGGCGAGGAGGACCCGGCCGGAGCGGCGCGGGAACTTGTCCGGCTGCTGCGCGAGCAGGCAAAGGCGATCTAGGGGGACGGCCATGGCAGGAATACTCGTCGTCATCGAGCAGAGAAACGGCAGCATACGCAAGGCGTCTCTCGAGGCGCTCTCGCAGGCGCGGCGGACGGCCGCAGCGTCAGGCTGGCCGGTGGCAGCCGTGCTCGCCGGCCACGGTGTCGCCGCCAAGGCGGCCGAACTCGGGCGTTGGGGGGCAGCCACCGTCTATGTCGCCGACGAGGAGCGCTTTGCGCGTTACTCGGCGGAGGGGTACACGGCCGTGGCGGCGGCGGCCGTGGAGCGCAGCCAGCCAAACGCGATCTTCATCGCCGCGACAGCGCTTGGCCGTGACCTCTCGGGGAGGCTGGGTGCGCGTCTCGGCTGGGGCGTGCTCGCCGACGTCGTGAAAGTCGAGGTTGAGGGCGGCCAGGTGCGGGTGACGCGCCCGGTGTACTCCGGCAAAGCGCTCGCCACGGCGGAGGGTGCCGGCAAGCCGTTGATCGTGACGCTGCGTCCAAACGTGTTTCCCGCCGAAGCCGTCGACGGCCAGGCGCAGGTCGAGTCGCTCGTGGGCGTAGGCGCCCAGATCCGCGCGGTGGTGAGAGAGATCCTCGCCAAGGAGAGCGGCGAGCTCGACGTGGCAGAGGCGAACGTCATCGTCTCCGGTGGCCGGGGCATCAAGGGTCCGGAGCACTTCGCGCTCCTGCGTGAGCTTGCCAAGTTGCTTGGCGCGGCCGTTGGCGCCTCGCGCGCGGTGGTGGATGCGGGCTGGATCGACCACGCGAATCAGGTCGGGCAGACGGGCAAGGTGGTATCACCCTCGCTGTACATCGCGTGCGGCATCTCCGGCGCCATCCAGCACCTTGCCGGGATGTCTTCGTCCAAGCTCATCGTTGCAATCAACAAGGACGCCGAGGCGCCGATCTTCAAGGTGGCCGATTTCGGCATCGTCGGCGATCTCTTCCAGGTGGTGCCGACGATGATCGAGGAAGTCAGGAAGCTCAAGAGCGAGACCTGACCCATCCCCCGTTCGGGGGATTGCACTCGCTCGAGCACTGGCGACAATCTTAGATGCAAGGTGGAGGCTGGCCGTTCGCTCTCAGGTGGTGCTGAGCACCACCGTTTTTTTTCTCGCTGCCTCGCGTGCTCCCTAACCCGCTCAAAGCCTCGGCTGGTCGTGACGCGTTGTGCGGCGCCCTCGGTTCGAAACGCACGCTAAGCAAAGGCGCGCCAATCGACCCGGGAGCCGGCCGGGAGTCCGATCCGATCAGCTCGAGGCGGACTCGCGCAGGCTCTTGAGGATCTCCCTCTCGGCGTCGGTGTGGGACGCCGTCGCCTTGTGCCACGCCTCGTCGGCTCGCGCGACAAGCGCCTTGGCACGGGCCCTGTCGGCCAGGCCGGGAAGATTGATGCAGACATTCTGGTAGGCGCCGCCGGCGGCGGCGCGCGCCATTTGAGCGCCTGTGCCGGCGTCCGAGCGCGAGGCGGGAAGACCGAGACGCGCGACCTCGCGGCACAGGGCGATCACCTCCGGGCACGCCTCGAGCACGGCGAGCGGGACCTCGATGGCGGCAGCCGTGGCGTCGGCGATCGCAACGTCCCTCGCGCCTTGCTCCTGGGCTGTAGCCTTCGACATCCGCAGCGCGGCGAGGAGACGGTCGAACGCCGCAGTGTCGGCGTCCACGCTCGCCAGCAAGGCATCCTTGAGTTCGTGGGCACGCACCGCGATCCCCTCGAACGCTGCCTGACGGTCCTCGAACCCCTTTTTGGCGTGGGAGAGGTTGGCAACCATGGCGGCAAGCGCGGCCCCGAGCGCCCCCGCGAGCGCCGCCACTGAGCCCCCACCCGGGGCGGGGGAGTCCGTGGAGAGCTCGTCGACGAAGGCCTGCAGGCTCATCGCCGCCAGCGGCGCAGCCGACGCGAGGCGATGCTCGATGACCCGCTCTGCGGGATCGAACGGCTTGACCTCCGAGAGCCCAAGTGTGCGGACCGCGGTGCGGATGAGGGCACTCTTCGGCGCGCCCGCGCAACGTCCCATGCACGCAAGGTAATGCCGACCAGCTTCGAGCAGAGCCGACTCAGGCACCAGGCCGACAAGCTCCGAGCCGGTCACGCGCAGGCCGCGCTCGCGGGCGCGCTCGTCGCAGGTGTCAAAGGCGACGTGGAGCGGCGTCACGTCGAGGTCGGTGAGGTTCATCGAGATCTGGGCGCAGCCAAACTCCGGGATCGTCCAGCCGACGGCCTTCACCGAGCGCAGCAGCCCTGGCTCCCATACCGGCTGCCCCTTGTCGTCGAGCACCGGGTTGCCAGCGGTGTCACGTTTCATACGCCCTTTCTCACGCACGTCGAGTGCAACCCGGTTCGCCAGACGTTTGTCGGTGGTGTTGAGGTTGACGTTGTAGGCGATGAGGAACTTGCGCGCCCCGATCACGCACGCGCCCGAGCGCGCCACGAAGCTGCCGCCACCGAAGTCGGGCTGCCAGGCAGGATCCTTGAGCTTCTGCGCGAGCCCTTCGTACTCTCCGTCACGGATCGCCGCGAGATTGCGGCGGTGCGGCGCCGAAGCGGCGAACTCGTAGAGATAGACGGGGATCTGCAGCTCCCGTCCGACGCGCTCGCCGAGCCTACGGGCGAGCGCTGCGCACTCCTCCATCGTGACGCCGACGATCGGCACGAACGGCACGACATCAACCGCGCCGATGCGCGGGTGCGCGCCCTTGTGAGCGGTCATGTCGATCAGCGGGAGGGCCGTCGCGATCAGCCGGAACGCGCCCTCGAGCACGGCCTCCGGCTCGCCCACGAACGTAATCACGGTGCGATTTGTCTCCGCCCCGGGATCCACGTTGAGCAGCGTCACGCCGGGGGCGCTCGCCGCGGCCGCAGCTACCTCCTCCCAGACCTCCCGCCGCCGACCCTCCGAGATGTTGGGAACGCATTCGACCAGACGCATGAGCTCCTCCTCGGGAGATGAACTCTAGCGCGTCCTCGCCGTCCAAGAAAGCGGACCGGCACAGCCGGCGCGTCGGATGGGCAGGACGTGAGCGATCAGTTGCACCCGGAATGAACGAGGCTGCGAAAGACCAAAGACTGGGGCATGACCGTTCCACGGCTTCAGCGCCTCCGGCGTGCTTGGTCACGGCCGATCCGCGGGTCCCTCGACGCCGGCCGCTTCTTGGAGCAGCGCCACGGTGGTGATCCACCTCTCTTCGTTGCGCGGGAGGACGTTCATGGGGAACACCCCGGGCGGGAGAACTCGGGCGCGCGGAAGCGCTTCCCAATTAAAGATAGATCCGGGCGGCGACAGACGTGGCTCGAGAGTGTTGACGCCTGACTCTCGCCCGCTGGGCCGGATGCTGGAGGTTCAATTCGGATGGAGTTCCCCGGTTAGCCGCGTGGAACGCGGGTCCTTCCCGCCGCGTAGTCGAGGACATAACTGACCGGGCTGAGGGGTGCGATCCGCAGCGCGCGGGCGCCGCGCGTCAGCGCCGCGCTCCGCTCGCCCTCGCGCCAGGCCCGGATAGCAAGCTGGAGCAGGACGCGGGCGCGGTCGGTGGCCGGGACGCAGCGCACGCCCGCGACCTGCTCCGCGCGGACTCGCGTGGTCAGCGCCGCAATCCGCTCCGACTGCCGCGCGGTGAGCGAGTCGGGGTGGTCCCGGTAAACGTAGAGGTCGCGATGCAGGGGCCGCAGCGCGAACCGAGCGGCGGCGCGCAGCCAGAAGTCGTAGTCCTCGACGGTTTCGAGATCCTCGCGGTAGCCGCTCAGCGTCTCGTGCACGCGCCGGCGGTAGAGGAAACACGGGCCGACCACGTTCTCGAGGACGAGCGCCTCCGGCCCAAGGACGCGGAAGGCACGCGCCGTGCCGTCCTCCGCGAGGCGGGTGTAGTCGGCGTAGACGAAATCTGCGTCCGAGTGGGCGCCCAGCTCGGCGACCAGCGCCTCGAGCGCCTCGGAGCGGTAGCGGTTGTCGTCCGACGTCCAGGTCAGGTACTCCCCGCGCGCCGCCGCGAACCCGGTGTTCAGCGCGGCGGGCAGGCGCCGATTCTCGGCGTGCCGCAGCGGGCACACGCGCGCGTCGCGTGCGGCGGCCTCGGCGATGATCCCGGGCGATCCGTCCGTCGACGCGTCGTCGACGATCAGGAGCTCCCAGTTCGCAAACGTCTGTCCGAGCACCGCGTCAATCGCTTCGCGCAGGAAGCGCGCACCGTCGTGGACGGGGAGCACAATCGACACCCGCGGCGCACCAGAGGTCACCGCGCCTCCCCGCGCTTGACGCCACTCCACACCAGCATGAGGCCGTCGGCCGGTCGGCCGTCGTACCCGACCTCCTCCACCCGGACATCGTCGCACCCCGCCGTGAGCCACGCGGCCACCGCGGCGCGATCGGGCCAGCGCTCCCAAGCCGGCGTGGCCAGCCGCCCCCAGTGCGCGCGCTGCTTGTCGACGACCAGAACGCGCCCGCCGGGGCGCGCAACGCGGATCATCTCGCGCACCGCCGCCTCGGCGTTCGCCGAGTGCTCAACGGCCTCGACCGAGAACACAACGTCGAACGAGTCTTTCGCGCAGGGGAGGTTCTCGATGGTGCCGCGGAGGCGCGTCACGCCCGCGGGCAGGTGCGAGAGCAGAACCTCGGAGAGGTCCACGCCCGTGCACAAGAGGTCGGGGATGGCGGCGCAGAGGCCCGCGAGGAAGCGCCCCTTGCCGCAGCCCGACTCGAGCACGCGGTCGCCGGCGTGCGTCGCCGCAACGATCGCCTGCAGCCGGCCGTCGTCCGGCCGCACCGCGTCGGGGAACTGCTCTGCATTCCGGTCGAAATACGACGCGAGCCGGAGTAGGTGCGCGTCAAGGTAGTACTTTGGCACCCAGGCTGGCTCCACGTCGCGGAAGTACCACGCGCCGAGCCCGTACCCTCCGCGCCAGCCGCCGGAGCGCTCCTGGTGCGCTTCCATCCAGCCGAGCGCGCTCTCTGCCGGCGCCGGGCGCCCCGTCTTGAGCCAGCAGACCGCAATCTGGGCGAGCCCCGGCGCGCAGACCCAGCGCGTGTTGCTGATCGCGCGGACGGCGCCGTCGCCGCGCTGGAGGGCCGCGAGCCGGTCAAGCGCGGCGGCGGCCGCGTCCCCGCGGCCGAGGTCGATCAGCGCCTCGATCTCGTAGGCCAGAAAGTGCGTCAGCGTCGCGTCGAGGTCAAGCAGCCGCGGGTGGCGCAGGTAGAACTTCAGCGCGCGCTCCGCGGCGGCCGCGTAACGCTCCTCGCCCAGCCGCGCGGCGGCCTCCCGCAGCGGCGGCAAAACGTAGAGCTGGATCGTCTCCGGCACATAGGGAAGTTGGGAGTAGGCTTCCGGGAACGCGCCGTCCGCATCCATTCGGCCGACGAGGAAGTCCGCCGCGGCGCGCACCGCGGCACTGGTCCCCGGCTCGAGGTCGAGCGCCGCAAGCAGTCCGCGCAGGGCCTGCCCCGTGTCGAACACGTACGGCTGGCCGTGATCGGGGTCGCAGAACGCGCCGTCCGGCCGCTGGACGTTGACGAGCCACGCCGCCGCGCGCCGCGCGAGGTCGCGCTCACCGTACGCGAGCAGCGTCGGGATCAGGTACCCGGTCACCTCCTGGTAGCCGGCTTCGTGCCCCGAGTGGACGCGCACGCCCCCATCCGGCCGTGCGTGTGCCCGGAGCCAACCGAGCGCGCCAGCCGCGCCGCTGCTAGTGTCACCCGACGCCGCGCGCATACTGACTCCGGCGACGGTCTGTGCCTTGATCCATAGCAGGGCGCGCTTGAAGCCCAGGACGCCCGCCGAACCAACGTCTCCGCGGCGCGCCGCGTCGTGTAGTTTGTCGATCACCTTCCGCACCAGTTCGCGTGGCGCGAGCGCGAGCAGCGCGAGACGCACCGCGCGGTGCTCGTGGCTCGCCGCCTCGGCCTTGACCTTCAACCGGTGGAAGCTCTTGTAAATCGACCGGTGCGGACCGTCAGCCGCGAGTTCGAGCAGGACGTCGGCTGCGCGCCGGCCGGCCGTGCCGTCGCGGTAGGCGAGCAGCTCATCGGCAACGCTCGACGCCTTGCCGCGCAGATCCCCCGCTCCGGCCAAAAGCGCGCGCACGTCGTCGGCTAGGAACGCCGCGCCGCGGCTTACGAGCGAGACCTCGGGCATGCGCGCCTCGAGCGTCGCGCGCTCGTCGTCGGGCGGCAGGCAGAGGCCGAGGACCGGAAGGCCGCCGATCAGCACTGTCTCCCAGAACGCGCCGCTCTGCGCGTCGACCAGCGCAAAACCCGACACGGCGAAGAGATCGGCGAGGTTGACTTGCTCCTCGATCAGGATCATCCGTCCCGCGTCGATCAGCCCGCGGAACGGTTCGAGCCGTTCCCGTTCGTGACGCACGGTCACCGTGTGCGGCTTGAGCACGACGTTGAATTCCGACGCCAGTGATGCGAAGAGCGCCACCATCGCACGGCCGTACGGCACGAGCGACGAGTGGTATGACCACGTTGGCAGGTAGAGGATTGTTCTTTTCGCCGGATCGAGCCCGAAGCGGTGCTGCAGCGCGCCGCGATCGTACTCACCCTTGAAGAACGCGTCGTATTTCGGAAAGCCGACGACGATCGCGCGGCTGAACGCCGCGATCAGCTTCCGCGAGAACTCGCCGGGAACGAGCGTCGCGTCGTACGGCGCGGACCAGTACGGCGAGTGATTGCGGTTGCCGAGCTTCTCCGCGATGCCGTACATCAGCCGCACCTTGACGGCGCTGCGGTACTCGCGCCGGTCGATCTCGTCGTAGTACTGCGTGGCGACGACGACGCGGGCGTCCGGTGACGGCGTAGCGCGGCCGACGATCCGTTCACGCGCGAGGATCGCTTCGGTGCGCTCAATGTCGAACCACGACGGCTTCGGCACACAGATCAGCGTCGCGCCCGGAAGGTGGCGATAGATCGGCAGGTAGTTGAGCGTGTCCATTGAGTCGACGTGATAGAAGTCGACCCGGACATCGCTGCCCGGTCCGGTGAGCCCGCGACCGGCGTTGCGCCGGTTCACGATTCGGCTCCGGCACGCTCGCGCGTCAATCCTGGAGCACCTTCCGTCGTTCCTCCAGGATCCCGTTGATGATCGTGGACGACGTGCCCCTCGTGTAGGGGAAGTAGACCACGCGCGCGCCGACGTCGTTGAGTTGCTTCTGGATCTCGTCCCACCTCGGCGTCTGGTACCAGTCGTCGCCGACGAAGACGATGTCGAAACGCATCTTCTGCCACGCCTCGAACTTGTTCATGTGCTCCTGCGGAACGACGACGTCGACGTAGCGGATGGCGCGCAGGATCTCGCATCGTTCGATGAACGGGATTACGGCGCGCTTCTTCTTGTACTCGAACAGCAGTTCATCGGTCGTGACACCGACGATCAGCCGATCGCACATCGACCGGGCGTTGCGCAGGATGTTGAGGTGGCCGATGTGGAACAGGTCGAAGACGCCCGTCGTGTAGCCGACGATCATGAGACTGTCCTCCTCATCTCCTGCCAGAGCGTGGGTGGCTCGAAGTCAAAGTGCCTCTTCCTCGGATCGAAGAAGTCGTCCGTATCCACGTCCGATGAGACGACGCCGATGCTCGCAAGCTTAAGGCCGGACGCAGTGATCAGGTGCCGCAGGTATTGGATGCATTCGAGGTCGAAGCCCATCAGGCGTGACGCGACGCAGTCCACCGCCAGGAGGTCTTCACCAGCGAGGAGCACGTCGGAGTTCTTCGCAACCGGACAGAACGGCCCGTCACCTTCACCACCGACGACGCCGTCGACGACCGAGAACGTTCGCCGCGTCCTGTGCGCGCCGAACGCGTTGTACAGATCGACGACCGTGCGCCACACAGTATCGTTTCCCGGCCAGGCACCGCGGTGCTTGACCTTCTCGAACTGTCCACACATCCAATCGGAAAAACTCGGGTATTCGTCGCCGCCCATCCCCGGCCAGCCGATCCGCCAGTGAACAAGCAGGTTCTTCTGCGATACCGTGCCGACGAGCCCCTTCAGGTTCAGAGTGGTGCCCGCCTTGTCGTGCGTCTTCAGCTTTGGTATCGAGATGTAGACGTCGGCCTTAAGGATCGAGTTCGAAAAAGAATAGAGGTGCTGCTCGCCGGAGTGGGCCTCGATCGTCTCGCTGCGGTCGGTGAACACGCCGCGGAACAGGTTCGGCTTGACCCCGTGGAACATCGACTCGCGGCCGAGGTTGATCGTGGATTCGCCGTCCGGGTCGCCAGGTTGGGCAACCATCTTCTCCTTGATGCCGTAGTCCGCGAGGTCGGCGCAGCGCAGCGGCCTCAGGTCGAGGATCCTGACCGGCACGTCGTAACGCGTCTCCAGGTCTCCGAGCTGCGCCAGTTCTCTCAGCTTGTCGAAGTCGGCATCGATCGACGGATTGTCCCCGATGCGGATCTCGCCGCGGCCCTCGAGCGCACGCGCGACAAAGTCGGTTACGACGCGGATCACCGCGGGGTGGGTGATCGTCGAGTAGACCGAATCCTGCCGCGGGCACGATCGCCGATACTCGTGCGCGACCCAGTTCGGCTTGATGAACACACAATCCCCGGGACGGACGATCGCACCGAGCGGGTTCTCCCTTTCGTAGCCGAGGTGCGCGAACAGACGCACCATTGCTTGCCTGATCTCGACGTCGTCATAGCTGGTCGCGCGCGCGATGGCGACGTTCAAGAGAGCGACCCTCCGTCGAGAAGATCGAGGAAGCGCTCGAGGCAGAAAATCAGCCACTTCTGATCGCCGGTGAACCGCCCGATCTCGAGGTCGGGCCGGAAGTCCGCGCGCCGCGGGCCGCTCCAGCCCGCGAGCCAGCAATCCAGCGGGCGGCTGAACGGGATCTTCTCGGGCGCGTCCAGCCGCGGATACAGCGCCGCGAATGCCTCACGCAGGATGTACTTGCTCTCGCCGCGGCGGATGCGCGCGATGTCCAGCGGTGCGTCGAGAGCCAACTGCTCGTACGGCTGAAACGTGCTGCAGCCGGCCGCGGTCACCGCGTTCTCGAACGCCTGCACGACGCCCAGGCCGTGCACGGTCTTGAGGAACCCGATTGTGTCGACGTAGTCGCCGCGACGGTACGGGGCGTACACGCGTTCAACCGCTACCGGTTCGCGGAGGACGGACGCGGGCTCGACGAACGTGTAGCGATGCATGAACTCCGCGAAGGTCCAGTCACGCGACAAGAGCTTGTCGAGCCCGCCGAACGTCGAGTCCGCGCCATTCCCGAGCACGAGCACGCGCAGACCATCGCGCGCCGCCGCCGTCGAGGCCTTGAACAGCGCGGGCTCGACGGCGTGCAGAATCGATTTCTTGCGCGTCATCAGGTCGTCGACGACGTCCACGCAGTCGTCCCACGACACGTCGATCACCTGATGTTCGAGTCCGCACGCCGCGGCATACCGCGCGGCCGCCGGCGACTCGTCCACCGCGCCGTCGGCGAGAAAGCGGATCGTGAACGCGGGCGTTCCCTTCGGCAGCAGCGGGGCCAGGATAGCGGAGTCGATGCCGCTGCTGAGCAATAAGCCGACGCGCTCGTTGGCGCAGAATGCATTGATCGAACGGCGCAACGCGGCCATTACGCCGGCCGTGTCGCGAACTGGGACCAGCGCGTCGCCGGAGATGTGGGGCCACGAGGGCTTGACGTTCGGTGCCCACTCCGCCTGCGGGTCCGCCACGTAGCGGAACGCGAGGCATGAACTCATGCAGAACGGGTCCGCGCTCATCTCATCCCCTGGTCGCTTCCCACTGGTGCTCGACGAGACAATACCCCTAGACCCGCCACCGCGTATATGTTGTTCGGAGTATTGTCGCACAGGTAAGGAATCACGGTGAGAGAATGTATCTTGAACCCTACCTGTTCCAACACGTAACGCAAGGTCTCTTCATTGAAGTGCCGCACGTGGTTGTCCCCGTCCGCGAAGCCGCCCAGCGGGACCTGGCAGTGAAATATTCCGCCCGAACGTAGTATGCGAACAACCTCGCGTAATGTCATCTCCAAGTTGCAGGCGTGTTCGAGCAACTCGGTGGCTATGACCACATCAGCGCAGGCGTCGGGCAGCGGAAGGTCCTCGGCCAACCCCAGGTGCAGTTTCCTGATGGCCCCGCGGTTCCGGAGCAAGCGCAGGGGGCTGAGATCAACCCCGGTAACGTCGTGTCCCAGCGCGGCCAAGCGTTTCAGTAGCTCAGCGTTGCCGCAACCGACGTCAACCACTTGGCATGGCGGCGAATCCTTCAACGCCTTCACAATCCGTTGCAAGCCGCTGCGCCTTTCAACGCGCTCATCGTCGAAAAGCTCCGGAAAGGTGGCGTCCTGCGCCACCAGGTGCCGGATAAGAAAGGCGGTATCTCCCCGGGCCGCGGCTTGGACGATGTCCCGGTTGCGGTCGCTCAGGAAGGTGCGGCGATAGAAATTCAGGCTCCCGCTCGCCCGGATTTCCTCCAGTCTCTCCCCAGGGAAAAGATTGCTTCCATCGGGACCGGCCAACTTGGCAGCCAAACCGCACATCCCCATTTTGGCGGCTGCCACCGCCACGGCACGGCGCGGGCCCAAGCCCCATGCGACTTGAAACCTAGCCACCAGCCGCCCCGCCGCGATCGCCAAGATGACAACCCTCATTTCTCACGGAGTTACTTTACATGGTTGGGATCATGTCGCCATTCGCGATTCACTAGAACGTGTCCAGTTCAGTGAAGTCGGATGCAAGACCGTAACCACATGCGTCTGCCAACATGTCCCTTACCCATTCAGAACCCAATCGGCGTCACAGTGGTTGCACAGAGTGTAGCGCTCCGGCTCATGCCTGAGCCGGGGAAAATCCCGGAGATGCCCGAGAAGCTGGACGTTCTCGGAATCGAAACAGCAGGCCACCACCGTTCCGTCCCAGCGCACCGATGCGATGTTGCTCCGGATAAAACAACAGAGGGCCTTGCGTCGCCGCACTTCTTCCGGGGGCAGTTGCTTCTTTCCTTCTTGCACGCCCCCAGCCCAGGAATGATGCGCAACGTGCCGGATGTGCCCAAGAGCTTGGGGGGACAAGGCTGACTCCTTCAGCCAATCTTGAGCCTTCGGGTTGTGTGAAAGCAGGTTTCCGCAGAACGTCAGCCGCCGCGCATATGCCGGGTTGGCGCACAGACATTCCGTCACCAACTTGAAGGCCGCCACCGATTTCTTGGTGTGAAGCGTTATCTGCAGGTTGGCCAGTCCGGCACGCATCAACCGGTGGAAAGTCTCCTTGTCCAATAACAGCCCGTTGGTGCTTACCAAGGGTTGGAGGCCAAATCCGGCAGCCCAGCCCACGTACTTCACCAGACTCGGGTGCAGCAAGGGCTCGCCGAGGCGGTGGAGGGAAAAAAGCTGTCCAGGACGGGCATAGCGCATCGCCAGCCGGACGGTGGCGTCATCCGCGAAGCCCCGTGGCGCACTAGTGCGCGGCGTTGGGCAGTCCTTGCAGTTGAGGCTGCAGGTATTGGTGAGTTCGATACCACCGTGCGTGAGCATCTTCGGGTATTGCCGTCGCAGAAACTTGTATCTGAGGCGATGCAGGAGGGCTCGCGGCAAGAAACGCCTCCACCGCAACGGAAGTCTGGCGAAGTTCATCTAGTCCCCTTTCCCCGTACAAGAAGATCGGCGATGGAGAACTGGCACCCCGCCGGCTTGGCATCCCAGGCCTGTTCGGCCAGTACGAAACCGCTCCACTGCCGGTTAGGGAGGTTCCCGGTCCCGTAGTAGTCACCATCCGTAACCGTTATGTCCACCGCTCCCGGCACGTAGAAGAGGACTTCGGTCCCCGCCATGACCTGAATGTTGAGCCGGTAGTTTCCGGGATAGAGAGGCATCCTGGGAATGGCGCAGTAGATATGCGACTCGGGAGGCTGGAGGGTCAGTTCCGCGCCAACTAGCCAGGATTCGAAGATGCAGACCCTGATATCCTCACAATCTGTGTTCACGCCGATGGCCGCCTGCACGTTGTTGTACGGGCGCGGCGTTTCCACAGTTAGGCGCATCAATACCAGGGCGCCGGTCTGAGCGGAAGGCAGGACTTGGCCGTCGGTCCCCATCAGATCGAACCGTTTGAAAACCACCCCGCTCTCCTCGTTCCGGGTGATGAACGAATTTCCGAAGCGGGCCGGGTTCAAGCATTCCCTGATATACCTGGTCACTATCTCATTGGTCGGACCGATCGCGGCTACGCGACCGCCGTGGATCAAAACCGCTCTGGAGCAGAGTCCCTGGACTGCTGCCATGTTGTGGCTCACAAACAACACCGTCCGGCCGCCCTTGGAAACCTCGCTCATCTTGCCAAGGCACTTCTTCTGGAACGAGGCGTCGCCGACCGCCAATACCTCGTCCACCAGCAGGATCTCGTGCTCGAGGTGCGCCGCGACCGCGAAGGCAAGACGCAGGTACATGCCGGAGGAGTAGTGCTTGACCGGTGTGTCAATGAACTTCTCAACTTCGGCGAACGCGACGATCTCGTCGAACTTCTCTGCGATCTCGATGCGCTTCATGCCGAGGATGGCGCCATTGAGGTAGATGTTCTCCCGCCCGGTGAGCTCGGAGTGGAAGCCGGTGCCGACCTCGAGCAGGCTGCCGACGCGCCCGCGGACCTCGGCGCGTCCTTCGGTTGGCTCGGTTATGCGTGCGAGGATCTTGAGCAAGGTGCTTTTCCCGGCGCCGTTGCGGCCGATGACGCCGACGACCTCACCCGGCGCGATCTCGAACGAGACGTCCTTGAGCGCCCAGATGGTCTCGGGCGCACTTCGTCTGCCGAGCCGCAACGGCGCGCGCGCCAGCTCGATGATCCCCTCGCGCAGCGTGGTGGCGCGCTGGCGGTTGCCGATCCGGTACTGCTTCGACAGGCCCTGGGCACAAATGACTGCGTCGCTCATTGCGGCCCTGAGTGCGCGCTGCGTTGCCACGCGCTTGCGCGAGGCTCACACCACATCGGCGAACGACCTTTCCACGCTCCGGAAGTAGAACATGCCCGTGACGAGAATGACGAACGTGGAGGCGGTAGAGGCAGCGACGAGCGGCCAGGGGTTTGTATCGGGCCGCAGCAGTGCCCACCGGAACCCTTCCACGGCGCCGGCCACCGGGTTGCATCCGAGGACCCAGCCCGGTACGCCAAGCTTCTCCAGACGCGGCGTGATCAGGCTGGTGGGATAGATGACGGGGGAAAGGAAGAGCCAGAGCTGGATGAGGAACGGCACGGCATGGCGCACGTCGCGGTACCGGACGTTAAGCGCCGAGAGCCACAGGCCGACGCCGATGGTGGCGAGGAGGGCGAGGAGGAGGAACGCCGGCAGCGCTAGGAGACCCAGGCCCGGCATCACACGGTGATACGCCATGAGCGCTACGAGCAGGGGAAACGCGACGGCGAGGTCGACCAGGCAGGCGATCACCGCGGCAACCGGTATGCAGAGGCGGGGGAAGTAAACCTTGGTGATGAGGTTTGCGGAGCCGACCAGGCTATTGGCGGCCTGCATCAACCCCTGCGAGAACAGCGTCCAGATCAGCAGGCCGGTATACGCGAACAGGGGATAGGGCATGCCGTCCGAGGAGATCTTGGCGATGCGCCCGAAGAACAGAGTGAACACGACGGCGGTGGCGAGAGGTTGGAGGATCGCCCATACCGCGCCGAGCAGGGTTTGCTTGTAGCGCACTTTGAGGTCGCGCCAGACCAGGAAGTAAAGCAGCTCGCGGTACTCCCACAGCTCAGCTAGGCGTAGCGATCCGATGCCACGCGACGGCTCGATGACGAGCACGGGCGGGGCCGTGAGGTGAGACCCCGCTCCTCTCACCCGATCTCCCGGGCGGCCCGTGCCAACTCCCGCACGAGGCCGTCGAGCACGACGATGGCCAGGTTGCGGACCGCGAAGAGCGTCATCACGCTGGATTCTAGCAGCGCAGCCGAAGTGGCTCGGCCAATCGCTGAGCCGCTACTTCGCTCCTTATCCGCCCCGCAGGACGCCGCGCAGGGCACGGTACGCCGCCGGGCTGGAAGAGGCGAGCAGGTAGAGCCATGTTTTGGCATCGGCCGGCCAAAGACGCACCGCGTGGGCCGCGGCCACACGCGCGGCGCGGCGCTCACCGGCATGCAAGGCCGCATAGGCTTCCTCGCGCGCGAGACCGGCGATCCGCCGCCGCAGGGCGCCGGTGCGGTGGATCTCAGGATGGGTGGACAGAAAACGTTCAATCACCCGGCGAGTCTCGCCCGCTTGGACCCCCAGCGCGCGGCTCATCTGCCCCGAGTGAGTACGCACCAGCGCGAGCACCTCGGGCAGCACCGCCACTGGCGCTCGAGCCGCCAGGCGCAGCCAGAGGTCGTAGTCCTCCGCGGCTTTCAGAGTGTCGTCAAAACCGCCGACCGCGCGCAGCGCCACGGTCGAGAACAGCGCGGCATGAATCGGGAAGAAGGGCCGCAGGAGTAGCTCGCGCAGGGCTACGGGCGCGGCCGAAACTGCAGGCGGGTACGGCGTGAGCGCGAACACCTGCGGCGACGCCAGGATGGCGGGTGCTGCCAGTGCGGGCTCGGTCGATGTGAAACCCACCGCCAGGCAACCGACCACCTCGCCCTCTCCGGCGACAGCCCGTAGCCGCGCCAGCGCGTGCGGGACCCACAGATCGTCGTCATCGAGGAACGCCACCTGCCCCCCGCGCACCTGCTCGAGGCCGGCGTTGCGGGCGGCGGAGAGGCCGCGCTGGTCCTGCCTGACAGAGCGCACGCGCGGATCGTCGCGCCGCAGCTCTTCGACCACCTGCGGCGTGTCGTCGCTGGAGCCGTCGTCGACGATGATGACCTCGATGTCGCGCAGGGTTTGGCCGAGGGCGGAGCGCGCGGCGGAGGGGAGGAACGCTGCGCGGTTAAATGTCGGTATCACGACGCTGACGCGCGGGCAGGTCGGGCTAGTTGCGGGAGGCGCGGGCGAGCGGTCGGGGACGGTCACTGCGCGCGGCGCACCAGATTGACGTCGGCGCCGACCATCAGCTTGACCAACTCCTGCAACCCCACACGGGGTGTCCAGCCCAGGCGCGTGCAGGCTTTGCGCGGATCGGCCTGGAGATGCTCCACCTCGGTGGGACGTAGGTACGCGGGGTCGACGATTACGAGCGTGTGCCCCTTCTCGTCAAGGCCGCGCTCTTCGACGCCGGCGCCGCGCCAGCGCAGCCGCACACCGGCCTCGGCGAAGGCGAGCTCGCAGAACTCGCGCACCGAGTTGGTCTCGCCGGTGCCGATCACGTAGTCCTCCGGGCTTTCCTGCTGCAGCATGAGCCACATCGCTTCGACGTAGTCGCCGGCGAACCCCCAGTCGCGGCGCGCTTCGAGGTTACCGAGGGCGAGTGGCTGTTGCCGGCGGCCGTGGACAAGCTCGGCGACGGCGCGGGTGATCTTGCGCGTGACGAAGTTCTCGCCCCGGCGCGGCGACTCGTGGTTGAAGAGGATGCCGTTGACGGCAAACATCCCGTACGCCTCGCGGTAGTTGACCGTCGCCCAGTAGGCGTACATCTTGGCGACCGCATACGGTGAGCGTGGATGGAACGGCGTGCGCTCGTTCTGGGGTATCTCTTCCGCCTTGCCGAAGAGCTCGGATGATGACGCCTGGTAGAAGCGCGCTTGCGGGGCGAGCTGTCGCACCGCCTCGAGCAGGCGCATGGCGCCGAGCGCGACGACCTCGCCTGTGTATGTCGGCTGTGTGAACGAGATCCCGACGTGGGACTGAGCCGCGAGGTTGAAGACCTCATCGGGCTTGCTCGCGGCAAGCGCCTGGTGGAGCGAGTCGGCGTCGGAGAGGTCGCCGTAGTGGAGATGGAGCCGTGTGCGCACGCGCTCGTCGTCGCGCAGGTGGTCGATGCGCTCGCGGTTGAACGTCGAGGAGCGCCGCACGACGCCGTGCACCTCGTACCCCTTGCCGAGCAGCAGCTCGGCGAGGTAGGACCCGTCCTGCCCCGTGATGCCGGTGATCAGCGCTCGTTTCATCGAGACTAAGTCTAGCAGGGCGGTGGCGATTGCCGGGCGCACCGCGAGGTTACGCGAGCCTTATCCGGCTCCAGGACGAAGCCCTCCGGGGAGTTTTCGGGCTAGCTCACGGGACGCGCCTGGGTTCGGACGTGGCGGCGATCATGCGCACCCGGTAGCCGGCGCCCCGCCAGCGTTTCGCCTCGCCACCGATGTCCGCCACCGCGTCCGCGGTCCAGACAAAGCCGCCCGCGCGGTGGATGAGCAGCGCTCCCTTATGGCCGCGGAACCTCTCCTCGCCGTCGTCGAAGCGCTCGAAGTAGATGTCTTCTCGTGCCAGCGCCCACTCGCAGAGCGCGGCCGTGTCGACGAGGCCATAGGGGTCGTCGTGACGGACGTAGAAGAGCTTGGGCAGCCCGTGCGCGCTCATCGCGATCTCGTGCAGCGGGTTCTCGCGCTCGTCCCGCACCACGAGCACGGGACAATCGAGGGGAAGTGAGCGCGCCACGCCGTCCGCCTCGGAAACGAGCTGCCGGTGTGCCGTGGAAACGCGGGCCACGTCCTCTAGGTCCTGACGGAGCGTGAAGACCCCGGTCGTCAGCACGGCGGCGCCGAGCACGAGGAGCGCAAGCGCCCCACATGCGCGCCACCAGCGCGTCAGCTGCCGGGCCAGGACGGAGAGCGCGGCGGCGACAAGGAGCAGGAAGCCGGCGTAGGGGATCGTCGTATAGCGGGTGGGCAGGTAGGGGACGAGCAAAGTTGGAATGGTCGGCAAGAAGAGCAGGGCGGCGCCGACGACGCCGGCGGCATCCGCCGCGCGAACGACAAACACCACCGCGAGGGCCACCACCGCAAGCGCGACGAGGCCCTTCCACGAGAGCGGAAAAGCGACCGGCACGAGCGTCTCAAAGCCGAGAAATGCTGCCAGCTCGTGCGGGATCTTGGCGAGGGGGCGGAACGAGTAGTCGAAGTAGTTCTTGCCACCCGGGAGAAGAAGGAAGTAGGTCGCCACATATGCGAGGACGAGCGCCGCCGCACCGAGCGTCGCAATGCCGGCGCGCCGGCTGCTAACCCGGTGCTGATAGCGCTCGAGCACCCACACCAGCCCGGGCGTCACGACCCACGTTTCCTTTGTCATGGGGAGGAGGCACGCGAACACGCACGCCGCTGCGACCCGTCCCGCTCCCCAGCTCTCGCCGGCGCGAGGCCACGCCAGTGCGAGGCCAAGCCAGGAGAGGAAGAGCAGGTTCTCGAACCGGATCGCGACCGAGACGGCGGGCTCGCTCGTGAACGGCGTGACGATCCACAGCAGGGCGACGGCGGCTGCAGCGGGGAGTGCGAGCCCGAGACGCAACGCGACAAGCAGTAGCGCGCACGCCGCGAGTGCGTGCAAGACCAGGTTTGTGACGTGGTAGCCGCCCGCGAAGTGGCCCCACAACAGACGGTCGGCGACGAGCGTCCACGTGCTGGCCGGTCGGTAGAACGAGCCCAGATCTCCGAGCAGCAGCATGGGCCGATGCTGCGCCCGATGCGCCTGCTGCACCCACTGGTAGTCGTCGCCCATGAGAGCGAAGCGAAGGGCGGGCGCATACGTCGCGAACACCACCGCCGCCAGCAGAGCGCACAGGAGGCCGGCTATGAGGCGCCTCATCATGCGATTCTCGCACGCCGCGCGCGGCCATCACGAGAGGCGGCGGCCGCCCGCCCGCTCAGCGCTCGATGCGGTAGTTGGGCGCTTCCTTGGTGATGACCACGTCGTGGGCGTGCGACTCCTTCAAGCCCGCCGCGGTGACGCGCAGGAAGTACGCCTTCCGATGCAGCTCCGCCACCGTGGCGCAGCCGACCAAACCCATGCCGGCACGCAGCCCGCCTACGAGCTGGGTGAGCTGCGCGGTGAGCGGCCCCTTGTACGGCACCATTCCCTCGATGCCCTCAGGGACGAGCTTGGCGAGCGACTCGTCGGTCTGGAAGTAGCGCTCGCGCGCGCCTTCACCGGTCCGCATCGCCCCAAGCGAGCCCATGCCACGGTAGGCCTTGAACGTGCGTCCCTGGTAAAGGACCTGCTCGCCGGGCGATTCGTCCACGCCGGCAAAGAGCGAGCCGATCATCACGGTTTCGGCGCCGGCTGCGAGAGCCTTGGTGATGTCGCCGGAGAACTTGATGCCGCCGTCGGCAATCAACGGCACGTCGGCCTCGCGGCAGGCGCGCGCGCACTCCTGGATGGCCGTGATCTGCGGCACGCCGGCGCCGGTCACGACACGGGTGGTGCAGATCGAGCCCGGGCCGACGCCGACCTTGAGCGCGTCCACGCCGAGGCCGATCAGATCGCGCGCACCCTCGAAGGTGGCAACGTTGCCGGCGATCAGCGGCACGTGCGGGAAGCGCTCTTTGACGCGGGTCACCGCGCGCATCACGTTCTCGCTGTGCCCGTGTGACGAGTCGAGGCAGAGCACGTCCGCCTTGGCTGCGACGAGGGCAGAGCAGCGCTCGTCGAGATCAGCGCCCGCACCCACCGCAGCGGCGACGCGCAGGCGGCCGAGGCCATCCTTGCACGCAAGCGGGTACTCCTGCGCCTTCTTAATGTCCTTGACCGTGATCAACCCCTTGAGGTTGCCCTCGTCATCCACGACCAGGAGTTTCTCGATCCGGTGCCTGTGCAACAGCGCCTTGGCCTCCTCAAGCGTGGTGCCGACCGGCGCCGTGACCAGGTCGCCCTTGGTCATGAAGTCGGCGATCGGGCGGTCGGTCTCGGTGCAGAAGCGCAGGTCGCGGTTGGTGAGGATGCCCTTCAACTGCCCGTGTTCGTCGACCACGGGCAGTCCGGAGATGCGGAAGCGCGCCATCTGCTCGAGCGCCTCGCGCACGAGGCGGTCCGGGTGGATCGTAACCGGGTCCACGATCATCCCCGACTCCGAGCGCTTGACCATGTCCACTTCCTCGGCCTGGCGCACGATCGACATGTTGCGATGGATGACGCCGAGCCCGCCGAGCTGGGCGAGCGCAATCGCCATGTGCGCCTCGGTGACGGTGTCCATCGCCGCCGAGAGGATCGGCACATTGAGGCTGATCTCGCGCGTGAGTCGTGAGGAGACATTCACCTGTGCTGGGTGGACCGCCGAACGCGCCGGCTGCAGCACGACATCGTCGAAGGTGAGCGCAAGCACGATGGGCTTCTCAGGCATGGCGGTGAGACTCCTCTCCGATCATGGACGGCGCACGGCGCTCATCGTGAGCGAACGCAGAGAGCGAAACGGCCTCGCTGCATCGTGAGGTCGTTGAAGGTGGGAGTCCGTGGTCAGGCATAACGGATTGTAGCGTGGGGAGCAAGCGCTACCGCGTGCCCGCCGGACGACCACGGAAGCGTTTTGGCAGCGGCGTTTGTGGGGGCTAACCCCAATGCCGGCGGCGTGTCGCGGCCATTTCACGCGGAGCGCGAAGGCGCTGTGCCCGGCGGACGGCCTGCGAGCGCCGCGCTCGCTACCAGGTCACGCCGCCCGAGGGCGGCGGCCAGGCGCCGATAAGCTTGCGCAGGGAAACGATCTGGCCGAGGTGGTAGGAGTTGTGACTCCCGATCATCAGTAGCTGCCCGCCGAGCGGCGACTTCTTGCCGCTCCCGATCCGCGCCTCGACGCCAACCCTCCGTGCCAGCTTCTCCATCTCGTCGAGCCCGGTGAGGAAGCGCGTCACCAGCGCCTCCCATGCTGCCTCTGAGCGTGGCCCTTTGGGCATCGCAGGCCACCCGCCGGCAGCGTGTGCCGGCGCTTTCGGTTGGCCGCCACGGATGCTCTCGAGGACGAAGTCCTGCCAGAAGACCATGTGGGCCAGCTCCTCCCAAATCGTGGCGAGTCGCCTGCTTGGTCGTCGCCGCGCCTGCGCCACAGTTAAATGTTCAAGTGCGACCGGCGCTTTGACATGGGCGCCGCTGCCGGAAACGGACGCGATGATCCTCTCGCGAAGCGCTTTTTCCATGGCTGCCTCCGGTCTGAGATTCTACTGGAGGTGCAGCCGGTCCGCCTCAGGCGGGCGCTATCCGGCGGCTTGGTCGGCGCTGGCGCCGTGGCACTTCTTGTACTTCTTGCCGGAGCCGCACGGGCAGGGATCATTGCGGCCGACCTTAGGCGTGCTGCGTCGCACCGTCGTGGGCGGACCCGTGGTCGGCGAGTGCTGCGCCTCCCGCCGCTCACCCTGCAGGCCCGTCGCCTCGGCCTTGACCTCGCGGTGCGCGAGTGGACGGCGGCGCTGTGCCTGCTGCGTGGGCGCCTGCACCAGCTCGACCCGGTACAGGTATTGCACGACCTGGTCTTCGACGCGCTCCATCATCTCCTGGAAGAGGTCGAACGACTCGCGCTTGTACTCAACGAGCGGATCGCGCTGCCCATAGGCGCGCATGCCGATCCCTTCCTTGAGGTGGTCGAGGGCGAGCAGGTGGTCCTTCCACTGCGCGTCGAGCACCGAGAGGATGAGGTAGCGCTCGAGCTGGCGGAACTGCTCGGCGCCGATGGTGCGCTCGCGCTCCTCGAAGCGCTGCTCGACGGCAGCCGTCACGGCCTCGCGCAACTGCGGTCGGTTGACCTTCTCCCAGCTCACGTCGGCCTGCGCCAAGGCGAGGCCGAAAAGCTCCTTGAGCTCGCGTTCGAACGGCTCGTGCTCCCACTGGTCGGGGTGCTTGTCCTCGGGGCAGTACGAATCCACGAGCGACTCGACGATCTCGCGCGCGCCGCGCAGCACCCAGTCCCGTCCCTCCCTGCCCTCGAGCACGTTGCGGCGCAGGCGGTAGACCGACTCGCGCTGCTTGTTCATGACGTCGTCGTATTCGAGTAGGTGCTTGCGCATCTCGAAGTTGCGGCCCTCGACCTGCTTCTGGGCGCGCTCGATCGAGCGCGTCACCATGCGCGACTCGATTGGGACGTCCTCCTCCATGCCGAGGTGCTTCATCCACTCGCGCAGCCGATCGGAGGCGAAGATGCGCAGCAGATCGTCCTCGAGCGAGAGGGTGAACCTTGATGAGCCAGGGTCGCCTTGCCGCCCGGAGCGGCCGCGGAGCTGGTTGTCGATGCGACGCGCCTCGTGCCGCTCCGTGCCGAGGATATGCACGCCGCCTGCGGCAAGCACTTTCTCGCGCTCCTCGGCGCACTTTGACTTGTACTTTTCGATCGCCGCGGTGTACGCGTCCGGTTCCTTGAGCGGGTCGGCCTCAGCTCTTGCGAGACCCTCGGGGTTGCCGCCGAGGATGATGTCGGTGCCGCGGCCGGCCATGTTGGTCGCGATCGTGACGGCGCCGAAGCGGCCCGCCTGGGCGACGATGCCGGCCTCGCGTTCGTGGTATTTGGCGTTGAGGACGACGTGCGGGATGCTGCGGCGCTTCAACAGCTCGGAGAGCGTCTCAGACTTCTCGATCGACACGGTGCCGACGAGCACGGGCTGGCCCTTCTCGTGCACGCCGATGATCTCCTCGAGCACTGCCTTCCACTTCTCCTTCTCGGTGCGATAGATGATGTCGGGGTTGTCGGCGCGGATCATGTCTTGGTTGGTCGGAATCACGATGACGTCGAGGCCGTAGATGTGCGCAAACTCGTCCGCCTCGGTCTCCGCGGTGCCGGTCATGCCCGCGAGCTTCTCGTACATGCGGAAGTAGTTCTGCAGCGTGATCGTGGCCAGGGTCTGGTTCTCGGCCTCGATCTTGACGTTCTCCTTGGCCTCGACCGCCTGGTGCAGCCCGTCCGACCATCGCCGGCCCGGCATTAGGCGGCCAGTGAACTCGTCGACGATGATGACCTGACCTTCCTTGACGATGTAGTGATCGTCACGCTTGTAAAGCGCGTGGGCGCGCAGCGCCTGCTGCACGGCGTGCAGCGTCTCGATGTTCGTCGGCTCATAGAGGTTGGGCACGCCGAGCAACTTCTCGGCCTTGGCGACGCCGTCCTCGGTGAGCGACGCGGTGTGCGACTTCTCGTCGACTATGAAGTCGCCGGTGGTGGATTTGTTGCCGTACTTGTCGCGGATCTCCTCACCGCGCTGCAGGCGCGGGATGATGCGGTCCACCTCGTAGTAGAGGCCGACGGAGATCTCGGACGGGCCGGAGATGATGAGCGGCGTGCGCGCTTCGTCGACGAGGATCGAGTCGACCTCATCCACGATCGCGTAGACATGGCCGTGCTGCACCATGTTCTCGACCTCGAACTTCATGTTGTCGCGCAGGTAGTCGAAACCGAACTCGTTGTTGGTGCCGTAGGTGATGTCGGCCTGGTAGGCGAGTTTCCTCTCGGTGTCCCCCATCTGGTTTTGGATGCAGCCCACGGTGAGGCCGAGGAAAGTGTAGATCCTGCCCATCCAGTCGGCGTCACGGTGGGCGAGGTAGTCGTTGACGGTAACCACGTGCACACCGCGGCCGGTGAGCGCGTTGAGCACGACCGGCAGCGTTGCGACGAGCGTTTTGCCCTCGCCGGTCTTCATTTCGGAGATCTTGCCGTCGTGGAGCACGATCCCGCCAATGAGTTGCACGTCGAAAGGCCGCAGGCCGATGGCGCGCCTGGCAGCCTCACGCACGAGCGCGAACACCTCGACGAGATACCCGTCGAGCGTCGCTTGCACGAGCCGCCGCCGCTCAACATACGCTTCAGGAAGCTGGACGAGTGCCTGAGAGATCTCGCCGCGGATGGCTGCGATGCGCCCGCGCAGCGCCTCGTCGGAGAGCGCCGCTACCTCCGGCTCTCGAGCATTGATTTCGGCAACCACCGGGGCGAGGCGCTTCATCTCGCGCTCGTGCTTAGACCCGGCGAAGAACTCGACGACCTTGTCGGCAACCCCAGCCATACCCACCTCGAACTTCCAAGGTTACGCCTCGGGCGCGCCGGCGACAAGGCGGACCCGCGTATGTCATTGCATGTGAACTTGTTGCCGACCCGTCAGCAGCGTCGAGTCCCGTGCTACCTTGAGAACGTGCTCAGGGTCGTCGCGGTCGCGCTGGCCCTCGTCGCCTTCTTCTGGCAGGCCTCGCGCTACCCGGCCCAGCCCAACAGCGACGACGCCTACATATCGTTCCGCTACGCGGAGAACCTGGCCCATGGGCAAGGGCTCGTGTTCAACCCGGGCGAACGGGTCGAGGGGTACACCAATCTCCTCTGGGTCGTGTTGCTGGCCGGCCTGCACCGCCTCGGCGCTGACACGCCGAGGGCGGCCTATCTGCTGAGCCTTTTGTTGGGCGCCATCACGATCGCGCTGGTTTCCGTGTGGCCCGCCCGTCTCGCGCCGCTGCTCCAGGGTCTGGCACGCGCCGAGGGCAAGGTCAGGCCATGGGTCGACCGGCCGGGGCTCGTCGTCTGGGGTGCCGCAGGCGCGTTGCTGCTCGGCTGCTCGCACGCCTTTGCGTTCCATGCGGTCCAGGGCCTGGAGACGACGCTCATGGCTGTACTGGTGAGTGTGGCCCTGCTCGCCCTGAATCCAAGGTCGAGGCGGCCGGGGTGGGTGAGCGCGGCGGCCTTCGTTCTTGCCATGCTGACGAGGCCGGAGGGCCTACTGCTGTTTCTCGTCGTGGCGGCTGCTTTTGCCCTATCACTGGAAAACACCTCGCGCCGAGCGCGCTTCCACGAGTTTGTTCCCTGCGCGGCCGCGCTGGCGGCGTACGGCTGCTTCCTGGCCTGGCGCGTGTGGTACTACGGCACGCTCGTTCCCAACACCTTCTTCGCCAAGCGCGCGGCTCTCGCAGCCGACGTCGCGTCCGGCATCGCATACGTCGCCGACTGGGTCGTGGGCGGGAGCGGCGCGGTCGTAGCGGTGGCGTGCCTCGTCATCGCCCTCGTTCTGGGGTGTCGGGTCGTGCTTGCCTGGCCGTTCCTGCTGCTGGGCGTGCACGCTGCGGCAGTGGTCACGACCGGCGGCGACTTCTTCCCTCTCGGGCGGTTCTTCGTGCCGCTGGCGCCGCTCGCGGCCGTCCTTGCGGCACTCGCATGCGTGCTGATCCCGGCGCTGCTGTGGAGGTCGTCAGGTGCGCCGAGGCCGCTCGTCTGGGCGGTGCAGGGGGTCGCGATGCTCGCGGCGGGTGCGGCACTCGCGGTGCCAGGGTTGCACCAAGCCGGCAGCGCCGAGGCCGAGTACGCCCAGTTCACCGGCAAGTGGGTCCACCTCGGACGGGTCCTGAAAGGTGCGCTTCCCGCCGGCACCACGATCGCGCTCTCGCCGGTCGGCGCCATCCCGTACTTCTCCGGTCTGCCGACGATCGACATCCTCGGCCTCACGGACGCGCACGTCGCCCGCGTGCCGGCCGATCCCACGATTGCCCGCAAAGGCCACCAGAAACATGACGGCGCCTACATCCTCTCCCGGAAGCCCACAGTCCTTGTCCTCGGCAACGGCGTGATCGTCTCGCGCGACCGCGCACGCCCCGGCGAGTTGTGGTGGTGGCCGAACGCCGGCTTCGTCGCCGACAGCCGGTTGGTACCGGGGCAACGCCTCGACTGGTGGCGTGAGGGCCGCTCACTGAGCTACGAGGCGGACATCGAGGCAAACCCCGAGTTCGCCCGGGTGTACAGGCCGGCGCTGCTACCGCTGCAGGACGGCTTCGAACTCTTATTTTGGCGTCGTCTCCCTGAGTCCGCACCACGACTTGGAACCAGATAGCGCCCCCAAGACGATTGCAGTGGCACCCTCATGAACAGTTCAGGCTAGCGGGCCGCTGAGGCAGCCGGAGGCTCCACCCGCCACGGCACGACCGCCAGCGCCGGGAGCGCACGGTAGTCGGTCTGGTCGAGCAAAAGCGGGGTGACGGTCACATAGCCGTCGGCGAGGCTCCGGACGTCGGTGCCCGGAGCATCGTTTTCGGGGGGCGTGTAGCGCGAGACGAACAGCCGCTCGCCGTTCGGCCCCGGTTTCTCCTCGTAGCGGTCCACGCTGTTCGGGGCCATCCCGACGCTGGTCACCAGAATCCCGTGGACCGCCGTGCGAGGGAATGGGATCTCGACCTTGACGAGGTTCCCGGCGGCGGGCAGCCCCGCGGCCCGCAACTGCCCGAGGACGAGCCTGGCCCACCGGGCCGCCCCGGCGAAGTCGTCGTCCTGAGAGGGCACGACCACGGCGGAGAACGCGACCGCCGGCAGGCCGGCGAGCGCACCCTCGCGCGCCCCGCCGATT
>Ga0209048_10000390_pt1 | contig 47263 bp, 36 predicted proteins | sample FrelakmetCRP12CR_FD_187146 | JGI IMG/M metagenome (GOLD analysis project Ga0209048, IMG submission 187146) | Freshwater lake sediment microbial communities from the University of Notre Dame, USA, for methane emissions studies - CRP12 CR (SPAdes)... | ecosystem: Environmental > Aquatic >...
GTATGGCGTTGGTCGTCATTGGAATGTCCGTTGGTGCGGCGGGCGCGCTCGCGATCTCGCGGGTCGTGGCGCGCCTGCTGTTCGGGCTGAGCACGACGGACCCGGCGACATTCGGGAGCGTCGGAGCCCTCCTGCTGCTCGTGGCCCTCATGGCGAGCCTGGTGCCGGCTTGGCGTGCCAGTCGTCTGGACCCGCTGCTGGCGCTCAGGTAGTGCGTCGCGCAGAGCGTCCACGCGATGCGGGCACGCCGGCCGCCGACTCAGTGGATCGGCCGCCCCGGCACGCCCGCGTCGATCTTCACGAGGCTCGAGCCCACCCAGGGGAGTGGCGGTACAACCGCTCACCCATGCCCGCGACGAGCCGCATCGGGTGCAGCAAGGTCCGCAATGACGCGTGCAAGCTCCTGCGGCGACACCGGCTTCGCGAGGTGCGCCTGAAAGCCCGCTTCGAGCGCCCGCTCCCGATGTTCACGCTGCACAGAGGCGGTAAGTGCCGCCGCTGGCATCGATCCGCCCTCCTCCAACGAAAGCGCCCGGATTCTTCGCATGAGGGAGTACCCATCCTCGACGGGCATGCCGATGTCGGCGACGAGCACGTCAGGACGCCAGTTCCGGACTTCACTGAAGGCTTCGCGCGCCGATCCCGTCGTTCGCACTTCAGCACCAAACGGGGTCAGTGCGGATTGCACCATCACGCGCGCGTCCGGTTCGTCGTCCACGACGAGCACCTTGATTCCGCGGAGCGTGACAGGAGACACACTGGAGGACGGTTCGGCTGACCAGCGCTCGGAATGGCCATTCTCGGCAGACCCGTTCTCTGCGACGGCACTCACCGGTAACGTGACGCGAAACGTCGCGCCTCGGTCCCGGCCCGGACTCTCCGCCGTCACAGTCCCGCCGTGGAGTTCGACCAGGTGTCTCACGACGGCCAGCCCCAAGCCGAGACCGCCAAACCGACGTGTCGTGGAACCGTCCTCTTGCGTGAATCGGTCGAAGATGCGAGGAAGGAACTGGGGCTCGATGCCGATTCCGGTATCCGAGACCGTCAACTGAATCTGCGAGGCCTTCCGGTCGACGCTGACGTCCACGTGCCCGTGCCTGGGCGTGAACTTCACCGCGTTCGACACGAGATTCCATGCAATCTGCCTGAGTCGGTCCGTGTCACCCGCCAGAATCGACCCCGGAGCCAACGCGACGCGGAGATCGATGCTCTTCGCATCCGCGGCTGGACGAACCAGGTCGAGCGCCGACGCCGCAACTGCTGCAAGGTCAACCATCGCCCGCTGCAGATGGAGCTTGCCGCTGATGATGCGCGACACATCGAGCAGGTCTTCGATCAAATGGACCTGTGCGTCGGCGTTCCGGAGGATGGTCTTCACCGCGTCTTGCTGCTCAGCGGCATCCAGCCTGCCCGCCACGAGTTGGTGCGACCATCCGACGATCACGTTCAGCGGCGTGCGGAGTTCGTGCGACAGGGTGGCCAGGAACTCGTCCTTCACCCGGTTCACGCGCTCCGCTTCTGCATGCAGCCTGCGCAGATCGTCCGCCTGTGCCCGGAGCGTGAGCTCTGCCCGGCTCCAGCGGCCCACGAGCCAGACCAGGCCGAGCGCGACCGCCCCGAACAACGCCAGCGCGACCCAGTCTTCGCGTTGGGGGATGAACTCGTACCGGGGCGATACGAAGAGGTAGTTGCCCACGAGTCCCGCGAGTGTCGTGCTGAAGAAGCCGGCCCCGACCCCACAGAACCACGTGGCGACCACCACCGACGCCACGTAGATGAAGTAAGGAATCTGGTCGTGAACCAGGGGATCGACCAGCGCGCGAAGCAGGGTCGCCGCGGCGACGATGCCGACTGCGAGCAGGTAGCGACCGACCCAGTGCGATGGACCATGAAGCTGAGAAAGGGCTTCTACCGCTCGGGGCACATCTCGCTCCTTTTAGCTCAGGTCTTGCCGCACTCCTCCCACAGAGCTCGAGGCCGGCCGCGTCAGGGCCTGTCGGTCACCGGAGTCCGGACCGAGCGGTCCGCGACAACGGTCACCTGGAGGCCCCGGGCCTGGTTGACGATCCGCTCGACGAGCGACGGTGCGAACCACCGGTGGGCTGCGGCCTCGGTGTCACGGCCGACGAACACCTGGGTCACACCGTTGAGACGAGCGAAGGTCACGAGCGTGTCGGCCACGTCGCGCCCCTCGAGAATCCGGGTTTCGATCTGCAGCGCCCGGGCGAAATTGAGATGCCGCTCCAGGTACTGCCGCTGCTTTCCGGACAGGTGGCCGAGTCCGGGGGATTCCGAGATGTAGACGGCCACGCAGTCTGCCCTGAGAAGATCGGCCATGCGGCGGCCGCGCCGGATGAGCGCGGCGCTCGACGGCTCGGGCCCGACGAGGAGCAGCAGGCGATCGGATCCGCTCGCGGTGCCGTCGGCGTCGCCGACAGCGGGAGACTCCTCGACCGCCCAATGGCCCTCGACGACGTACGCCGCCTGCCGCATGGCCAGCTCGCGAAGAGCGACGAGCGTCGATTCCTTGAAGAAGTTCTCCAGGGCCTTGCGGGCCTGCTCGGGAGGATAAACGACCCCGCGCGCAAGCCGGTTCAGGAGGGCTCGCGGCGTCAGGTCCACCATGACGACTTCGTCGGCCGCCTTCAACACCCAGTCGGGGATCGTCTCGCGCACCCGCACGCCGGTGCTCTGCCAGATCTGATCGTTCAGGCTCTCCAGGTGCTGCACGTTCATCGTCGTCAGGACGTCGATGCCGGCATCCAACAGTTCGTGCACGTCCACCCACCGCTTTTCCGTCTTCGAGCCCGGCACGTTCGTGTGGGGGAACTCGTCCACGACCGCAACCGCCGGGTGACGCCGGAGGATCGCCTCGGTGTCCATCTCCTCGAACGTCGCGCCGCGGTATGAGATGGTCTTCCGCGACACGCGCTCGAGGCCTTCGCTGAGCGCAATGGTGTCCCGTCGGCCGTGCGGTTCGAAGTACCCGACCACCACATCCACGCCTTCACCCTGAAGTTTGTGGGCTTCCGCCAACATCTGGTAGGTCTTGCCGACGCCTGCGGCGTAGCCGAGGAACACCTTGAGCCGGCCGCGGGTCGGAGGATCTGTGGCGGCGGTCATTGCGGAAACACCCGAACGTCCATGCCTTCGGCCTCGCGGATCAGCCGGTCGAGCGGCGTCCCCCCGAACCGGGCTCTCCACGAGCGCCGCAGCGTGTGGCCGACGAAGAGCTGGCTGATGTTCTGCCGGCGTGCGTAGCCCAGAATTGTGCCGACCGCGTCGCGACCTTCGAGGACGTCGAGGTGCGCGTGCTGCGCCCGTGCGAGCGTGGCGTTCCGCTCGTTGGCCATGCGGTCTTCCTCGGTGAGATGCTCCTGGACGACGTAGATCGCGAACAGTTCGCCGTGAAACCGGTCCACGTTCCGCCGCGCCGCGGCCAGCATGCGGGCGGCGTTCGCCCGCGGCGTCATGCAGACCAGGATGCGCTCGTGCGTGCCCCACGACGACTGAAGGCCGTGGCGTCGCAGGTACTGCTCGAGCTGGCGATCCACGACCTCGGCGGTCAGCAGCAGGGCTCGCTGCCTGAGCGTGGTCAGGGGGCCGGCGCTTCCCGCTTCGGTGTCCGCCGGCGCGTCAACCACCACGACCTCATCGGCGCGGTACACGAATTCCTGCGGAACCGTTTCGCGGCGTGTCCGACCGACGACCTGCTGGACGAAATCCCGCTGCTCGGCGATGTACTCGAGGTTGAGTGACGTCAGGACGGAAACCCCCGCCGCGAGGAGTTCCTCGACATCCTGGTAGCGTTTGGCGTGGCGGGCGCCGGGCGGGTTGTCGTAGGCGAGGCCGTCGATCAGGCAGACCTGCGGGTGCCGGGCGAGGAGCGTGGCGACGTCCACGACCTGCACGCCGTCCACGTCGAGCGTCGGCACCGCCTCCAGCCCACGAATCGCCTGCGCGACATCGGCGGGGATCTTGGGCTGAAGCGCGGCAATCACGACGTCTTCGCCCCGGTCATGGCGCCGGCGGCCCTCGTCGAACAGGCGGAAGGACTTGCCGACGCCGGAGCCGTACCCGAGGAAGATCTTCAGCTGGCCGCCGCGATCGAGGCGCGCCGCGGTTTCGATCTCCTCGAGCAGCCGTTCGGGATCCGGCCGTCCGGCCCGATCACGGTCAGTCGCGTCCATCGCGGGGCATTGTACGTCGTTCTGCGGGGCGCCGCCGCGTCATCTCGGCCCGGATCGCCGGTCGAGTTCGAGGTTCAACCGGAGCACGTTCACCCGCGGTTCGCCGATGAACCCGAGCCACGGCTGTTCCGTGGACGCGGCCACGACAGAGAGAACCCGCTCGGTGGCTTCCCCTCGGGCGCGCGCCACGCGCTCGGCCTGGACCTGCGCGTTGGCGGGACTGATATGGGGATCCAGCCCGCTGCCCGACGCCGTGACGGCATCGGCCGGGATGGGGCCCGCGTAGCCGCCATTCTCTCGTCGGTACTGCTCGATCGCGGCCTGGACCCGCTCGGCGAGCTTCCGGCTCGTGGGCCCCAGGTTCGATCCGCCGGACGCGGTCGCGTCGTACCCCGACGACCCGGCGGCCGACGGGCGCGGGTGGAAGTACTTCGGATCGGAGAAGTTCTGGCCGATGAGCGCCGACCCGACCGTCTTGCCGCCAACGAAGATGAGCGAGCCGTGCGCCTGGCTCGGAAACAGCACCTGCGCGACGGCCGTCACGGCGGTCGGGTAGGCCAGCCCGGTCAGGACCGTCAGGAGAAGGGTGATTCGTACGGCGGTCGTCAGTTCGGACCACATGTCGCACCTCAAACCAGATGGAGCCACACCAGCAACTGGTCGAGCGCCCAGATGCCAGGGAACGGGGCGATGATGCCGCCGAGCCCGTAGACGAGCAGGTTCCGGCGGAGCATCGCGGACGCGCTCTGCGGCCGGTACTTCACGCCGCGGAGCGCCAGCGGGACGAGGGCGATGATGATCAGGGCGTTGAAGACCACGGCCGCCAGGATGGCGCTCTGCGGCGTGTGCAGCCTCATGATGTTCAGCGCGCCGAGTGCGGGATACGTGGTCATGAACATCGCCGGGATGATGGCGAAGTACTTCGCCACGTCATTGGCGATCGAGAACGTGGTGAGCGCGCCGCGGGTAATCAGCAACTGCTTGCCGATCGCCACGACTTCGATCAGCTTCGTGGGGTTGCTGTCGAGGTCCACCATGTTCCCGGCTTCCTTGGCCGCCATGGTGCCGCTGTTCATCGCCAGGCCCACGTCGGCCTGCGCGAGCGCCGGGGCGTCGTTCGTGCCGTCGCCGGTCATCGCCACCAGGCGCCCGGCCGCCTGTTCCTTCCTGATGTACTCCAGCTTGTCCTTTGGGGTCGCCTGCGCCAGGAAATCGTCCACGCCCGCCTCGCTGGCGATGGCGGCGGCCGTCAACGGGTTGTCGCCCGTGATCATGACCGACCGGATCCCCATCAACCGGAGCTCGGAAATGCGGTCTTTCATCCCGCCCTTGACGACGTCCTTGAGATGGACCACTCCGAGCATCCGTCCCCCGTCGGCGACGGCGAGGGGAGTGCCGCCCGTTCGTGCGACGCGCTCGGAGACCTCCACGAACGCGCGAGGCACGGCGCCGCCGCGAGCACGGACGAAGGCGGTCACGGCGTCGGTCGCCCCCTTGCGCAGTTGCCGGCCGTCGAGATCGACGCCGCTCATGCGCGTGTGGGCGGAAAACGGAATGAACGTCGCCGCCCTGTCGGAGATCGCCCGTCCGCGCAGCTGGAAGCGCTGCTTGGCCAGCACGACGATCGACCGTCCTTCCGGCGTTTCGTCGGCGAGGCTCGACAGCTGAGCGGCGTCCGCCAGCGTCGCCTCGTCCACGCCCTCCACCGGGATGAACTCGACCGCGTGGCGGTTGCCGAGGGTGATGGTGCCGGTCTTGTCGAGCAGCAGCGTGTGGACGTCGCCCGACGCCTCGACGGCGCGCCCGCTCATGGCGAGCACGTTGTGCTGCATCACGCGATCCATGCCGGCGATGCCGATGGCCGAGAGCAGCCCGCCGATCGTCGTCGGGATGAGGCACACGAGCAGCGCGACCAGCACCGCGACGGCCGGCACCCTGCCGGCCCCGGCGAGCGCGACGGCGTTCGCGGCAAACGGACCGAGGGTTGCGACGGCGAGCAGGAAGATCAGCGTCAACCCGGCGATCAGGATGTTGAGGGCCACTTCATTCGGCGTCTTCTGGCGCTTCGCGCCCTCGACGAGCGCGATCATGCGGTCGAGGAACGTCTCGCCCGGGTTCGACGTGATCCGGACGCGGATCCAGTCGGAGAGCACCCGGGTCCCGCCGGTCACGGCGCTCCGATCGCCCCCGGATTCGCGTATGACCGGAGCGCTCTCGCCCGTGATGACCGATTCGTCCACCGACGCCACGCCTTCGATCACCTCTCCGTCGCCCGGGATGACGTCCAGGGCTTCGCACATGACGAGGTCGCCCGCCCGCAGCGCCGAACCGGCTACCATCTCGACTCTGCCTCCCGGGGCGAGCCGTTTCGCGATCACCTCGGTCTTGCTCGTCCTGAGCGATTCGGCTTGAGCCTTTCCGCGGGCCTCGGCCATCGCCTCGGCGAAGTTCGCAAACAGCACGGTGAACCACAGCCAGAGGCCGATCTGGATCCCGAACCCGACGCCGGCGGCGCCGACGGCGACGTCCCGCGCCACGAACACGGAGGTCAGCGCAGCGCCGACCTCGACCACGAAGATGACAGGGTTCTTCCAGAGCGTGACGGGGTTCAGCTTTCCTAACGCCTCGCCAGTTGCCCGCGCGATGACCCGGCGCTCGAGGAGCGGGCGCGCACGCCGCAGCGTCACGGGCAGAATCGAGCCGCGTTCCACGGCCGGACCGGCCGGCATCTGCGCAGCCGTGGGCGTCGCGGTGACTACAGCCATGGGCTGACCGCCCGGATCGGTACGGCGAGCGAGAACAGCCGTCCCTGTTGCATGAGGAAATGTTCGACGATCGGTCCGAGCGACAGGGCCGGGAAGAAGGTCAGCGCCCCGACGATCACGACGGTGCCCACGAGCAGGCCCACGAACAGACCGCCGTGGGTGGGGAGCGTCCCGCTGGTGACCGGGACCGACTTCTTTGCGGCGAGGCTGCCGGCCACCGCCAGGAGCGGCAAGAGGAACAGGAAGCGGCCGATGAGCATCGCCAGGCCGAGCGACACGTTGTACCAAGGAGTGTTCGCGGAGAGGCCCGCAAACGCGCTGCCGTTGTTGCCCGTGGCGCTCGTATACGCGTAGAGGATCGACGCGAAGCCGTGGGGCCCGCCGTTGGCCGCGTTGGCGAACGCCGGGCCCGGCGGGTTCCAGTAGCCGTCCTTCGCAAAGGGGGCCACGGCGCTGATGGCCGTGAAGACCAGGATGCTGAAGGCCGTCGCGACGAGCGCCAGCATCGCCATCTTCACTTCCTTCTGTTCGATCTTCTTCCCGACGTATTCCGGCGTGCGGCCGACCATCAGCCCGGCGATGAAGACGGCGAGGATGGCGAACAGCAGCATGCCGTACAGGCCTGCCCCGACTCCGCCGAAGATCACCTCGCCGGTCTGGATGTTGAAGAGCGGGACCAGGCCGCCGAGCGGCGTGTAGCTTTCGTGCATGCTGTTGACGGCGCCGCAGCTCGCGTCGGTCGTGACGGTCGCGAAGAGGGCAGACTGGGCGATGCCGAAGCGGACCTCCTTCCCCTCCATGTTGCCGCCCGGCTGGGTGGCGGTCGGGGCGGTCTGGACGCCGAGCCGCTCCAGAATCGGGTTTCCACGCTGCTCGGCGCCGTAGGCCACAAAGGCCCCGACCAGGAACAGGACGCTCATGGCGGCAAACAGCGCCCAGCCCTGCCGCGGGTCGCGAACCATGCGTCCGAAGGTGAAGGTGAGGCCTGCGCTGATGAGGAAGATCAGGACGGTCTGCAGGAACGTGGAGAACGGCGTCGGGTTCTCGAACGGGTGCGCCGAGTTGGCGTTGAAGAAGCCTCCTCCGTTGGTTCCAAGTTCCTTGATGGCTTCCTGCGACGCCACCGGACCCTGAGCGATGGTCTGCGTGCCGCCCTCGACGGTCGTCGCGCGGGTGTACGGATCCCAGTTCTGGACGACACCCTGGGATACGAAGGCCAGCGCCACGACGAACGCGAGCGGCAGCAGCACGTAGACGGTGGCGCGCGTCATGTCCACCCAGAAGTTCCCGATGGTCTTCGCCTCCCGCCTCGCGAACCCACGAACCAGGGCGATCGCGATGGCAATGCCCGCCGCCGCCGACGTGAAGTTCTGGACCGTCAGCGCGGCCATCTGCACGAAGTAGCTGAACGTGCTCTCACCGGGGTATGCCTGCCAGTTGGTGTTCGTCACGAAGCTGACGGCGGTGTTGAACGCGAGATCGGGCGTGAGCGGCGTCGCGCCTGCCGGCGCGCGGGCGGTGCCCATTCCCTGCGGGTTGAGCGGGAGGAATCCCTGCAGCCGCTGGATGGCGTAGGTGAGCACGAATTTCGCGACGCTGAACGCGAGCAGCGCACCCGCGTACTGCGTCCACCGCTGCTCCAGGTCCTCGCGCACGCCGCTCACCCGGTAGATGATCCGCTCGAGCGGCCGCAGCAGCGGGTGGAGGAAGGTCCGCTCGCCGTCGAACACGCGCCCCATGAACACCCCGAGCGGCTTCGTCAGGGCCAGGATCACGGCGAAGTAGAACAGAATCTGGTACACACCGAGGGCAGTCATCCGCACACCTCAGAACTGCTCCGGGCGGAGCAGGGCGTACACCAGGTAGCCGAACACGAACGCGGCGGCGAAGACGGCAATGACGTAGTCCATAAGAGTCGTCAGAGGCGCTCGCAAGCCTGCACGAAAGACCAGCACAGCACCAGAAACCCGCAACCCGCCGCGAGGAACAGGACGTCAGGCATTGGCGTCCTCGCCCGCAACGACCACGAACTGACCGGCCGCCTCCAGCGTACGCTGCCAGTGGTCGGCAGGCGTCGGCCACCAGTGGCGATGGCGTCCCACGACGACCAGCGACGGCTCCGTGAGCACTGCGGGGATGGCCCGGCGCGCGTCCCGACAGAGGCAGACTCTGACCTCGGCTTCGCACGCCTCGGCCTCCAGACGCGTCTTGAACTCCTCTGTTTCGGCGGGCGACAGGCCCGTGGGCGCCTCGAGTCGGTCCCCGAACCCGATCGGCCGGAAATGGACCACCGTCAACCGGCTTTTGAGTGCCTCGGCAAGACGCTTGGCGACCCTGACGGCGCTGAGCGTCTCGTCCATCGACGTGAAGAGAACATAGACGCGGTCCGTGGCGAGCTCGGCCTGAGGGCGGCGCGTCTCGCCTCCTGCGGCGTGCCGCAGGTGGATGGCGTGAGCGATGTCGGTCATGGTGACCTCCCGCAACACGCCCAGCATAGGCAGCCGGCCGTTAGGAAGTCATAAGTGGTTTGTTAAGATTTCGCGCGGCGGTTCATGACTGCTCGGCGGGCACGGACAGCCGGTAGCCGACCCACGGCTCGGTGATGAGGTACGTGGGGTCGGCGGGCTTCGGCTCGATCTTCTTCCGCAGCTGGTTCACGACGACGCGCAGGTAATCCACCTGGTCGCCGTAGTCGGGCCCCCAGACCGCCTGCAGCAGCTGACGATGCGACAGCACCTTGTTCGCATGGGCGACGAGGTAGCGCAGCAGGTCGAACTCCTTGGGCGTGAGACGCACGCGCCGCCCGTGGGACGTCACCTCCCTGGTGTCGAAATCGATCGTGGTGGCGCCAAGCACGATGCGCCCCGCCGGTCCCTGCCCCCCGGGCGCACGACGCAGCGCCGCACGGATTCGGGCCAGCAACTCCGAGGGCTTGAAGGGCTTCGTCACGTAGTCGTCGGCTCCGGCGTCGAGCGCCTCGACCGTGTCCGCCTCGTCGTCGCGAACCGTCAGCATGATGATCGCGACCTCGGAGCCCGCCCGGACGGCCCGGCACACCTCGAGGCCGCTCATGCCGGGCATGTTGATGTCGAGCAGCAGGAGGTCGAAGCGTGCCTCGCGGAGCTTCTCCAGGGCGTCCTCGCCGTTCTTCGCGTCATCCACCTCGAATCCATGGCCGCTGAGCGTCACCTTGAGCACGCGGCGTATCTGCGGGTCGTCGTCCACCACCAGGATGCGGCCGGCGCTCATGACCGTGCCCCTTTCCTCGGGAGCGACATCGTGAACGTCGTGCCCTCCCCGGGCGAGCTCGATACCGACACCGTCCCACCGTGCGCCTCCGCAATCTGGCGCACGATGGCCAGGCCCATGCCCGTTCCCGGGACCTGACGCGCGTCGGAGCCCCGATAGAACCGCTCGAACAACCGGACTCGTTCGCTCTCTGGAATCGGCGGACCCGAATCCCGGACCGAGATCGCGATCGTCTCGCCGCCCGTCGCGGAGATCTCGATGGCAGACGTCGGCGGCGAGTACTTGACCGCGTTGTCGAGGAGCTGCCGAAGCGCCAGGCTGAGCAACTCCCTGTCGGCATGAATCGCGACCGGGTCGGACACGTGGGTGACCACCGTGTGACCGTCGAGACGGGCCTCGAACTGGCGGAGCGTCGACGCGACGATTTCCGACAGGTCGTGGTCGTTCGGCCGCAGCGTGAAGTCGCCGGAATCCACGCGGACCATCTGCACCGTGTCTGTCACGAGCGACTGCAGGCGGTCGAGATCCTCGTCGATGATCGCCGCCAGCTCACGGTTGCGGTCGCCCGGGACGTTCGCGCGCAGGTCGGCCGCCGCCACCTTCATCGACGTGAGCGGCGTCTTGAACTCGTGCGCCAGCGCGTCGAGCATGGTCGCCCGCAGTTCTCCGCTCTGCTGGGCGGCCTCCGCGCGCGCGGCGACCTCGTGGCCCCGGGCCCGCTCCAGACCGATGGCCGCGAGGTTGGCAATCGACTGGACAACGGTGTCGCTCAAATCCGACTGCGGAATCGCCAGGCTGCCAATCGGCGCCCCTCCAAGTCGAATCGCCACGATCTGCATGGCGCCCTCGTTCAGAGACACGGCCTGTCGGGCCACTTCCCGGAGCTTCTGCTCGAGTGCCGGAAGGTCGCCCGGTCCGGCCCACGACACCCGGTCGCTCTGATGGTCGTAGATCGCGACGGTCTGGAAGTCGAAGGCCTCGGCAATGTGATGGACGATCGCCGCCTGAATCGAGGGCCGCCACGGCGACAGCAGGAGGCCGCGGCTGAGCGCGTAGAGGCGCTCGAGGTCGCGCTGTCGCGCGAGGGCCTCGACGTTTCGCCGACGGGCGCGGCCCGACAACTGGCTCGCAACGACGGCCGTCATGAGAAACGCGATCAGCGCGACCCAGTTCTGCGGATCGGCAATCGTCAACGTCCCGATCGGGGGAAGAAAGAACACGTTGAGGCAGAGTGCGGCCACGACCGAAGCCGCCGTCGCTTCGACGACGCCCCAGGCGCCGGCGACCAGGAGCACCACGACGACGAAGGTCAGGGCGGTGGTTGTCGGGTTGACGGAGAGGAGGGAATAGTAGAACGCCGCCACCGCGACGACGAGGCCGATCGAGGCGAGCAACCGTACGAGCAACAATGTGCGGCGGGCCACACGGATTCCCTGGCAGGAGGGTAGCGGACGCGCATCCGCGCTGTCAAACGACGCACACGACGATTCGCGCGACGGCTCCATTGGCCCACCGCCAGCGACGTTACGGAATTCTCACGCCTGTCTAATGACTTCCTTAGGGCGAGTCGCCCACGCTGGAGCGAGGAGGCAGAGCAGAGTCACATGCCGCAATCCGCCGTTCTCGCACTCACATTCGTCGTCATGCTCGGCGCCGGCGGCGTTGCCGACGCCGCCGGACAGGCCGTGGGCGCAGCCGCGCAGGCGGCCCCTGATGCCTCGCCGAAGAAGCCGGAGCCGTTTGCGTTTGCCGATTTCACCTGGCTGACCGGGAACGCACGCACCAAGGAGTCTCCGATCGACACCAAGGTGTTCACCGGGGAGGTTCGCGCGGACGTCAACTTCACGCAGAGTTTCAATCGGCCCCTTGATGACACGATCGTCGGGTCGAGCGAGGTCTTCCGATCCGGCGAGTTCCAGGTCACGCAGCTTGGCGCGGGAGGCGACTTCCACTACGACAACGTGCGAGCGCGTCTGATGACCCAGTTCGGCATGTACGCGCAGACGACGCCGCGCAACGACGCGAGCCCTGCGCGCGGCCAGTGGAACCTCGACACGGCGTACCGCTACGTCTCCGAGGCATACGGCGGGTATCACTGGGACAGGTGGAACGGGATCAACGTCGATGCGGGCATCTTCATGTCCTACGTTGGGCTCTTCAGCTACTACCAGTTCGACAACTGGGCGTACCAGCCGTCGTACGTCTCGTCGAACACGCCCTGGTTCTTCAACGGCGTCCGGATCCAGATCTTCCCGAGCGACAGGCTGAAGATCGAACCATGGCTCATCAACGGCTGGCAGTCGTACGGCAGATTCAACGACGCGCCCGGGGCGGGAGCGCAGATCCTCTGGCGGCCGACCGGCGCCCTGTCGTTCGTCACCAACAACTACGTCGGGAAGGACACCCTCGGGATTCCGGACAGAAAGCGGTTCCACAGCGACAACAGCCTGCAGGTGAAGTACCGCGATGAGCCCGACTCGGCGATTGGCAAGGCCGCCTTCTCCGTCACGGTCGATGTCGGATGTGAATGGGGCGGGGGCGTCAGCTGTAGCGGCGGGTCGTCAGCCGCACCGTCGCAGCACTTCCTCGGATTCATGGCCTACAACCGAGTCTGGTGCGACCGCGACCGAATCGCGGTCACGGTGGGAGGCGGCGCGATCGACAACCCCGGACGCTACCTGGTCCTCCTCCCGCCGATCAATGGCGCCACGGCCATCTCCGGAACGCCCTACTTCACGATGAATCCGGGAGATCCCTATCGAGCCTGGGACGCGTCCGCCACCTTCGACTACATGCCGAGCCAGTTCATCACGTTCCGAGGCGAGTTCAATCATCGCGCGGCCAACGTGCCCTACTTCGCCGGCCCCGGGGGCGTGACGCCGCCAGGCGGCAACAGCGGGCCGGACGGATCCCTCGTCCCCGGTTGGACGCCCGATCTTGCGAAGACCGAGAACCGCGTAACTCTTGCGCTCCTCGTGAAGTTCTGACCTGCCGACAGGCGCCCGGACCCCCCGCCCGCGGCCCGTTAGGGAATCCCAACGGCGGTTTAGTGATTTCCTTATGCCGCGACTCCGACCATGAAGAGTTCTGCAGCTGGACGTCGTCTTCGACGACCGCTCGTAGTACTGCTTTCGGCCCGTTATACTGACTCCCTGGGGTCCAATCCCACAAGCCGGAGGCGCCAGTTGGCGTCGCACCCGACGGCTGCGACCGCGACGGCGCCAAGCGAGGCTGGCGCCTGTCAACCCTTAACCCCGAACGCAAGTAATCGTGATGCGTTCGCTTCGTTCGATCACGCTGGCGCTGTGGCTGCTGGCCCCGTCGGCCGTGGCCCAGACCGCCCTCCCCACCGGCCAGATCACGGGAGTGGTGAAGGGCCCCGACCAGGCGGTGGTCACCGGCACGACGGTAGGGCTGACGAACCAGGCAACGCACGTCCGGATCGCGACGGTGACCAACGGCCGAGGCATCTACTCGTTTCCGTCTCTCGAGCCCGGCCGCTATGTGGTGGAAGTCCACGGCGGTCAACCAGCTCATCGACAACAAGGGGAACTACAAGACGTACCTGGCCAACAGCTTCTCCTCGCTGGCCCCTCGATTCCAGGTGACGAGCAACCTCACGTACCTGGAAGGCGGGTTCACGACGGGCGCCGTCCGCCACGATCTGACGATCGGGAGCACGGGTTACCGGTTTGCGACGTACTCCCCGGTCACCGGACCGGCCAAGACCGCGCTGTGCACCGAGAACACGCCGCAAGGGGTGTGTCAGGCGAGCATCGACGCGCCGCTCGTGTTCGTGACGCCCGCGGCCAGGATCTTCTCGTACGACAAGACCAGCCCGTCAACCGGGATCTACATTTCCAGCATCATCCATCAACAGGGCATCAGCCTGGGCGATACCATCGCGCTCACACCGCGATGGCTCGTGCCAGTGGCCGCCAGCGAGGATTGGACCTGGACCGACGCCTACGCGGACACTGCGGCCACGAACTACCAGCCGACGGCGATCGCCGGCGGCTATGTGCGCAACGGCCTCAGCCCGGCTGCCAGCGTGATGTTCAAGCCCCGCGAGGACATGACCCTGTACGGGACCTATGCCAGCAGCATCCAGGCGCCGGACGTGGCCGCGCCGAGCAGCGGCAGCACCATCGTCGTCAACACGAGCCAGGCGCTGCCGCCCTACCGAAGCAAGGGGGGAGAACTCGGCTACAAGCTCGACCTGCGCAGGATCACCTTCTCGACCTCAGTGTTCCGGATCGAGCGGCCGTTCGCCACGTACGTTACCGGCGTGAGCAGCCCGATTTGCGGAGCGCAGTCGGGGACATCGAACTGCCAGCAGTTCGAGATCACCGGCAACCAGGTCAATGGCGGTTTCGAAGCAATGCTGTCCGGCCGTATCGTGGACAGCCTCATGGTGACGGGCGGTTTGTCGGTCCTCAGCCCGACGCTCACCGACACGGGGATTGCCGCCACGAACAACAAGCAATTCGTGGGGATCCCGTACATCAAGTCCAATGTCCTGGCCGAGTACCGCCTCCCCGTGGTGACCGGCGCGTTCGTGAACGCCAATTGGCAGCACGTCGGACGGCGCCCGCTCGACGACATCAACAGCAGCTACACGCCGCAGTACAACGTCTTCGATCTCGGGGTCCGCTACACAACCGCCGTTCTGGGAAAGCTGACGACGTGGCGCGTCACGGTCAACAACCTGACCGATGTCCGCTACTGGTCCACGCTGGGTCCGGGCAGCATCACCGGGCAGAGCACCGGTTCCTATCTCGGGCACCTGGGTGAGCCGCGTCTGATCACGGCATCCATGCGGATCGACTTCTAACGAGGCGGGCCTCGGATCGCCAAGCATGCCCGGCGACAACGCCCGCGTCGCTAGAACCAGAAACGCTGCTGGCTGGCCCCGCGCGTGCGCGGGGCGTAGACGTCTTGAACGGCCAGACGGACTACATGGAAACTAGACTCATTCGCAACGACTTTGGCCGTTCAAGACTTCTAGAGCCCGCTATGTCCAGAACCTCGCTGCTGCGCCGATGCGCGGTTGGAGTCGCCTCGATGGCCCTCACGCTTCCGCTCTATGCCGCCGGTCAGGCGCCGGACTGCGTACCAGCGTCCGGCCAGCAACTCGTCATCTACCGGGCAGGGAGCCTCACCCGGGCGTTCAAGCCTCTCGTCGAGGCCTTCACTTGCCGGACCGGCGTTCAGGTGAAGGACGTGTCGATGGGTAGCGTCGATGCCGCGCGGCAGATCACCGCGGGAGGACAGGCCTGCGATCTCTACGCGCCGGCAGACGACACCGACATCGACCTGTTCCTGAAGCCCGCCGGCTATGCGACGTACACCATCGTGTTCGCCCGCGGCAAGATGGTGCTCGTGTACTCCGCACGAAGCACCGCGAACAAGAAGCTGCCGTCGATTGCCGAGGCTGCTGGCGAGCGGCTCGGCTCTCCGGACGCCGTTCCGAAGGCGACGGCGAAGTGGTATGAGATTCTGACGGCCCCGGGGGTGGGCATCGGGGCCGGGCACCCGTTTCTCGATCCAGGCGCTTACCGGGCCAACATGATCTTCCAGCTGGCGGAGGCGTACTACCACGTGCCGAACCTCTACAACAACCTGCTGGGGCACGTGGTCGTGTCCGGCCCGGATCACTCCGGCGCCGCGCTCGGCGACCGCTTCGATTTTCAGCTCATCTACGAACACAACGCGCGGGCGATGGCCATCGCCAATCCCGATGTCCGGTACGTCAATCTTCCCGACGAGATCAACATGTCGGACTCCGCAAAGGAAGCCTACTACCGGCAACACGCGCTGGTCGTGCTGCCGGGACTGGGGGTGCCGCAGAGCGCAAAGACCGTCGCGGTTCCGGGCACCCGCGTCGCGTGGGGCATCACGGTGATGAAGGACGCCCCGCATCGGGAGAACGCGATCAGGTTCCTCGAGCTGTTGCTGAGCCCGGCCGGTACGGCAATGCTGAAGGAGAATGGTCCGACGCCGATTGCCCCGGCCCTCGTGAACGCGGCGGATTATCGAAACCTGCCCCAGTCGCTGCGGCCCCTCGTCAGGGTCCCGGGGCAGTAGGCATCGCGCCCGAGCTGCGTCACCCCTTCGCGACCATCACTTCGGTCGATTGAACCCTGTCTCGATAGTAGACCAAACGTCGTGTCGGGGCCTCGCTCACCCCTTCAGCTTGCAGTGCACGGCGCCAGGCCGCGCGAACCACGAGAGGGCCTCCGCCTGCGCGAAGTAGATCAGCAGCGGGACCGCGATCCTGGCGACATCCATCCGGAGCTGGACGATGTACTCGCCCTTCAGCGAGAGCATCACGACGGTCGTGAAGAGGAGGGCGATGAGCGTGAGCGGGCGGAACGACTCGGCGAGGCCCGACGACACTTTCTACGATACCCATCACCTGTCGGATCTGGGAAGCCCCGCGCGTCGGTGACTCCACCATCGACGAGTGTCACCAAACGGCCCAGTTAAGAGACCTACACGCCTTCGGGATCCCCTGGTCCCCGAGGCGTGTCCGCTGAGTCTGGCCGCGCCGGCTCGAGGACCTTCTTGCGAGCCGACTGGTCCGAATCGGGCCGCGCTCCAGTGGGTCCGGGAAGTTCCCCGGCGAGCCGATCGAGAGAGGCCGTGCTGCGCTCGAGCGCTCCTTCGAGACTTCTCCTCAGCTCTTCCCGCGTGGCCTGACGCTGCTTTTGGAGGGAGTCTCTCGATGGTCGAGGCCGTTCGCGGGAGGGCTCGGCGCCCTGGTAGCCCGGGTAGTACTGGTAGCCGCAACGCCAGCAGGAGGTCGCATCCAGGGAGTTTTCCGCGGCGCACTTGGGACAGTCCCAGTAAGGCATATCCATCCTCCTCGGGATCGGGATACATGCCGACCGCGGCCTCGATTCTACGCCCAAATAACCCTGACGCGCGCGGCCACTTCCTGATTACGGCCAAGTAGCGGGGGGAATCGTCGAGGCGCGCGAGCGACGCCGCCCGGGCGACGGGCGCCTCAATCGGCCGGGTTGGGCCGGCGAGCCGCCTCGGCGAGGAACCTCAGCATGCCGGCTTTCGGCAGGAAGCCGTCGTTGCGTTTCAGGATGCGGCCGTCCGCGCCGAGGATGAGCACCGCAGGGATCCCGTCCACCTGGTAGCGCGCCGACAGCCCGTCGTCGTGGTCGGCATCGACCATCACCGGCACGTACCCTGCGGCGATCGCTCGGGTCACCTCCGGGTCGGGCCAGACCTCGTGCTTCATCGCAATGCAGGGCGGGCACCAGGAGGCGGAGAAGTCAACGAGCACCCGCTTGTGCGCCGACCGTGCCTCGGCGAGCGCGCCGCCGACATCGGTTCGCCACGCGATGCCAGACGCCGGCGCCGCCGCGCCGGTCGCGCGGTAGTACCAGCCCTTCAGCGCGGGCCATTGGACCGTGACGACGAGGGCGAAGATCGCCGCCCACAGCACGGGTTCGCGGCGCTTCCAGACTGCCCGGACGGCCTGGTGTACGGACGACTCAGTCTTCATTCGCACCTTCACTCCTGGCATCGGAGCGGTCCTCCCGTTGCGGCCGCACGCCCCTCTTTTGGAGAGATGCGGGCGGGTGAGAGAAGGTGACAACCGCGGGTCTCTCACCAGCAGGCACATTCGAGGGCGCCGCCGTCGCGCTGGGTGCACGCCGTTCCGATCAACGCTGTTCGTCCCGCGCGATACGGAACTCCCACGCACAGTGACCATCGGCCCCAGCGTCGGGCGGACAGTGCAGGCAGGTCGTCTGAATGCGAGGGTCCACGGTGCGGGCGAAGGTCTCGAACTCGACCTGGCCCACGCTCTTGCACGGGAAGTCCGGGAGTCCCTTGCGGTGGCGGGTTTCCTGGACGCGGCAGGCCTCCATGAAGAACCTGAGGACATCTCCATCCGGCGAGCGCTCGGTCCGCCAGGGGTTGATGAAGCTGTACATGCGATATGTCAGGGCCTGCCGGAGGGCATCGAGACCTCCTCCGAGCGGAATCGAAAACGCGTCCATGATCCGCCGGGCCTCGGCGGCCGCGAACCTGCGCCACGAGGCGGCGTCCAGGTCGAGGGCCGCCTCCATCCCGAACCGCTCTTCAGCCGCGAGAAACCAGCACCCGTCGTGGGCGAGCCAGTTCTTCGCGAAGACGTCCAGTGCTTTCAAGAGACCGGATCGATCGAGGGCCGCGAAGGCCGTCCGCGCGCGAGCGGCGCCGGGTGTCCGGAAGACGCTCGCGTGGTGGAGGTGGCCCGCGGACGCCTTCAGTTCGGTCAGACCCAAGCCGCACAGGTAGCCGCGTGCCCAGTCCATCGTGACCGGCCCCTCGGCATGGACGCGTCCCTCCGCGGCGTGGACGCGCGACACCATCTCGAATCCCTCTCGCGAGAAATCAGCCAGGACCACGATGCCGCCTGGTTTGACCGCGCGCACGAGCTCGGTGAGGACCGGGCCTCCAGCGTCGAGGTGATGCAGGACATCGACGGCCACCGCACAACCGAAGTGGCCGTCCGCAAAGGGCGTCCTGCCGGCGTCCGCCAGTGTGAAGTGGATTCGCGCCGAGAGTTCCGGCTCGTCCGTCAGGAAGGCCGCCACCTGCTGATCGTGGGCATTCGTGTCGATGCTGACGACGTTCAGGCCTCGGCGGGCGAGTGCGCGCGCCGTGATGCCCATGCCGGTGCCGACGTCCAGCGCCGGATCGCCAAGCGCTCCAGCGTCGCCCACGATGAACCGGGCCGCGCCGAACCTGTCGTAGCCCGCGCTGTCGAACAGCGCCGTCCGCTTTCGGAAGTCGTCTCTCTGCTGCTCGAGTTCCGCCGCTGTCAGCTTCATTGGGATGCCTTGCGAGTGTTGATGACTATGCCCTATGTCATCTAAGGGAGTCTATCGGCGCCGATGACAGCTCTGTTGTTCACCCTGCTCGTCGGCGGCGCCTCCATCCTGGCCGGTCTCCTCGGTGCCCTGACCGGCTCGACGCTCGGCGCGCGGCTGCTGAGCGGCGCGCCGACGCGGGCCCTTCGACTGCTCTTCGGCGTCGTCGTGGCGGCGCTGGCGATCGAGCTGCTCTATCAGGGTGTCAGGGGGACGCTGTAGATGACGTCGATCACCGGGAAGTGGACCGACGAGCGCCTCGAAGGCCTTCTGGGAAACCTCCTCCGGTGGGGTGTGATATCCGCCGCGGCGGTGGTCCTGCTGGGAGGGGTGGTCTACCTGGCTCGCCACGGATCCGAGCGCCCGCTGTACCGGATTTTTCGCGGCGAACCGAGCGACCTGAAGACCGTGCCGGGAATCCTCGGTGATGCGTGGAACGGGCGCGGCCGCGGCCTGATCCAGCTCGGGCTCCTGCTCCTGATCGCCACGCCCGTGACGAGGGTCATCCTCTCTCTCGGCGTGTTCGCGATCCAGCGCGATCGGCGTTACGTCCTGATTACGTTGGCCGTTCTCACGATCCTGCTCTACGGCCTCTTCGGTCCGTACCTCTGACGCCGTGCCCCCGGCCGTGGAACACGCGAGGCAGGCCGCCGGCCTCTTCACGCAGGGAGCAGGTTGATCGAGCTCGCGTGGACCGAGATCTCCCAGCGGCGGTCGTGGTCGATCCCGAGCAGCTGGTGGACGAACCGCGGCACCTCGATCTCCAGATCGTAGTCGCCTTGCGCCGGCGGCCCGGGGGCGTCAACCCTGACCAGCAGCGTCCGCGTCGTGCCGAAATCGTCGTCGCGGACGATCGTGCCCGAGAGGATGTTCGGATGGTGCTCGGGCGACGGGAACGGCCCGTCCTTCCGGAGCAGGCGCGGATCTTCCGGGCGTATGAAGAACGTGACGGATGTGCCCGGAGCGGGCACGACCGCGAGGTCGGCGGGCTGTCGCACCTGCAGCCTCTGGCCGCGCCACGCCACGAGGACGTGCCCGGCCCCGGCCTCGATCACCTCGCCCCGCAAAATGTTGCGGAGCCCCAGGATTCGCGCGACCGATTCGGAGGCGGGCCGCCACAGCAGTTCGCCGCGGGACCCCGACTGCTGCACGCGGCCGCCGTCGTACACGATCAGCCGGTCGCCGAGCTGGTACGCCTCGCTGAATTCGTGGGTGACCAGGACGGCCGGGACGCCCCACGACGACAGCACGGACCGCAGCTCGTCACGCAGCGCGCGTCGCGCCGGCAGGTCGAGCGCCGAGAGCGGTTCGTCGAGCAGCAGCAGCGCCGGTTCGATGGCCAGGGCCCGGCCCAGGGCCACGCGCTGGCGCTCGCCGCCGGACAACCGCCGGGGATCGCGTGCTTCCAGGCCTCTCAGGCCGAGCCGCTCGATGACCTCGCCCGTCCGCCTCGTTCGTTCGGCCGCAGGCCGGTTCCGCAGCCCGAACCCGATGTTGGCTTCGACATCGAGGTGCGGGAACAGCGCGCATCCCTGGAAGACGTAGCCTACCCGGCGGCCGCGCGAAGGCAGGTCGATCCCGGCGGCCCCGTCGAACAGGACGCGGCCGTCCAGCACGACACGGCCGCCGGCGGGTCGAACGAGGCCGGCCAGGCACTGCAGCGTCAGCGTCTTCCCGGAGCCGGACGGCCCGAAGAGCACGCTGACGCCGTCGCCGGCGGTCCACGTCACGTCCAGCGAGAAGCTGCCGGCGCGGGTTCGGAGGTCCACCTCGAGGCGCGGCGTCACGGGCCCGTCGTCCCAAGGCGCCCGGCGACGTAGATGACCAGGCACGACAACGCGGTGAGCGCCGAGACCAGGACCACGACCTCGGAGGTCTCGCCGGTCTGCACGGCGGTGTAGATCGCCAGCGGCACCGTGGTCGTTCGTCCCGGGATGTTGCCGGCCAGCATCAGCGTCGCGCCGAATTCGCCGAGCGAGCGGGCGAACGCGAGCACGAACCCGGCGAGGATGCCCTTGCGGGCGAGCGGGAGGGTGATCTCGCGGGCCGTCTGCCACTGGGTGCGGCCGAGCGTCAGTGCCACGCGCTCGAGGTCGCGGTCTACCGACTCGATGGCGGCTCGCGCCGTGCGGACCAGCAGGGGGAATGCCATGATGGCCGACGCGATGACGGCGGCGTACCACGTGAACGTCACGCTCCAGCCCGTCGCCGCATAGAGCGGCCCGCCGAGCCAGCCCCGACGACCGAGCGCGACGATCAGGTAGTACCCGGTGACGGTCGGAGGGAGGACCAGAGGCAGTGTCACCATCACGTCCACCAGCCCGCGGCCGCGAAACGGCTTGCGCGCGAGCAGGTAGGCGAGTGGGATTCCCACGGCGCCGTCAACCGCGGTCGCCAGGATCGCGACCTTGATCGAGAGTGCGAGCGCCTGCAGCGATTCGGCGCTCACTGCCGTACCACTTCCGGCAACTCGAACCCCTGCCGCGCGAGCACGGCACGCCCTGCGGGGCCGGCCAGCAGGTCGATGAACGCCCGCGCCAGCGCGGCGTTCCGGGATCCTGAGACGACGACCGCCGGGTAGACGATCGGCGCGTAGCTCGACGGCGGCAGCCGGAAGGCCACCGCCACTCGATCGGCGCGGGCCCGGGCGTCCGTCGCGTAGACAATGCCCGCGTCCACCTCGCCGCGCGCGACGTAATCCAGCACCTGTCGGACGTTCTCGCCGAGGATGAGTTTGTCGCGGACGCGGTCCCACAGCGCCAGCGCGCGCAGGCTCTCCTCAGCGTAGCGGCCGGCCGGAACGGTCTTCGGGTTGCCGATGGCCACGCGCGCGATGCGGGCCGCGACGAGGTCGGCTGCGCTCCGAACGGCCTGGCCCGACGCCGATGGCGTGACCGCGACCAGGGCGTTGCCCGCGAACGTCCGCCGGCTGGAGTGGTCAACCAGGCCGCCCCGCTCGAGCTCGTCCACCTGGTCCGCGGCTGCCGAGATGAAGAGGTCTACCGGGGCCCCCGCTTCGATCTGCTTCTCGAGGACGCCGGACGCGCCGAAGTTGAAATGCAGCACGACGCCGGGATGCGCCTGCTGGAACTGGCGACCGAGGTCCTCCACGGCCTCCTTCATGCTGATCGCGACCGAGATCGTCAGGTCCTGGCCTCGCGCGGCGCCAGCCTGGGCCCACGCGACGAGCGCCATTGCGATGGCCATCCGCCAGACGCGTGCGGGGCCGCCGGCGGGTGAACGGGGAGGCATGGGGCGAGCGTATCGGGCGGGTCACATGGTGTCAAGGCACACGACGGGACACCATGGGACGCGCCGCCGATCACTCGGCGGTTGCAGCGGCGCGCCTCCCGGCGTAGCATGCAACCCGCATCTTCTCGAAAGGAGTCGGTGACATGGTGACCACCGTCGCGGTCGAACGTCTCATCGCCAGGCTGCGTCTGACGACGCCGCTCATCGGCGTCTACGACGCTCAACCGTCGGCTGCCTTCGAACCGCTCGTCGAAACGCAGGGCACGTCGTGTTGCTTCGCGTATTACCAACGGTGGCTCGACGGCGAGACGCTCGCGCTCGCCCCCGGCGGCGCCGGCTGCCAGGGAGCGTACCGATCGCTCGGCCTGGAGAAGGGCTACCCGGCGTACATGGCGCACTTCCTCACCGACGGAGTCGGAGCCCCGAAGGGCGAGGGTCTCAAGGCGGGGCCCGAGATCGCGCAGGCCTTTCTGGATCGCGCCCGGCCGCCGATGGTGAAGTCGGGCTCGATTCTGATTGGACCGCTGCGGGTCGAGCAGTGGGACGCGCTGCGCAGCGTGACGTTCCTGGTCGATCCCGACCGCCTCGGCGCGGTGATGACGCTGGCAGGCTACTGGTCCTCCGACAACGTGGTCGCGGCCCCGTTCGGGTCGGGCTGTTCGTTGCTGTGGCGGACGTTGACCGAGGACGGCCACGATCGCGCGGTGCTCGGAGGCACGGACATCGCCATGCGCCGGTACCTGCCGCCCGACATCCTGACCCTGTCGGTGACCCCGCAGCGCTTCGGGCAGATGCTCTCGTTCCCGGACGAGGCGTTCCTGAACCGTTCGTGGTGGAACGACTTGATGGATTACCGGGAACGCCCGAATCGGTGACGACACCGTGACCGATCTCCGCTACGCCTTCCGTGCCCTCGCCGGCACTCCCGCATTCACAGCCGTTGCCGTGCTCATCCTGGCCGTGGGAATCGGGTTGAACACGGCTGTGTTCAGCCTCGTCAACATGGTGCTGCTGCGCCCCTTGCACGGCGAGTCGAAACCCGGCCAGCTCTCCTCGGTGTTTGCGTTCGACCGCACCCGTCCCGACTCGTACCGGTCCTTCTCTTACCCTGCGTACGTGGACGTTCGCGACCGCAGCCAGGTGTTCGTCCAGACGGCGGGTCTGGGGGTCATGATGGTCGGACTCGGCGAGGGCGAGATGACCCGCCGCAGCTTCGCGTTCGTCGTGACATCCACACTGTTCCCGTTGTTCGACGTGCATCCGACCAAGGGGCGCGGGTTCCTGCCCGAAGAGGAGAGACCTGGCGCCAATCGGCTGGTGACCATCGTGAGTGAGGAGTACTGGCGCAGAAGCGGGGCCGACCCCGGGATCGTCGGGAAGACCCTTCGCATCAACACCCAGCCGTTCACCGTGATCGGTGTCGCGCCGCGCGGCTTCGGCGGTCCGACGACCTTGATCGCTCCGGCCGTGTGGCTGCCGACCGGTGTGTACGACCTGGTCGCAGGCGACGCGTTCCGACAGGGCGCCCGAAAGCCCCTCGCCGATCGCGACGAGGCAACCTTGATGCTCGTCGGCCGGCTGAAACCGGGCCTGTCGTTCGCCTCGGCCCAGGGGCCGCTCACCGCGCTGGCGCGCCAGCTCGAACAGGCGTACCCAGCCGAGCATCGGAATCTCGGATTGCGGGCGGGACCCATCTCGCGAACGGGCATCAGCGACAGTCCTCAGTCGGATGGCGACGCCTACGCGATGTACGGACTGCTCCAGGGCATGACCGTCGTCGTGCTCGTGATCGCGTGCATGAACCTGGCGAACATGCTGCTGGCCCGATCGACCAGCCGCCGCCGCGAGATCGCGGTCCGCTTCGCGCTGGGGGCCAACCGCACGGTCGTCGTGAGGCAGCTCCTCACCGAAGGATTCGTGCTCTCGGTCGCGGGGAGCGCGGGGGGCCTGCTGCTCACCTATTGGGCGCTCCACGCGTTCGCCGCGTCGCTCGACCCGATGTCGGAACTGATGATGGCCGTCGATCCCGGCCCCAATCTCCGGGTCCTCGGCGTGGGGCTGGTGTTCGCGGTGCTGGCGACGGTCCTGTTCTGCCTGGGGCCGGCGCTGCAGTTGCTGAGGACCGACGTCTTCGCCGAGTTGAAGGAAGGCGCCCGGGCCGCGGCGACGGGGCGGCACCGCTACCTCAGCGTGCGGCACGTGCTCGTGGTCGGCCAGATCAGCCTGTCGTTGGCGCTCCTGACGGCCGCCGGTCTCTTCGTGCGCGGAGCGGCGAAGGCCGCGCGGGCCGAACCGGGCTTTCCTCTCGATCGCAGCGTGGTGGTCGGAGTCGATCCCAGCCTGATCCGAGTTCCGGAACCGCAGGTGCGGGACTTCTACCGCCGCGCGCTCGAGCGCGTGCGTGCCACGCCTGGCATCGAGGCGGCCAGCATGGCGTCGGTCGTGCCATTCGGCAATTTCAGCGAGACGCGGCGCGTGCGCTTCGTCGGGCAGGCCGTCGCCGACGAGCGCGCCGACAACGAGGCCGGCGGCTCCAGCATGTCGTACGGCGCGGGCGGCCCCGATACCGCCGCGAACGACAAGAGCGGCGTTCCGTCAGCGTTCTGCGTCGTGGGCCGCGACTACTTCCAGACGCTCCGCATCCCCGTGCTGAGAGGGCGCGGTTTCACCGAGACGGAGGAAATGAACGCGACGGGGCCGCGGGTGGCCGTCATCGACGAACCGTTGGCGAAGCGCCTGTTCAAGGGCGTCGATCCGCTCGGACAGCGCGTCTACCTTCCGGACCCTCTCGAGGCCGAGCGTGTCCCGATGGAAGTCGTGGGCGTCGTGGCGGGCACGCGTCAAAGTATGTTCGACGCCACGCCGGGGCCGCACCTGTTCGTCCCGTTCGGACAGCGCTTCCGGCTGACGATGACGTTCCACGTCCGGATCGCTTTGCCCGGCCGGCCGGCGGAAGCCTCCGCGCTTCGCGCGATCCGGGAGCAGATCCGCGGAGTCAACAGCACGATTCCAATCGTGCTGTCCAGCAGCATGGCCGACTTCCGCGACCACGGCATGTCCTCGTGGGGGGTGCGCCTGGGCGCGCAGATGTTCGCCGCGTTCGGCGTTGTGGCGGCGTTCCTGGCCATCATCGGCGTCTACGGCGTGCGGGCCTACCTCGTGGCACGGCGCACGAGGGAGATCGGCATCCGCATGGCCCTCGGCGCCACCCGCGCCGACGTCCTGCGGATGGTGCTGCGCGAGGGAATGGCCCTGGTGTCGGTGGGGCTGGTCATCGGCGCGATCCTCGCCTTCGCGGCTGGAATGGCTCTGCGAGGACTCATCTACGAGGTGAGCGAGCACGATCCCGTGTCGTTCATCGGCGCGGCGGTGTTGTTGTCTCTGGCGGCCGTTCTGGCCTGCTACGTGCCTGCGCTGCGGGCGACGAAGGTGGCGCCGACCGAGGCCTTGCGCACCGCCTGAACACGAGTCCACGATTCAGACCAGGCGTGACCGGCCGGCGACTCTGGTGTTAGCATGCTGGGTTGCGCACTCCGGATCGATGGTTCTCCCACAATAGCGAAAGGACTTCTTCATGAACGTTCGAAGGTGGTGGCGTGGCTTGGCGCTGGTTGCCGTCGCCGCTCTCGCCCTGTCAGTCGTCGTAGGCGCCCAATCGAAGGGCAAGGCCGTATCGGGGCCGACCACGATCCACGTGGACGGCACGGTCATCAAGGGCTACATCGAGTACATGGCCTCCGACGACAAGGAAGGCCGCAAGTCGCTGACGCCGGGCTACGAGAAAGTCGCCGTGTGGGCGGCCGGGAAATTCAAGGAGTGGGGGCTGAAGCCGGCTGGCGACAACGGCAGCTACCTGCAGGACGTGCCGATCGAGAGTGGTTTCACCTGGACGACCGGCATTCCCGAACTCGTCGTCGACGGCCGGACGTTCTCCGTCAAGGACACCGATTTCACTCTCGACTCGAGGTCAACGGCGGGCGCGCAGGCGGCCGGCGAAGTCGTCTTCGTCGGCTACGGGATCTCGGCCCCCGCCAAGGGTCTCGACGAGTACGCGGGCGTGGACGTGAAGGGCAAGATCGTGATGGCGTTCAAGGGCGCGCCCAAGGACGCGCCCCCGGCGCGCGGCATGTTCGGCGTGGCGCCCCCCGAGCCGAAGGACGTCGAGCCGTGGACCGACGAGTCGAAGGACCAGGCCAAGATCAAGACCGCCTACGAGAAGGGCGCGGCCGCCGTCCTGCTGTTCTCGCCGGAGAAGCTCGCGCCTCCGATGGCCGCCGCCCCGGGCCAGCCGATGACCCAGGCCCAGGTGATGGCGATGCTGGGAATGGGCGGCCCCCAGGGCGAAACGCTGACGTTCACCCGGCCGTTCCTCGTGGTCACCGACGTCAACGAGCGGGTCTTCCGCCACGTGATGTACCGCGACCCGCAGGAGTCGCCGCGCGGCTTCGTCGCCCGGATGGATCAGTGGCGCCGCGACATCCGCGACAAGAAGCCCCACTCGGTCGCCACCGGAGTGAAGGGCCAGGTGAAGGGCTACGCGACGACGACGGTCTACAGCGAGAAGCTCAAGAACAACATCTCGCACAACGTGGTCGGCAAGGTCGAGGGCATCGACCCGAAGCTGAAGGCGCAGGTCATCGTCATCGGCGGCCACCTCGATCACATCGGGATGACCAACGGCGTCGTGTTCAACGGCGCCGATGACGACGCCTCCGGCGCGGCGACGACGATGGAGATGGCGAGGCTCGTGGCGGCGAACGCCGCCACGATCAAGCCGAAGCGGACGATCTACTTCGCACTCTGGTGCGGCGAGGAACTCGGCCTGCTCGGGTCGAACTACTGGGTGAAGCACCCGACCGACGGCGTGAAGATCGAGAACGTCGTGGCGGACTTCAACAACGACATGGTGGGCCTCGGCGACCGGATCGGCGCGCCGGGCGGCCTCAACTTCCCGACGACCTGGGACGTGATCATGCGGAACCAGGAGCCCGACGTCGTCAAGAACCTGGAGACCTCCACCACGGGTCCCGGCGGCAGCGACTACTCCGCGTTCATCGAGCAGGGGATCGAGGCGATTGCGCTCATGACCGCCGGCGGGATCGGCCACCCTGACTACCACGACGCCGGCGACGACACCGCCAAGATCGACGCGGAGATGCTGCGCAAGAACGCGCAATTCGTGCTGCAGGGCGTCGTCAACGTCGCGAACGAGACGACCGTCACCCTGCTGATCCCGGATCGCCTGCACCTCTACAACGGCATGCGGCTGAACCCGCTCAACCTCGCCACCGTCCGGTCGCCAGGCGGGGGAATGTACATCATGGTCGGGCCGGGATCGTTCCAGTCAGCGCCTCAGCAGGGGCCGCGATTCGGGCTCAGCATCGACGTGACCGCCTTCGGCGGCAACCTGGCGATGATCGACATGGCAGCCAAGCCGCTCAACGTGGGGCGCGTGGAAGTCGTCGGCAGCGGCGACGGCACCTGGTTCGGATCGAACGGTCTGACCGAGCGTGGCAAGGCGGCCCTGAAGGCATTCGAGAGCGCCGGCATCGTGCTCCAGCTCACCAACCCTCCGGCGCGGCTCCTCGACGACATGCTCGATAACGCGAAGAAAGGCTTCGTCGTCACCGGCATGACGACGGTGCCGGACGCGGCGCTCGCGAAGAAGATCACCGAGAAGAACGTCGTGGTCGCCGTCGACTTCGACGCCGCGGCGCCGCAGGCCGTGGCCACCCGCCTGATGGACATGAAGAAGGCGCTGAACGGATCCGGCAGCCTGCTGCTGACGACGCAGGAGCGGGTCGTGACATCGCCGATGGGCGACGTGGCCCAGACGTCGCGCCAGAAGATGGTGGACGCGGCGAAGCAGCAGATGTACCTCGCGCTCGTGAAGGCAGGCTGGACGAAGGACGAGATCTACTCGATGGTCGGCGTGAACCCGCCGCCGGCGGGGCCGATGCAGATGCCGCCACCGGCGGCCGGCCGCCTGGGCGGCAACCTCGGGAAGCTGTCGCTGTAGACACCCTCGCTCGGGGCAGGCGATCGACTCAGCCTGCCTGTAGCAGAGTTCCGCCGGGCACGGCCCGCGAGCCGCGCGGGCCGTGCCGATCACAGGAGGGGAGTGTGACTCCCGCAGCTGCCAGCCTCACAGCAGACCGGCGGAACCCGCGGATGCCGGTGATCTTCGTCGCGCACGGGGCGCCCGTGCTGCTCGACGATGAACGCTGGATGTCGGAGCTTGCCGCCTGGGCGGCGGCGATGCCGAAGCCGGAGAGCATTCTGATGGTCTCGGCACACTGGGAGCAGCGCCCGACGACGCTGGGCGCGACGCGGTCCGTGCCGCTCGTCTACGACTTCTACGGGTTTCCGGCGACGTACTACCAGACGAAATACCCATCCCCGGGCGCCCCCGAGCTGGCCGGCCGGGTCCGCGAACTGCTCCGTCAGCGGGATGTCGCGTGGTCGGACGACGAGCAGCGCGGTCTCGACCACGGGGCCTACGTGCCGCTGGTCGCGATGTATCCGGAGGCCGATGTGCCCGTCCTCCAGGTGTCGATGCCCGCCCTCGATCCGGACGAGCTGTTCGCGCTCGGCCGTGCGCTTGCGCCGTTGCGCGAAGAAGGCGTGCTCCTGTTCGGCAGCGGGTTCCTTACCCACAACATGCGCTTCGCGTTCCGGCCCGGCATCCCGTCGTGGGCGCGCGAGTTCGACGCGTGGGCGGCCGACGCGCTGCTGCGATTCGACGTTGACGCGCTCAAGAACTTCCACGAGCGTGCGCCGGCGGCCGACATGGCCCTGCCGACGTGGGAACACTACGCGCCGCTGCTCGTATGCGCGGGCGCGGTCGGTGACGCCATGCCGCAGGTCACGTTTCCAATCAGCGGCTTCTGGATGGAGGGGGCGTTCACGAAACGGTCGGTCCAACTCGCCTGACTCGGGCGGCGGCCTCACCCCACGTGGCCCGACCGTCCGCCCGTGGCATGAGGCCGCCGGCAGCCGTCACTGCCCGATCAGGTAGGTCAGGCCGACGTTGGCGACGAACCGCTCGGTCTGCACGCCGTTCAGGCTTCGCGCCGTCGGGATCTGTCCTGCCAGCCGCAGCACGACCCCACCGCCGAGATCGATGAGCAATCGCGGCGTCAGGTACAGCAGCGCCCCGCCCGTATTGCCGTTGAGCGTGCCGTCCAACGCGACGCGGTCCTTCCCGGCGTTCCGGAAGTTCGCCTCGATGACGCCGTCGAGCCTCGACCCGATCTTGTGCTCGTAGGCCATGTTCGCAATAGCGGTGCTGCCGTAGCGGTAGCCGTACGAGTTCTCGCCGGTGCGGCGGTATCCCGCAGAAACGAAGATCGCCGATCGCGGATTGATGAGGTAGAGGTAGGCCAGGCTCCCGAATACGTCGGTCGACCCCGTGCCTGGCTGCGCGTGCTCGTCCACGCGAATCCCGTTCTGCTGAACGTTGTTCTGGCCCCACGGCATCTTGACGCCGAGGTAGAAAGACAACGACGCGCGTCGGCCGAGGCCGGCCGCCATCGGCGCCGCCCAGAGGCGGAGGTTGCCGTAGATCTCGGGGTCCGAGAACCCGTTCGTGGTCGTCGTGTCCGTGGGTTCGCCGGTTGTGACGAACTGCAGGTCGCGAAACGAGTAAGGGACGCGGACGAACACCGAGAGCGAATCGCTGATTCCGTAGGACACCATCCCCGTGAGCCGGTTCTCCACCTGGGACTCCGAGCCTGTCGCCGGATCGCCTTCGGTCTTGTCGAAGCGCTCCCAGTCGAACGCCAGGCGCCAGCCGCGGGTGCCGAACCCCCCCTTGCCGAGGGCGTTGAACGTGGGGTCGCCGCAGCGGCAGATCGAGCAGGCAAGTGCCGGGTCTGGCGCGGTGAACTGTATGACCGCCGCCAGGATCAACGCCAGGCGGACAATGGCAGAGACACGCGGTCTTGCGGCAAGGGGCATCCGACCTACCTCGAGCTAAAGGGAATCGACCTCAGTTTACCATGCAGGCACCCCTAAACTCGGTGCCCGGATGTGCCGATACGCTGGGAATAAGGAGTGTCCTGAAATGACAGCTTCGAGACTGATGCGAGTGGGAGTGGCGATTGGCTTGGCGCTGTCCGCGGCGTGGCTGGGAGCGTGCTCGGCGAGTTCGTCGAGCACGGTGACGAGCCCCACGACGCTGGCCCGGTTCGACACCGGCGAGCGAGCGACGGGGCTGGCGGTGGACGGGTCCGTCTCCGCCGTGGCGGGCGCGTACAACCGGGCGCTGGCATCGCAGGCTTCGCCGACCCAACTCGGCGTCACCGACACCCCGGGCGTTCGTGGCGTGGTGTTGCAGGCGATCGTGCCGGCTGGGTGCGAGGGCGCGACGATCAGGTACTTCAACGCCCAGGGCCAGGAGCAGACGGCGTACAACCCGACGACGACGACCCGGATCACCGCGAAGGGCCCCTGCTCGACCGTGCAGGGCGTCGTGACGCTGGATGTGACGGTTGACGATATGCAGGCGTCCTCGTCAACGATGCTCATCAACGGCACCGCGAGCGGCATCTACGAGGGGAACGCGGTCAACGGCACCATCACGAACGTCCGGATGTCGAAGCAGTTCTGCGGGGCGCCTTCGGGCGGCGTCATCCTCGCGGCGCTCAACCAGCTCACGGTGACCATCCGGTTCGACGGTTCGCTGAACGCGACCGCGACGTACACCTGGAACGGTGCGACGGTGACGTTCGCGATCCCGATGAAGGCCTGCTAGCGCGTCCCGGTCTCCTTGCCGGCTGCCCGCACTCGCGGATCGCGCGACGGCGGGCAGCCCTGCCCGCCGCCGCTCGCCTCTCACCCCCGATCCCCTGTATCATCCCTGCCTGACTCGTCACGCCAGGGAGGTCTCCATGAATCGTCTGATACGAGGTGCGCTCGTCGCCGTGGTGCTCGCGGCCGTCGCCATGGCCGCGACGCTCGGGGCGGCGCCCGCGCAGAAAGTGCAGTTCACCGACACCAGGCTGAAGAACGGCCTGCGAGTGATCATCGTCGAAGACCATACCGCGCCCGTGTTCTCGATCGCCATCACCTACAACGTGGGATCGCGCAACGAGCGCCAGGGGCGCACGGGTTTTGCCCACCTGTTCGAGCACATGATGTTCAAGGGGTCCGCCAACGTCGGCAGCGGCGAGCACTTCCTGCTCGTCTACAACAACGGCGGCGACATGAACGGGTCCACGAACAAGGACCGCACGAATTACTTCGAGCGGATGCCGGCCAACCAGCTGGACCTGGCCCTGTTCCTCGAGTCCGACCGCATGCGCTCGCTCGACATCACGAAAGAGAACCTGCAGAACCAGATCAGCACGGTGCAGGAAGAGCGGCGCCAGGGCGTGGACAACCAGCCGTACGGCAAGACGATGGAAGCGTTCGACGACCTGGCGTACGAGAACGTCAACTACAAGCACTCGGTGATCGGCTCGATGACCGACCTCAGCGCGGCTACCGTCGAGGACGTGCAGGCCTTTTTCCGGACCAATTACGCGCCGAACAACGCGGCCGTGGTGATCGTGGGCGACGTGAAGCCGGCCGACTGCCTGGCGAAGGTGCGGCAGTACTTCGAGTCGATCCCGTCGCAGGCGCCCCCGCCCGAGCCCGACATGACCGAGCCGGCGCAGACGAAGGAGAAGAGGCTGACCCTCGACGATCCGCTGGCCCGGGCCACGCGCATCGACATCGGTTACCACATTCCCGCCGCGAGCTCGCCCGATTACGACGCGCTGAGCGTGCTCGGCACGATCCTGTCGAGCGGCGCGAGCTCACGCCTCTACGAATCCGTCGTCCGGCAGAAGCAGTTGGCGCTGCAGGCGTTCGCCGGCCCGATGGAGAGCCGGGGCCCGGGCCTGTTCCGCGCCATCGCCATCCTGTCGCCGATGCCGGGCAAGACCGGGGCCGACCTCGAGGCGGCGCTCTACGAAGAATTCGACAAGGTGAAGACCGGGAAGATCGAGGACTGGGAGATCCAGAAGGCGCGCAACTCGGCCCGCGTCAGCTTCCTCAACGGCCTCACGAGCTCGCTCCAGCGCGCCGTGCTCATGTCGCAGTACGCCGTCTACTACAACGATCCGAACCTCATAAACACGCGGATGGATCGGCTGGCCGCCGTCACGGCGGCGGATGTTCAGCGCGTGGCGGCCAAGTACCTGACCCCGGAGAATCGGACGGTAATCGTCACCATACCGAAGCCGGCGGCCGCGACGAAGGGGGGCGAGTAATGTCGAAGCGAATACTGACCGCCGCGGCGATCGTCGTCCTCTCGATGGCCGTGACCGCCGCGCAGGCGCCGACGGGCGCTCAGCCGGCGTCGCCGAGCAAGGGCGTCGTCGTCAAGGGCAAGGCGCCCGTGTCGAACGAAGTCCTGAAGGTCAGCCTGCCGAAGGCGCAGCAGGCGGACCTCGCCAACGGCGCTCACCTGATCGTGCTCGAAGACCACCGCGTCCCGCTCGTTTCGATGAGGATCGACATTCGCGGCGCCGGCGGCTACTTCGATCCCTCGGACATGCCGGGCGTGGCGTCGGTGACGGCCGCGCTCCTGTCGGAGGGCACGAAGACCCGCACGTCGCAGCAGATCGCGACCGCGCTGGACACGCTCGCGGCCCGCGCCGGGATGTCGACGACGCCGTCTTCTGAACTGGCCACCATGACCGTCGGCTCGATGACCGAGCACTTCGACGAGGTGCTCGGCCTGGCCGCCGACATGCTGCTCAACCCGACGTTCCCCGATCAGGAGCTCGCGCGGTACAAGGCGCGGACGAAGGGCTCGCTGGCGCAGCAGCGCGCGCAGCCGGCGTACCTGGCGCAGGAGGCCTACAACCGGGTGGTCTTCGGAACGCACCCGGCGGCCCGGATGATGACGCCCGCCGGGCTGGACAAGATCACGCGTGACGCCGTGGTGGCATTCCACGCATCACGCTACGCGCCGGACTACGCCGTTATCGGCGTCGTCGGGGACGTCACGCTGGCCGACATCAAGAAGCGGCTCGACGCAAAGCTGGCCGGATGGACGAAGAAGGGCATGGCCAAGCTCGTCTTTGCCGACCCCGAGCCAATCGGCCCGGCGAAGGTGTCGCTGGTGGATCGGCCCAACTCCGTGCAGACCAGCCTGATTGTCGGGACCCAGTCGATCGATCGGACGAGCCCGGACTACGACGTCCTCAGGCTCGCCGACTCGGTGATCGGCGGCGGGCCGACCGGACGGTTGTTCCTCAACCTCCGGGAGGACAAGGGCTTCACCTACGGCGCATACAGCCGCCTGGGCGCCTCGCGCTACCGCGGCGACTGGTCGGCCAGCACCGAGGTGCGGACCGACGTCACGGAACCCGCGCTCACCGAGATCATGAAGGAACTGGCGCGCATGCGCGACGAGCGGATCTCCGACAAGGAGTTCCTCGACAAGAAGCGGTCGCTCGTCGCCAACTTCGCCCTCTCGCTCGAGACGCCCGCCGCGATCCTCACCAACTACATCACGAGCTGGCTGTACGACCTGCCGGCCGACTACTGGGACAAGTACCCGGCGCGCGTCATGGCGATCACCCAGGAGCAGGTGCAGGCGGTCGCCAGGAAGTACCTCGATCCGGCGAGGATTCAGATAGTCGCCGTCGGCGACGGCAAGAAAATCGGCGAAGGGCTGAAGAAATTCGGGAAGGTCGAGGTGTTCGACACGGAAGGGAAGCCGATCCAGCAGTAACACCCGACTTGCGGCGTGCGGCTCTCGGCTGGCGACCTCCCCCCGGCCGCGAGCCGCACGCCGATAGTCTGGCTTCTGGATTCTGAATTCTGCTATACTACCGACCGGTAGGTACCTGATCTTGTTCCAATAAGCGGTCCCCAGGAACTTTCAGCGCGCCTTCCCCGTAATTCAACCCTGGCAATGGCTACCGGTAGGTAGGACGCCCAAACCGGTTAGCAAAAGGACTCTCGATGGACAGCGTTGAGCCGGACGCCACGATAGAGGTGGCGCCCGCAGAACAGGACGAGCGTACGCGGGGCCGCCTGCTGCGGGCCGCGGTCGGCGTGTTCGACCGGAAGGGCTACGCGGCGGCCTCGGTTCGTGAAATCGTCGAGATGGCCGGCGTCACCAAGCCGGCACTCTACTACCACTTCGGCAGCAAGGAACGGCTGCTGACGGCGGTGCTGGAAGAGGCCGCCCGGGAATTCGCGCGCGCCATGGAGCGCGGCGTCAGGCGGCCCGGCACCGCGCGCGAACGGCTGTTCGCGATCTGCAAAGACCTTCACGGACTGTTCCAGGAGCACGTCCCGGTCGTCCGCGTGGCGCACTCGGTGTTCTTCGGCCCCGTGGAGGGCGCGCCGCAATTCGACTTCACCACGTTCGACCGGGAGCTGGAGCGCGCGGTGCGCCAGGTCGTCGAGGACGGCCAGGCGACCGGCGAGATCGCCCTCTCCGCCTTGCCCGCCGACGTGGCGCTGGTGATCATGGGCGTCATCGGGGTGTTCGCGACGAGGCACCTCCACAACGGGCGGGAGCCTCTCGATCTCGACACCATGAGACGCGTCCTCGGACTGGTGTTCGACGGCGCTTTTGGAGAGCGGCGGCAGCAAGGAGAACCACGGCAATGACACGCAGCGCACGATCCACCGGACTGATCCTCCTCACCATCGCCATCGCGGCGGCAGCCGCCTGTTCGAAGAAGGCCGACTCGGATCCACTCGAAGCGGGCCGTCCGCCTGTGGCGGTCACCGTGGACCCGGTGACCGCGGCCACCCTGCAGGAAAGCGTGGAGGTCGTCGGCACCCTCGAGGCCAAGTTCTCGTCTGACATCAAGTCCGAGGTGACCGGCGTGGTGACCGACGTCTATGTCACCGAGTGGGTGCCCGTGAAGCGCGGCGACCGTCTGGCACGGCTCGACACGCGCGAGACGGAAGCGGGCATCGAGACGTTGAAGGCCGCCGAGGCGCAGGCGAAGGTCGCCGAGAACCGGGCGCGGCGCGAGTACGACCGGGCGCTGCAGCTGAAGGAGTACGGCCTGATCACCCCGCAGGCGCTGGACGACGCGAAGACCGCGGTGGAGGCGGCCGAGGCCACCACGGCGGCCGCGCGGGCGCAGATCAAGACCGCCGAAACCCGGATGGCCAAGTCGTTCATCACGTCGCCGATGGACGGCGTGGTCGCCCTCCGCGGCGTCAGCGTGGGCGACCGCGTCGAGAACATGGGCGGCAACGGGCCGATGTTCCGAATCGTGGACAACCGCGTCCTCGACCTCACGGTGTCCGTGCCGTCGTCGCGGCTCGCGTCGGTGCGCGTCGGGCAGACGATCGAGTTCTCGTCCGAGACCCTGCCGGGCCGGTCCTTCACCGGGAAGGTGATGTTCATCAACCCGGCCATCGACGCGGCGAGCCGGTCGGCAAAGATGATCGCCGAGGTGGTGAACGCAGACGGCGCCCTCAAGGGCGGGGCCTTCGTGAAGGGAAACATCGTCGTCGGCCAGCGCACCGGCGTGGTCCAGGTCCGCAAGGAGGCGCTCCTCAACTGGAACCTCGAGACCAGGAAGGCGGAAGTGTTCGTCGTGAGCGGCGACAAGGCGCAGAGGCGTGTCGTCGCCACGGGCACCGGGAACGGCGTGTCGGTCGAGGTGCTGTCGGGCGTGCAGCCCGGCGACCAGGTGGTCACGCGCGGGGCATTCGCGCTCAAAGACGGCGACCGCGTCGTCGTGTCCAAGGGTGAAGGGGCGTAGCGATGTTTCTCTCGAACCTGTCCATCAAGCGGCCGGTGGTCGCCACCGTGATGGTGCTCACGCTGGTGACGCTCGGCGTCTTCTCGGTCCGGCGGCTGCCGATCGACATGATGCCGGACGTCGAGATTCCCGTCCTGTCCATCATCACGGAGTACCCCGGCGCGTCGCCCGAGACGGTCGAGCGCGAGGTGAGCAAGAAGATCGAGGAGGCGGTGAACCCGATCGCGGGCGTGAAGCACGTCAACTCGATCTCGCGCGAGGGCCTCTCGTCCGTCATCGTGGAGTTCAACCTCGAGGTCAAGGTCAACGACGTCTCGCAGGAAGCGAGGGCGAAGATCAACGCCGTTCGCCGCGAGCTGCCGGACGGCATGAAAGAGCCCGTCATCCAGAAGTTCGACTTCAACGCGATGCCGATCATCTCGCTGGCGGTCAGGTCCAAGACGATGTCGGCGCGCGATCTGACCACGCTCGCCGACCGGAGGATCAAGCGACGCCTGGAGAGCATCCAGGGCGTCGCCAAGGCGAAGCTGATCGGTTCGTCGAAGCGCGAGATCGCGGTGAATCTCGACCCGGCCCGCCTGGCGGCGCTGGGCATGGGCGTGGACGAGGTGGTGGCCGGCCTCGCGTCGGAGAACGTCAACACGCCGCTCGGGCGACTGACGCAGGGCGTCACCGAGATGCCGATCCGCATCAGCGGGAAACCTCGCGACGCGGCCGACTACCGCGGGATGGTCATCGGCCGCCGCGCCGGCCAGCCCATCACGCTCGGCGAAGTCGCGACCATCGACGACGGCGTCGAGGAGCAGCGGTCGCTCGCGCTGATCAGCGGCAAGCCGGCCGTCGCCATCGACATCACCAAGCAGACCAAGGCGAACACCGTGGACGTCGTGGACGCGGTGCGCGCCGCCGTGGCGAAACTGCAGCAGGAGGTGCCGCCGGGGACAGACATCCAGATCGTGCGCGACACGTCCACGTTCATCCGCGAGTCCGTGTCCGACGTCTACAACACCCTGCTGCTCGGCGGGTTCCTCACGATCGTCATCGTGTTCTTCTTCCTCAACTCGTGGCGCTCGACGGTCATCACCGGCCTCACGCTGCCGATCTCGGTCACCTCGTCGTTCATCGTCATGTACTTCCTCAACATGACGATCAACACCCTCACGCTGATGGCCCTCTCGCTCGCCATCGGGCTCCTGATCGACGACGCGATCGTCGTGCGGGAGAACATCGTCCGGCACCTGGAACGCGGCCAGGATCACTTCGAGGCCGCGCGCGAAGGGACCGCCGAGATCGGTCTCGCCGTCCTGGCGACCTCGATGTCGATCATCGCGGTGTTCCTGCCGGTGGCGTTCATGAAGGGCATCATGGGCCGGTTCTTCTACCAGTTCGGCCTGACGGTCGCCTTCGCCGTGATGGTGTCGCTCTTCGTGTCGTTCACGCTCGACCCGATGCTGTCATCGCGGTGGCACGACCCGGACATCGAGCGGAAGGGCAAGCGCAACATCGTCCAGCGGGCGCTCGACGTCTTCAACGACTGGTTCGAGCGGATGGCCGAGAACTACAAGCGCGTCATCGCCTGGGCGCTGGACCACCGCCTCGTCGTCGTCGGCGCGGCCCTCGCGGCCTTCGTCGGCGGCCTGGCCGTGTTCGGCGTGCTCCAGACGGAGTTCATGACGCCGATGGACCAGGGCGAGTTCGCCCTCAAGTTCAAGAGCGCGCCCGGCTCGTCGATCGAGGAGACGCGCGGACGGCTCGAGAGCGTGCTGCAGGGGCTCGCCGAGTTCAAGGAGGTGCAGTACACCTACGCGTCGATCGGGTCGGGCGACGCGGATACCGTCCGCGACGCGATGGTGTTCGTCAAGCTGGTGCCCAAGAACGAGCGCGCGCGGGGCCTGAAGCTGTTCATGCACGACGCGCGGGAGCGGCTGCAGAAGATCCCCGGGGTGGTGCTCAACTTCCTCGAGGACCCGCAGTCGTTCCAGAAGCCGCTGGCGGTGGCCGTCCAGGGCGACGACATCGCCACGCTCAAGAAGTACGCGGCGCGCCTGAAGCAGGAGATGTACAAGATCCCCGGGATCGTGGACATCGAGGCGACGATGGAGCAGGACCTTCCCGAGTATCGCCTCACGGTGAACCGCGAGCGCGCGGCGGCGTCGGGGCTCGGCAGCGGGGCGGTGGCCAGCACCGTGGCGATGCTCGTCGGCGGGCAGGCGGTGTCCACCTACGAGGACGAGGAAGGCGAGGCGGTCAACGTCCGGGTCAGGCTGCCGCAGGCGCTTCGCGCCGACGTCAACCAGATCAACGACCTGAAGGTGACCGTGCCGGGGTCGCAGGGGGTGTCGCTCGTCCCGCTGGCCGACCTCGTGACCTTCAGTCGCGCGACGTCGCCGGCCGAAATCAACCGCCGCGACCTTACGCGGCAGGTGACCGTGGACGCGAACCTGGATCGCCTGCCGCTCGGCACGGCCAGCAACCTCGCGATGAAGGCGGGCGAGGCGCTGGACATGGCGCCCGGCTACAAGCTGGTCGTGGGCGGGGACACCGAGATGATGGTCGAGTCGTTCGGCTACATGGCCGAGGCGCTGCTGCTGGCGATCATCTTCGTCTACCTGATCCTGGCCGCGCAGTTCGAGTCGTTCATCGACCCGCTCGCCATCATGCTGTCGCTGCCGCTGTCGATCGTCGGCATGGCGGGCACCCTGTGGCTGACGGGCGACACGATCAACATCATGTCGCTCATCGGGCTGATCATGCTGATGGGGCTCGTGACGAAGAACGCCATCCTGTTGGTGGACTACACGAAGGTGCTGCGGGGGCGCGGCATGGACCGCCGGACCGCGCTGATCAACGCGGGCCGGACACGGTTGCGGCCGATCCTGATGACAACGACCGCGATGGTGTTCGGCATGCTGCCTCTGTTCTTCGCGCTCGGCGAGGGCGCGGAGTTCCGCGCGCCGATGGCGCGCGCAGTGGTCGGCGGCCTCATCACCTCGACGCTGCTCACGCTGATCGTGGTTCCGGTCGTCTACACGATCCTGGACGACATCACGGCGTGGATGTTCAGGAAGGGCGCGCGGCAGGCGAGAGCGGCCGCGATCGGCCTCGCCATCCTGGCGGTCGTGGCCGGCGGCGCGGCCACCGCGTCGGCGCAGCCCGCGGCCGAAGCACCGATGTCGCTCTCGGTGATGATCGGCCAGGCCGCGCAAGCGGCTGCGGCCCCGACGGGACCGAAGGTCCTCACGCTGGAAGAGGCGCTGGCGCTGGCGGCGGCGAAGAACCGGGATATCCAGAAGGCCATCGAGTACCAGAAATGGGTGCAGGGCAAGTACCTCGAGGAGCGTTCGTATGCGCTGCCCCAGGGGTCGTCCGCGGTTTCATTCGTGCGCAACTTCGACAACCGCCAGCAGGACCTGTTCAAGATGTTCAGCAGCGGCGGGTCGTCGGGCGGCTCGTCCGGCAGTTCCGGGAGCAACGTCGACATCGGCGAGATCTTCAGCGGCCGGCAGGACGCGCTGACCGGCCAGCTCAAGGTCAACCAGGTCCTCTTCACGTGGGGCCAGATCGGCGCGGCCGTCCGCGCCGCGAAGCTGGGATTCGGCGTGGCCGGCGAGCAGCTGCGTCGGTTCCGGCAGGACGTGGCGCGGGACGTGACGGTCGCCTTCTACGACGTGCTCGTGGCGCGCGAACTGGTGAAGATCGCCGAACTGGACCTGGCACAGAAGCAGCGGCACCTCGACGAGTCCACCAGGCGGCAGTCGGCCGGCACGGCCACCGACTACGACGTGCTGGCGGCGCAGGTGGCGGCCGAGAACGCGCAGCCGGCGGTCATCCGCAGCCAGAACCTGGTGCGCACCGCGCGGCTGCAGTTCGCCTACCTGCTGGCAGAGACCGGAGAGGTCGACGTGACGGGTACGCTGGGAACCCCGCTCGAGGCCGTTCCCACATACGAGACGTTGGTCGCCAAGGCGATGGCCAACCGTCCCGATCTCGGCGAACTGGCGGACACACGAGGCGTCTACAAGGAACTGGTGACCATCGCGAAGGCCGGCAACAAGCCCCGCGTGGACTTCTCCGCGGGATTGGGTCTCGGCTGGGTCGGGCTGAAGACGATCTCGTCGAGCGGCTACCTGTGGAACGCGGGAGTCTTCGCTGCCGTGCCGATCTTCGACGGCGGGCGCACGAAGGGGCTGGTGGCGCAGGCGAACAGCGACCTGTCCCGGATCGCCCTGGACGAGCTGAAGCTGCGTGACGCCGTCGCGCTCCAGGTGCAGGCAGCCATCGACGCGGCGCGGGAGGCGTCGGACGTGGTCACCGCGATCTCGGGGACCGTGACGCAGGCGGAGAAGCTGCTGTTCCTGTCGGAGAAGGGTTTCGAGCTTGGCGTGAAGACGCGGCTCGAGGTGCAGGACGCCGAGCTGAACGCGTCGAACGCGCGCCTCAATCTGGCGCGCGCCCAGCGCGACTACCGCGTGGCGCGCGTGAATCTCGACTGGGTGGCCGGCATGCTGGACGGCGGCAAGTGAATTGGGGTCGCCCCCGGAGAACCCGATGACACGACTGCTGGTCGCGTGCGCGGGACTCCTGCTGCTGGCGGGCGCCCCGGCAGGGCAGACCGCGCATCCGGCATCCGAGGCGCTGGCCGTCCGCGGGCACCAGCCGCCGCGCCACACCTTCGCGCTTGGTCCGACCGACTTCCTGCTCGACGGCAAGCCGCTCCAGGTCATTTCCGGCGAGATGCACCCGGCCCGCATCCCGCCGGAGTACTGGCGGCATCGCATCCAGATGGCGAAGGCCATGGGCTGCAACACCATCGCAGCCTACGTCTTCTGGAACCATCACGAGACGTCCGAAGGGGTGTTCGACTTCACATCCCCCACTCGCGACATCGCCCGCTTCGTGAGAATCGCGCAGGAAGAAGGGATGTGGGTGATCCTCCGGCCCGGGCCCTACGTGTGCGCCGAGTGGGACTTCGGGGGCATCCCGCCGTACCTCCTGCGCTACCCGGACCTGAAAGTGCGCTGCCTGGACCCGCGCTACATGGCGGCGGCTGAACGCTACATCGCGCGGCTCGCCGCGGTCGTCCGGCCGCTGCTCGTCGCCGCCGGCGGACCCATTCTGCTCGTTCAGATCGAGAACGAGTACGGCAGTTACGGGAACGACCGCAAGTACATGGCCCGGCTCAAGGCCGTCTGGGAGCAGAACGGCGTCACGGGTCCGTTCTTCACCGCCGACGGCCCCACGCCGTACATGCTCGAGGCCGGGCGCGTGGCAGGCGGCGCGATTGGCCTCGACTCCGGCTCCAACGAGAAGCACTGGGAACTCGCGCGGTCGATCGCGCCCGGTGTTCCGGTGTTCTCGTCCGAAACCTATCCGGGCTGGCTGACGCACTGGGGCGAGAAGTGGGCGCGGCCGTCGCTCGACGACCTGAAGAAGGAGGTCGCATTTCTGCTCGGCGCGAAGAAGTCGTTCAACTTCTACGTCGTCCACGGCGGGACGAATTTCGGATTCACCGCGGGCGCCAACTCGGGAGGCAAGGGTTACGAGCCGGACGTGACGAGCTACGACTACGACGCACCCGTCAGCGAGCAGGGGCGCGCCACGCCGAAGTACCTCGCGCTGCGCGAGATGATCGGCGCCGCGCGGCCCGCCGGCGATCCGCTGCCCGCTGTCCCGGATCCCATCCCGACGCTCGACGTGGCCGACATCCCGATGCGGGTTCACGGCTCGCTCTGGAATCACCTGCCGTCGCCGAGGACGTCCGTTCAGCCGAAACCGTTCGAGGAGTACGGCCAGAACCAGGGGCTGGTTCTCTACCGGACGACGCTCGTCGGACGCAAGAGCGGCAGGCTCCAGATCACCGACCTCCACGACTACGCGCTGGTGTTCGTCGACGGCAAACACGTCGGCACCCTCGACCGCCGGCTGGGTGAGCGGACGATCGACCTGCCTCGCACCGACAACCCGATGCCGGTGCTCGACATCCTCGTCGAGGGGATGGGCCACATCAACTTCGCGCAGGAGATGATCGACCGGAAGGGCATCACCGATCGCGTCACGCTGTCCGGCATGACGCTGATGGATTGGGAGGTGTTCCTCCTCCCGCTCACGGACGCCTGGGTGTCGGCCCTGCCCGCGGACAAGGGAGACGACACCCGCCCCGGCACGTTCTTCCGCGGCACGTTCCGCGTGGACAAGCCGGCCGACACGTTCATCGACCTGACGGGCTACCGGAAGGGCGTGCTCTGGGTGAACGGCCACAACCTGGGGCGCTACTGGAACATCGGCCCCCAGAAGCGGCTCTACTGCCCGGCGTCGTGGCTGAAGGCCGGCGAGAACCAGGTGACCCTCTTCGATCTGCACCAGACGCAGGCCGTCCCGCTCAGGGCGGCCGGGGGACCTGACCAGTAGTCTGGCTTGCGGCTTGCGGCTGGCGGCTGGCGATGCGCCGCAGGCCGCAGGTCGCAAGTCGCGAGCCGAGAGTCGGCGCGTTGTCCGGCTACCGCAGCACGCGTACCGGGTCCACGTTCGCCGCGCGCCGCGCCGGAGCGACGCATGCGACGGTCGCGACCGCGGCCAGCAGGACCGCAACCATCGCGAACGTGGCGGCGTCGGACGTTGACACTCCGTAGAGCAGACCCGACAGCGAACGCGCGAGCGCCGCCGCCACCGAGAGCCCGACAACGAGGCCGGCGGCGGTCACCCCCAGGGCCTGCCGCACGATCAGCCCGACGATGTTCCAGGGCGTCGCGCCGAGCGACGTGCGCACGCCAATCTCGCGCGCCCTCAGGGACACGCTGTAACTCAGCACGCCGAACAGCCCGACGCCGGCGACGGCGAGCGCGAACGCGGCGAACCCGCCGAGCAGCAGCGCGTACAGCCGCGGGCGCGCCAGGCTCGTCCACACCCGATCTTCCATCGTCATCACCGATCCGAGCGCGATCGACGAACCCTGTTCGCGGACGAGCGATCTGAGCGTCGGGATCAGCTGCGCCGGGGGGCCGGTGGTTCTCACCAGCACGGCGACCTCGTCGAAGGCGAGGCCGGACTCGACTTGGTGGATCGTGGCGTAGGCTTCCGGCTGCACCGGATCGGCGGTCGTCCCGTAGTTGGCGTCCTCGATGACGCCAATCACCTCGCGATCGCCCTTCGACGCCGGAAGCCTGGCGCCGACCGCGGGGCTGTCGAGGTATTGCCGCGCGAACGAGCGATTGACGACGAGCACCTCGCCGGAGGCTCGGGTGTCGCTCTCGGTGAAGCCGCGGCCTTCGCGCACGCGCAGGCCGAGCGCCTCGAAGAACCCGGGGCTGACCTGCCGAAGCGCAGCGTGGGCAGAAACGGTGCCGCCGCCCTTTCGCGCGGGGACGGGGAACGCCGCGAGGATTTCGCCGCCCGGCGCCAGCGGCAGCCGGGTCGAGTACGCGGCGACGGTCACGCCGGGAACGGCCCGCAGCCGCTCGACCAGCCGGTCGAGGACCTCGACGCGGCGCTGCGGCGTGAAGGCGTCTTCGGGCAGCGCCACCTGGGCGGTCAGGAGGTTCGCAGGATTGTATCCACGGTCGGCGTGCATCAGCGCGACGAAGCTCCGACCCAGCAGGACTGCGCCAACCAGCAGGACCGCCGCGGTGGCGATCTGGCCGGCCATGATCAACAGTCGCGCGCGCGCCGTCCGCGAGCGCACGTGGCCGCCCACTGGCGCGAGGCCGTCCTCGGCCAGCGCCCCGGCGACGTTGATGCCGCGCGCCTGCAGCACCGGCGCCAGCCCGAAGGCGATGCTGGCGGCCAGCGAGACGCCGACGGAGAACAGCGCCGCGCGCCAGTCGAGGCCGATGTCCGCCACCCTCGGGAAATCGGCAGGGACGACCGACGGCAGCGCGCGGACGAGCACGACGGCCAGCGCCAGCCCTGCCACGCCGCCGATCTGTCCGACGATCAGGTTCTCGACGAGCAACTGGCGGGTCAGCCGTGCCCCTCCGGCGCCGAGGGCGCACCGGATGGCGACCTCCCGACGGCGTGACGTCGCGCGGGCGAGTTGAAGACTGGCGACATTCGCCGTGGCCACGGCCAGCAGGAGGCCGACCGCCACGAGGAAAACCAACAGCGCAGGCCTCACGTCGCCGACGGCCGACTCGAGCAGCGGGACCGCCGACACCTGGACGGGGCCCTTCGTGCCAAACACGGCAATGGTGACGAGGCCGGGGTCCGGCGCGGAACGGCCCCGCGCCGTGGCTTCGGCCGCCGCCTGCGCAGGGGTGGCTCCAGGTCGCAGCTTCGCGATCGCGCTGAACATCGAGATCATCCCGCCCTGGCCGTTCTTGCCGCCGACCGGAGGGACGTTGAACGGGACGTAGGCGAGCACGTCGCGGTCCGGAAACCCGAACGCCGGCGGGACGACGCCAACCACGCGATAGGGTGTTCCGTCGATCTGGATCGGGCGGCCCACGACATCGGCCGCGCCGCCGAATCTGCGCTGCCACAGCTGGTGGGACAGCACCACCTGCGATGGTTCCGCGCGACCGTCGGCCTGCTCGACGAACAGGCGTCCGAGCGCCGGGCGCGCGCCGAGCATCGTGAACAGGCTGGGGGTGGCTTCCACGACGCGGACTCGCTCGGCCACACCCGCGATGGTCATCGTCGCCGGGGACGCCGACCACGCCGCGACCGACTCAATCGTGGACGGATGCTCGTTCCAAGCCAGGTAGGTGCCGTTCGTCAGGAACGTCGGCTTCCGCGTGCTGCCCTGCCTGGTTTCGTAGACGCGGACCAGCCGGTCGGCGTCCGGCCACGGCAGCGGCCTGAGCAGCACGCCGTACGCCACGCTGAACAGCACCGTCGTCGATCCGACGCCGAGCGCCAGCGTCAGCGCGATCACGGCGGCGTGGGTCCACTGACGGCGGAGCACGTGCAGGGTGTAGCGCACGTCCAGGCCGAGTCCGGCGAACCGCGACGAGTCGGACGCGGCCGGCGGCTCGACGGCGGGCGGGCGCCGCGGGCGCCGGCCCAGCGCCTGGCCCTCGGTCGCCCACGCGGTCACCTGGGCCTGTACCAGCCGCTCGGCTTCCGCCGCGTCGCGGCCGTCCGCGCGGGCGGCCTCGAACGCCGCGGCGGCGTGTTGCGCAAGCTCCTCGACGATGTCGTCGTCCGGGACGGGGCGCGACGCGAACGCCGCCCGGACCCTGGGATTCCAGTCCATTCGGTGCTCCAATGGCTCACGGCTCGCAAGGCTAGCGACGTACGACCGGGCCGCACGTCGCAAACCCCGGGCCGCGGGCCGGAATTCACGCGTGCCTGAGCTTGACGACGCGATCGAGGGCGAGGAAGAATTCTTCCCAAATGCCGCGTTGGCTGGCGAGCATCCTCCGGCCCTCGGGGCGGATGCGGTAGTAGCGCCGCCGCCGCTGACCGGCCTTCTCCACCCAGCGCCCTTCGATCAGGTTGCGGTCCTCGAGGCGGTAGAGCGTGGGGTAGAGGGAGGCGACGTGGTAGGTGATGCCGCCCTCGGAGCGCTCGCCGATCAGGCGCGCGATCTCGTAGCCGTGCCTCGGGCGGTCCTCGATCAGCGCGAGGATCAGCAGCTCGGTCGAGCCGCGCTTCAGTTCCCTCGAGAGCGGGTTCGGCGTTGACATATATGGCCACAGTATATGTGGCCACACGGCTCCCTGTCCAGGGCGATCCGTCCGGTGCCCGGCGTGCGGCGCGGGGGGGCGGCGGCGTTCCGACGGAGACGGCGGCGCCGTGGGTCCCCGCGCGCACTCCCGCCGGTTCGGTGGTACACTCGGCCCCTCTCCTCCCTTCCGAAGGATGGCACCATGTTGCGACTCGAAGGCAAAGCAGCGGTGGCGCAGGGCGGCGGCCCGACGTCCGTCATCAACCAGAGCCTGGCTGGCGTCGTGCTGGAGGCCAGGAAATACCCGTTCATCACCCAGGTCTACGGCGCGCGCTACGGCGTCCGAGGCATCGTGAACGAGGACTTCCTCGACCTGTCGCAGGCCACCACCCACAACCTCGAGATGGTCGGCATCACTCCTTCCTCGGCGCTCGGTTCGACGCGCGACAAGCCGGACTCCGCCTACTGCGAGCGGATGGTCGAGGTCTTCCAGCGGCACGACGTCAGGTACTTCTTCTACGTCGGCGGCAACGATTCGGCCGAGACGTGCCGCATCGTCTCGGACTTCGCCGAGCAGAAGGGGTACGACCTCCGGGTGATCCACATCCCGAAGACGATCGACAACGACATCCTGGTCACCGACCACACCCCGGGCTTCGGCAGCGCCGCGAAGTTCGTCGTCAGCGCCTTCGCCGGCCTCGACCTCGACAACTATGCGATCCCGGGCGTGTTCGTCGGAGTCGTCATGGGCCGGAGCGCCGGCTTCCTCACCGCGACCTCGATCTTCGCCCGCCGGTGGCCCGACGACGGCCCGCACCTCATTTACGTGCCCGAGGCGCCGTTCAGCATCGACCGGTTCCTCGCGGACGTGGACCGGGTCTACAGGAGACACGGGCGATGCGTGGTGGCGGTCTGCGAAGGGATCGTCGCGGAAGACGACGTGCCGATGCTGCTGAAGCTGAAGGACGTCGAGGAGCGCGACCCCTTCGGCAACCTGCAGCTCTCGGGCCGCAGCACGCTGGGCGACGCGCTGTCCGACGCGGTGAAGGCGCACCTGAAGATCACGCGCGTGCGGTGCGACACCTTCGGCTACCTTCAGCGGTCGTTCCTCGGCGTGATCTCGGAGGTGGACGCGAGCGAGGCACGGGACGTGGGCGAGACGGCGGTGCACTTCGCCGTGCACGGCAAGAAGAACGGGTCGGTGGCGATTCGACGGACGGGAGACTACTCGGTCGACTACTTCCTGACGCCGCTCGAATCCGTGGCGGCCAACACCAAGCCGCTCCCGAGGGAGTACCTGAAGGGGCTGAACGACATCGACGAGTCGTTCAAGAGCTACGCGCGGCCGCTGATGGGCCCGCTGCCGCAGTTCGATCGGCTGATTGCGCCGCCGGTCCGCGTGGTCCGGACCGGGGCGAAGGACTAGCGAGGCGGGCCTCGGACCGCCAAGCATGTCCGGCGACGACGCCCGCCTCGCTAGGACCAGAAACGCTGTTGGCTGGCCCCGCGCGTGCGCGGGGCGTAGACGTCTTGAACGGCCAGACGGACTACATGGAAACTTGACTCATTCGCAACGACTTTGGCCGTTCAAGAC
>Ga0209048_10000391_pt1 | contig 47248 bp, 69 predicted proteins | sample FrelakmetCRP12CR_FD_187146 | JGI IMG/M metagenome (GOLD analysis project Ga0209048, IMG submission 187146) | Freshwater lake sediment microbial communities from the University of Notre Dame, USA, for methane emissions studies - CRP12 CR (SPAdes)... | ecosystem: Environmental > Aquatic >...
GTAACCATGACCGCCATCTCAACTGTCATCGGCACGCGAACAGCGTTTACCATCACGCTCAACGCACTCGCTAATGTGACCTACGTCGCCGGGACCGCGCTCGATGTTCACGCTATCGTTGGGTCGGCAACCGCTCCGTTGGAAATTGTGATCGGTCTGGAGTTGACGCCGGGAACTGTGGCCGGAAATAAGCAGGCCAAAGTGTTCGTACAGGCGAGCATGGATGGGACGAACTACAGCACGGGGCCGGTCAGTGGAACGACGGTAACCGACGAACCGAATCTGTATTTTCTTGGCATACTCCCGCTCGGAACCAATGCTACCTTGCAGCGCAAGTCGTTCCCTCTGGTGCAGACGCTAGGTTTCGTTCCCTACTCGATCATTCCTGTCGTGTTCAATGATTCCGGTGCAGCGATTGCTGGTTCAGGGAACGGAATGTTCTATACCGTCGAGTACGCGGACCAACGGTAACTCGGTAGCCTTCCGTGGCGAATCTGATTCTACCTTCGCGCTGGACGCGGCAACCGCAGTATCCGGCTGGGATAAACCGCGCTAATGTTTACGCGGCCAGGGCGCTTTGGTTGAGCGGATATTTCACGTCGGGCGTTGCTTTTGATGCGACGCGGGGCCCCGTCGGGAATGGGGTTCCGGAAAACGTAACCATACAAGGTGGCGCTGCACAGTTTAATGGTACCAGCAGTAGCATATCGTTGGGCGATCCCAGCTCGGTCGATTTTTCGACCAATGCGTACACTCTGTTTTTCTACGGGACACTTGCCCGTGCTGGCAGTTCCGGTGTCCGCGAAATGCTTATTGCCAAGGACTCTATAGGAGATCGGCAATTCTCATTGGAGCTTAATCCCGGCAAAGGATCCTTAGCCGTTGACGGACAGATTGGCTCTATTGGTTGCGTCAAAATTACCTCTGGCAGTTACGACTATACCTTCACGCCATCCGGGGTTGTTGTGCCCGGGGGAACTTACAGCATTCTTGTGGGACGGGACGAGACCAATTCAGTTGGATTTTGGGTAAATGGGGTCCAGCAAACAACTACTATCAGCACTTCCGATTCATCAGCAATGGCATCGACCGCGTCGACTTTGTATATTGGCAGGCGCGGATATGTTGGGGCAGAAGATTATTTTCAGGGCACCTGTATGGCTGCGGGAATTTTCCGTGGCGCTCCATCAGGTGCAATGGCGAAGGAACTTGCAGCCAACCCCTGGCAACTCTTTGCCCCGCTCCAGCGCCGCATCTGGGTCGGGCCGGCGGCAGTGACAGGCGCAAAGACTAGAGTCTTCGGATCGATCTTCGGATGACTGACAATAAAGAAGTCCACTGGAGCAACGGCTACGTCAGTTGGGCGCAGTTGCTCGGCTCGATGGCCGCGCTGTCCTTTGCGCTCGGCTCGGCATTCGTGACGCTGCTCATCACGCAGGAAGCGCGGATGACCCGCTTTGAGGAACGGCAGAACGTCAATACGCGGGGCGTAGCCGAGCTTAACCTCACGATGGACAAGTCGCAACTGCTGCAGGACCAGAAGTTTGAAATCTTGCGCGCCGACTTGATTCGTAAGCTCGACACCATCGGCGCCGACATCGTGATTCTGCGGATTACCTTTGCCAAGCAGGAAGTGCGAGAGAAGGAGAAACGATGACTGCCCATCATCACCCGTGGCGGCATTACCTGCCGATGGTGTTCTGGGATATCTGCATCCTATGGTGGGCGGCGTGCCTCCTGCTCATCGTCAAGTCATGCTTCTGATGCAGACGCTACGCCACCGTCTGACGCTGACTGCCCATGCCGCTGCCGACTGGTTGCGGATGTTCCAGTGGGTGGCACTCGCCATCGCGCTCTATGTCATCACCTTCGATCTAGGCTTGCAGGAATCGCATCCCGGCTTGCAGGCGACGGTCTATACCCTCGCTAACATCACCATTCGTGGCTGGCTCGGCTATTGGCTGGCCCGTACCGCGCTCGGGCGGCTGTCGGCGACAGCGCATCCGAACGAGATCATGGCGCGGGCGATCATCATTGCCGGCGTCGTGCTGACCAGCAGATGATCGACGCTGCGGCCCTGCCCTACCTTGACGAGATACGGGCGAGCTCGCAGTTCTACTACGGAATCCCGGCTCCGGTGCCGGTGATCACCGCCCAGATAGCGCAGGAATCCCGGTTCGATCCTGATGCCCGCAGTCCTGTCGGCGCGATGGGCATCATGCAGTTCATGCCAGCGACTGCCAAGTGGGCAGCGCAGGCTGGAGGGTTCGGCATCGCCGCCCCACTCGACCCCTCGTGGGCCATCAAGGCCGGCGTCTGGTACGACCGCTACTTGTACGACCGGGTGCAGGCGCCCAAGACGCCGTGCGACAGATGGCTCTTCACCCTGTCGGCCTACAACGGGGGCGAGAAGCGTGTGCGCGATCGGCAATTCATGTCAGTCGATCCAGGTTCCTGGGCAGCAACGGGCAACATCAACCCGGGGATCAGCGCCGGCAACCAGTCGGAGAACTCGCAGTACGGGCCGCGCATCGTCTATGTCCTGCAGCCGAGGTTCGTTGAGCTGGGTCATCCGGTGTGCATTGCTCAGGCTCCGCAGCCGGTCAGGGAGCCCTCGATCATGGAGAAGTTCAAACAGTTGTTCGGAGGCTAGATGGATTGGTTGAGGCTTGGTATCGGCATCGCCATCGCCATAGCGATTGCAGCCGCAGTAGCGTCCATCAATGCCAAGCTCGAGGATCACTATCAGGCGCCGATCAAGGCGCAGATGGAAGCAGAACGGACGACCGCCAAGAACAAGCTAGACGCCTGCACGGTCGACAAGGACACCGCGCTCAACGCCAACGTGACGCTGCAGGGAAACCTGAACACGCTGAAGGTGGAGATCGCTCGTATCAACGGCATCATCGAGCGGATGCGGGCTTCGGGTGATTCAGCCAAGCGGGAAGCGGAGAAGTCGCTGGCGGCGGCGCAGGACCGGCTGAAGCGGCTGAATGCCGACAATTTCGATCTAGCGTTTATCCTGACGAAACCAGATCCAGGGGGCACTTGTGAACAGCGTATGGCGAGGATTGACGACATTCTGCGCGGCCTTGGCAATCAGCGGGTGCGCGACCACCCAGCCAAAGCCGGAGGTGGTGTCCAAGGTGGAAACCGTGACGGTAAAGGTGCCTATCCTTCTGCCGTGCGTCTTGTTGAATGACATCCCCGAAGTGCCGGCCACGCGCATGGACCCGGCGAGTCAGACGACCTATCAGCTAGCAGTAGCAGCGCGGTTGGACATGGCCGACTGGGAAGACTACGCTGTCAGGGCAGATAGCTTGCTGCGCGGATGCGCCAAACAGGAGGTTTCCAAATGACTGAATTCTTTGTGGTGCTGGTGATTGCATTGATCGTGGTGGCTGGAGTCGCGTGGAAGCGTGGCTGGCTGGGCAAGACCAACGAGGACAAGATCAAAGCCGAGATCGCTGCTGGTGAGCAAGCGATCAAGGACAAGATCAGCGGGACGAAGCCATGACCCCTGCTGAACAAGCCAAGCTCGCCAGCATCATCGTCGAGCTCTCGCAGATGATCGGGCCGACGCAGGGTCCGACGCCACCGGTCATCCAACCGCCGCTGCCGCCAGTCACTCCGCCATCTGTACCTGTCGCGGGTAGCGTGATCGAGTGCTCGGTGCAGATGAACGGGCAACCGACATTCGTTAGTAATTTCATTGATCAAACAGTGATATGTACCCTAGTCGTTCCCGACTGGCCGGTCGCCAATCCCAATACCATCGCGGTATATGAGTACCAAGGGGCACCAACCTTCCGCCGTGCGTGGCTGTCGAAGACGCGCGGTGACATGAGCGCAAGTTTGTCTCCGTTTTATCAAGTCGGACAGGGTCCAGTGTTCCAATATTGCATCAATGGAACCGCTCCTGATGCTGTCCACATGATCCCCGGCGAAACATGGTACTTGATGATCCGCAACGAAAGACCGTTCCCGCCATATTTGCAGTCTCACGGTGGGACTGACTGTCCCATCGGCATCAAGTGGTATCCACCAAACTGAGGCAATGAACGAGACTGACAAACAGTGGCTGGAATGTCCCAATTGCGAGAAGGTTTTCTTGAAGACGCATCTCGATCGGGAGTGTTGTTCTCCTGTCTGTGCTCGCCTTTGGTGGAACAAGAAACGCCGGAAGTCGACACGAGAAGAGAAGATGAGCGCCCTGATGGAAGCCATCGAGGCTGATATCAAGCGCATCCTGAAGCCATGACTACAGCCTGTCCCTTTACTCCGCCGCCAATCCAGTCTCCGGCCTTGGCCGGCGATCGGTTCGCTGCCGAGTGGGAGCAGTGGTTCTCGATCCTGCGAAGCGAGCTTTGCGTCTTTGCGCTCAACCTCCCGACGGGGAGCGGATCACAGGGACCACAGGGGGCGCAGGGAGCCCAGGGGTCGCAGGCGGCGTTTACCTTCACAGGAACTGTCTGGTTGACGATGGTGGGCGGTGGGGGCGGTGGGGCGATCGCAACGGGAGCCACCCAAACGGGTGGCGGCGGGGGATCGGGAGAGAGTGTCGAGAGTCTGCTTATCAAGATCACGCCAGGAGCCCAGTACAGTTACACCGTTGGTTCCTCAGGATTAGGTGGTCTGGTTCCTACCGATGGCGGGGATACCAACTTTGGGGTCTATCTCTGTCGCGGCGGGAAGAAGGGAACGACCCCATTGAGTGGAGCGGGTGGGGGTAAGGGCGGCGGGGTGGGCGTAGGGTCGACCCTTGCCGGCAACCTGGGCATTCCGGAGTCTGCATCTTACTTTGGCGGGGCCGGCGGTGGGGGTGGAGTCAGCGGTTCGGCGGCGACGGGTGGCGCTGGTGGCGGCAGTGGTGGATACCTCAATGGTGGGGCCGGAGGCCCGCCGTCAGGTCCAAATGCGGGCGGCGGTGGGGGCGGAGCAACGATTTATGGCATTGGAGGGCAGGGGGGAACCGGAGGCGGCAATGGCTCTTCTGCTCTGTCGACGTGGTATGGGGCCGGTGGAGGGGGTGGCGGCGGGCCGGGAGGGACGGGCGGATCGGGTGCCGGTGGATACATCCTCTTGGCGTGGATTGGAGGGGCGATAATCTTCAACTCTGCCGGGACTTCGGGAACGTGGACCGCGCCAACTTGACATGATCTTCAATGTTGGTTTTGCCGAATTCTTCTTCACTGCTTCTGGAGCAACTCAAGTATGGACTGTTCCTGCAGGGGTGTATTGGGTCTGGGTGAAGGCGGTCGCTGGCGGCGGTGGCGGTGGCAGTAGCCTGCAATTCTTTGCCCAGACGGGTGGGGCAGGTGGAGGAGGAGCCGGCGAGTCCTGTGAGGGAGTGATGATTGGCGTGACCCCAGGGGGAACCCTGAACATCACGATAGGCGGCGGAGGTCCGTATGGGATTCCGACTCCTCCGGCATCCTATGTGAATGTCCACGCAGGACCGGAAGGGAACACGGCAGCAGGGTATGACGGTGCCGGTGGCGAAGACACCTACATTGGGCCGATCAAGCTGAAGGGTGGGTATGGAGGAACTGCCTATTCTTCCGGGCACGGTGGCTGTGGGGGCGGATCTCGAGCAGGACCGAAGAGCGGGACCGGTGGTGGTGGTGGAACGAACTGCGGCAACCGGATCGGTGGTACGGCTGATGGTGCTCCCGGCAAGAATGCGGTCATCAAGGACTGTGGCCGGTATTGGGCTGGGTCTGGAGGGGCGGCAAGCTGCAATATCGGGACGACCCTGCCCTATGGGGTTTCCCAAGGCGGTGGTCAGGGACCGTTCGATGGCGGGATAGAAGGGCCAAGATCTGGCGTGGTAACCGGGGGCGCAGGGGGAGGGGCAAGCATTTTTGGCCCAGGCGGGAATGGAGGGTCAGCGGGTGCGGATGCACCTCCCGCTGGTTCGTATGGTGCCGGTGGAGGTGGCGCAGGGGGTAGTATCTCGACTGGGGCAACCGGCCCGAAGTGGAAGGGTGCAACAGGGGGTGATGGCTATGTGTCCCTGCACTACTTTGTGATCACGCCGTAAGGAGAAGCAATCATGCCAGGATCGACCGGCACCGCAACGTACACGATCACCCGCGACGGGCTGATCAAGTCCGCGTTGCGAGCCTTGCGGATCATTCAGGACGGGGCCGTTCCCTCGGCGTCGATGTATGCGGACGCCACCGAAGTCCTGAACATCGTGATCAAGAATATGCAGTCGGATGGGCTCGCTCTGTGGACCTATCAACTGATCGCCATCCCCTGCACGGCCAACAAATACGTCTATACCATCGGGCCGATCGGCGCCGACGTGACGACCAACCGCCCGCTGCGCCTGTTCGATGGCTCGTTCATTCGCAACAACGCGGTCACCCCGGCGAACGACACGCCGCTGCGGATCATCAGTCGCAAGGAATATCTGGAGTATGGGAGCAAGCTCTCGCAGGGCATTCCCAACTCTGTTTACTACGACTCCAAGTTCGACACCCTGGCCGGCGTCACCTCGACCTCGACCGGCTATGGGACGCTGACCTGCTACGTCAACCCGATCGATTCGACGCACACCATCTACGGCAACTTCCAGCGGCAACTCTATGACATGACGAGCGCCACTGACGAGTTCGACTTTCCGGCAGAGGCCTTCCAAGCGCTGCGCTGGACGCTCGCCGCAGAGCTCTCGGACGAGTATGAGGTGCCGGAGGATCGCATCCGCCGGCTCGAGCAGAAGGCCAAGTACTACCGCGATCGCATGGAAGAGTGGAGCGTGGAGACTGCTCCCGTCCACTTCACTCCCGACTGGCAGATGGGCGCGAGGATGTAATGCCAACGCTTCGCATTCCTGTCTCGCAGCCGACGAATCAGCGTGGCACCGGATTTCTCATCAATCGGGACGCCTATCGCTCGAACGTGATGGACGAGGTCTATCAGGACAAGATCTACACGGTGAAGCGCCCCGGCCTCGCACTCACCCAGGCGCTGGGCTCCGGTACCGGGCAGGGGATCGTCAACTACGGAGGCATCTTCTACGCCGTCATTGGCGACTCGTTGAAGGCCTCGGCTGCAGCACCGGCCAGCGGGGCAACCGGAGCGACCTGGGCCAACATCGGCAATGCCCCGTGGTCAGTGCGGACTGTCTCCGGTGTCGTGGTCATGGGCGGCTCGATGTACGTCATGGCCGGATACTCGGTTGTGAGTGCCGCCGATGTGGTCTACAACGACGTGTGGTCCTCGGTCGATGGCATCAACTGGACGATCTGTGCTTCCTCTCCGCCATGGAGCGGACGCGACGGCTTTGCCTCAGCGGTGCTGAACGACAAGATCTACATCATCGGTGGCGAGGACGTGGCCGGCAATCGCCTGAACGATGTCTGGTCCTCGCCCGATGGCACGACATGGACTCAGGAGACAGCGGCGGCGGCATTCTCGAAACGCTGCGCCATGGGTTGTCTGTCGACCAACAACGGCATCTACATCTTCGGTGGCCGCGACACGACCAAGACCGGGACCAACGGACCCTTGGCCGACATCTGGTATTCGTCCGACGGTTCCACGTGGAACAACCTGCAGATCAATGGCACCTCGTGGAGTGCGCGATCGCACGTTGCGGTGTTCTTCTACAACAACGTTTTCTACCTTGCTGGCGGGCTCGAGGGCGCAAGCCCAGGCACTGCCGTCAACGATTGCTGGTCGTCACCCAACGGCCAGACGTGGACCAAGATCGCAAACGCACCCTTTCCGTCAGCGCGGTACATCCCCGGCTATGCCGTCTACAACAAGAAGATGTACCTCGTTGGCGGATTCGGCGCAGCCGGCGCTCTCGGAGATGTCCTGTCTTCTACCGACGGCATCACCTGGACGGTGGTGACTGCAGCGGGGCAGTTCGGACCCAAGGGCTTCACGCCGATGGTGGTCTTCCGCACGCCGACCTCGGTCAGCGCCAAACGCTATGACACGATGTGGTTCTGCGGTGGGGTGTCGACTGGCCCGACGACCTTCTACAACACCGTCTACTACGCAGTGCTCGACATCGTTGCGCCGACGACCAATGCCTTGGCGCCTGCCGTTGCCGGCCAGCCGTTCCAGTTCAACTCCTTCGTCGAGGGCACCAAGCTCCTGGTCAAGAACCAGTGTGGCCTCTGGATCTGGGATGAGGGCGGGGTCACCAAGGTCACCGACGTTGGCTACCCAGCAACGACGGTGCCGGGGCTGGTGGTGCTCGGCGCCTCGGCCTACGTCATGGACCCGACGGGGCTGATCCGCAACTGCGTGCTGGACGACCCGTATCAGTGGCCGTCACTGAACGCGCTCGGGGCTGACTACGCCGATGACCCGGGTGTGGCGATCGCCAAGTATCAGAACTATCTGGTGGCGTTCGGGACGTACACCATCCAGTTCTTCTACGACGCCGGGGTCAATCCTGGGAGCCCGCTGCTGCCGTATCTCAACTCGAACATGAAAATTGGTTGCGCTGCAGCATCAACAGTGGCCGAGGTTGGCAACACCTTGGTCTGGGTATCGCAGACGCAGCAACTCGAGCGGCAGGTGATGGTCTTCAATGGCCTGCAGCCGACACCGATCTCGACTCCGTTCATCGACAAGATCCTGAGCGAGGCCAACCAGACCAACATCAACGGCATGGCGATGGGAGTCGACGGGCATCTCTTCTACCTGTTGAGCGTCACCGACACTTACGGCAACCCACAGACCCATGTCTATGACTTTTCGACCAAGAATTGGTATCTCTGGGATACGGGTGGTTTTCCCACAGGATTCCGGTTTGCCGGGTATTGCATCAGCTATGCACCCAAGGGCTACTATTTGCTAGGGGCTACAGATGGCAACATCTATAACGTCAGCACTAACTATTTGAACGACAACGGCAATCCATTTCGCGTGTCAATTCAGACCGACAAGTTCGATGCCGGCAACAACCGCACCAAGTTCTGGGGGCAATTCGAGGTTATCTGTGACAAAAATCCTGGAACTGCGTCCATCTACTTTAGTGATAATGACTACAACAGTTACAGCGCGCCGCGCACCGTTGACTTGAACACGCCGCGCCCGATCCTGTATCGCAATGGCGCAAGTCGCAATCGTGCAGTTTATTATGAGCAGACAGACTCCAATCCGCTGCGCCTCGAGGCTTTCGAGATCACCTACGAGCAGGGGCTCTGATGGCTGAAGGCGACGTACAACGCGGCATTGACTGGACGCCCAAGAACGATCCTGTTGCGTATCAGCAACAGGTGGAGGAGTCGGCCAAGGGGCAGAGCTTCAAGGACAAGTTCGTCGCCAACCAGACGCCGGCCTCGGGGGTGGCGTTCCAGGGCGACCCAGCACTGAGTCTTGCGGCTGCACGGAAGTTTGATCCCAATGCCAAGCTCACTTCGACCTGGGTGCCGGGGACGGCCAACAACAGCGAGACGGGTGGGCAGAGCGGTGGTTACTGGTCGAACGCGATCGACTACGACCAGAGCAAGGTGCCGCAGATTGGCGCCGGCTGGGGGCTGACCAAGGATCAGCAGTCGAATCTGATCGGGGTTCCCGGCAACACCAAGGAAGAAGCGGCCAAGCACTTCAAGTATCTGCGCGATCCGAACGCTTTCAAGTTCGATCCGAACTATGGCTGGGTGACCGACAAGCGCAACATCATCGAGAAGGAAGGAACCGACTGGATCGGTATCCTCGGCCCGATGCTGGTGGGCGGGTTTGCCGGGTTGGCTGGCGCCGGAGCGGGACTCTCGCAGGCGATGGCCGGATTCAATGCCGTCAAGGGCGTGGCATCGGGTGGCAGTGCTCTAGGGGCGGGGCTCGGCTTCCTGGGCGGGCTCACCGGAATCCCCGGCTTGGGCGCCGCAGGTAGTATCGTAGGCAGCAAGTTGAGCCCATCCAAGGCTCCGAGTGCGCCGTCGCCCACGTCGCAGTTGATCCAGGCATCAGGTGGACAGGGCAATCTAGGCACGCAGCGCAGCACCCAACAGATGTCCCCACAAATGCAGCAGTTGCTGAAGACGCCGCAAGGTCGGCAACTATTGAAGCTCATTCTCAGTAGAGGTTGATATGGCCCTCACCATTCCCGGCGCCAACACAGGTGGTTCTGGAACGATTGGAACCGGAGATCTGCTCACCCAGTTCTACGATCTCATTTCCGGCGTCAGCGGCAAGGACATCAATCGCGCCAAGGAAGCGGCGTCGTTGGCCGATCCCTTTGCCTCGCAGCGAGGGCAGTATCAGCAACAGTTGCAGGGGCTGCTGACAGATCCCAGTTCCTTCAAGACCGATCCCGGCTATCAGTTCGCTTTGGGACAGGGGCAGGAGGGAATCAGCCGCGCCTCGAACGCTCTCTATGGAACGCAGCGCACCGGGCACCTCGCGCCGGAGCTCGCCAAGTTCACCGAGGGCTATGCCAATCAGGCCTACAGCGATCGTATCAATCAGTTGATGCAACTGTCGGGAGCGAATACCGGATCGCCGGCTGCGGCGGGACAGTTGCTTGCCGGAGGATTTGCCAACCAGGACAAGTCTCTGGCCGGTGGAGCGGCAGGAGTTGGCACTCTGATTGATCTGTTGATGCAGGGCGCTGGAGCCGGATCAGGCGGGATGCTTGGATATATCAAGTCTCTCTTGAGTGGCGGCGGCGGTGGTGGTGGCGGATTGCCGACGCTCATCCCCCCCGGCTCGACGACTGATGCGTCTGGGAATGTCTTCGACCAGAGCGGCAATCAGATCGGGACGATGGGGCAAAACGGACAGATGGTTCCGAACTATCCGACGCAGGGCGGTATCAACATCGGAGGAACTGATCCATCTCTTGATCCGACTCTTGGCAGTCCGGGCATGGGGGAGTATCAGCCAGATCTCAGTGGACTCGGTGGAGATGGAGGGATTGATCTCAACAGCATCGTCGGCAGCTACGACATCGGTCTAGGCTAGGAGCCATCATGCCTCTCACCCAGAACCTATACGACCTGCTGCAGAGTCAGGCGAACATACAAGACACTCGCGCCCAGACTGAGCAGAGGCAGTTGTCTGCAATGGCACTGAAGCAGCAGATGCAAGAGCAGGACATGAAGATGAAGGAGCGGGACGCGACCAAGCAAGTGCTCATGCAGACGCTTGCTGGTGGTCCTGCGGCTCAAGTCGACAAGTCGCTCGATCCGGCAGAAACCGATACGACCATCATTGCCGCCAAGAAAGAGATCCAGCGGCTGCGGATCGAATCGCAGCAGAGCTCTAAGATGGCACAGGAGATACTCAAGGCTGGCGGCAGCATGGAAGCGGCAGAGCAGTATCGCAAGGACGCAATCAACGCCACCTCTCGCGCTGGACTTGCTCAGTCGCGCCTGCTGAACGAGCAGAAGACGGTAGCGCAGGAGATCGGTGGGATTGCCGGCACAGCCAACAGCGACGACAAGGCCGGCAACTTTGAGCTTGCCGCCAATCGCATCAAGGAACTCGACCCTGACCTCTACAAGCGCCTACCGTTCGACAAGGACGTGATGGGCAATCCGGTCTGGGGCAACACCTCCAAGCAGACCATGGATTCCCTGTTCAACTCGTCCATGACCTCGGCGCAGCAACTGGATCGACAGATCAAACTGACTGACCAGCAGCGCAAGGATCGAGAAGAACAGCTTCGCGCCGAAGATCAGAAGCGCAAGGACAGGTTGACTGACGCGCAAATCGCCAAGCAGCTTTCAGGCGTGGCTAAAGATGAAGCACAGACAGCAAAGTACAAAGAGCAGACTGGCGAGCAGAAGGCCAAGGCGCAGCGCCTAGATCAGATGGCGGCGAAGCCGGCCACTCCTGCGCTCAAGGAATCGGCCAAGCAGGTGGCAAAGACAGCGTTCCCCGACGAGAAGTTCGATTCGTCGCTCGATGCCTTTGCTGCTGACGTTGCCGATCGCGCCAATCGTATTCGCTCGGAAGCATTTCGCGCCGGAGATGAGATCGGTTTGGATGAAGCGCGGCAGCAGGCGATCGACGAACTGAAGCCGTTCGTGACCAGAAAGGTCGAGAAGAGATGGTTCGGCGCCGACATCGTCACTCGCAGCTATAGTCAAGCCGGCAAGCCCACCACGGGAGAGAAGGCAGCGCCCGCATCTAGCGTGCAAGATGGAACGGTCATCGTCAACAAGGCGACGGGCGAACGCAAGGTGATGAAGGACGGGCAATGGCAGACAGTTCAGTAGCATTGCCGGAAGGCTTCGAGCTCGAGGGCGCTCCACCCTCGGGCACCGACTTCAAAATCCCCGCCGTTGGTACGCCTGCCGGCGCCGCATGGAAGATCCCGCCTGAAGTGCAGCAGGAGCGCGATCGCGTGCGTCTGTCCATGCTGAACAAGGAGCTTGCCTCGGAGAAAGATCCGAGAGTCCAGACCGCGCTCAACAAAGAGATCGCCCAGACTGAGAAGAAGGTCGGCCCCAGCAAGAAGCCTGCTGCTGCGCCGACCATTCCCGAAGGGTTCGAGATCGACAAGGCGGAGCAACAGAAGGGATTCATCCAGGAGTTTGGTGACGCCATCTCTGGCATCGACATGAAGAACAATGTCTTTGCCCGACTCACTTCGATCTCGAATGAGCGATCGGAGATCAGCGACAAGATCAACAAGAGTGATGCCTATCGCGCAGAGCAGAAGCGCCGGGAGTTGGCGGGTGAACGGTCGTCCGACTATGCCATGATCGACTGGGTCAAGGAGCGGGTCGACAAGGAATACTCCAAGCGGCATCAGAAGCCCGATGAGAAGGACGAGTCGATCGGACAGATGTTGCATCAGACAGCGCAGGCCGCACTCAATCATCCTGGCATGGTGGCCGGCGAACTGGTCAAGGCCGCAGTCGAAGACCCGGAACTCTTCCTGATCCCAATGAACTGGGAGCTCGGACTGGCTCGAGTTGCCAGCAGAGCAGGAGCCGCCGTCAAGGCTGCGGCACGCACGGCAGAGGTCGGAGCCTTGGGCGGAGCAATGCAGGCACCGATCAGCGCGGTACAGCAGTACCAGGAAACGGGGAAGGTCAGCGGCGAGAAGGTGGCGAAGGAAGCGGTCGTTGCCGGCGCGTCCATGGCCGCGCTTCATGCCGGCGCCAAGCTCGGGCTCGAGGCTATCGCCAAGGACAAGGGCACCAAGGTCAAGGCCGAGAACGTCGAGCAGGCGATCGACTCCGTCAAGGAACAGGCGAAGACTCAGGGCATCACCGAGTCAGATGCTCTGAAGTCCCTGCTCAAGAACATGGACCTGCCGCCGGCAGAGGCCGAGGCCATTGGCGAAGCGGTCAAGCCGCACACCGATCCCAAGCCCAAGGCAGTAGAGCCTCCTGCCGAGAGCCCGGTCGCCTCTGCTGTCGTCCGCATGGGTGGCAAGGAGTACGAAGCGCCCAACCATGTGCTGGCGCTGAAGCAAGCGATGGCCGAGGGCATGGTGCCGAAGGACGCGCAGGGTCGGGTGAAGTTGAATCCTGGCGACACTGCGAACCTGTTCAAGCTGAAGGATGGTCGCATCGTCACCCGCGATGAAGTGGGCGAGATGATGGGCGGGGCCAAGCGCACCGAGGACATCGCGGTCAAGGTCAAGGATCTGCGCGAGGCGGCGCAGGAACAGAAGATGAAGACGGAGCCGCTGCTCACGCGCACTCCGTTGCCGACCGACTTCCAGCGGGGCAGGATCGATCCGCGCCTGCTCGCCGGCATGGGGTTGGTTGGAACTGGAGCGGCGGTCGGCTACCTGTTCGACAAAGACCCGGTGCAGGCAGTCGAGGGTGCGCTTGCCGCAGGCGGCGTGATTGCTGCCGGCAAGGTGCTGGGCAAGATGGTCGGTGGCATGGGCAAGCTCTACGATCATTACCTTGCCGACACTCGTTATCGCATCGACAACCTGACGGAGCCCTATGCCGGCAACGTTGCCTCGGGTGAGCTCGCCGCCTATCGCGTATCCGAGGGCGTCAAGGCGCTGGTCAAGGACAAGAAGCTGCGCGAGGAGATGACGCACGCCATGCAGTCCGGTGACCTGACCAAGCTCTCGCCGGAAGCCCGCTCCGCCGCGCAGGAACTGCAAAAGGCCTACGAAGAGATCGGTAAGCGTGGACAGGCGGCAGGCATCTTGCCCGACGAATTGCTCGAGAACTACGTCACCCAGCTATGGGTGCCCGGGCTCAACTCCAAGGAATCGTTGTTGACCAACCTGCGTCAGGCAATGAAGGCGCGGCCAGATCTCGCTCCTGGCATGGCGCCGCGCTCGCGCTTCGGAATGCAGCGATCGATCCCCGACTACAAGTCCGGCATGGATCGCGGTCTGGTGCCGGTGACTCTGGACGCGGCAGAGATCTTTCGCATCTACGCCAACAACGTCAATAAGGCGATCCAGAACAAGAAACTGATCAACGCGCTGGAGAAGGACCGCACCCCATGGGGCGAGCGGGTCATGGTCAAGGATGCTCCGGACGCCATCCAGCGCGAGATCTTCAAGCGGCAGGCGATCGCTGCCGATCAGATCGGACTCGATCCCGCTGCCAAGCAGATGATCCAGGAGACATCGGTCATCCGGGCGCCGCGCGAATACAAGACCATCAACCATCCCCAGTTGCGCGGGTACAAGGTACATCAGGATGTGGTCGCTCCGCTGAAGGCGTTGTTCGATGCGGCGGATGCCAATGCCGCCACCAGGGCGGCGTATGCGGTATCGGTTGCTGCCAAGCGCGGGCTGTTCTCGTTCTCGCTCTTCCATGCCAAGTCCCTGCTCGACGCTTTCCTCGGCACCCCGCTCGCCGGCTGGAAGAAACTCCCCGGCGTGATGGGGCAGATCAAGGGCGGCGCGATGGGGGACGCCGTCGACCAGCTGGTCAAGGCAGGGCTGAAGATTGTCGAGAAGCCGATAGAGGCCGATGTCGGGCCGCTCTCCAATGCAATGAAGTTGATCGAGTCCAAGTTCCCCGTAGCAGGATTCCCGGTCAAGGGTGTGCGTTGGGTGCAGGAGCATCTCGACCATCTGCTGTGGAATGTGATCCATCCGTCGTTCAAGACAGCATCAGCCCTGGCTCTGTACGAGAAGGGTATCCGCAAGCAGCCCAACGTGCCGAAGGAACAGGTTGCCAAGCAGGTGTCGTCAGCGGTCAACGACATCTTTGGTGGGCTCGACTGGTATCGCATGGCCGATGGCGTGCAGAACAAGTACGGGCGTGATCTGGCGCTTGCGCTGACCAGCCCTTCGGGTCGGCGCTTCATGCAGATCGCCATGCTTGCTCCCGACTGGACGGTGGCGACGACGCGAGCGATGGCGAAGGCAATCCCCGGCGTGTCGGAGAAGGCGATTGGCGACATCCATCGTGGCTATGTGCTGCGCTCGGCCTTGCTGTATCTGATGGTTGGCAATGCGCTCAACAATCACTTCTCGGGACACAATCTGTGGGAGAACGAAGACCCAACGATGGTGGACCTGGGCGATGGTCGGCGTCTGCAACTGTCCAAGCACTTCATGGAGCCGGTACACTGGCTGACCAAGCCGGGACAGCAGGCGATCAACAAACTGGGCTACGTCATCAAGGAGCCGCTCGAGCAGGCCTTTGAAAAGCAGTACCTGTCGACCAAGGGCGCTCCGCCCATGGACACCTCGGTTGTCGGCAGAGTGAAACACGCCGTAGGATCTGCGTCACCGATCCCGTTGCAGAACCTGATGACCGATCCAGGTGCCGCTGCCGCTGGCGTGGTTGGGCTTCCGATCTATGGTAAGACTGAGGATCAGGCAGCGGCATTGGCGGTCGAGAAAGCACTTAAGCTGGACAAGGACGCCGCCCGCGCCGAGAAGCGGGTGCGGAGTCAGTACGCGAAGAAACGCAAGAAGCAGCAGGAGCGCGAAGAAGAATGAAGATGCCGGAGTTCGAGTCGTTCGAGGAGGAGTTCACCGGCTTGCCGCACAGCGACGAGCGGATCAGCTTCGACCCGGATGAGGAAGAGCCCTGGGATGAGATGGTGCAGTACGGGGAAGACGAAGACGACGACGAAGACGACGAGTGAACATCCTAATTCTCGATGCTACAGGATCTGCGGTAGATTTTTCTCTCCGCTGCATGAAGGCGGGGCATCACGTCCGGGTCTGCATGGCGTATGACAAGGAAACGAAGCAGCGCCGCATCATTGGCGATGGGCTCGTAGAGAAACTGGAGCGGGAAGAATGGCAGAGATCTGCAAGCTGGTCCGACCTCATTATGACGACGGACAATGTGAAGTGGCTGCGCGAGCTGGACGTTTATCGCAAGCGCGGCTACCCAGTGTTTGCGCCCTCCTACGAGTCGGCGGAGCTCGAGCTCGATCGCAACAAGGGGCAGCAGTTCCTGTCCAAGTGTGGGGTCAAGACCATACCGTTCCAGATGTTCAGCGACTATCGCACGGCGGGAAAGCACGTCATCGCAAGGTCGGAACGCTTCGTCAGCAAGCCCAACGGCGACAAGGATAAGGCGCTCTCCTACGTCAGCAAGAGCCCTGCCGATATGCTGTTCATGCTCCGCCGCTGGCAGGAGAAGAACAAGGGCGTCGGCCAGTTCATGCTGCAGGAGTTCGTCCCGGGCGTGGAGTTCGCCGTCAATGGCTGGCTCGGCAAGGAAGGCTTTGCTTCCTACATCGAGGAGTCGTTCGAGCACAAGAAGCTGATGGCCGGCGACGTTGGCCCCAACACCGGGGAGATGGGCACCGCCATCAAGTACGTCAAGGACTCGGCGCTCGCCCGTGAGATCCTGCTGCCGCTAGAGCGCGGGCTGATCAAGATGGGGCACACCGGGTCGGTGGATGTCTCCTGCATCGTAGACGAGAATGGCGACCCACGCCCGTTGGAGTTCACCTCCAGGCCGGGGTGGCCGGCATTCAACATCGTGCAGCCACTGCACCCGGACCCCTGCGAGTGGATGGTGCATCTCCTGGACGGGGAGGACAGCTTCATGCCGCTGACCGATCATGCGATCGGGGTGGTGCTGACCATACCGCCGTTCCCCAACGACAAGGTCGTCCTGAAGGATGTGTCCGGGGTGCCGCTCTATGGGATGGACGACGAGAACCCCTACCGCGAGATGCTCTGCCCGTGCGAGGTGATGTCGGGCGAGGCGCCGGCCATGGAAGGCGACGAGCTCCTGGAGAAGAAGCGGCTGATGGTGTCAGCCGGCGCCTACTTGGCTGTGGCCGTGGGCCTGGGAGAGACACTGGGCGAGGCGCAGCGGGAGGCCTACAAGGCGGTCGACTCGCTCGAGGTGCCGCAGAACCTGCAGTACCGCACCGACATCGGGGACAAGATGAAGAAGGATATCCCTTCGTTGCAGTCGCACGGCTTTGCCATGGAGTGGCAATACTAGCGCAGCAGATCCTTCGCTCCGCAGCGGGCGCAGACGTAGACCTTCTGGTTGATCATGTGCCAGAAGCCGTAGTGGACCTTCACCACCCACTCGTGGCCGTCGTGGCAGCGGTTCTTGGGGCAGATGTAGCGCCCCATGGGCTTGCCGGTGGCCTCGTCGAACATCCCCGTCTTCTCGATCGCCTTCTTCGCCCCGCAGATGCGGCAGTACTTCATAGGATCTTGTGCTCCGGGTCACGCCACTCTGGGTGTTGATGGGCTTGTTTCTTGAACTTGTTGAGCAGCATCTCGATCTGCCGATTGACGCTCTCGGTCGCCGCTTCCGACTTCGGCTCCCCGCCCCGGCAATAGCGGCGGATGGTGGGCAGCGAGATGCCGAAGGCCAACGCAAGCTCGGTCTTGGGCATGAGCCGCATGAGCTTCTGCAGGCCGGCGCGGTCGAGCCTACGGCGGGTCATTTGATCCCTCGCTGCCGCATGATCTCGGTCTGATTGACCCAGACGTTGCCGGCGATGTCGCGATGAAAGCCCTCGTGCCCGCGCTGCAGCACGCAGCGGTGCTCGATGACGATCATGCTGCCAACGGAGTCCCGCACCGGCAGAATGTCCGGGCACTGGCGCGGGTCGAAGACTTTGATGATGGTCATACAGGAATCCTGTACGGGTCTTGCGGTGCCGAAGGGCCGACGTTGACTCCGGTCAAGTATGCAACGGCACGCTGCAAAATTAGCCGACTGTCTTTGAAGTGCCCAATTCCAGCATTGCAATGATGGCAGAGTAGCGCCCTGACTTTCCCGGTGATGTGATCGTGATCAACGTGTAGCTGATAAACCTTGCCGTTCCTGCTTCTTGTTTCCGGCTTCCCGCAGATCTTGCATACCCCGCCTTGCGCGAGAAGCATGGACTCAAACTGGTCGATGGAGAGTCCATATTTCGCAAGCAAGGCGCGATGTCTCTGCTGGCGCGGATTGTTTGCGTGCCACTCTTTGGATCGGTTCCGGTATGTCTCTGCGTTCTTCGCGTAATACGCATCCCAATACGACTTCCCGCATGGGCGACATCTGGTGTCGAGATTGTCCTGATAGGCGGCGTTTCTTCCGAACGAATCTTCTGGAAGCTCTTGCTTACAGACGCGGCACGTTCTCATATTTCTACCAACCCAGGCTGTCGTTGACCTTTCAACGCCACCAGATCAGCGTAACCGCAGATGATGTTGTGCGTTTTGTACCAGTCGTTCGGATGATTTGCCCAGACCCTGTTCAACTGGAATCTAGCGTTGTTGCCTTGAATGAATCGCGCCTGTTCCTGTCGACAGTAGTACCACCAACTGTTCGGCACGTTCCAGAACGAGCAGTGCGTAGGATCTTGAAATGCTCCGCGACCGTCAGTGCTTGGAACCATCGTCAGCAACCATCCTCCGGGCGCCAAGACCCTGTAGCATTCATTGATGAACCCAACCGTGCAGTATGGCTTCTCGTGCTTGCAGGTCGAGTCCCGGCAGTGGGGGATGTGCTCGAGGAAGTCGTAGGCGCGGAGCACCCCAACGGAGTTGTCCTTGAACGGGAGCCCCTGCATCACATTGCAGTTGACGTTGGCGCCGTCGAGGTCGACCGAGAGGTAGCCTTCCTGGGTGCCGCGCTTGGCGCCGAGGTCGTACTTCGGGAGTCCCTTGCGCCGGCACCATTCGTAGATCATGGAGTAGATGTACTTGTTGCTCACCTCCTGCTGCTTGGTCTGGATCTCGGCGTTGCGCTTGACGTAGGTGTTGCTGCCATCGGAGTGCAGGCGGTAGAGGTAGAGGCATTCGGGGATGTGGGCGAACTCCACGCCTGCCAGATAGGTACGACAAACGAGATCGTAGTCGTCGCAGATCTCCATCGAGGGAGCGTAGCCGCCGGTCTTTTCGTAGGCATCTCGGGTCCAGGCGCGAACGTGGTTGGGGGCGAAGAAGATGGCGGCGAGCGAGGAAGCGTCAGTCTCGAATGCACGATGGGCGGTGTAGCCGCCGAAGGGATAGCTCTCCCAGCCGAAGACTTTGTCGTAGACCTCGCAGGTGCCGTTCTCCCTGAAGTTGGCGAAGTCGGAGTAGACGAACCCGGCACCGCGATCGACGGCCTCGCCAATCCTCTGCAGCGCGTGTGGCTCGAGCAGGTCATCGTGGTCGAGCTCCACCAGGATGCTGCCCTCGCAGTGGGAGACAGCGATCTGTTTCAGCAGGCCCACGGCCTTGACATCGTTCATGCCGACGGCCACCCGCACCTGCGGATCGTTCTTGATGTCGATCGGCACCGTGCCGCCGTTGTTGGGCAGGATCACCCACTCCCAGTCCTGGTTGGTCTGTTTCAGCAGGGTCTTGTACGCGGCTTCGAGGAAGTCGGGGCGATGGGTCGGGGTGAAGATGGAGAATCTAGGCATTGGGCTTCCTAAGTAGGCAGAAGGAGTCTCTCCAGACTCCGAAGTTGTTCATTCCGACCTCGAGCATCTCCAGGTTCGCCCACTTGGCGAGGGCGACCCAGCCGTCGGGGAGGATGCGCCAGCAGTCGACGGGATAGCGATGGATGAGCGGCGTGGTGGGGGCGATGATGGCAGCGAGCCCTCCGGGCTTCATTGCCTTCTCGATCTCCTTGATCGTAAGCCACGGCCAGTTGATGTGCTCGAAGGCCTGCCCGGAGATGACGAAGTCGTAGGTGGAGGGGAGCTTCCAGTCGTAGGCGTCGACGGTGACGAGGTCGACGTTCGGTCCCGGCTCGACATCCAGCCCGGTGTACGCATAGTTCTCGTTGAACAGGATCTTGTAGGTGGCGTGCCCCTCGTGCGATTGAGAGCCGACATCGAGCACGGTGATGGGGGTGTGCGTGAAGTGGCGCCGCGTCTTGACGACGAAGTTGGACATCAGGTCCATCGACTCAGCGTGCATCGTCGGCTCCTAACATCCGGTCTTGTTTATGACGGCAGCAACGTACCCCGCGACAAATGCCACAATAATCAAAAACACAAGGTATCGCGTACTCATTCGTCGGCTCCCTTAGCTACGCTGTGCGCTTCGGCATAGCGCCCATGCGCGTACCCGGTAATGTAGATCAGCCCGGTAGCGAATACGCCGATCCAGAAGCTGAAAACCACGCCCCATTCAATCGGCATCGTCGACTCCCAGTGCGGCTCGTGCTGCGTCGTCGTACCAATAGTCGCCCTCGCAAGTGCAAGTGTTAAGGTCAGGTATTTCTTCGTCGATCATTCCGCCGCAGAAGTCGCAGATATAAATCATCGCGTAACCGTTCATCCGCAAGCAGCCTGCTCCGTGGCACATATCGTCGCAGCACGCTTTGCCGTCCTTCGGGCAAACGTAACTCATGCGCCCTCCCCGGTGCCGCTGGCGGCGATGGCTTCCCTAGCGGCAGTCCATGCGAGCGGTTTGCGGCGTAGATACATCAAACGGTTTCGCTCCGATTCCGCAGTCATAGTTACCTTTGAGTCGATTGCATCTTTCAGGTCTTTGCACGCGACAAGTTCCACAAGCGCCGCCCGTAACCGCTCCGCATCGCGCCGGTACTGGTCGCACCGGGCCTCAATCGCTTTTACGCGCTGCTCGCCAACAAAAGTTGCGTTGCCTTCGTTCTCGCGTATCTGTTCGTTCTCGCGTTCGAGCCGTGCCACTTCCGCTTCGGCACGATCGGCACGTTGATTCTGCTCATTAGCGAAATGAGCTTCCGCTGCTGCGGCATCTCGGGCGGCATTCATTTCAAAGCGCATGGTGGTCTTGACCGGCGTGCCTTCCATGCCTTCGGTGGTGCCGTAAAAGTCAGTCGGGCCGTCCGCAGCGAGGCGTTCCAGCGCGGCGGCGGCTTCCCGGTACAGCATCCCGGCGGATAGACGCTCATCATGCGATGCCGCAATGCAACGCTCGATCAGCGCCGCCACGTCGTCCGTCTGCTCAGTGGTCATGGCTATCCTCTGCTAAACACTTGAGCGCGGGTCAGTTTTCCGGCTTTCTTCCCGTCGCGCTTTATCCGCTTCAATTCGGCTTGCATTTGATCCAGAGTTAATTCGCCATCTTTCATTCGCTTAATCAACGCAAGCCGGACTTCCATGCTGTCACACAAGACACCGGAAGCCTCGGCCTCATTAACGGCTAGTCGTTTATCAATGGCTGCTTCAAATCTTGTTCTAGTGGTCATGGTTTGCATCCTGATGATGTCGTCCGGGGGAGCGTTCAGGCTGGAATTGTTCACGTCGAGGTCAGTGGTCATGGTCGATGTCCCGCGCAGCAGATGCCATCATGCCTAGAAAGAATGTGCCATGCAAGCTCATTTCTCCTCCGGCAGGTAGTATTCGGTGATCCACTTGCCGTTGGACTTGTAGTGGTCCTTGCGGATGTCGTAGCCCTCCTGCTTCAGCTCCAGGATGCGGGCGGCGAGCCGGAAGCAGCCGAAGAGCCGCAGGGCGGCGATCGGCGTCAGCCGGCGATGGAACTTGAGGTAGCGCAGAATCAGCTGGTTCTGGGTCATGCCCTTGACCATCACGTCCTCGAGCACCGGGATCGGGTTCATGCGGTCCTCCTAGATCTACCATGTCGCCTGTTCTTGTCATAGGCTCTCTGGCATTGAAGGTGCCACGCATTGCCCTCGTTACACTTCATTGAGTCAGGAGGGCTATATTTTTGGCAGAAGGAGCAACGTCGCCAATTGGCGTTGCCGCAAGCCAACATTGAATCCGTTCTTCTGTGCAGCAGGTGGTGATACTTTGTGCTTGGACAAATAACCAAATTCTCGTTTCTATTGTCGGAGCGATTGCCGTTGACGTGGTGAACCACGGCCCGAGGAGGCAATTTTTTTCCTAGAGCTTTTTCCGCTATCGAAACGTGCTCTCTTTTTCTGACGCCGTATTTAGTCATCACGATATATCCGCAAGAAACGCCCCCTGTTCCGCGCTCTCTCCTCCGAATGATGAGCGGGTCGCCATAAACACTCCACCTCCAGTAGTGCTTTGCACACAACCCCCTAGACAAGTGCTTCTTTCCACAATCAAGAACAGAGCATACAAAAGCTATTCTGGCAGGCATGACTCTCACCCTCTGCGTTGACGTTCATCCTCTGCGTCGGAAAGGAAGACTCCATGTTCGCTTGCCCAGGCCTCGACCGCCGTCATGTAGTCGTTGAACTCCGGCGTATCGAGATCGGAGGAATTGTTCGGGATCACCAAAGTCTTGCCGTTGGGCAGGATGAATTCCTGACAGCCCAGCCACTTCGACTTCGCCCAGAGGTGGAATGTCTCTGCGCTGAACTGTTGCCCGCGAGGTTTCAGCCGTTCGGAAAGCAGATGCAGGAGCGCCCAATAGCGGCGATTCTGCTCGTTGCTACGCCGCTTGCGCTGTTTGCAAAGGGGGCATCTTTCTACCTTCATGGCCGGTAACTCTTTTGGGCTTGCCAGAAGGTGAGCAGCGCGTTGAACATCTCCCAGCCGCGTTGCAGTTCGGAGTCCGATGCCTCGGCCAGGATCGCCTTGGGCTGATCGCGTCCGACGAACAGGATGCCGCAGCGGGCGCCGGGGATGTTCAGCCCATCGCGGTAGGCGGCGAGTTGCATCAGGTGCTCGTCGTAGATGACCGGCGAGAGCGGGCTGTCCTTGGTCTTGACATCGACCACCCACTCCCCGGAGTGCAGGTCGGTCTTGCCGCCGTATCCGCGAGCGTCGGCAAAGGACCGCTCGGCGTTCCACTTCTGGGGTCCGCAGCCCTTGATGATGGCGTCGTTGACGCTGGACACCCATTCGGTGAACTCGGGCTCGAACGCCTCGCCCCGGAAGTGCTGCTCGACCGCCGCGTGGATTGCGGTGCCCCGATCGGCGGCAGCACGCCCCTGCTCCTGCCAGTCCTGCTCGACCCGGGCGAGCCAGTTCGACTCGCTCTCCCCGTCGATCCTGGGCAGCGTGAGGGCAGCGATCAGGACTTGGTCGCGCTTCCACTTCTCGAGCTGCGGGGCGGCAGCGCAGCGGATGATGCCGGTGACGCTGGGGACGAGCCCCAGCTTGCGGGCATCGCGCAGCGTGGTGGGCCGCATCCCCTTCTTGTCGGCACGCTCGACCTCATAGACGGGCCGGCCCGCCTTGTCGTACCAGTGGCCTCCGGCAGTGGCGAAGTCGGACATCAGGAAGCCTCCCCGGCGATCTGGATGGTCTGCGGGATGGCGTCGACCACCTGCATCCCGGCCATCACGAGGGTGATCAGCTGGTCTTGGGTGGCAACGGCGGCGTCGTAGCGGGCGCCGGCAATGTGGCGGATGGCTTCTGCCGGCGAGCGTGCCCGGATGAGGGCGGTGGCTTGGCCGGACTCGGAAATAACATAGACTCGGGTGCTCATGGAATGCTCCTAGATGGTGGGCGAGCCCGAAGGCCCGCCCGGGTATGGTTAGAACGGGATATCGTCGAAGTCCTCGTCAGCACGATCCTTGGCCGGCGGCGGAGTGTTCACTGCCTTGCCCACGGCCTTGTGATACTCGGGGCTGGCTTGGATCTGTTTCTTGAAGCCTTCCGGCAACGCCTCGAATGCCGCCTCGTCCCACGGGTCGTCGAGCGAGAACGAGTTGGCCTTGTTGAAGGCCGGCGGGATCTCCATCCCCTTGGGCATGGCGGAGACTCCGGAAACGCGAGCCTTACCGTCCTTGTGGATGATGCTGATCATGCACGCCTTGCCGAGGATGTTGGTCAACTCGAACGAGTCGAGCTCCGCCTCGGTGAAGGCACGCGAGCGCCAGGCCTCGAGGTCGCGCCGGAGGTTGCTCTTCTCCGACAGATTGCTCGAATAGAACTTGGAAACGATCAGCGGCTTTTGGATGCCGTCGATCAGTTCCGTTTCGAGCGGGAGCTCCCAGCGGATGATGCACTGCCGGCGCTTGCTGGTTTCGCCCTGGAACTCCCCGGTCTGGGTGCCGATGTCGATCAGCGCGTAACACCTCGCCGCATGGGTGCCGGCGGGGGCTTGGCGAAAATCCTTGGAACCTGAGTCTTTTACGATGAAGCTCATGTCTTGCTCCTTGGTTACGTTGAGGGATGCTTCGGTCCTGCTATAGTCGTCGAGCCACGCCCGGAACTCAGGCGAGAACAGATTGCTCCACGGTCCTGCCGGCATTACTTCTTCGTCGGCAGAACGTGGTTCACGTCCAGGTTGCAGGCATAGCAGAGCAGCCTTGCATCCTCGATCGTGATGTTGCCGTGACACGCCGCCCGGATGATCTCGGTGATCGTGTCGTACAACTCCTCCTGCTCCGATAGCCGCTGCTGCTGGCCGTCGCCCTGCTCGAGCCAATGGGAGTGGTGCTCCATCAACTCGTCTGCTGCGTCATACATCTCGTTCATGGTTCAGTCCTTTATGGTTGGGTCAGTGTCGAGGTCTACGCGCACTTCGATGACCTTCCCCCGATCTGCCACCCAGACCCAGATATCGGCCAGGGTGGCGCAGTCGGGGAACCCGCGCAGGGTCCGCATGGTACGCCCGTCATCGCCTACCCAAAGCACGGTAACGATGAACTGCTGGGCACTCAGAGCCATGCAAACCCCATGCCGAGAATGAGGCTCACCGCCATGAAGACGGCGAAGAACTTGAGATCGGCGTGGTCCCGGTTGAACGTCGAGCGCGGGAGCCCGCTGTTGCGGGTGAAGGCATAGAGGTCGTGCCGGTCGTTCGTGTGAAAACTTGAAATGTAGTCAAGCGACTTTTTTTGCACGTTTACTCCTGTGATATTCATTGACGCACTTTCCGTGATAATGATTTCTGCTCGCTCTGTTAACAGACAGATTAGACGGGGAGTCATGCTTTTTGCAATGAACGCACTTTCTCCAGTCGGCGTGTCCACACTCTTTCAGAGAACGCTCCCGCCTATGGAGCATCAGGTGATACGCTTGTGATGGACAAATGACGAGGTTCTCCGGTCGATTATCTGTTCTAACTCCATTAACATGATGAACCTTTGCGCCGGCTGGAAGAGGGCGGCCAAGAGCTTTTTCGGCAACCAGCACGTGCTCCATTTTATTGTTGTCTCCAACGCGAACTCTGATATATCCAAGCCGTGTCAGGCATCCAGATCCATGTGGAGCTCTCAGAACCACGCTAGCGTCGCCATGCCTTTTCCATCTTTGCCAGTGGACATTGCATAAACCACGGCCATAGTGTTTCTCCAAACAACCTGCAATTGAGCACAGTCTCACTTTGCCCCCCGGTTCATCAGGAAATGGACATCCATCTTCAGTTCGGAGATGGTCCGCTCGTCCTGGAGCATCCGCTCGATCATCTCGTCGCGGGTCAAGGACTCTATCTTCTCGCGGGCAACCTCCAGGCAGAGGTCATCCCACTCCTGCTCGGGCGGATACTCGCGGTCATTCGGGCCGGTCATCTGGTAGAGGTTCATGGTGGATCTCCTTTCATCCCTACCTAAGCAATCAGTGTGCCACCGGCAGCGCAGGGGCGTGGAGAGGTGGCCCATCTCTTGCTAGTGTGATGCTGTACGGCAGAAGTGATTGACGAAGGGCGTCACCAGCGTAGGATGGGGGCATGGGAATCAGGATGACCGCAGAGGACTACGACCGCATCCAGAAGCGCCTTGGGACGCGAGCGATGCCATCCCCTGCGCCCAAGAAGGCGCCTGCTGCCAAGAAGTACAGGAACGTCCCGACGGCGGGGTATCACTCAAAGAAGGAAGCCCTACGGGCTCAGGCACTGCGCCTGCTGCAACAGGCCGGGGAGATCCAGGATCTACAAGAGCAGGTGGTGTTCCAGCTGCTGCCGGTCCAGAGGGACGCCGACGGCAAGATGGTGGAGCGCGAGGTGCGGTTCATCGCCGACTTTGTGTACCACAGGGACGGCAAGGTGATCGTGGAAGACGTGAAAGGGATTCGCACCCCAGATTACAAAATCAAGCGCAAGCTCATGCTCTACTTCAAACAGATTCGCATTCTCGAAACTTAGGCTATACTTCAATTGCCGGGACAACGGGTAGCTCCCGCGTTCCGCCTGTTACGGGACTTACCGGCACCTTTCTCACCTTAACAGGAGGTGTCTGTGTCATTCCCTTACTATCGGTTTTTCCCCGGCGATTACATGCGCGATACCATGCATTTTGGGTGGTACGAGGATCTCGCTTATCGTCGTCTGATTGATCTTTACCTTCTGCATGGGAAGCCTATACGCAATGACAGGGCTTACATCATGCGCGCCGTCAGAGCATCAGAACCAGAGCAACAAGCGGCAGTCGATACGGTGCTGGCGGAAATGTTTTCCCTCAAGCCTGATGGATGGCATCAAAAACGCTGCGACGCAGAATTGCAGAGGATGCTAGACCGTAGTTCGATGGCCTCCGAGTTGGCAAAAAGACGATGGGATGCCAAGGCATTGCCATCGCAATGCGAAAGCAATGCTAACCAGAACCAGAACCAGAACCAGAACCAGAACCAGAACCAGAACCAGAACCAGAACCAGAACCATGGCGTTGAGTCTCCACAACATCTAACGGTGACGCCAACTCCAACCCCTACAGATTTGCCGGTAAGCATCGAACTCTGGAAAGAGTTTCGCAAACACCGAACCAAGCTCAAGGCAGCGTTGACGCCTCATGCCGAAAATCTGCTTTGCAAGAAGCTGAGATCCTTCAAGGATGCAGGCCACGATCCGACAAAGATCCTTGAGCGGTCTATTGAAAACGGGTGGAAGGGCGTATTCCTGGAGGACTTTGTTGATCGATCTGGGAAGAACCAAACTCTGGCCGAGAAGCGAAAGGCCAATATCGATGCTCTTTGCGGAAGGGGTGATGATGGACGATCTGATGCCGGTAAAGTGGATAGAGCGCCTGTTTTCGAGGTTTCAGGCTATCTACGGGAACCGGACCCAGACGATGTGGGGTGATTGTCCAAGAGCAGACATCATTGATGCATGGAGGCATGGTCTGCGGAACATCCAACCGGACGCTATCCGTGACGCTTTGGATGCTGTGGCTATCATCCATCCGACATGGCCTCCGACTCTAGGGGAGTTTGTGAAGCTGTGCAAACCGGATGCCGCCCCGGCATATCACAAGGAATTTGTCATGCTTCCGCACGAGAAAAGAGGCCCGATTCCAGAGTCAGTGCAGAAGCATATCGACCTATTCCTAGGTAGAACCAATGGATAACCATCATCGGTGCCCGTTCTGCTTAAAGAAGTTCCATGATCTGGCATTGTTCCGCAAGCACCTGTTGACGCACGAATTCCACCATGGATAACTCCCTCCTGATCGTGCTCGCCGTCGTCCTGGTGCTGATCCCGGCCATCCTCGGCTGGCTATCCTTCCTGCGCTGGGTCATCAACTGGATGCTGCATCGGAACCGGGAGCGGTTGAACATCCGGGCGTACCTCGACATGATCGAGCACCACCAGGGCCAATTCCGGCCCCCGGAGCACGATGAGGGCGAAAGTAAGGTCAGGAGACTCCGCCCAAGAAAAACGGGCCCGTAGGCCCGTTTCCTGACGCCGCATGGGCATCCCTAGCTGATGGTGAGCCCGTCCTCTTGGATGCCGTAGACGATATCCTCCACAAATCGGGCTTCGATGGCGAACGAGAAGCCCCAATGGGTAGCATCTGCCGGCAGGTGATCTGAGGTCCAGGTCGTCGCCTCGGGGGTGATCGGGGTCAGCAGCCAGATTGATCCGCCGGGGGTGATGGTGAAGTCGGTTGCGTGCATGGTGATCCTTTCAAGGTTAGGGGTGAGGCATTGCTACCTGATGCAACTAGCGTGCCACGTTCAGCAGCTTGGCGTGCTCTAGCGCGAGGATGTAGAACATCGATCCATGCGTGATGCTGCTGCCGATCCACAGGCAGGCATCGGGATCGACGCGGTCGCGTACCTCTGCGATGCTGCCATTCGGGCCGTGCCACACGGTAACGTGATACCGGGCCTCTGCGGACGCGCGGCGGGCTTCGCGGACCTTCCAGTCTTGGTGAATCGAATCGTTTAGGCTATTCATCTGAACCTCCGCGAACGTCAAGGTAAACAAAGATGCAGAGCACGATAAAGGCAAGGGCGCCGGCAAGGGGATCAATCACGATTCGCCCCCTTGAAGATTGGCGCATTGACGGCGATGCATTCGGAGAGGATGCCATCGTACGTTTTGCGCTGCGCGGGCGTTAGCGTCTTTTTGCCCTGCGTCCGTTCGACGATTTGCCAATCGCGGCCGATGGTATAGGTGCCATTGTCGGAGTCGTCCAGCTGCGAGGACTTGCCGGCGCCGAGTGAGAGCGTACCTCCGAACCAATTCCCGATAATCTGCGTCAAGCGCGCAGCGGCATAGGTGGGATCTGAGACAGGATCACGCACGCCAAGCGCCTTTGCCGCATCGCAAAAGGCCTTGACCGATTCGACGCCACCATTCCAGTGGAGGTATATCCCGAAGTCGGAAACGTCGCCGTCAAACTTGATTACCGCTCGATTGCCCATGATTGCTCCTGTTAGGTTTAGGGGTGATGCGTTAGTACTCTAAGCAAGTGCTATGCCACGCGAGCGATGCGGATAACCTTTGCCATCGATACGCCGTGCGCCGGATATCCGATTACCGGGATTGCCTTGTCCCAGCATTGCCGGCATCCTGAGCATTTTCCGCCATGCTCATAAGCACGGCACAAAGTGACGTTCTTGGGCACGTTGCCAGCGTCCGGCAGAATGGTCGAGCCATGTTCATCCGAGAATTCACCGAGCACAGAATCGGACGAGAACCGGACAGCCACATTCGGCAAGGCCTGCATTGCCGCAAGTACCGGCCGGAATTTGGAAAACTTCGCCATCCGCGTAGGCATCCAATGGCGGACGGTTGGCGTACGCTCCATCACCTGTAGGATTTTGCGAGCCAATGCGAGCGAGTAGCAGTCGCCCGAATCGAACCACCGAAAGAACGATTGTCCGTTCAGCTGCGAAACCATGCGATCGACCCATGATGCCGATTGCCAATCCTCGCGATTGAATCGGCGCGGGGCTTTCACATTCTCGAAACGATAATTGCCTGATGTGGCATAGCAGCCGGAGCATGCGGCAACGAGATCACCGAACGAATCACGCGAACCGGGACAGGTTTCAAGTGCTTGCAGGGACCAAGACAGGATGCCATCTAACTTGCTGGTCTTGGAAAGCTTTGCAGGGAGTGCTGATAAGGTTGCCACGGTAGGACTCCATAAGGTTAGGGGTGACGCGGTACAGCTAGAGCAAGTGCTATGCCATCTTACGAATTGTCAACATACTGTATGCGAGCCCGCCCGCACGAGCACTCGAGCCCTGGCACAACCATTGCTAGGGGTGCCGCTCAGCGGCATAAGGTGCCGCCGTATTGCGTCACATTCCAGGAATGGAAATCAATTCCACGGTATGGAAATGGCATAAGTACGGCGCCGTCGTGGCTCAGCTGAGCATTAGGGGCGAGCGTGGCTAGTGTGCTGAACGGGGGAGCGTGCTAGCGGGTGGACGTGTCATGGCTCACGCCTCTGCATCGCACACGAGCCGCTGATAGCCATCGCGAGCCTAGCAAGTCCTGCCCGGGCCATCCCGGGCCCGATCTCGCCACAGGCAGGGCGCCCGGGGGGAGGGGCAAACTCGTGCGGGCTGAAATTGTTGTATCACAACAAATCTCGCAGCCAATATTTCCGAGTTTGCCTAGCAAGAATGTTCAGGCAGGTACGGGCCCAGGTAGGGCATCTCTTGCTGGCCTTGGGTGGGACGAAACTCAACCTGCGCTGACGTTTTCCGCGCAGATACGCCTGATGCAGTTGATCCGGTGGAGTTCCGGTTGCGCGGAGGTCAGGGCCTCTGATGCGCGGGATCGGCGGGTGAGTGTGCCCGAGTTTAGGGTTGCCCCTAACTTAGCCCCCTGCTTGCTCCGCTGACGGAGAGGTAGCCTGCTGGCTCAGGTAGCTGGCAGGGTCGATCGTGATGACGGGTCCGGCTTGGCGGCCGGGGATCTTTCTGCGTGAGGCGATGGGTTTGCCTTCTTGCCTAGCCGATTTTCGCTTTTCCCGTTGGGCTTTGCGTTTGCGTTCCAGGGCCAGGAGTTCTTTCCTGGAAGGATCTTTGCCGAATCTTTTCTTCCGGGCGATGATCTGTTCGATCATCGGACCCCGATCAGCCAACCTTTGGTAGTTGGATGAAAGCGCCATACCTTCATCGTAGAACACCTTGCAATCTTGTCAAGTAGAGAATATAAGTCAGCCGATGAACGGTAAGAAGATCCAGATTCCCGAGTCTCTCCAGACCCCTGAGTTCGAGCGGCCTCCGGGCCTGCCGATGACCTGTTCCGATGCCGAGCTGATCGAGGCGGTCAAGGCCAGCCTGTGCGGTGCCGGTCCCGAGGAGCTCGCCAAGATGCTGCACGTCCCCGAATTCGGGGTCAGATACTGGGTCATGTCCAAAGAGTGGAACGCCATCAAGCAGGCGGTGTGGCCTGAGTTGAAAGGCATCGTCCATTCCGAGCTCTGCTCCGTTCGTTCCGCCATGATCACCCAGCTGGCGGAGCGGGTCAGGAAGGGCGACCCTTTCTACGACAACACCGGGGAGTTCGTCGGCTTCAGGCCGGTCAAGGCCCGGGACTTGGGCTTCCTTCTCGCCCAGTCCACCGAAGTCATCCACGCCCTCGAGAAAGAAATCGGCGGCATTCGGGATGACGAGGGTCAGATCAGCCTCAAGGATCTCGCGGCGGGCTTGAAGCGTTACGCCCAGGCCAATGACGTAACAGGCGAGTCGAAGCGCCTGCCGGCCTAGGATGTCCGGCGTATGGCACGGCGATCGGGAAACGCGGCCACGCGGGGAGATCGAGCTCGATGCCGAAACCCTGGCCGGGTTCGTCCAGAACTTTCTGCTCGACACCTATGAGGAGAGTCGCCCGATCCCGCCCATTCACCTCGAGTGGTGGAATCTCGTCACCTCGGCCCACCCTCGCGTGGCAATTGCCGCTCCGCGCGGCCACGCCAAGTCGACGGCGATCAATCACGCTTACGGGCTCGCTGCGTCACTCTTCAAACAGCACCCGTTCCAGATCAAGGTCAGCCGGACCTATAACCTCGCGGTAGAAAAGCTCCGGCAGGCCAAGGAAGAGCTCCTCGGCAACGAGAAGATCAAGCACGTCTTTCGCCTGAAACGGTTCGTCCGCGACACCGAGAACGACTTCATCGCGGAGATGAGCGACGGCTATCGCTTTCGCATGGTCGCCATCGGCATGGAGCAGGCGATCCGTGGCTTGTCTTGGGGCACCCAGCGTCCTTCGCTCATCAACGGCGATGACATGGAGGACGACGAGCAGGTGATGAACCCCCAGAGCCGGGACAAGGCCATGCGTTGGGTGATGAACACCCTGCTCCCCATGGGCTCCGACCACTGCATGTTCCGCATCTACGGCACCATCCTGCACAACGACTCGGTGCTCATGCGACTGCTGAAGAACCCCAGCTGGAAGGGCGCCATCTACGAAGCCTGCGATGCTGACATCTCCGAAGCGTCCCTCCTCTGGCCGGCGAAGTTCACCCGCGAGCGGCTACAGAACATCAAGGATATGTACATCGCGGGCGGCAATCTCGCCGGCTTCAACATGGAATATCGCAACATCGCCACCGACAATACCTCCGGCTTCTTCCGCAAGGAGGACTTCCGCGAGATGCAACCCGAAGACCAGAAGTTGGTTGACGATCACAAGCTCACCTTCTACGTCGGCGTCGACTTCGCCATCTCCACCAAGCAGCGCCGGGACAAGACCAGTTTCGTCGTCGGCGGCATCGACCAGAACGGCTATCTGCACATCGTCGACGAACGCTCCGGCAGGTGGGACGCCAAGCAGATCATCGACGAGATGTTCGCCATCGAAGACACTTGGCACCCCGACGAGTGGTATGTCGAGAGCGGCACCATCCAGAAGGCGCTCTCCGCCTCGATCGAGCTCGAGTCCCGCGAGCGGCATCGCTTCCCCAACTTGAAACCCATCTCACTCTTGAAAGACAAGGAATCCAAGGCCCGCAACATTCAAGCCCGGATGCGCTCAAGGTCAGTCCGCTTCGACGCCACCTCTTCGTGGTACGCTGAACTCAAGGAAGAGTGCCTGCAGTTTCCTCGCGGTGAGCACGACGATAGAGTGGACGCACTCGCCTACCTCGGCCTGGGGCTGGCCCGCATGGTCGTGCCACTCACCGACGAAGAAGAAGAAGACATGGAGTTCGAGCAAGCCAAACACGATGCGGTAGCCTTCGGCTACGGCGGAAGATCACTTGTGACGGGCTACTAGATGAAGACAAAAGAAGAGTATCGTTCGTGCAGAGATTGCAAGACGATTAAGCACAAATCTTTGTTCACAAAGAATCACGTGTTCTCTGACGGTATCGACACTCTTTGCTTGGAGTGCAATCATCGAAGGGTGAAGGAATGGAGAGCAAGCGGAAAAAGAAAAAGCAAAGAAGAGTCCGCAAAGTATTACAGCAAGCATCCTGAGAAATGCAAAGAAAGATCAGAAAGACGAAGGATTCGAGTTGGCGTCGCAACCCCTTCGTGGATTTCAGGAGAAGAGATTTTCTTGATAGACGAAGCAAAGAATTTGGCGAAGCGAAGATCTGAGTCGACCGGATTTCTTTGGCATATAGATCATATTGTGCCAATCGGGGCTGCTCATGTTTGCGGACTTAACGTGCCTTGGAACATTCGAGTTGTTCCTGCGAAAGAAAATTGGACTAAGGCCACCAAAATTCTTGAGCATCTTTTGTAGGAATTTTCCATGCCGCTCGAACTGAAGTCCAAGCTCGACCTCGATCGCCTGATGCGCGAACCCAACCTCGTGCCCCTTCTGGACGAGAAAGATGTCAATGCCATCGGCGCCTGGGCCGCTGCCGGCTACACCCAGGACTTGAACTCCCGCACCGAGTGGAGCACCCGCCAAGCCCAAGCGAACAAACTGGCCCTGCAAGTTTTTGAGGAGAAGACCTTCCCCTGGCCGGGAGCCGCCTCAGTCAAGTTCCCCTTGATCACCGTCGCGGCCTTGCAGTATCACGCCAAGAGCTATCCGGCTCTCGTTTCAGGCACCGATCTCGTCAAGTGCCGGGTGATCGGGCTGGACCCCACCGGCCAGAAGACTGCCAGAGCAGCCCGTATCTCCACCCACATGAGCTGGCAGAACCTGGAGCAGGACGCCGGCTGGGAGCAGGATCACTCCAAGCTCCTGCTGGTGCAGGCGATCGCCGGTTGCGCCTTCAAGAAACGGGTCTACGAGCCGGGTCATGCCAAGCAGAGCGGGCGACTCGTCCTGCCCGAGAACATGGTGGTCAACTATTTTGCCACCAATCTCGAGGACGCACGGCGCTACACCCATACCTATTACCTGAATCACAACAACATCTACCAGCGCGAACTCGACGGACGCTTCAGTCCGGTAGAAATCGCCCAGCCGGAAGCAAGAACGGGCACCGAGCAGGAGCAGCAAGCAAGAGATGAGCGCCAGGGCATCACCCAGCCGCAGCAGGATGATGTCACGCCGTTCTTCACCGGCGAGCAGTATTGCTGGATCGATCTCGATGGCGACGGCTACGAAGAGCCCTACATCGTCACCTTCGACATCGCCACCAATGCCGTGCGCCGCATCGTCGCCCGCTTCCTCCCCGGCGGCGTGAAGAAGCGCGAAGAGGATGTCTACAAGATCACGCCGATCAAGGTGTTCGTAAAGTACGGGTTCATTCCGAGCCCGGATGGGGGCTTCTATGACCTCGGACTCGGTTCCATCCTGGGACCACTCAACGAAACCGTCAATACCACTATCAACCAGATGCTGGACGCTGGGACCATGGCGACGCTGGGAGGTGGATTTCTCGGTCGCGGATTTAAGGGCAAAGGAGGGGCGATCACCTTTCAGCCCAACCAATGGTATCCCGTTGATGCTCCAGGAGATGACCTCCGCAAAAATGTTCTACCGCTTCCTGTCCGAGAGCCGAGTCAAGTACTGTTTCAACTGCTGGGGCTCCTGCTGCAATACGGAGAGCGCATTGTCTCAGCTACCGAACTTCAGATGGGTGAAAACATCGGACAAAACACTCCCGCTGAGACTGCCCGCACCATGAACGAAAACGGAGCGCGAATCTACAACGCGCTCTACAAGGGAACGTGGCTGTGCATGAGGGAAGAGTTCCGCATCCAGTTCGAGCTTAATTCGCTATATCTTGATGTAGATCAAGACTATACGGAATTAACGTCAGGTCAGGGGGCGATGATTTCCGCCGGAGATTACGTCGGTCCATCGCTCGATGTTCGTCCCGCTGCGGACCCCCACGTCGTGTCGGACGAGCAGAAGATTCAGCAGGCGCGAATCGTGTTCCAGAACTCGCTGCAGGTGCCGGGACACAACCGCTATCAGGCGACCAAGCGGCTCTACGAGTCGATGAAGATCGCCAACATCGACCAGATTCTACCACCTCCGCAGGGACCGGGACCGGACGGCAAGCCACAGCCGCTGCCGGACTTCCCGCCCATGCCCAACCCGAAGATGATGCGGGCGCAATTGGATCAGCAGGAATTCCAGCTCGAGGTCGCAAGATTCAAGGCGGATCAGCAGCAAGCCAAGATCGAGCTGCAGATGGAAGTGCAGAAGAATCAGGCCGAGATTATGAAGCTCTACGCGCAGGCGGAGAAGTTCATGGCCGAGGCCAAGGGCGTGGATACCGGACACCAGATAGCAATGATCGAGGCGCAGATCGGCGCCTTGAAGACTCGCAACGAGGGTCTGCTGAAGGCACTTGCGATCATGCAGAAGCAAAGCGAAGGAGAGCAGGGTGGAACTAAGCGGCCCGGAATGGGAGCAATGGGCGGGGCAGGAGCAGACGAAGGAGTTCCTCAAGTTCCTGGAGGAAACGGTCAAGCAGGCGCAGGTGGACTGGCTCAACCGGCGCTATGAGGATGAGAGCCCGCACAAGTGGGCGGTTCTCAACGCGGCGGCGCTGGCGGTGGCTGGCTTTGCAGAAGAACTCAGGAACGTCATCGAAAATATAGGGAAGAACGACCATGCAAAATGATTCGGGATTGACCGTCACCGGCGATAAAGTGCTGGTGAAGCCGTTCAAGGTGGAAGAAAAGACCGCTGCCGGCATCGTCCTGCCGCAGATGAGCCAGGACAAGGAGCAGATGGCCCAGCAGATGGGCACGCTGGTCGCCTGGGGCTCGCTCGCCCAGAAATCGCCAGAGCTCGAGGGCATCCAACTGGGTGACGCCGTGCTCTTCCCCAAGTATCAGGGGGCGGAATTCCCGGTCGACGGCATCCGCTACTGGGTGCTGCGCTCGTCCTCCATCCTGGGCAAGGCCACGCGCCTCCCTGACTATGTGTTGCGCGGAGCGGAGTCCTCGCTGCAGGTTTTTGGGGTCAACGAGGCCAAAGCAGCGTAGGAATTTGACATTTAGAACCCACAGGACTATACGGGATCATCATGCCTCAACCACAACAGGTAGATACGACGGCGCAAAAAGCCCCAGAAAATGAGTTTCTGGACCTCAATCCGCCGCAAATCGAAGAAGAAACGCCCGAAATCGAGGCGCAACCCGAAGCCCCGAGCGCCGAGGCCAAAGAAGTAGAAGTCGAGGCCCGCAGCAACGGCTGGGTGTCCAAGGATGAGTGGGTAGAAAACCACGGCAGCGAAAAAGGTTGGAAGTCGGCTGAGGATTACGTCGATTTCCGGCGCAATTTCATGCCGATTCTGACTCGAGAGAACAAGGAACTTCGCAAACAGGTCACCGAAATGGCGACCAAGCTCGCGGAGCGGGAACGCAAGGAGCAGGAAGCCGAGGCAACGCTGGCACGGGAGCGACTGAAGTATGAGCTCAAGGCTGCGCGCGAGGATGGCGACCGCGATCGTGAAGACGAGATCATCGACAAGATGCTTGATCTCAAGGTGGCAGCGAAGACTGCGCCTCCGGCCCCGGTTGCGCCGGCAGTCAATCCCGAGGTTGAGCGTGAAGTACTGGACTTCCAGGCGCGCAATCCCTGGTTCAACACTGACCAGAAGCTGTCGCGTGTGTTCACCGCGCAGGTTGCGATGCTCAAGCAAGCCGATCCGGCGATGGGTGTGACCGAGGTGCTGGGCGAGGCGCGAGACATCGTGCGCCGGATGTATCCGGAAAAGTTTCCCTCCGGACGGCGCACCGCCATGGCTGAGGCCGGCGGCGAGTCGAATGCCGCTCGCGTCAACGGCCAGCGGTCATGGGCTGATGTCAAACCGGAGTATCGTGAGGCCTACAACGACCGATACTTCGAGATGAACCCAGAGATCAAGCGCGAGAATGTGCTCCGCCGCTTGCCTGCCGACGCATTCAGGAGATAGCCGTGCCCAGAAAAGGTGAACCGCATCCGCTGAAAGGCATCCCCCGCTCGCAATGGGGGCTTGCCAAGGGCGAAGATCCCGCACCCGAAGTCGGCGTGACGCCGGAAATTCCGCAGGCGATCGCAGCACCCGAAGCGGCGCCACAGCCGGAGCCGCAGTATCCGAAGCTCGATCCGCAGTCGCCGCCGCCGAACCTCTTTTCCGGCAACGTCGCCCGCTTGACGCTGATCGGCAAGGACGGCTCGCTGACCGACCCGGTTCCTGGCTTCGCCACGCGCTGGTTCAACGACGAGAACGGCGATCAGACACGCACTGGACCGCGCATTCAGATGGCGCTCCGCAGCGGTTGGGTATTCATAGAACGTGATGAGGTAGCTTTGAACGAGGGCTTGGTGCCACTCAATGTCGATCTAGGAAGCCACGTCAGGGAAATAGTTGGGAAGCAGCAGAATGGTAGCCCGCTCTACGCTTACGCAATGAAGAAGCCGCAATGGCTCTTCGATCTGCACAGCAAGGAGCGCGAGGACAACGTCAACGCAAGAATCGAGTCTTCGCTACGGGCTGGAAGGAGCGACAAGCTCCCAGCGGACAAGCAATATGCCCGCGACATTTCGATTGACACCAAACTCTACCGTTAGGAGAACTTGAATGGCGAACCAAAACAAGCCGTTCGGGCTCGCCCCCGTGCGAAACATCAGCGCGTCCAAATTCAATGAGGCGGGCACCCGGTATTACATTCCTTCCACCGACACGTTTGCGTATTACATCGGTGACGTTGTTCTCTCCGCCGCCGCTGGTGACCTGAATGGCGTGTGCGGAGTGATCAAGGATGTGGCAGGCACATCGACCGAACGCGGCGTCATCGTCGGCGTGGAAGTTGCCAACGTCAATGGCGTCAGCCTCGTCGGCTCCGCTCTGGCGCTGGAGAACACCAGCGTCCCGGTGACCAAGCTCAAGGACTACTACGTCTACGTCGTCGACGATCCGGACGTGCTGTTCTCGGTGCAAGGTGACGCGACCGCCACCAATCAGGTCGCGACCAAGGTGAACAACAATGCATCGCTCACCATGGCAGTTGGTGGAACGGCAACGTCCTGTTCCGGCACGGTGATCAACTCTTCGACCATCGCGACGACGGCTGCACTCAATGTGAAGCTGATGGGTCTGTTGCAAATTCCGAACAATGCCTTTGGAGCCTACTCCGTGTGGCAGTGCAAGATTAACCAACACGAGCTGATGGGCAACACGGCCGGCGTCTAAAGGAGATCAATCATGCCCGGTGGCGTAATCACGACTGGTTCCAATCCCAAACTCCTGTGGCCGGGGCTGCAGGAGGTTTTCGGTATCGCTTACAACGAGCACCCCAAGACTTATCCGAAGCTGTTTACGACCGTCAAGTCGGATAAGAACTACGAGGAATATGTCGGCTACGCCGGCACCGGCCTCGGTCAACTGAAGCCGCAAGGCCAATCGGTTGCCTACGACTCGATGCAACAGGGCTTCACTACGCGGCTGACCAACGCCTCGTATGGCCTGGGCTACATCTGCACCGAGGAAGAGATCGACGACAACCTGTATCCGAAGATCTCCAAGGGTCGGACCCGGGCGCTGGCGTTCTCGATGCTGCAGGCCAAGGAACAGAACCTGCATCTGATCTACAACCGCGCTTTCACGGCGGGCTACGTCGGTGGCGATAGCGCGATCCTGTGCAGCACATCGCACAACAACGTGTCGGGCGGCACCTATGCCAACACGCCGGTCACGCCTGCCGACCTGTCCGAAGTGGCGCTCGAAGATGCGCTGATCGCTGTCGCCGGTTTCCAGGACGACAAGGGTCTGTTCATCAACGTGCAGTGCAAGGGGTTGATCGTTTCGCGGCAGGACTTCTACAACGCCGTTCGCATCGTGCATAGCACCTATCAGTCTGGCACGGCGCACAACGACATCAACGCCATTCAGTACGAAGGTATGCTGCCCGATGGCATCATCCAGTCGGTCTACCTCACCCAGCCGCACGCATGGTTCCTGCGTACCGACTGCGGTGGCGACGGCCACGGGATGATCTACCAGGAACGCAAGGGCATCCAGTTCTTCAACGACAACGACTTCGATACGCGCAACATGAAGGCGGCGGCGATGGAGAGATACACGGGCGGGTGGGACAACCCTCGGGGAATTTACGGGGTTAATGGGCCGTAGCCTACACAATGTACATCCCAATGTATCTTGACATAGGATGATGATAGGGCCATGCTAGAACTCCTAACAGGAGAACAGCATGGTTCCTATCAAATGTTCAGTTATCGAGTGTCAAAAGGATGTCGTTGCGCGAGGTCTTTGTCGTCTGCACTACGAAAGGCTGACTAGAAAAGGAACTCTTGAAAACACCCGACCCAAAGACTGGGGTGCTAGAGAAAAGCATCCTCTGTACCAGTCTTGGATCTGGATGATCAGAAGCAGGGTTCCGATCTGCGAAGAGTGGCGAAACGACTTTTGGAAGTTTGTCGCCGCTGTTGGAAATAGGCCGTCAGAAAAGCATCGTTGTTTTAGGCTGAAAGAATCTGAACCATACGGCCCACTCAACTTTTTCTGGCGAGAAACCGTCTTCGCCAAAGAGTCTAGCGAAAGCGAAAAGGAATACCGACGTAGGTACATGAGGGAATACAACAGACTGCATCCAGAAAGGCAGCAGAACGCATCGCTGAAAAAGAACTTTGGCATCACGTTAGATCAATACAACGCGATGCTGAAGGAGCAGAATGGGGTCTGTGCAATATGTGGCGAAGTAAATGATGCAGTCGATAGGCGTACCGGCAAAGCGAGAAATCTCTCTGTCGATCACTGTCACAAGAAGGGTCATGTGAGAAAGTTGCTTTGCCAGTATTGCAACCAAGGTCTTGGCAACTTTCGAGACAGGCCAGACTTGCTTCGCGCAGCGGCAGTGTACTTAGGAGGCTCTACTTTGTGAGTGGCCCTTGATGGGTGGGGCTCCTCCTCTGGGCTCCACCCGTCTATTTCGGAGATTGACATGGCGAACAGAAAGTTGCGTGGCGAAATGCCCGGTGCGCCGGCAGGTGGCGGCAAGGGCAAGAAGAAGATGAAGAAGAAGATGAAGAAGGAAGCGATGAAGTAGCGCGGCTTCTTTCTCCGCGTAATGCGCCGATGTCGGGCGTGCTCTAACCACGAGTGTTACAGGAGAATGCAATGGCACAATGGTCATCCCCCCCGTCGCGGTTCCTTTCCGGGCTGTCGACTGAGCCGCGCAAGTCTGCGCTGGGCAATTTCCCGTTCCCGAACCCGTTCCAGGCGAACGTCTACGCGAACGACTTCAATACCTACGCTGCCGCCGACTGGACGGTCACGTCGACCAACAGCGGCACCTCGGCGCTGACGGCGGCCAATGGCGGCGCCTTGCTCCTGACCACCGGAGCAACGACCTCGAACTATCAGGGCAATCGTTTGACGCCGGCTTCGTTTGCAATCACGCCGGGGTTCCAGGCGTGGTTCCTTGCCAATGTCACGATGGTCGATACCACGCTGCCGAACTTCATCATCGGCATGACGGCAGGTACGGTAGGCTCGGTGACTGATGGCATCTACTTCACCAAGGCCACGGCGAACCAGACGATCAGTGCAGTAATTCGTGGCTCGAGCGCCTCGTCGACGATCACTGGCATTGCCACTTTACCGACCGCAGCAGCGATCACGCCGGCTGTGCCCAGCTTCTCGCTGGGTTGGTACTACGACGGCCTGCCAATTCCGACGCTGTACTTCTTTGCCTCGCCGGCCATCGCAACGTATACGGCGGGTGTGTTGACGGCGCCGGCTGCGTTCTCGGGTCAGCCTTCTCCGGGCGGCGTCTGCGTGGCAGCAGCGAGCAGCGATGCGAGTTACACTGCGCCGAATGTGCTGACCAATCTGCCGGCGGCGACGATGAACTTGGCTCCCGACTTCTACGTCGTGACCAATAGCAGCGCGGCGAAGACGATGCAGGTCGACTATGTTCTGGCAGCAGCCGAACTGAATCGCTTCTAAGGAGGCGTCATGCCCAACGTGACGACTACAGAAGTATTCGTCGACGGTGCTCGCAATACGGTCGTCAAGTTCGAGGGTGTGCTGGATACCGCAGACCTGACGACCACGACGGTCGTCGATCCGTTAGCGCGCTACATCGACCCGATCAATCCGACGACGCTCTATCGGATCGATCGGCTCGACTGGTCGTGCTCGGACCCGATCGTCTTGCGTCTGCAGTGGGACGGGACTCCGGCAGTCAAGATCATCGATCTGGCGGGTCGCGGCAACCAGTATCTGGGCAAGGTCTACGGCGGCCTACAGAACACAGCGGGCGCCACCAAGACCGGCAAGATCACGGCAGTCACCAGCGGCTATGTCTCCGGCACGGTGGCGTTTACCCTGATCATGCGCTGCGTGAAGCAATGATATGGCAAACACCAGCTCCCCAGAAATTGTTGAGGACGGCAACAGAAACACTGTCGTGAAGTTCGTGGCCTTGTTGGACACCTCCAACTTGGCCTCGACTCTCGTCGTCGACATTGCCAATCAGTACAAAGACCCGCTCGACAATCCGATCAGCACCTATCGCGTCGATCGCATTGACTACGCGGTCGAAGACCCGGTCGCGCTGAATCTCTGGTGGGGTGGCGGGCCAACCCGATTCATCAATCTCGCCGGTCGGGGATTCATGGATCTGGGAAAGTCGTATGGCGGCATTCCCAATACCGAGGCGACCAACATTCGCAACGGCAGGATCTACGCGACGACGACCGGTTATGTTCCCGGCACGCTCATCTCGCTCGAGGTCACGCTCTGGTTGGTGAAGGTCGACTACATTCCGGGGACTGCGCCGGTTCTGGCTCAGGCGCATGACGTGATTCTGCTTGACTCTGGTGCCGGCAAGATAATCAGCGAGGGCGGATTTGACCTCGGTCTGGACGAACTCGTTTAAGGAGTAGTGATGGCTGACAAGAAGATTTCTGCAATGACGGGTCTTGCCGGGTCAGGTGTCGACACTGCTGCCGATCTGATCCCGATCGTCGACACCAGCGCGAACATGACCAAGAACATCACGGTCGCAGAGCTTGCCATTGCGATCGGCGCTCAGGGCGCTCAGGGCGTGCAGGGTGCAACCGGGTCGCAAGGAGCATCCGGAGCTCAAGGGTCGCAAGGCGCTCAAGGCGCACAGGGCTCGCAAGGCTCTCAAGGATCGCAGGGATCACAGGGCTCGCAGGGCGGAGCCGGAGCACAGGGTTCGACTGGCTCTCAAGGAGCGGTTGGCAATGGTGCTCAAGGCTTCACTTCGCAGCTGATGGCAACCGGAGCGCAGCATACGGTGGACGATGTGATTGGCGCTTTGCAGACGTTGGGACTATTCAAGCAATCGTGATCGTGACTCATGGGCCGCAACAACTATTTCCGTCGCGGGCAGTGGAACGCGATCTGCGATCAATGCGGGGGTCAGTTCAAGTCCTCGCAGTTGATGCTGCAGTGGAATGGGTTGATGGTCTGTCATCAGTGTTGGGAGCCGCGCAATGCTCAGGAGTTCTTGAAGATTAGGGCAGAGAGGCCAATCCCCTGGTCGCGTCCGGAGCAACCGGCGTTTCCGAGTGGTGCCGTCACTGTCAATCGTTTCATCGATGATGTGCCCATCAACGCGACCTGGATAGGCTAATGCCCGTCACCATCGTTCCTGCGAATTACGCCTTTGGCACCCTGACCGCTCCGGTCACGATCGGGGCCGGCACAATCTCGGTGCTGGTCAGTTCCGGTGCCAGCTTCCCCGTCCTTGGTGCGTCGAACTACTACTACCTGACGCTGAGTGATTCAGCGACGGGCGGGATCATCAACCGCGAGATCGTCAAGGTCACCGGCCCCAGTGCCGGGGCTGCGGCGGGTGCGACGATCAGTCTAACCATTGTTCGCGCCCAGGACGGGACGGTTGCTGCCGCCTTCAACTCCTCTGACCTCGCGCAACTTCGGTTGAACCAGCAGACGCTGCTCGACCTCGCTTCGCAGGGGAGCGGCGCTACCGGCGCACAGGGTGCCACGGGCGCTCAGGGCGCAGCCGGGGCGCAAGGTACGCAAGGCCTGACCGGGTCGGGAGCGCAGGGCTCGCAAGGCGCTGCCGGCTCTCAGGGGTCACAAGGCTCGCAAGGCATGCAGGGTCCGCAAGGGTCAGCCGGGGCGCAAGGATCTCAAGGCGCACAGGGTGCTGGATCACAGGGCGCACAGGGATCGCAAGGTGCTCAGGGCGCGGCAGGTGCGGCGGGTGCTGCAGCCTACGGCGAGCTCTACATCAACAACAACGCCACTGCGCTGACGCTGACGGCGGCGGATACCTACTATCAGTGGGTGGCAGGGTGGACGTTGGGTGACGTGAACGGCATGACCGCGTCGGTCGCCAACAGCAACATCACCTGCCTTACCAACGGAACATACAACGTCCTTGTCGCCATCACGATGACGGGGACGGTTGGCTTCACCTATGAAGTTGCTGTCTACAAGAACGGGTCGGAGCAACTCGATCACGACTTCCAGGTACAGATCCCGGCAAGCGGTGTTGCGACTTTCTCCTGCTCGACCGTTGGCGTCATCCCGCTGCTGGTCAACGACATCCTCGATCTTCGGGTCAAGTGTATTGGTGCTACCGGCAAGACGGTCACTATCTCCTATGCCAACTTCGCGTTGAGTGCTGTTGCCGGTGCGCCGGGGTCAACGGGCGCTCAAGGTGCAGCAGGTGCTCAGGGTGCGACAGGAGCGCAGGGAGCGGCAGGTGCACAGGGTGCTGCTGGAGCGCAAGGAGCAACCGGAGCTCAAGGTGCTGCTGGCGGAGCCGGCGCTCAGGGTTCTCAAGGTGCTGCTGGCGCCCAGGGTTCGCAGGGTTCGTCTGGAGTGCAGGGTCCGCAAGGGGTGCAGGGCGCTCAAGGCGTACAGGGTGCAGGCACGCAGGGTCCGCAGGGGGTGCAAGGCGCCGCTGGTGCGACAGGCGCTGCTGCCTATGGCGAACTCTACGTCAACGCCAATGTGACATCGCAGACTCTGACGACGCAGAACACCTACTACCAGTGGACGACCGCTTGGGCGGTTGGCGACTCCAATGGCATGACGCCATCGGCCACCAACAGCAACATCGTCTGCAACACAGCTGGCACCTTCTTGGTGAGCATCAAGGCCTCGGTGCTTGCAACCAGCGATGCTGTCTTTGAATTCGCTGTATTCAAGGGTGGGGCCGAACAGACTGACATAGACTTCCGCTGGACCGGGCGCTCGAATAGTTCGTTCGCGTATAGCATGATCGGCTTGAGCGGCATCATGGTGCTCGCTAATGCCGATACGCTCGATATCCGCGTCAAGTGTACGAGTCAGGCCAGCGCATCGTTCACCATCGAGTCTGCGAGCTTCGCGCTCACTGCCATCAGTGGCGCAGCCGGCGCACAAGGCGCACAGGGTGCCGCTGGAGCACAGGGGTCTGCTGGTGCCCAGGGCGCAGCGGGCGCTCAGGGATCTACGGGGGCGCAGGGATCAGCCGGAGCACAAGGATCGACTGGAGCGCAGGGAGCGGCAGGTGCCCAAGGTGCCGCAGGAGCGCAAGGAGCACAGGGAGCGCAGGGTGCTGCTGGAGCACAGGGATCTTCGGGCGCTCAAGGCTCTACTGGTTCTCAGGGCGCAACAGGTTCTCAAGGTGCCACAGGTTCGCAAGGGTCCGCTGGTGCTCAGGGTTCTGCTGGCGCTCAGGGCTCGACGGGCTCCCAGGGTGCAACAGGCTCTCAGGGGGCTACTGGCTCGCAAGGTCCGCAAGGATCTCAGGGGGCGACGGGCACTGGAGCCCAAGGCGCTCAAGGCGCCCAAGGAACTCAGGGCACTCAAGGAACGCAGGGTTTGACTGGAACCGGAGCCCAAGGTGCTCAGGGAGCACAGGGTGCTCAGGGAGCGCAGGGCGCACAAGGAGCTCAAGGAGATGGCATTGTCGAGGTTGCATTCATCATCGACGGCGGTGGGTCGGCTATCACGACCGGCATCAAGGGCGATCTGTTCATCCCCTTCAATTGCACGATCAACAGAGTGACGCTGCTTGCCGACCAGACCGGATCGATTGTAGTGGACATCTGGAAGAACACTTACAACAACTATCCGCCAACCGTTGCCAATACGATTACCGCATCAGCCAAGCCAACAATTGCTACGGCAATCAAATATACCGACTTGACGCTAACGGGATGGACAACGTCGATCTCTGCCGGAGATTCGATTCGCTACAATGTAGACTCAGCTACTACGGTGACTCGTGTGTTTGTCGGACTGAAGGTAACGAAGACATAGCATGAATGACATTCGCCTGACGATTGCTATCCCAACCTCCGGCATGGTGCGGATACAGTTCATGTCGAGCGTCATCGGGCTGATGTCGAAGGTAGTAGGGTCAGGGGTTCCCAGCCGTTCGGGCGAGGCGGTCAGCATCAGGCTCGATACGATCGTCGGGCCGATCATTCACGCCAACCGCGAAGTCTTGATCCGCAGGGCGATCGAGCGGGAGCAGACGCACGTCATGTTCCTGGACGACGATATGGCTTTCGATCCCAGCGTGCTCAACATCATGCTGGGACGGCGGCGGCAGATCGTGCTCACTAACTATCTGATCAAGACCGACCATCCAGAGTTCACGGCTATCTCTCTCGACCAGAAGCGCATCCAGACCAGAGAAGAGGACACCGGGCTGCAGAGCATCTACTTCTCCGGCTTCGGGGTGTCCCTGTTCGAGGTCGATGTGTTTAAGCAGATCCCGCAGCCGTGGTTCCTGCCGGAGTGGAATGACGAGCAGAAGGCGTACAGTGTGGAGGATCAGGCTTTCTTCGAGCGAGCTCGGAAGGCTGGAATAAAGGTCATGCTCGATCACGATGCGAGCAAGCTCGTGTCCCACTGGGGGAATCGTGAATGGAAGTGTCAACAGGTGTGGCAGGAGGGCTAATGCCCATAACCGTCAACGTGTACTTTCACTCGCTCGAGGAACTCGCGGCAATCAAGAAGTCGCTGACGAGAATCGAGGGCGCTTTAGTAGCAGTGCGAACCAATGAAGGACTACAAATGGCAACGATGGCCGATCTGGTAACGAAAGTAGCAGCAGAACGCACGCAAGAGGACAGCATCATCGTCCTGCTCAAGGGCTTGCAAGCGACGGTAGAAGCCATGCCGGCAACGCAAGCAGCAATCGACAATCTGGCCGGGATGCTGGACAGCAACATCGTCGCCCTGACCAACGCGGTTCCGGCGAATGCGCCGGCTCCGGTCGAGGTTGTGACGCCCGCCGATGTGGTGGCGATCCCCGATGTGCCGCCGGTTGACGTCCCTCCGGCGTAATGCCCGACCGCGAGGATGAGCGTGATTTCTGCATCGACTGCGCTTGTCCTCGCCTGTTTCGTCTGGACGATTGCAGTCCGTCGGCGTGCCCGCGCAGTCCGGGTCTGCTCACCTTCTACATGGCGGAAACGGATGGCCCGGAGCACTTTGTCTGCCGTACCAACTACAAAGGAAACGTGATGAAGGATCTGAGCACGAAGGCCGTGGTCACGGGGCCGCAAGGCTTCTACTACCGCGAGGAACACGAATGGCACAACCTGTCGCCCGAGATGTCGGCGTGGTTTTTGGCCCAGCAGAAGAAGATCACCGACTACATCGCCAAGGCATCCTCCAATGCAGAGGACGATGGTCTGGTTGCCGTGCTGGATGCGAACTTCGACGGCGTGGCGCAGCCGACGATCAACGTGACCGGGATCAGCTACAAGGAACTGAACAGGTTCCAACGCTTCTGGGCGGCGCTCGAAAACGAAGTGCTCGGCAAGGGCGAGGAGCACGGGCGGAAGAAGGATCAGGAGCGGCACCAGCACAAGTGGCGCAAATGATCGGTGAAGATCCAGATCACGATCCAGGGCGACACCATCGCTGGAACGGTGCGCTTCGGACTGATCCTGTTCCTGCTCTGTGATCTGGCGATGCTGCTGGTCGGCGCGGGAGCAATAGGACTGCTGATCCTGAAGGCAATGCAATGACCGACACCGGACTCACGGCGATGCTGACCTTCTGGAACTTTATCTGGTGGCTCGGCATCGGCGTGGGAGCGGCCTACGGGCTGCTGGTGCTGTTCGTGTGGTTCAGTAATCGCAACGGGAGCAACTGATGGCAACTTACGACGAACTTTTGACCGCGAGCGCGAACGATGCATTGCGGCAGCGAGTGTTGGTAGCCGTGGTGGTGACGGCGAACACCATCATTCTTGAGGCTCCCGCAACGGCCAATCATGCGGCGAGACTGGTGTGGGCCAAGTCGACCATCGCCAATCCAGAACCGGCTAGGAATCAAGTACTGTGGTCGGCCATCGCCCAGAATAAGGCGGCGACGTTGGCGCAGATTATTGGCGCCACTGACGCCGCGTTGCAGACGGCGGTTGACGCTGCGGTTGCCGGCTTGGCGGTGTAACCATGACCGCCATCTCAACTGTCATCGGCACGCGAACAGCGTTTACCATCACGCTCAACGCACTCGCTAATGTGACCTACGTCGCCGGGACCGCG
>Ga0209048_10000392_pt1 | contig 47243 bp, 49 predicted proteins | sample FrelakmetCRP12CR_FD_187146 | JGI IMG/M metagenome (GOLD analysis project Ga0209048, IMG submission 187146) | Freshwater lake sediment microbial communities from the University of Notre Dame, USA, for methane emissions studies - CRP12 CR (SPAdes)... | ecosystem: Environmental > Aquatic >...
GCAGGGCAGCAAGCTCGTCGGAACGGGCGCCGTCGGGCAAGGCTACCAGGGCACCTCGGTGGCGATCTCAGCGGACGGCAGCACCGCCATTGTCGGCGGGCCGGGTGACAACCCCAATGCCAGCCTCATCGGTACCGGTGCCGTGTGGGTGTTCACCCGGAGCGGTGGGGTGTGGTCGCAACAGGGAAGCAAGCTGATCGCCCTGGACGCCATAGGAAATGCCAAGCAGGGATCGTCGGTGGCAATCTCGACTGACGGCAACACCGCCATCGTCGGCGGGCCCTGGGACAATTCCTATGCCGGAGCCGCGTGGGTGTACTCGCGCAGCGGGGTGTGGACGGCAACCAGCAATGCTTCGAGCTGGCTGCACGTGACCAGCGGGGCGAGCGGGACAGGGACCGGAACGGTGGGATTCACGGTGGACGCCAACAGTGGTAGCGCCCGCTCGGGGACCCTGACCATCGCAGGGCAGACATTCACCGTCACGCAGGCTGCACAGGCATGTTCATACTCGCTCGCTCCTCAGAGCGCCAGTCTCTCAGCATCGGGTGGGACTGGGAGCTTCACCGTGACCTCACCTACAGGCTGCACGTGGACGGCCGTAAGTAACGCCGGCTGGCTCCAAGTGACAGCGGGCAGCTCCGGCAGTGGGACCGGCACGGTGACGTACAGCGCCGACCCAAATTCGGGCAGCGCACGCTCGGCCACGATCACGGTCGCGGGGCAGACGTTCACGGTCACGCAGGCTGCCGTGGCATGTTCGTACTCGCTCGCTCCTCAGAGCGCCAATCTCTCGGCATCGGGCGGGACAGGAAGCTTCAACGTGACCTCACCCGCTGGTTGCACATGGACTGCGGCCCCGCAGGTGTTGTGGGTCAGCGTCACCTCCGGCTCGAGCGGCAGCGGCAACGGCACCGTCTCGTACTCGGTGCAGGCCAACAGCGGCAGCGCTCGCACCGGCACGATCACAGTCGCGGGGCAGACGTTCACCGTCACCCAGGCCGCGCAGGCATGCTCGTACTCGGTCTCGCCGACGCAGGCGTCTGTGTCCGCCGCTGGCGGAAGCGGCACGTTTTCGGTGACCGCGGGCTCCGGCTGCGCCTGGACGGCGACGGCGAGCCAAACATGGCTCCACGTCGCGTCGGGGTCGCCGGGAAGTGGGAACGGGACCGTGGGGTACACGGTGGACGCCAACACCGGCGGGGTGAGGTCGGGAACGGTGACGGTGGCCGGAGTTCCGTTCACGGCTAACCAGGACGCTCAGGCGTGCTCGTACTCGCTGAACGTGAGCACGATCGAGTTCGGGCTTGCGGGTGGGGGCGGAAGCTTCCTGGTGAGGACGAACAGCGGGTGCGCATGGACGGCGGCGACGACCGCGAGCTGGATCCACCTCTTGGGTGTCACGGGGACGGGAAGCTCGTGGATGTACTACAACGTGGATGCCAACACCGGGGTCGCCCGCGAGGCGACAATCACGGTGCAGGACCAGGCACTCCTGGTCACGCAGGTAGGGTCCGTCTTGTACTCGTTCTGGCTCCCCGCGGTGATCCATAAAGATGTGGCCTCGCGCAATGCGTGGTGGCGAAGCGATGTCGCAGTCCTCAACCGCTCATCGCAAACAGCGAACCTGACGCTCAAGATGTATGCGCCCTCGGGTTTGATGACCATGACCGTTCAGGTCGCCGGGAAGGCGCAGGTGCTCCTCCGCGACGTGGCGGGTCAACTCGGCGTGACGGCAGACTCGGGGACGCTGGAGGTGACGTCGGGCCAGAGCATCTTCCTCACGGGCCGGACCTACAACCAGGTGGACGCGACGCACACGTACGGGCAGGACTACGATGGGTGCGAGTCGTCAACAATGCTGGCCGCAGGGCAGTCGGCATGGCTACCGCAACTCACGCAGAACGCCCTGTTCCGCACAAACATCGGCGTCACGAACACGGGGTCCACAAGTGCCAACGTGAGCCTCGTCCTGTTCGATGGCCAAGGGAATCAGCTCTTGAGCATGCCACTGGGCCTTGCTTCTGGCCAGTTCTACCAGTTCGACCAACCATACTTGAACACGTCAGCGGGTGGGACTGACAACGGCTACGCGGTCGTAACGGTCAACGTTGGCTCAGGTATCGTCGCGTACGCATCAGTGATTGACCAGGCGACCGGTGATCCGACGACCATCAACATGAAGCGGTGAGCCCTGGAATCTAGGGGGCAGCTGCGCGATAAAGCCGCGCAGCGCCGGTGAATTCAGACGTTAGATGCTGCTGGAGGCTAACAACGAGCCTTGAGAGGAGGACTCACGATGCCATGGATCGTCGAGAAGCAATTTCGGGTCGTCTTGGGCGGTAACACCTTCATCGATACGCCCAACCTTCTCGAGTATAAGGGCGAGAGCCTATTCACCCTCGAACGCCAGGAAGAGACCGGCTTCCTGGCGGTATCATGCAGGATCTACGACGAGCAGGGGAGGCACCTTGGTAGTGTTGTCCGTAACGCCTTTCACCCGAACGAGCACTACGAAGGCCCGAAGTCGTTCGCGATCAGCGGCAAAGTTCATGACTGGGCCGTTGAAGAGAGGCCGAGCGGTCGTCTGGTCTGTGCCATCAAACAAAAGGAGGCGGCCAGGCCAGCCGAGCTTCACTTGTCGGTTAATCTCTACACCCCAGACGGCTTCCTAATCAGTGCCACGCCTGACGCCATCAACCTTCGTGGTGTCATCATGCGCGGCAACGTGGTTGTGGGGTGTCGCGCAGGCATCGTTGTCATGCCCGACGGTTCGATACGTCTCGGTGCTTCAAAGGACGCCGTCCCTGCCGGCAGCGTCTAACCAGCGCTTGTAGCGAGCGCACTTGTGCTCGCCGCTGAACGCGGTATCATTAGGCAGGAAAAGCACAACAGGCAGGCGAGTGTGTGGGGAGCGCAGCGATGAGCTTGTTTACGGACGCGGTGGATCTCTTCTTTGTTGGCAAGCTGGTCTTCGGTCTTGGGTTCATTACGGTGTTGCTTTATTTGCTGCAAGCGGTCCTTGTCCAGCTCGGCGGTCACGGGCCTACCCCGTCTTCTTCTCGCCCGGTCGCCCGGCCCGGCGGCAGTCGAGGCGGGGGGCTGGGCAATCGTGTGCTGGGTGGGTTTCACACTCATGGAGCGTGTTGTGTCAGACCTGCAGGGCGACGGCGGTAGGCTGGCTAACCAGCGGTTGCAGCGAACTCGCCAACGGCGAGAAAGGGACTAACAGATGAAAGCCGGATGGTGCGTTTTCGCGGTGCTTTGTGTCGCCGGGGCCTCGATATGCGCGGCGGCTGAGATCAACGTGGACGTCGGCGATGAGAAGCCGGTCATCAGGGGCAGGATCGGAAACGATGCTTCCTTTACTGTTGCGGTAGGTCTGACTGCAAAGAACGGCCCGGCAGAGCTGGTTTTCCGCGCCCTAGACCTCCGGACAGAGAACGACGCAGTGTTCATCGGGCGCAGCCAGGTGACCCTCGCGAATGGTGACAAGGTGACCCTGCAAGAGGGCATACCGAAGGACCTCAAGATCGCTGTAGCAGGCGTGAAGGTTCCCGGAACTTACAAAGGGAAGATCGAATTCTGGCAGGCTGACGGCGAAGTACGCAGGTTCGACCTCACCGTGGTGGCCGTGGCGCCGCCAAAATTGGTGCCGCGGAAGGGCACCGATGACATCAAGCTGCAAGTGGTGAGGTGCGCGCGCGACTGCTGGCTTGCGCGTTGGCTGCTGCCCGGAGGTTCTTTCCTGACCGAGTACCCGCTCATGTTCGACAACCAGAGCCTTGGCCCGGCTACCGTGGACGCCATCAGTGTCGGAGCGTTCAGCGCCGACAACCGTTACCCGCTGACTGCAAAAGAGCTTGAGCTATCTTTGCCAGCCCCGTTTCTTCCGCAACCGATCGCCACCCTGCCACTGAAGATCCACGCTGACCGGATCCCGGCCGGTCACTACGTCGGTGACATTCAGCTCAAGCTGGCCGACCAAGACGAGAGAATGAAGCTCCCGCTTGATATCAGCGTTCGAACGGGCCCAGGGTGGGCGAGTGTGCTACTCGTAATTGGCATCTTGCTCGGCAGATTGGCCAAGCACTTCAAGGACAGTGGCGAGGCGCACGCAGACTTTCCGAGGAAGCTCGCTGACAACCAAGATTACGAAAGGCGAGAAGGAGCGGGGCGTGGGGAGAACCTGAAGTGGCTCAAGTGGCGCCAGAGAGTCCGCAGCGGCTTCGCTTTGGTCGCTGGGCTTTCGGATGACGTGCAGCTAGACAAACCGAAATCGGTGGTTGCGCGGGCAATTCTCTACTTCCTTTTGATCGGTTGCCTTGTCTTGGTCGGTCTCGAACAGTTCTACATCAAGAACTTGGCATTCGGCGCGAACCCCTTCACAGACTACACGGGAATCCTGTTCTGGGCCGTGAGCACCGATGTTGCCAGCCGTACTCTCTCGAATATTCGTGGGTCATGACCTGTCTCATGGGCCGGATGTCTTGCCAAACCCGGCTTGGTTAGCGACTCGGATGCGTGATCTTGCTCGCCGCCGCGCGACTGCGCCGCTGAAGCGCGGCGTCTAGGCCCAAGACAGCAGGGAGGTGCAAATTTTGGCCATGGAGCGTGAATTCGACGTCATCGTTGAACGTGACGCGGATGGCTACTACGTGGCCTCGGTCCCTGCCTTGCGGGGCTGCCACACTCAAGCGCGCTCCCTTGATGAACTCATGGCGCGCGCCCGCGAAGCTATCCGACTTTGCCTAGAAGTGGAAGGCACGCCCGCGGATTCGCTTGATTTCATCGGCGTGCAGCGCGTCCGCATCCCTGCATGAACCCGTTCCGAGCGCTCACCGGCAAAAGGTGGTTGCGGCGCTCAAGAATCACGGCTATGAAGTCATGCGTGTGCGCGGGAGTCATCGGTACCTCCGCCATTCCGATGGTCGTGCCACAGTGGTGCCGGTCCACGCGGGTGAGACCATCGGTCGTGGCCTAATGGCGAAGATTCTCCGTGATACCGAGTTGTCTTATGATCAACTAACTCTCAAGCCGAGAGTTGTGCCCTAGCAGCGCGCTGGGGCCGGCGCACCGCCGCTAAGACGCGGCGTTGGGTGGGTAGTTTGTAGACTTGCTGGTTGAGATGCTCAAACGAGTCTTCCGGTGGGCCGATGTCGCCACTTGCGTGGTCATCCTCGGCCTTGCCATCGCCTTTCGGCCTCATACCGTGTGCTGGTTCATCGGCATTGGGCTGGCCACGGCCAACCTCCCCCTCTGGATCGCCGCCCGGCTGCAACTCGGCTCCGCCTTCTCCATCAAGGCGCGGGCGCAGCGACTTGTGACCTCGGGGCTGTACGCCAGGATCAGCCACCCGATCTATCTCTTTGGTTGTCTCGCAGTTTTCGGCGCACTGCTTGCGCTGCAGATCTGGGTCATTCTTGTCATCTGGTTGGCACTTACCCCCTTCGAACTTGTTCGTATCCGGCGTGAGAACCAGGTTCTTCGCGCCACCTTCGGTGACGAATACGAACGCTATCGCTCGACGACCTGGTTCTAGCAGCGTTTCTGCGCACCCGCCTCACCAGCGCTTGCAGCAGGCACGCCTTCGGCGTTGCTTGCTTGGTGGGCGTGGCTAGTCCACCATCGCGCTGTGTCGACGCCCTGCGATTCATCCGGTGTGCTGCTGAACTGCGGCGTTAGGTGGATTTGCTCATCTCTATGGGGGGCCGAATGAGAATCCTCAAAGCTTGTGGCGCGATGGTTGGCCTATTCGCCATCTCCTATGTGCCCGCGTTTGCCGCGGTCAGCATTCTTCGGCCGTCCAATCTAAACGCAGCAGCGCCGATCATAGTCGCCATCAGCCTGCTCGCAGCATCCCTCACCCTAGTCATCTTCCTTACGCGCCCGACTTGGGTCGCTGGTGATTTTGGCCTGGCGCCGTGTAGCTCGAAGCACGTTCTCGCAGCGCTCGCGGTTGGCGCCGTGGGCGGGATGGTGGTCATGATTGCGGCGCGACTCAGTCATGCCAGCCCCCCCTTCCGAATGGATGCGTTCTCGCTCTGGCAAATCGTGCTCCTCTTCTGGGTCGCCGCGTCGGTCCAAGAGGAGTTGATTTTTCGCGGGCTTCTGCAGTCGGTTGTTGCTCGTGTCCTTTGTGCACGCTCATCCTCTCCTCTCGCAACAATCCTCGTGGCTGTCCTCTTTGGTGCTATTCATGCACCAATGGGCCTGGTAACTGTTCTGCTCGCCTTCCTGCTTGGTCTGGCCACAGGTTACCTACGCGCCCAGAGCCGCAGCCTTCTGCCGGCGATCATTGTCCATGCCATGTTCAACATCGCGGGTTCAATCGGTTCGTTGATCTGAATCCGCCTAACCAGCGCTTGCAGCGGGGCCGGGCAAGCGCGTGTCTGGCTTGGCGGTTGTGCGGGGTGGGGGAGTAGGCTGTGCGTATGACGTGCCCAACAGCGGCCGGCCCGCTGAAGCGCGGCATCAGGCTCAACGCAGAAAGGGCCGGTTCAGGAGACGCGTGGTGAAGCAGATTAACCGCAAAGCACGCATTCGAGAGTACAAGGAAACGTCGCAGCCCGCAGGCATCTACCGGGTTCGCAACACCACGACGGGGAAGTCGCTGGTCGGAGCGACCGTCAACCTCCCCGGCATGCTGAACCGGCAGCGATTCCAGCTTGAGCACGGTTCGCACCTCGACAGGGAGCTTCAGAGGGACTGGGATGAACTTGGGCCTGATGCATTCGAGTTCGAAGCGCTGGATCGGTTGGAGCCGCGCGACGAGCCGGCCTACGATCCGACCGAGGACCTCCGTGTCCTCAAGGAGATGTGGCTCGAGAAGCTGACGGCATCTGGAGAGCCGCTCTACCGACAGTCTAAGCGAGGCACCTAACCGGCGCTTGCAGAGGAGCTGCTGCGAGTTTGCTTGCGTCCTGCGCGTGGCTCCGCATATCATCGTGCCGTGCTCCAGCCCTGCGTCTCATCCGGCGTGCCGCTGAAACGCGGTCGGGCCTTGCCTCATTGCGGAAGGATCGTTGAGTCTGTGGCTCCTTGTGAAGGGCGTGAACGTTCAACGATAAAAGGAGCAAGCCAGCGCAGCGGGGGCGTCCATCGGCACATGAACGCCGCCGTCTACAGCAGATACGGGCCCCCGGATATTCTCCAAATCAGGGACGTTGAAGAACCTGTTTCGCCGCAAACCTGAGGTGTGTACAGTCTTGTACGGGATACCTTTCGTTTCGCACAACAGCGGGCAGCCCCAACTCGGGGGAGATCGGACTGCCCGCTGAAGCGGAGGCGCCCACCTCGTTTCGCCGATTCAAATCTCTACAATATTTGCGGCCGCCGTTCGTCTACAGGAATGGATGGATGAGCCGTCGACCATTACCTCGATGACCTGGCAAGACCGCCAAATCGCTGAAATCATCGCGGAAGAACGATCCCGACTGCGCAATTTCATCCGCCGGCATGTGCCCGATCCCTCCGACGCCGAGGACATCGTGCAGGAGGTCTTCTACGAACTGGTAGAAGCCAATCGCCTGCTGATGCCGATTGAGCATGTGACCGGCTGGCTTTTTCGCGTCGCGCGCAATCGCATCACGGACCTTTTGCGCAAGAAGAAGCCAGAGCCTTTCAGCGACGCAGCGGTCGAGGACGAAGACGGCGAGCTGCTGCAGATCGAAGATCTGTTGCCATCGCCCGATGCCGGGCCGGAAGCGGTCTACGTCCGCAACGTGCTTCTTGATGAGCTGGAATTTGCGCTCGACGAACTGCCCGACGAGCAGCGTGAAGTATTTGTCGCTCACGAACTGGAGGGGCGGAGTTTCAAAGAGTTGGCGGCAGAAAGCGGCGTAAACGTCAATACCCTACTCTCGCGCAAGCGCTATGCGGTGCTACATCTGCGCGAGCGATTGCAAAGCATTTACGACGACTTCACGAAAGCATGAGGGGGTGGACATGAGAAGGAGATTGAAGAGACTGATTTTCATTGCTCCGCTGGCGATTCTGGGGATGCTGCTATTTGTCGCCATCGGCGGCGAACTGGTGCTGCAACTGTGGAATTGGCTGTTGCCGCCGCTCTTCGGCTTCCGCCAAGTCACCTTCTGGCAAGCGCTTGGACTTCTGGCGCTGTGCCGGATCCTGTTCGGCGGCTTTCGTCTCGGTGGCGGCGGTCCTCGCTCCAATGTTCGGCAGCGAATGGCCGAGCGCTGGGAGAAGATGACCCCGGGGGAGCGGGAACGAGTCCGGCAAGGCTGGCGCGGACGTTGGGGCTTCTGCCCATCCACCAGTGAGAGCAAGGAGCAATGAAGTCATCTCGACAGCGCCCAAAGCAATGCGGCATCCCTCGCTAGGGAGGTAAAGAACATGAGCCCAGTTGGATCGAGCAACCGGTTGGAGCCGGCACAACAGACCGCTGCCAAAGTCGCTGGATTCACTTCCCTTTTCACGATGGCGATTGTGTCCTTTGCTTATCTTGGTATCCAAGCGCGTCTCATTGTTGCGGGCAATGCTGCGGAAACCGCTCGGAATATCATGGCGCACGAACGACTATTTCGTATCAACATCGCCTGCGATCTCATTTACTGCGCAGGCGTTGTAGTACTACTCACAGCCCTTTACGTGATTCTCAAGCCGGTAAATCAACACCTTGCCTTGGTTGCGGCATTCTGCAGGCTGGTATATGCCTTGATGTGGGTTGTTATTGCGCTCAATCTCCTTACCGTTCTGCGGCTCTTGAGTGGCGCTGATTACTTGCGAGTATTTGAAACAGATCGATTGCAGGCCTTGGCGAGGCTATACCTCGGCACACCCGCGTATGGCGTTGCCTTGCCGTTTTATGGATTGGGATGCGCGGTTTGCGGCTACCTGTGGTTTAAGTCGCGCTATATCCCTAGAGCATTGGCTGCCTGGGGTGTGATCTCGTCTGTATGGTGCGTGACGTGTGCTTTCGCTGTCATCATCTTCCCTGACTTCGCCAAGACAGTTAACCCGTGGTGGTTCGATTCGCCTATGGGTAGTTTCGAAATGGCAACGGGTTTTTGGCTTCTGTTTAAGGGGTTACGACCACCGCTCGTCAAGTAACGGTCCCTGCGTCAACCGCGAAACAAGGAGAGTGAGGGCATGCACCCAACCGACAAAGCCGCAAGAGTCGCAGGATTACTGTATCCGTTAATGGGAGGACCCTTTACGTTTACCTTTATGTATGTTCTCCCTACTCTGATCGTGCCGGGCAACGCGACTGCAACGGCCAACAACATCTTGGCTCACGAGATGCTTTTCCGTGTCGGCATCCTCGGCGAACTGCTCTCCGGGGTCGCTTTTGTCCTCCTGGTCATGGCTCTTTACCGCTTGCTCAGCGGGGTGAACAAGAGGCAGGCTTCGCTGATGGTAAGCCTGGTGCTGGTCTCCGTCGCGATCGGGTTTGTGAATGTGCTGAACAGCATCGCTGCGCTAATCCTCTTCCGCGGCGGCGATTTCCTTGCGGTATTCGACAAACGTCAACTGGACGCCTTGGCAATGTTTTTCCTCCATCTGCATGGCCAGGGATTTGCTGTCAACGATATCTTTTGGGGTCTCTGGCTTTTCCCCTTCGGTGTCCTGGTGATGAGATCGCGCTTCCTTCCCCGCATTCTTGGGCTCCTGCTGATCGTTAACTGTTTTGCCTATGTGGTCATTAGTGTTACGTCATTACTCCTGCCAGCTTACGGAAATGTTGTTTTCCGAGCCTCCATGCCGGCGTTGTTGGGGGAATTGTGGATCATGGCTTGGCTTTTGATTAAGGGCGTCAAGGTGCAACCGTTGCCCGCCGCAGCCTCCTGATCGATCGGTTGTGGAGGAAACCCGTGAAAGCTATCGTTTATCACCGCTATGGTTCACCCGATGTTCTCAAGTGTGAAGAGATTGAGAAGCCGATCGCCGGGGACGATGAAGTGTTGATAAGAGTCCGCGCGGCTGCCGTGAATCCACTTGACTGGCACTTTATGAGGGGTATGCCGTACATGATGCGCATAGCGGCGGGGCTGCTCAAACCAAAGGACACACGACTAGGCGTTGATGTGGCCGGCCAGGTCGAAGCGGTTGGCAGGAACGTAACCCAGTTCAAACCAGACGACGAGGTGTTCGGCGGGTGCCGAGGGGCCTTTGCGGAGTATGCGTGTACTTCCGAGTCGGCATTGGCCATGAAGCCAGATAACGTGACGTTTGAGCAAGCGGCTTCTGTACGTGCGGCGGCACTCACCGCATTGCAGGGTCTTCGCGACAAGGGACAGATTCAGGCGGGGCAGAAGGTCTTGATTAACGGTGCGGCGGGAGGCGTGGGTACGTTCGCTGTGCAGATCGCCAAGTCGTTCGGCGCAGATGTGACCGGCGTATGCAGCACGGGGAACGTGGAGATGGTCCGATCCATCGGTGCAGATCGGGTCATTGATTACACCCAACAGGATTTCACCACAAGTGGGCAACATTATGACCTGTTTCTCGACTGTGTAGGCAACCATTCGTTGTCAGCATGCAGGCGCGTCCTAAATCCCAACGGGATATACGTCGCGGTCGGAGGACCGAGCGGTCGGTGGATGATCGGTCCTCTGGCTCGTGGGATCACAGCGCTTGTATTAGCACGGTTCGTGAGCCAGAAGCTGGTCATGGTTCTGACGAGACGGAGCGAAGAGGACCTGACTATCATGCGCAAACTCATGGAGGCCGGAAAGGTAACGCCGGTCATCGACCGGAGCTACCCATTGAGTGATGTCCCTGAGGCTATCCGGTATCTGGAAGAAGGACACGCTCGAGGAAAAGTAGTAATAACTCTGGAATATGACAACCAGATCTAGCAAGAATCGCCAGGCGTCTGTCTGGCTTGGCGGTGATGCGGGGTGGGGGAGACGCATCTCCAGGAAGTAGAGGTCTGCACCGGTCGAGGCTTGCCGCTGATAGCGGGAGGTCCGATCTCGGCTTAGTGGGCCCTCACCCCTTTACTTTGCGTCTGAGTTTGCCAAACTACTTTTGAGTTGGGCGTCCGAGGCATTACAACACGAGGAGGTACCACCCGATGAGCACAGCTCTCAAGATCTTCGCTGCAGTTGCCCTGGTTTCCCTCTCAGCCTCGGCACAACAGCCAACGTTTCAGGATCCCTTGCTCGATCATCTGATAGGGAGGTGGGCTCTTCGGGGTTCGATTGAAGGAAGAGAGACGACGCACGATATCGTCGCGGAGTGGGTACTGGGCCATGAGTACGTGCGACTTCACGAAGTATCGCGCGAGAAGAACGCCACGGGCCAGGCGGCGTATGAAGCGATTGTCTTCATCGGCTGGGACCAACCGTCGAGCCAGTACGCATGCCTGTGGCTCGACTCGACCGGTGGCGGTGGCCTCGCGGCCCAGGCCATCGGCTATGCAAAGCGCACTGGCGATGAGATCGCGTTCTTGTTCAAGGGCAAAGACGGGAGCATCTTCCACACGACATTCGCATACAGCAAAGGCACCGACACCTGGCAGTGGCTAATGGACAACGAAGAGGGTGGGAAGCTGCAGCCCTTTGCACGGGTAAGACTCACTAGAAAATAGTCAATCAAAGTGCTCGGTATCACCCCGGCCCTGCGCGCGCCGTCATTGCGAGCGAAGCCCGTCAAGGTGGTCGGTGTCGCCCAGGCCGTGCGCGCGATGTCATTGCGAGCGAAGCGAAGCAATCCCGAAGTATCCTGCTTCACGAGCCGGATCGAACCACGGGGAGTTCAGTGGCGTCCAAAAAGCTCGCAGCGGCGCTGGCCACGTGTCTTTGAGGCTTGACGGTGGTGCGCAGCGGCGCGTTTTCAACCGCAACCCGTGCGCCCAGGCAAGCACAGTCGGTCCGACCACCTGCAGGGTGCTGAAGCTGTTGTGGGCAACGACACCCGGCCACACACTGCCCTAACGCTCCCGCATCCAGGCGAGCATCAACCCAAGGATCAGCGCGCTCGGGAGGCCCCCAGGAGAGAAGGCGATCGCTCCCTGCCGCCCAGACGTTGATCGAGGAGCTGTTGAACTTCAGGGTGCGCATCACGGTCGCGGGGCACGACCAGTACGGCGCGTGGCGCGAGAGTACGCACGACGGCCTCGTGCTCGCCGGCGCGCTCTGGTGGGAAGAGCACGTGCCAGGGCACGGCTGGCTTCGGCTCATGGAGCGGGGGCTGACGTTAAACCTAGCCGATCTCACAGGGCGGTGACGTGCTGGGCGGGAGGGTACGCGCTGGTTGTGACCAACCTCGCTCGCACACCCGAGGCATGACCGACGATACGCAGCATCCCACGAGCGGAGCGTGAGGCCATGGCGTGGGTGGCCGCACACATGTCCCCTGCCAGCTGTTTCGTGGTCGCATCGTGTGCGATGTGGTGGCCGGCCGACTCCGTGGGTGAGTGGTTCCCGGCGCTCGCGTCTCGCGCCAGCGTGGTTGCCCCGAATGGGGCGGAGTGGCTGCCGCGAGGAGAATTCAAACTACGCGAGGAGGCGTACGTTTGGCTCAAGGCGTGCACGGCCGTGGCCGGGCCGTGTCTCGACGCCCTCTCCGCCAGCTTCGGCGTTGGCTTCACCCACGTCTACGTCTCCAAGCCGGCGGTGGGAGGGGCGAACCGCCTTACCGGCGCCTGGCCGGGCGACCGTCTGGGGTTCGTCGCCGTCTACGACGGACCGGGAGCCACGGTCTACGCGAGGCGGCAGCGGGGAGTCGTCGGAACTCCTCGAACGGTCAACGCGCGTGTGGAGGCGGCGGCGGAACGGCTGGAGCTCGGGGAGGCGGCGAAGCTCCGAGACCTTCTCCGGGAACTGCGCGCGCAGCAGATCCAGAACGTGTAGAGCCTTGTCCTGGAGGGGCGATCGACCGCCAAAGCGCTGCTGCAGGCCCGCTGCCTGCGGGCCTACGAGACCCACCGCTACTGCGTCCGGCCGCGTTGCAGGGGATCGGCCGGGACGCTAGAGCAGCCCTTGAGTCGGTAGACTTCAATCGCCTGAGCGGGGTCTCCGACGTGGAGCGGCTCGAAGGGCCCGGATGCGGCGCGCAGCCAGGCCAGCTCCTGCCTGCTCTGCCATTCGGGCAGCACGGGTCCGACCGCGACCGTGCAGACGCCTGCGCTGCGCAACGCCCTGACCCACTTCGTGAGGTCGTCGCCTTGCGCCGGCACCCAGCGGACCGGACGAGCAAGGTCGGGACCGTAGAGCACGTAGGCGCGATGGCTCAGGATGTAGCCTACCGGCTCGCCGGCCGGCAGTTTGTCGGCGACGAAGGCGTACGCCGCTCCGTAGGCCCGGTATCGCTGCCGCTCCCTGATGCCCGGCGCCACAATGACAGCGGCGAGCAGAGCGGCACTCGCCAACATGAAGCCACAACGTACGACTACGCGCGGCGGACCTGCTCCCCAATCCGGCGGCCTCCGCCCCCATACCGTGCGACCAATTCGCCATGTGAGCGCGACGGCAGCCACCACGATAGTGGCGATCGCCAGCGCAGCCGCGTAGTGGAGGGCGCCCACCCAGCTGGCGGGTTTGATCCCTGACCTAATCACGGATCTGTTGTCGAACAGGATGCGTCCGACGACCGAAACGGCGACCACGGCGAGCAGCGTGCCAATGGTCCGATTACGTACGCCGAGACGGGTAGTGCCCGCCCCCGCTAGGGCGGCGAGCAGACCGACGCAGGGAAATGCGTAGCGGAACGCCTGACCCGTCCAAGGGGTGATCTGGAATCCGTGTTCGCCATTGTCGCCGCTGTAGGGTGTGGTCCAGTACAGGAGAGCCGTGGCGACGACGGCGGCGACCGTGAACCAGCGATCGCGGCGACCGGAGACGAAACCGACCGCAACTAGCGGCAGGGATACGAAGAATGGCACGCCGAGATGGACGAAGGCCTCGCGACCGAGGATGAACCAGTGGTGTTGATTGGTCGGGTTGAAAAGGTGCGCGAGCGTTGTGCGGCTCACGTACGGGCCGAGACCGGGGTCGCCCGCAAACAGCGTAAACCCTGCGAGCTGAACCTGGACGTTGCCCAGCGGGTTGCCGCAGCGAGCGATGTTCAACCAGTACCAGAACGCGCCGACGAAGCACGCCGACACTGCGATTCCAACTACCGCAACCCAGATGCTCCATCGGGCTCGAGCCGCCGGTGACCGCCCGAAATTGCGGTGGGCCGCACGCAGCGCGGCAGCGAGCGCGAGGAGAACCGGAACATACGCGAGCCCGGACATCTTCACTCCCGCTACCAGCCCGGCGCACGCAAGGACAAGTGCAAGGTCGATCTCGGAGCGATTGACCGACCAACTCCACGCCACGACGAACCCGGCGAGGAAGAACGTTGCAAGCGGGAGGTCCACCTGCAGCGCGTTGACCTTGTCGACCAGAAGCGGCGCACAGGGCAGGAGCAGCGCCGCGAACATCGCGTCGACCTGCCGAGCGCCGATTCGCGAAGCAAGCCGGAAAACAGCGAGAGAGAGGATCGCAAGCGCGACCAGGTTGGGCAACGTGGCCAGAGTATCCCTCCCCACCGCGATGAGCGGGAGCGAACACACAGCCTCCCATCCGTATGGGTAGAAGCCGTTCTGGTCATTCCGCATCTGTGCGAATGCCGCGAGGCCGTGATGTTGGACCCACTCGGCCATCTGCGGGAGGTGATAGGCCAGCGAGTCGTAGTCGTTGACCGGGGTCGTCACGCTTGTCCAGCACAGGTAGACGCCCAGCGTCGCGAAAGCCGCCGCGAGCAGACGCTCGGTCGGGGAAAGAGACATCCTCGGGAACGCCAGTGCGTGCCAACTGCAGCGCTGACGCCGATGAGCAATAGCGAGCGTCGCGAACCCGACCGATAACCAGCCGGTCTCGCCGAACGCCACGCCGACCCGTGTCAGGGTCCCGGTCGCGAGCAGGACGAGGGCGAGTGTCTCCTGTGTCAGGCACCAGGCCAGCAGGAACACCAACGTGCGTTCGGACCAGGACTGTTCCCCGGATTCGCGCTCCCTGAGTAGAGCGACGGCCAGCGCGAAGGGCACCGGGCCGAGCGCCACCAGCATGCACACTGCAAACGCCGCCTGCATCAGCAACTCTCCAAGTGCCAGCAAGCGGCACTGGGCTCGACGGCCTCGATGCAACCCGTCCCGGACCACGATCGGACCACGGCGTCACTATGACCTTTTCCGACTGGCAGTCAACGCCATATGGCACGTGGGCATTGACCCAGTTCTCAACTCACCGCTGGCCCAGTTTTCCGGCGCGCGTCAGAGGTTTGGCGGTGGTGCGAGGTGGGGAGTAGGCTGTGCGAGTGACCCTTCGCTGGGCGGCTGTCCCGCTGAACCACAGCGTTAGGTGCTCAGGCCGTCTTGCTTTTTCAACACCACAATAGGTGTGCTGCAGCCGGAGGTGGCCGAGATGTCCAAGCCCATCGCATCCAAGCCGGATTACGGCAATTGGGTTCCTTCCAAGATGGTGTACGTCCCTGCTGCTCTGGCCGTCCTCCTGGGCGGTCTTTCGGTGTTCTCTGTTTGGCTCGTCCTGCCTGCCCTCCTCTTCTTCGCGTGCGCCTGCAGCTTCGCATATGGCCGGTGGAAGCTCTCCGCTAGAGGAGGCGACATCCAGTCGAAGATCTGGGCGCTGGTGCTCCAGCACTTGCATTGGCAAGGCGAAGGCGAAGTGCTCGATGTTGGATGCGGCAACGGTCCGCTCACCATCGCAATCGCGAAGGCCTATCGGTCTGCCCATGTCACTGGCATCGACTACTGGGGAGGGCCGTGGGCGTATTCGAAGGCCGTGTGCGAAAGGAACGCCGCCGTTGAGGGAGTGACCACGCAAGTCACATTCCAGAAAGCAAGCGCCGCAGAGCTCCCGTTCAATGACGGCACGTTTGATGTTGTGGTCAGCAACCTTGCGTTCCACGAAGTCCGGGGCGTTGCCGACAAGAAGCTCGTCATAAAAGAAGCGCTCAGGGTCTTGAAGAAGGGAGGAATCTTCGTCTTTCAGGACCTCTTCCTTTTGAAGAGGATCTACGGCGACATCGGCGATTTGCTGAGTGCGATCAGAGGCTGGGGGGTCGCCGGTGTGGATTTCGTTGCAACAAACGAGGCGTTTTCCACTTCCAAGGTTCTCAAGCTTCCCTTCATGGTCGGGACCATAGGGATCGTCCACGGTTCGAAGTAGCCAGGCGGACCTTCTGCAATTCGTGAGCACCTAGACAGCACTTTTCGCGGTGCCGGCCACGCGCGCGTCTGGCTTGGTGGTGGCGCGGGGTGGGGGAGTAGGCTGTGCGAGTGACCTTTCGCAAGGTGGCCGGCCGGCTGAAGCGCGGCGCTAGGCGGGCTTCTGGATAGCACTGGGAGTTCCACGGACACGGAAGGAGGAGTGCATGTGCAAACCCTTGCTTTTCGTCCCACTCGCAGCGTTGGCGCTTGTCTGCGCAAATGGTGCTCTCAGTCAGGAGCTGGTCGAGACCGCCATTCGAGCGCGCGTGAAGCAGTACGAATTGGCCTACAACGCAGGCGATGCCGATGCCGTCGCCGCCATTTACGCCGTTGATGGCACTCATACCTACGCTCTCGGCTTCACCCATCGTGGTCGGCTAGAGATCGCCAATGGCCTCAAAGAGCTATTTGCCGGGCCGTTCAAGGGCACGCGAATCATCCTCAACCCGCTGCACATCCGCGCTCTCTCGTCCGATGTCGCCGTGGAAGAGGCGTCTTTTTCCGTTACAGGCCTCAAGGAGCCCAGTGGCACGGCTCTCCCGCCTGTCACGGGCGTTTGCCTCGGCGTCTACCAGAAACAGGGTCAGCTCTGGTTCGCAGCGGCCGTGCAATGCCTGGTGCCACCCCCAACCACTCCACCGAGGTAGACCATCCAGACACACCCGCCTGACCGGCGCTTGCAGCGAACGGCTCGCGCGCCCCGGTGAACGCGGTATCGTTGCATGGACGTTGCGCCCGGATACTGGTGATAGCAGGGTCGGGAAGGTTGGCGATGGCACTTCAGATGCGGAGTTGCCCCGGATGTGGGCTCGAGATGCCACAAACCGAGCAGAGCTATGGTCGCAAGTTTTATGCATCGGCCGAGTGCTGGTCTCTGTTTGAGCACGTCCTCGCAGCCGAGTACCAGAATCCCGTTCTCTTCGAGCAGATTCACCAATTGACGGTGGACTCCTACGCAGTTCAGCATGCCGGTGGCCGGCATCCGGACAAGTCAGTGTGCATCCATTTGTTGGGGCTCTACCTCGTGCTGGAGCGGGGTGTCGCGCCAATGCAGGTGCCGCCGCTCCACCGCCGCCTTGCACGCCGAGCGAGCTGGCCGCATCTCGATCCTCCCGATGAGCGTGCGTCGCTCACGGTGCGCGACGTCGGTCTTGCTGACTCACCTCAGACGCATGCAGAGCGCGTCCGGGCGTGGGCTGCAGACGTCTGGCGGGCTTGGAGTGTGCACCACGACGTTGCACGTGACCTTGCCAAAGGTCTTGGGGGGCCTTCGGCGCGGGGTGTGGAGTAAGTGGCGACGTCGTCCAACGCCGCGCCACAGCGGGCGGTTCGCTGGCGGTTACGGCGGCTGCCCAAGCGCGGTGGGCACCTTTTGGAAGGGAGCGCCGATGTCCAGAGTTGAGCTAAGCGTGCTCGTTCCCGCATCGCTCCCCGAGGTGTTCGCGTACGCCTCTGATTGGCGGAGGTGGTCCGAGTGGTTCGAGGGCGTGTCGGGCTTCCGGCCAATCACCGAGGTCGCACGGGGCAACGGTGCACGGTATGCCTACACGGCCCGGCTCATGGGCTTTCAGGCCGACGTCGTCACCGAGATTGCCGACTTTGTCGAGAACGTCGGCTGGACGGGTATCGCTCGCAAGGGCATGCCTCACACGACCTACTGGCACTTCGAGCCGTGCGGTGACCAGACGCGGTTCACCTATGCTCTCGAGTATCGGGTTCCTGTTTCCGTGCTCGGCGGGCTTCTCGACTCGATCATTCTCAAGCCGCAGTGGCATCGAATCATCGAGGCGTCGCTCAGCAACCTCAAGCAACGTTTCGACTCTTCGTTGGCGACGGCCCAGCCAGTCAAAACCTATGACGGCGCCTAACCAGCGCTTGCAGCGGACGCCCTTGCGGTTTCGTGTCGTGTCGGGTCAACATGTATACAGCGTCATGCAGGGTCGAGTCATTGTGGCTTCGTTGTGGGCGCCGCTGAAGAGCGGCGTTGGGTGGGCATCAGGGCGGCGTGCTTGGTACAAACAATGCTGATGGAGGCACAAATGACACGTGCAGATTCGCAGCAATCTAATTTCGGTCTAGCACTACCGCCTTTGATTGTTGCTGCCTGGCTTGTGACTCTATTGGCTTCGAACCTGCCAAATGCGATTTGGAAACAGTTCATAGGGCCCACTCCACCATGGCTTTTCTGGGGGAAGGCCGGACTATTAATGGCCTTGATTATCCTTGGCTGGGCTTGGAAGAGAATGCAGCCCCTGCGTCCCTACTTCATCCTGCTATTAATTAACCTGTTGGCATGGTGGTTGCTGCCTTGGGTACGAAATTTCCCTTCTTGGTCTCGATGGGAGGGGCAAGTGTCGTGGGTCGTAGGGATGCTGGGGATTCAGCTATTGAAGATCGGGATTGCGGCGCTGACCATCGTGGCTCTGCTTCTCGTGATGCGGCGGAGACGGGATGCCTTTCTGGTCAAAGGGCGGTTGGATTCGAAAGTGGAGCCGATCCGCTGGCTTGGGTTGAAAGATCCTGTCTCGTGGGGGATTTTTGGGCCAATCGTCGCGGTCGTTGCCGCGGCGATCATGCTTGTCGTCCTGGCGGTGACTAGCCAGCCGTCCATATCAACCCTGGCCCGGGCCTTGCCGTTATTGCCAGCGGCCCTGCTTTTCTCGGCGACGAATGCCTTCAGTGAGGAAGTCAGTTACCGCTCGTCTTTGTTGGCTCCTTTGCACGCAGTTGTAGGCAAGGGCCATACCATGGCGTCGACGGCAGTCTTTTTCGGGCTGGCACATTACGCGGGCGGTGTGCCCCTGGCGACCCTCCCGACCATCCTGATGACCGGTTTCCTGGGCTGGTTGATGGGCAAGAGCATGCTCGAGACCAAGGGCTTTCTGTGGCCGTGGTTCATCCATTTTGTAAGTGACATTCCGGTTATCTTCTTCCTGGCAATGGGCTCTATCGTCGTAGCTGGTCACGGAGGCTGAATCACCCCGCCCAACACTGCATGCAGTCGACGCGCTGCGCTTCGCTCCGCGCGCGATTCTCGATCCATGAGCCCGCCAAGCTGGGAGCGCCCACCTATCCGCCGCATGGGCATTCAGTTCAACAGCGCGTTGGAGCTGCCAAGGCGAGCCGGCTGTGCGGCTTGGGTGGGCTACTCTTCTGCCGTGGTCCCAGCATCTCGTCCCTACTGCGCGTTGCCTGCCATGCAGCTCAACGCGAGCACTAGGCCCGCCGGTCAACCCCGCCCGCCGTCTCAGGCAGCGCCATAGCATGGGCGCGTACCTACTTTTCGGAGCGACGTTCGCCTTTGCGGCGGCTGTTCAGCCCGGCCCGCTCCAGACCTATCTCATCTCTCAGGCGCTTGCAAAGGGCTGGCGTCACACACTGCCGGCGGCGCTCTCGCCTCTGCTCAGCGACGGCCCGGTGATCCTGCTCGTGCTCCTCGTGCTGAGCCGCCTGCCCGCCCGGTTCGAACACGTGCTGCGGTTGGCCGGCGCGCTGTTCCTCTTCTACCTGGCAGCGAGCGCGTTCAAGACGTGGCGGGACTACCGCGGCACGGAGGACGCCGTAGCTGGTTCCGCGCGGCAGAGCCTTTTCCGAGCCACCGTGGTGAACCTGCTCAACCCGAACCCCTACCTCGGCTGGAGCTTGGTCCTGGGCCCGCTGCTGCTCAAGGGGTGGCGGGAGGCGCCCGCCAACGGGATCGCCCTGGTGGCCGGCTTCTACGGCACGATGGTCCTTTCTCTCGCGGGAATCATCATGCTTTTCGCGGGCGCCAGGGGCCTCGACCCCCGGGTGGGTCGCGCCCTCGTCGGCGCCTCGGCCGGGGCGCTGGCGTGCTTCGGCGTCTATCAGTTGTGGTCAGGCGTCAGCGGCCTGCTCGCGCGTTGACCCACGGCCCGCCCACGTAGTGCGGCGTCCGGCGAAAACGCGGCGCGGTGTCAGTTCGTGCGTTCGGTCTTGGCGGGCTCCTGCCGGCGCAGCACAAGGCTGAGCAGGGCGAGCACGACGGCGACGGCGACTGCGACCCCTGCCACGGTCGGCGCCCACAGCGCCCTGAGGTCGAAAAGCGCGTCCAGCGAGTACGCGCCCGGCCCCATGAACGCGAAGGCCACTCCCGCAGCGGCGTACAGCAAGGGTACCTCGACCCCATTGCCCGAGACGAAGAACCCGTGGGGCAAGTGCACGGAGACCATGGCCACGATCATGACCACGATCATGAGCGCCGGCCCGAAGGGGCCCCCGAGGCCGAAGGCCGTCAGCATTCCGCCGCCGAACTCGCCCAGCCCTGCCGCAAGAGCGAATACGACGCCGGGGCGGAAGCCCATCGAGTGGAAGAAGCCGCCGGTACCCTTGAGACCGTGACCGCCGAACCAGCCGAACAGCTTCTGGGAACCGTGGGCGGCTAACCCGAACCCGAAGACCAGCCTGCCGATCAACAACCCGATGCTCATCGTGCTCATCGCTCCTCCTCCGATTCCGGGCCCGCACCTCGTTGTGCCGTGGTCCATAGTGGGCCGATGCCAGCCGACCATGGGGTGGGGCGGTCCCCGAAACTCGCCACATCTCAATATCAGTTTAACCCTGAGCATTCCTTTGGGCACGGGTGTCGTTCGTCGCCATCCGACCATCGTGACGTTGAACTCGCGGCGGACTCCCTTGCGCGGTAGACTTCGAGAAGTCATGGCGAGAGGAGGGTCGGAGATGAAATTCGGAACGCTCTTGGTCATCAAAGCCATCGTGTGTCTGGTGTTTGGACCAATCCTGCTGTTCGTGCCTGGCCGATTGCTCGCTTTTCTGGGCTCGTCGCTAGCCTCCGGAGGCACCTTCACGGCGAGAGAGTACGGAGCAGCGCTCTTTGGAACTCTGGTGCTGACGTGGCTTGCGAGAAACGTAACCGAACCTCGTGCTCGGCACGCCATCCTCTGTGATCTCTTGGTCTACGACGCCATCGGTTTTGTTGTGACGCTGCTCTCAGTGCTCACGCGCGTGTTGAACCCGTTCGGCTTGGGCATCGCGGTCGTCTATCTGTTTTTCACACTAGGCTCTGGCTATCTGCTTCTTCAGAAACAGGCCATAGCAGGCGCTGCGGCCTAGCAACGCGTTGGGATGGCGGCGTGCTTTGAGAGTCAGGCCACATCGTTTCATCGTGGCTGAGTTGGGGGCGCCGCTGAAGCGCGGCGTTGGGCTGGCCGCGGAACGCGGCGCGCGGGTCTGGGTGTAAGGACAAATCGGAAACCTGCCGCGACCGACGGTGCCGACAGAAGGACCTGATGAGCGAGAGCGACATGCTGGGCGCTGCTCGAGTGGGCGGCTCATCTGATCGGAGGAGGCGGAGATGCGGCAACTGTGGCGAGACATCAGGGAGCATCGGTTTTCGGCGGCGCTGTTTCTGGTCTGCTGGCTTGCCGCCTGGGCGACCACGTTGCTCACGTGGTCCGGCGGCATGGCTCCGGCGGCCGTCATCCTCCACCTGCTCTCGCCGGTGATCGCCGGAGGCCTGGTGGGATGGTGGCGAGCGCCCGCGCGCGAGGGTCTGCTGGTGGGACGTGGGCACCTCGCCGGCGGTCCACTCGCCGCGGCGCTGGTCGCCCTCATCGATATCGCGTTGATCTTCGGCGCGGCTGGGTTGGACAACCTGCTCCACGGCAAGTGGCAGGGGGCCGGAGGCGGGGAATGGTTCGTCGAATGGTTGGGGTGGAGCGCCGTGTTCGGCCTCCTCGCTCTCGTGCTGGGCTTGCTCGGAGCGTTTGTCGGCTCGAAGCTGACGCGGGTAGTTCGTGCGCAACCGGAATCCATTGGCTCACACGGAGAAGAGTCATGAGCACCAAGACAACCGTCTTCATCCACGGCATGTACATGAACTCGTTATGTTGGGAACGGTGGGTACCTCACTGTCAAGCCAAAGGCTACAGGTGTCTTGCCCCAGATTGGCCGGGCAGAGACCTGCCGGTTGACGTCCTGCGCAAGAACCATCCGGACGCATCGCTCGGCCAGCTCACTTTGAGCAGAGTTCTTGGACAGTTCGTAGACACCATCGAGGGGCTGGATGAAAAGCCTGTCCTCATTGGGCACTCGATGGGGGGACTCATCGTGCAGTTGTTGCTTCAGAGAGATCTGGCCGCCGCCGGAGTTGCAATTGACTCTGCGCCGCCTATGGGTGTGTTCACCGCCAGGTGGTCATTCCTCAAGTCCAACTGGCCCCATATCACCCCATTTGCTTCCCAAAGCAGGCCAATCGAAATGACGTTTGAGCGTTTTCAGTACACGTTCGCCAATGCGCTACCTTTGGCGGAACAGCGAGCGGCCTACGAGAGATACGTTGTGCCTGAGTCTCGCCGTGTTCCTCGCGGGTCACTGACGGCCCGCGTTGATTTCAAGAAACCGCGCCCACCCTTGTTGCTGATTGCCGGGTCGGCCGACAACATCATCCCCGCTTCGCTTAACCGATCCAACGCTGCCAAATACAAGCGATCATCTTCGGTGACTGATTTCAAGGAGTTTGCCGGACGATCTCATTTCATCATCGGGCAAAAGAACTGGGAAGAAATTGCAAACTACGTCCTGGCATGGCTGAACGAAAAGGGAGTGTAAGCCTGGGCTCGCAACGAGTGAGAGCGGCGCAGCGAAGTGATGCAGCCGACTCGCCCTGCAGCGGAGCAGGGAGCGCGTCTTCGAGGCTTGGCGGTGGTGTAGGGTAGGGGGTAGGCTGTGCGGGTGAGTTACCGAAAAGTGGCTGGCCCGCTGAAGCGCGGCACTGGGCAACTTCTTAGGTCATATCCTGGGAGACGAAAATGAGGAGCGAATCAGATTCCGAAAAATCGCACGGCGACAAAAGTGCAAACTCCTTGGCAAGGGGAATGGGAATCGGAATTGCGCTCGGCGCGGCAATTGGTGTTGCCATGCACAACGTTGCTATTGGCATAGGCGTCGGTGTCGCTCTCGGAGTTGCGCTTGGTTCAGCAATGGGTCGAAGAAAAAAAGACAACGCGCCCAAAGAATAGGTGACCGCTGAGCCACGCGCCCAAGCCGAGGGAAGAAGCGCGTGGCAATTTGAATGGCCGGCATCGGTACGTGTTGGACGCGTTCGTCACCATGATGGACGTGTTTGGTTATCTGCAATCTGAATCGAAGCAGCGCCCCAGCATAGCGGCTTTCGGTTGGGCTTCTCGGGAGACCATTCGCGAAGGGAGCGAACTGGGGTGAATACGAAGATACTGATGGGCGCGAGCGCCGCAACCGGGTCAGCTAATCAACGCTCGCAGTTGACCTCGCTCGGTCGGCGCTGAACGCGGTATCGGGAGGCAGCAGGGGCGTGGACGGCATGTCTAATCCTCACGAGAGTGACTGCACGAGCTCGTTCGACAAACTTGTCGCGTGCCTTGAGGCCGAAGGGCATGCTGAGATGGCGAAACAACTCTCGTCCATGCTCCATGAGGTCGCCTGGACAACCGGATCAGAGTTACTTGGCGCACTTGGCTTGAAGGTCCTGGAAATCAAGCGACTCATATCCCGCAGGAGTGCGGCCCTCGAATCATCGCTTGAAGCGTGCATCGCGGAGGTTCGCAAAGTGTGGCCTCACATAGGATGAAGAGTGCTCTGCGGCCCAACCGGCGCTGGCAGCGGACTGCGCCTGGACCTTGTACACTTTGGTTTGTCAGTTTACGGGCAATGCAGTTCATGGAGCCGGGGTCGCGTCTCTCGTTTCGCGGACCAGGTGTGTCAAAGGAGGAGCCATGTTCGTCATCCTGTTGCTTGTCTGTTTCGTCATCGCGGCGGCTTCGGCCGCCCTTGTGGCCACGGTCTTCAGGAAGCCACTCAACGCCATCCTGAAGCGCATCATCTCCGAGCAGCTCTACACGGCGTGGCAGAGATACCTCACATTCGCGATCTATGTCGTCGGCATCTCGGGGGGCGTTCGCGTCTGGGATCTCGAGAAGTACATCATGCCGGGAGCGAAGGGAGAGCCGCCGCTCGTCCTGACTGGGAACCGCTGGGTGCTTGAGGTGTACCGCACGGTCGTCGGCACGCTTCAGAGCACGGCGTGGCTGCTCCTCATCGTTTTCGCCGTTGCCCTGATCGCGATGGTCATCGTCCGTGGTCAAGAGCTACGCCACGCGAACTCCCGTGGGGGCGAAACCCGCTGACGCCGCACAGGCAGCGGGCGGGCCGGCGCCCCGTTGAAGCACTGCGTTGGGCGGCTATCATAAGAAGGAGGTCACTATGCGGGGATTCGTGGTTCTGGCGATCGTCTTAGCCGTTGCTCTGCCTGCGGCGGCGCAGAGTGTTCCGGCCACGGCCAGTTCCCATCGTACTTTGCATGAAGTGCAGCGAGATTTGGCGCTCGAGCAAACCGCCTTTGCCCGGGCCGACAGGCTCAAATCGTTGCTGCAACCGGGAGCCAGGGCCAAGCTGGACGGGCTTACCCGAGGGCTCCTCGCTCACCTGGCCTCAGGCTCTGAGAATGTTGATCTTTTCGCCGTCACTCAGCGGGACGTACGCAGCAAGTTTGGTCCGATATCCAGTGAGCAGTGCGATCTGCTCAGCTTTTGCGTTTTGGCAGAAGGAGCCCGGATTCTTACGGATCCAGACAAGTTGAAGGGCACACTCAATGGCCTGAACGAGATGTCGGAGGAGACCTCGCTGCGTCTGCAGATGACGATGGATAGAAGGTCCAAGTTCCTCAGCACGCTCTCCAACATCATGAAGAAAATCCGTACCACACAGGAGACGCTGGTACAGAACATGAAATAGTCCTGCCGCCTGACCAGCGACGCTAGCCGGGGTTGCCGCGCGTGCGTTTGCGATTTGTCTCGCCGCTTTCTGTGCAACCTGATGCACTCGTCGTGCAACCATGGCAGCGCGACGCCGCCGATGAACGTGAGCGCTAGACTCACGGCGAAGTTGACGCCGGCTCCTCTTTGACTGCTGGGAGGTGGGCAATGGAAGGTCGGACCGACAAACATCAGAGATGGCTTTCGGCGCTGCGCTGGACCGCAAGGGTCTGGAGTGCCGCCAGCGTTGCCTTGGTGTTGGGGTTCATCGTGGGCGAAGGCTTCAACCCTTCCGGGTTGAACGAGTGGCTCGGCATTCTGTTCTTTCCGGTCGGAATCTCTGTCGGAATGATCCTGGCGTGGTCGAAGGAGCGCCTCGGAGGGAGCATCACGGTCGGAAGCCTGCTGGCGTTCTATTTGGTTCACCTCACGACCGCCGGCACGTTCCCGAAGGGTTGGGCGTGGGTGGCGTTCGCAGCGCCCGGATTCTTGTTTCTGCTGTCGTCGCACGTGTCTCGAAGGCCGAGAATGGGAGTGGCCTAAGCGGCGGCTACACCCGTCGGTTGTCGCGGGTGAGCCGCAGGCGTTTGGCTGCACTAGAATTCCTGCGACAGATGGGCACTGGAGAAAACCCGCGCCGCGGCGCGCGATTGCTGAAAGGTCGAGCAGGAGACATGAGGTCGTGGTCGCTGCTGGTTCTGACCGTTGTCCCATTCTTGATTGGAATGGCCTCCATGTCGATGCTGCCCCCCGTCGACGGCAGTGATCGGGGCTGGATCGTGAGTCGGCCTGAGGAGATCGTCGGGTATCTCTTGTTCGATCCTGCCACAGTTGCGGACCGGCTTCCGCAGTTCCTGCGGTTCATCACAGTCCAGGAACTGGCCGCGGGAGGTGTCGGGTGGGCGTCGGACTACTTGGCCAAGAAACCATCTCAGGGGGGTTGGGGCATCTCGTTTCTCGAAATAGTTCGGATGCGGACCTTTACGATCGATGGCCGCGGTCCGGATTTGCCAGAGCGCGGAGCTGCCGCGCTGTGGCTCGCTCGCGTCGCGCCATCTGATCCGGGCGCCAACCTCGGTCCAGGGCGGCCCTTTCTAGCCCTGGATTTCTGGATCCCTGATAAGAAATTCGTCGCCTATATGCTCAAAAAGGGGTACTACGCCACATACGGCGACGTGAGGCTTCACCGGGATCCCGAAGGGAAGTGGTTGGGGTCCGTGAAGGTGGACGGGTTGAGCGTGCTCGCAGAGTGCAGGCCAAGCGGTCCCATCACTGGCGGAGCGGAATCCAAGGGGCAACAGGTTCTCGTTCCACCCAGGTCGTGCACGATGTGCGCTCCTGTCCACGTAACCCTCGCCGGCCACCGCATACAGAATTGTGAGGGAGGTTCGTCCTGGAAACTGACGGGCACGCATCCGCTGGCCCACGGCATAATGCTGGGCCCCTCGACCTTTCAGTTCGGGTACGATCTAGTTGGGGGCGTCCACGATCGCCGCTGATGCGCTGTGCCCAACACTGCGCAGGGAGTTCCTTAAGGATGCTCGGAGGCGCTCTTAACGACGCGATTCGGTACTGGGAGCCCCGCCGTCTCGCATACAACCTCGCCCTTGCCGTTTTGGCGAGTGCATGGGTTCTCCTGATGTGGCCTCACTTCCGAGCCGCCTTGATCTTCGCGTCGCTCCCCAAGCTTCTGATCCTTGCGGCGCTCGCGAACGTGTGTTATGGCGCCGCGTACCCTGTCGATGTACCGGTGCAGCAGTCTGCATTTGCGAACACATTGCGGCGCCGGCGCCGGGTTCTGTGGCTGGTAGGCACCCTCTTCGCCCTTCTGATCGCATACTTGTGGATCGCGGATGAGGTCTATCCGTTTGTGGCCACCGTCAAAGGAGGAACACGATGAATCCCGTAGTCCACTTTGAAATGCCGTACGACGATCGGGTCCGAGTGGCGAAGTTCTATGAACAAGCCTTCGGCTGGTTGACCCAGGCGCTCGGCGAGGAAATGGGAGAATATGTTCTCGCGACCACCACCGAGACCGATGAGATCGGTCCCAAGAGACCTGGCGCGATTAACGGCGGCTTCTTTCGGATGGAACCCGGCTTGCGAGCGCAGCATCCGTCGGTCGTGATTGCGGTGGACGACGTCAATAAGTCAATTGAAAAGGTTCGTCGTGCGGGCGGAACGGTTCTCGGCGAACCGACGGACATTCCGGGAGTCGGAAAATTCGTCTCGTTTGTCGATACGGAAGGCAGTCGCGTGAGCATGCTTCAACCTGTACCACGCAATTGGCATGCACCGAAGAAATGACCGACTCAGAGTGTGCGCCATCTGCGGTTGGCGGGTCGGGACTGCCAGTGCTTCTGAAGGAGGCTGTTCGGAGGGTCGCAGAGGCACGGAAGAGTACGGCTGATTAGAGATGATCCGTGGCTAGCGTTGGAAAGGACCGAAGGAGAAACCCTCACATGAAGTCTCGGGTGGAGAGATTTCTCAACATGATCGAAGAGCGGGGATGGAAGGGTCGGATCGTCCCCATCGGTCACCTCGCTGACCTCCAGGAGGCGATCCGTGGTCACTACGAGCGCGGGCTCATTGACGAAGCTCTCTACCGAGAGGGGCTCGGCTTCTTCTCTTTCGATCCCCCGGCAGACCTTCCGGACGCGCGCTCGATCGCCATCGTGGCCGTGCCCACACCTCAGATGCGAATTGCTTTCCACTGGCAAGGCGAACGTGTGCCGGTGGTCGCGCCCCCGACCTACGTAAGTTACACGCCGCGGACGGAGACCGTCCAGGCTGTTCTGGCGGGCTGGCTCGAGCACGAGGGCTACCGCCTGGCGAAGCCACGGCTGCCGCTCAAGACGCTCGCCGTGCGCAGCGGATTGGCGGACTATGGCCGCAACAACATCTGCTATGTCCCCGGCATGGGGAGCTTCCTGCAGCTCGTGGGCGCGTTCTCGGACCTACCCTGCGACGGCGATCCGTGGCGGGAGCCGAAAGCGCTCGACCGATGCGAATCGTGCGTCGCATGCCTGCGACAGTGTCCGACCGGGGCCATCACCCACGACCGTTTTCTGCTCCGCGCCGAGCGCTGCTTCACCTACCACAATGAGGCAGCGGGTGATTTCCCGAGCTGGATTGACCCGTCTTGGCACCACTGCCTGATCGGTTGCCTGCGATGCCAGACCGTCTGCCCCGAGGACAGAGCCGTGCTGGAGTGGTTCGAGGACCGGGCCGAGTTTTCCGAGCAGGAGACCGCTCTCTTCATCCAGCGTGTGCCCCTTGATCGACTCCCTGCGGAAACAGTTGCCAAGCTCCAGAGCCTGGAAATCAACGAGGACTATCGGCTTCTTTGTCGAAACCTGTCGATGATCATCGGGCGGGAAAGTCGTGAGAGCCGCGCCCTTTGAAGGCGAGTGTTAGGCAGCCAGATTCGGAGGCTTGGTATGCGGGTCAAGCGCTTCGTACTTGCATGCTTGGTGCTTTTCGTCGTGGCCATCGCGTGGAACGGCCTCGTTCATCTCGTGCTGCTCCGTAGCGCAGACGCGGTGGTCCGGCATCTGTACCGTCCTAACCTCGCGGACAGAATGTGGTTGTCCCTGCTGGTCACTGCGGGCGTGGTCGTCCTGTTCGTCTGGGGCTACAGCCGGTTTGCGAGGACGGGTTCGGTGCGTGAAGCGGTCGGATACGGTACCTTCTTCGCGCTCCTTGCCGGCGTGCTTGTCGATCTCAACCAATACGTCCTGTTCCCAATCCCGGGGTGGCTTGCCCTGTTGTGGTTTGTTGGTGGGCTGGTCGAGTTCATCGTGTACGGCATCATCGTCAGCAGGGTGTACCCGCCTTCGGGCGGGGGAGGGTAGGGCGGCAGTCGCGGCCACGTGTGGGTCTGTCCAGCCAGCGCTCGCAGCGGACGCGCTTGCGCTTGCCGCTGAGCTTGATATCGTTGGGCTCCCATGACCACCTCTCGCATCGAGGCCCTGGCCGACGGCGTCTTCGCCATCGCGATGACCCTACTTGTGCTCGAGCTGCACATACCCCACTTGGCAGAGCCCGTGACGACCGCGGGACTGTGGCGGGCTCTGGTCGCGCTGGCGCCGGGCCTTGCCGGTTACGCGGTCAGTTTCATCATCCTGGGCACGCTGTGGGTCGGGCTGCACAACCAGTTCCATTTCATCCTTCGCGCCGACCGTCTGCTGCTGTGGATCAACATCTGCTACCTGATGTGCGTGGCGTTTCTGCCGTTCGCGACGGCGCTGCTCGCCGCCTACAACGACCAGCCGGTGGCGGCTGCGGTGTACGGCGGGACGCTCCTACTGGCTGGGCTGCTGCTGTACGCGAACTGGACCTACGCGACCGCGGGCCGGCGGCTCGTTGACCAGGCCTTGGATGAGGCCGTCGTGAGGGCGGCCAGGCGCCGGGTGGCGGCCGGGTTCCTCGTCTACGGCGCGGCTACTCTGGTGGCGCTCTGGCAGACGCAGGTCGGCCTTGTGCTCTTCGCGCTCATGCCGCTGGCCTACATCCTGCCGGGTCGAGTGGACCGTCACCTCGGCCGCTGAGAGCGGCGCGCCGGCGCGCCGGCACGATACAGACAGTGGACCGGCACAAGGCCCGCGGCTGGCGCGCGAGGTGGCGCATAATGAAGAAGAAGTACTTGGAGGTCAGCGTGAAAGGGCTCGTTCAGGCGTTGCTCATGGCGACCGTTGCTGCGGTTGCGTCCGCACAGGACCACGCTCAAACCACCCCCTTGCAGGTTCCACCCGGCATGAAAGGGCAGTTCGAGACCGAAAAGGCGATCGTCGAAGAGGTCTTCAAGGTCACGAACGATGGCTTCCGGTTTATCGCCTACGTGGTCACGTGGCACGGGGAACGAGTCGTGGTTTCGGATCCTCTGGCCAAAACCGATCACGCTGTCGGCGATGAGATCTCCTTCATGGCAAGTCGACACGAGTTGACGTCGGGCTCCTCGGGAAACATGAAGCTTCTGGGTTTCATGATCTTTGAGTTCAACGTGCCGCGGCCTGCGAGCCCCAAATGATGGCTCACGACCCGCGCCGCGGACGCTCGTTCGCTGCCGCACGGTCGCGCTGCTGAAGCGCAGCGTTCGGCGGCATTCGTAGGTCTGAGCTGGAGGCAGTCACGTGCACGAGCTTGAACTTGTCGTCTTCGACATGGCCGGCACGACCGTGGAAGACCATGGGCAGGTGCCAGACGCGTTCACGGCCGCACTCGCCGAGCAAGGGATCGCGGTCACACGCGAGCAGGTGAAGGGCGTGCGGGGCTCGTCCAAGCGTCAGGCCTTACTTCGCCTCATCCCGGCGGGGCCGGAGCAGAAACGCCTGGCTGAAGAAGCGTACGCCTCGTTCCGAGCGCACCTGGCGCAGCGCTACACCTCTGAGGGCGTCCAGGCCATCCCCGGCGCAGTGCCGGCGTTCCGGTGGCTGCGGGAGCGCGGCGTCCGGGTGGCGTTGAACACGGGCTTCGACCGGGACACGACGGGCCTGCTGCTGGACGCGTTGGGCTGGGCCCGTGGGATGGTGGACGCCGTCGTGTGCGGCGACGACGTGACGCGGGGACGACCCGCTCCGTACTTGATCTTCCGCGCGATGGAGGCCACGGGCGCGAGCAGCGTCCACAGCGTCGCAAACGTCGGCGATACAACGCTCGACTTGCAGGCGGGCCACAACGCGGGCGTGCGCTGGAACGTCGGGGTGCTCTCAGGGGCGCACGATCGCCAGTCCCTGGAGGGCGCGCCACACACGCACTTGCTTCCCTCCGTGGCCGACGTGACCGGCCTCTGGCCTACGGTGTGACGACGGCGTACGGCGGGAGCGCCGTGAGAGCCAGGGGCTCACTATAATCACGGTGCTGCGCCACCAAAGGAGGTTGGGATGACTTGGCTGTCCCAGTTGTGGCTTCCAATTCTGCTGTCGTCGGTGATCGTGATGGTCGCCAGCAACATCATCCACCTGCTGTTGCCCTGGCACAAGAACGATTACCCGAAGGTGCCTGACGAAGACAAGGTGATGGACGCGTTGCGTCCGTTCGCAATTCCACCGGGCGACTACATGATCCCGCGCCCGTCGAGCATGCAGGAGATGCGCTCACCGGGATTCGCGGAGAAGGTGAAGAAGGGCCCGGTCCTGGTGCTCACCGTGATGCCCAACGGCCCGGCGCCGATGGCGAAGAACCTGGTGCTCTGGTTCGTCTACTCCGTTCTTGTGGGGCTCTTCGCCGCGTACGTTGCCGGGCGCGCGTTGCCGGCCGGGGCGCGCTACCTGAGCGTGTTGCGGTTCACAGGCGCCACCGCGTTCATCGGCTACTCGGTTGCGCTCTGGCAGATGTCCATCTGGTACCGCCGCGCCTGGAGCACGACAATCAAGGCGACGGTGGACGGATTGATCTATGCGCTCCTTACGGCGGCCACCTTCGGATGGTTGTGGCCGCGATAGTTCGGGCCGTCAGGCCTGACCGGGGTGTGCCGCGGGCGCGCCGAGGTCTCGTGGTCGCACTGCCGGCGCTGCCGACGGGCGCATCCGTCCGCAGGGTTGAGATCCCGGAGAGCTACATCGCTCAACTCGTCACGAGCGTGCGGCTCGACGCATCCGCACGTATGTCCCTCATAGCGCGGCATCCGTTCCTGCGAGCGGCGACCAGGCTCGCCGAAGACTGCGTGCCGTTCCGGTCGCCACGCTCATTTCGAAGCGCACCTCGACATGATCCTCGTCCCGGCAGCACTCATTCGTCGCGTCACTTTTCGGAGAGAGAACACAGGGGCTTGACCCGGGGCGCCATCCGTGGCGGCTTGCCTGCGTGCTGCGCCTTCTGCTAGGAGCTGCTCTGGCGCTCGCGCAGCCAGTTCGTCGCAGGACGCAGGCAGCGCGATATCATGCGGCGGCGAGGACATGAGGCACTGATGCGACCTTTCTTGACGGCGGTTCTGAGCGTTCTCCTGCTCGCGGCTTCGGCTGCGGACGCGATCTCGCAGCGGGCGCCGGAGCGCGCTGGCGCTTCCGCCCCGGTTGCACTGTGCGCGCTCTTTGTTGGCAACAGCCTTACCTACGTCAACGACCTGCCTGGCACCCTTCAGCGCCTCGCGGCCGCGACGCCGCTGCACGCCGTTCTGACTGTCTACACCGTCATGGGCGGCGGGGCGACGCTTGCCGACCACTGGAGCAGGGGGGAGGCCGTACGCGTCCTGCGGGAGGCTCGGCCCGACGTTCTCGTGCTTCAGGGGCAGAGCGTCGAGCCGCTGGTGATACCGGAGTCCTTCGCCCAGCACGCGGCGCTGTTCAAGGCCGAGGCCGACAAGGTTCATGCCGTCACGGTCTTGTTCTCCACCTGGGCGCGCCCTGCCGGCGACAGCTTCTACCGCGAGCCCGTTTCCGGCGGCTCTCCTTCGATCATGCAGGCCCGCTTGAATGAGGCCTACGCCTCCCTGGCTGTTCGCCTTGGCGCCACTCTGGCGCCCGTCGGCGTGGCCTTTGAGTTGGCGCAAAGTGCGGCTCCTCAGGTCGCCCTGCTCGATGGCACTCAGCACCCGAGTCCGGCGGGGACCTATCTTGCCGCAGCCGTCTTCTTCCGTGTGCTGTTTCATGGCTGTCCGGTCGGCTCGACATATCTCGGTGGTCTGCCGCCGCCCGTGGCGGCGGCGTTGCAACACATTGCGGCTGCGCTACCTGTCGTAGACCCGTCGCCCAGGTCACCGGGAGCACGGACGCGCTAGCAGCGAGAACGTCAAGTGGCCATGGACGTAAGCGCCTGATGACTGGGCCGTCTGCATGAGAGCGGGGAGGAAGGCAACTATCTTCTCCGATGGAGCGGCACACAGAAGTCGCGGCTTGCTCATGCCTGTCCTGTCAACTGTGGCTGGCCTTGCGGTCGCTGGATTTGACCACTGGGCGGACAAGGGCGAGAGCAGTCCGGGCGCTGTGCTGCTTCTGCTCTTCCTTGCCAGCGTGTGTCTCGGCGTGATCACGCCGGTCAGGCCATGGCGCTGGGCGGTGTGCGCGGCGATCTGGCTCCCGGCTGCTGTGATCGCAACGCATGCATTCGGCGCCGGTGACCACTTTCAGCCCAACACCTTCGCTGCACGAGCGCTCGTCCTCGTGCCGGCGCTCGCTACGGCTATGCTCGGCGCCTACGCCGGCGCCGGCGTGCGTCGCCTGCTTTGAGCGCGCTCGCGTTACCGGGGCCAGCGTGATCCGGCGTTTCGCCGCCCGCGGTGTAGCATTTGCGACGACAGACGCGAAAGGAGGCCCGGAATGCGAAGGACTGGCCGAGCAATGCCAGTGGCCGTGGCGCTTGCGGTCGGTGTCGCCCTCGCGCTTGCCGGCTTCACGTTTGGGCGCACGATGTTGCTGATTGTGGGCCTTGTCGTGATTGGTGCTGGCGTGATCGCCGGCATTGTGGTGGTCATCTTCAATGGCGACGCCGATGCCCCGACTTCGGCGCTGCCGCGAGGTTAAGCGGGCAGTCTCTGACTGCGATAGGTCGCCTGCCCAGTTTGGCCGCCGGAGTGGAGCGCACCGTGTCGGCGCTCGCGCCGCACGGTTCGCTGGCGCGTTGGGCGCCGATAGAACGGAGGCGTGCATGTACTGCCCGAACCCGGAGTGCCCCGACTTCAAGGAGATGGGCGTGCATGGCGAGTACGTCGACACCATGTGGCAGTGCCCGATGTGTGGCGCCAGGCTCGTCCCGCAGCTACCAGACGAGGAGCCGGCGACGGGCGAGGACGAGGTTGACCTTGCTGGCTTCGAGGCGGATGACCTGCAATCGGTTGGTACCTACCCGCACAAGCACGACGCTGAGCTCGCGTGTTCCTTCCTGAACGCCCACGGTATCCCTGCCTTCGTCTCTCGCACGATGGAGCCCATGAGCCAGCAGCTTTTGGTGCCCGTGGGCCAGGTGCAGGCAGCCCTGGCGCTGCTGGAAGAGTTCGACAGGACCCATTGATCGTCACGTTTGCCGACCGTTTGCGGCTGTGGGCCGCGCGTCACGACCACTTGCCGCGGCGGAAGGAAGCTCTGTCATTGCGAGGAGCAAAGCGACAATCCCGTTGCTTGCCTGGTGGCTCACCGCCCTCGAACACGACGAGATTGCTTCGCTGTGCTCGCAATGAATGACGGAAGGGAAGTCTGCCATCGCGAGGAGCAAAGCGACGAAGCTAGGTAGAGTCTTGGAGGGCGGCTGCCCTCAGCCGCCTTGGTGCAGTGAAGTCCACAGGCGGATTGTTGCGGAGGAACGCGGGCGAGGGCGCCCGCGCCCCATGAAGCACGAGATGTCATTGCGAGGTTCCCGAGCTTGGCGAGGGAACCGTGGCAATCCCGTCGAAATTGACGAGATCGCCACGTCGCCGCTGCGCGGTTCCTCGCGATAACAGTGATCCACCACGTCCGCTCGTGGCACTCGAGGGCCTCGCGATGATCTGGTATGAGGAAGTCAAGAGGGCGTGGGTGGTGAGTTGATGGTCCGGAGGCAGGCGTAGAACTCGCCGCAGAGGGAAGGAAACTCTGTCTTTGCGAGGAGTGAAGCGACGAAGAAATCCCGCTGAACAAGAAGCGGTCTCAGCGCCGCTTGCCCCAGCTCTGCAGGATCTTCATGTAGTTGGCGCGCTCGAGCGCCTGTGGGTTCGGCGTACGCTCGTGGCTCATGCTGCCGAGCGCCTGGGCGAGCGAGTCGTATTCGTGGCGCTCGAGCCAGGCGTCCATCTCCTCGCGCAACGCCTTGAGGTGACGTGGCCCTTTATCCAGCAGAGCCGAGACAATCTGCACCGCGTGCGCACCCGCCATCACGGCCTTGATCGCGTCCGCCGCGGTGTGCACGCCACCGGAGGCGGCGAGCGAAGCCTTGACGTGGCCCGAGATGATGGCGAGCCAACGCAACCGCAGCAGCAGCTCCGACGAGTCGGAGAGGTTCAGGCGGGGGACAACGTCGAGCTCCTCGATATCAATGTCGGGCTGGTAGAAGCGGTTGAAGAGCACGAGGCCGTCGGCGCCCAGCTCGTCGAGTTGGTGCGCGAAGTTCGCCAGCGACGAGAAGTACGGCGAGAGCTTGACCGCGACCGGGATCTTCACCGATTCCTTGACGATCTTCACGGCGTCGAGGGTGCGCTTCTCGACCTGCGCGCTCGTCTCCCAGGCGCCGGTCGCCAGGTAGTAGATGTTGAGCTCGAGCGCGTCGGCGCCCGCCTGCTCCATCAGCGCGGCGTACTGCAGCCAACCGGCCGGGCTGGTGCCGTTCAGTGACGCGATCACCGGCACGTGCACCGCGGCCTTGACCTTGCGCAGGTGTTCGAGGTAACGCTCCGGGCCGAGCGTGTACTCCTCCGGGCGCGGGAAGTACGAGAGCGCCTCGGCAAAGCTCTCCTCGTGCATCTCGACGTCGTGCAGGTGACTAAGCTGCTCATGGCTGATCTGCTCTTCGAACAGCGAGTGCATGACGATCGCCGACGCGCCCGCGTCTTCGAGCTTCTTCGCGGTGTCGAGCTCGTCCACGAGCGGCGAGGCGCCCGGCATGAGCGGGTTTTGGAGCTTGAAGCCGAGATATGTGGTCGAGAGGTCCATGATCTCCCCCTTGTCAGTTCTCTGGCTTCTTGGACGGCGCGTCGGCTGCGGTGGCAGCGGCGGCGGCGGGCATCATCAGCTTGGCCAGGTGCTCGTAGGCGATGAAGCGGTTGTTGATGTCGCGCTGGGCGCGCACGAGAAGGTCCGCGAAGTGCTTGGGATCCATCTGCTCCACCATGCGGAAGCGGGTTTCGTTGCGCATGTACTTTTCGAGCGGGACCTTGCCCGGCGAGGAGTCCATCTTGAGCGGCATCTCGCCCTCGGCGATGCGGCGCGGATCCCAACGGTAGAGCGGCCACGTGCCCGTGTCCACCGCCAACTTTTGCTGCTCGCAGCCGTAGGCGAGGTCGTAACCGTGCGCGATGCAGTGGCTGTACGCAATGATGATCGAGGTGCCGGGATACGAGTCGGCCTCGAGGAACGCGCGCACGGTCTGGTTGTCCTTGGCGCCGAAAGCGACGCGCGCGACGTAGACACTGCCGTAACTCATCGCGATCATGCCAAGGTCCTTTTTCGGCACCGCCTTGCCGCCCATGGCGAACTTGGCGGCTGCGCCCATCGGTGTCGCCTTTGACTGCTGGCCACCGGTGTTCGAGTAGACCTCGGTGTCGAGCACGAGCAGGTTGACGTCGCGGCCCTGGGCGAGGACATGGTCGAGACCGCCGAAGCCGATGTCGTAGGCCCAGCCGTCGCCGCCCACCCCCCACACGCTCTTCTTGACGAGGTAGTCGGCGACGAGCTCGAGCCGGCGCGCCTCGGCGCCCTTGATCTTGGCGAGCTTCTCACGCAGCGCCGCGATGCGCGTACGCTGGGCGAGGACGCCGGCCTCATCACCCTGGTCTGCGCTCAGGAGCTCGTTGACGAGGGCGTCGCCGAGCTGCGGCACTGCCTCGCGCAGGAGATGCCGGGCGAGATCCGCCTGCTTGTCGAGCGAGAGCCGGAAACCAAAAGCGAACTCGGCGGTGTCCTCGAACAGGGAGTTGGACCACGCCGGCCCGCGGCCGTCCTTGTTGACCGAGTACGGCGTCGTGGGCAGGTTGCCGCCGTAGATCGAGGAACACCCGGTTGCGTTGCCGATCAGCAGGCGATCGCCGAAGAGCTGAGTCAACAGCTTGACGTACGGCGTCTCGCCGCAGCCTGCGCACGCACCCGAGTACTCGAACAGGGGCTGCAAGAACTGCGAACCCTTGACATCCATCTTCACGGTTGTGCGGTCAACTTCCGGCAGGTCAAGGAAGAACGTGTAGTTGTCGCGCTCGCTTTCGCGCAGCGGCATCTGCGGCGCCATGTCGATCGCCTTGTGCTTCGGGTTTGACTTGTCCTTGGCCGGGCACACCATGACGCACAGCGAGCAGCCGGTGCAGTCTTCGGGCGCAACCTGGATCGTGTATTTCATGCCCTTGTATTCGGGCGCCTTGTAGTCGATGGACTTGAAGGTCGCGGGCGCCTTGGCGAGTGCGCCCGGCGCGAAGACCTTGGCGCGGATCGCAGCGTGCGGGCACACGAGCGTGCACTTGTTGCACTGGATGCAGATCGCTGCATCCCAGACCGGGATCTCGAGCGCGATGTTGCGCTTCTCCCACTGCGTCGTGGCGGTCGGCCAGGTGCCGTCAATCGGGAAAGCGCTCACCGGCAGCAAGTCGCCCTTGTTGGCGATCATCACCGCGGTGACGCGCTTGACGAAGTCGGGCGCCGCATCCGAGACGATCGGCGGCAGGGCGCGCTTCGCCGTCACTTGGCCGGGCACCTTGACCTCGTAGAGGTGGGCGAGCGTGTGATCCACGGCGGCGAAGTTCTTCTTCACGACTTCGGCGCCCTTCTTGCCGTAGGTCTTCTTGATCGAGTTCTTGATCTGTGTGATCGCCTCGTCACGCGGCAACACGCCGGAGATGGCGAAGAAACACGTCTGCATGATCGTGTTGATGCGCACGCCCATGCCCGTGTCTTTTCCCACCTTGTAGGCGTCGATCACGAAGAACTTGAGTTTCTTCTCGATGAGCTGCTGCTGCATCTCGCGGGGCAGCTCATCCCAGATCTCCCCGGGTCCAAACGGAGAGTTGAGCAGGAACGTCGCGCCGGGCGCGGCGTACTCGAGCATGTCGTACTTGTCAGTGAACACGTACTGGTGGCAGGCGACAAAGTTGGCGCGCTTGATCAGGTAGGCGGAGCGGATCGGACGCGGGCCGAAGCGCAGGTAGGAGACCGTGATCGTGCCGGCCTTCTTTGAGTCGTAGACAAAGTAGCCTTGGCCGAAGTTGTCGGTCTCCTCGGCGATGATTTTGATCGAGTTCTTGTTGGCGCCGACGGTGCCGTCGGCGCCGAGGCCGAAGAACACCGCGCGCACGACGTCGTCGGGCTCAATGTCGAACTCCGGATCGTACGCGAGCGACGCGTGCGTGACGTCGTCCATGATGCCGACGGTGAAGTGGTTGCGCGGCTTGGTCGCGGCGAGGTTGTCGAATACGGCCTTGATCATCGCCGGCGTGAACTCCTTTGAGGAAAGGCCATAGCGACCGCCGACCACGAAGGGCTCGCCGGCAAACGGCGACGCACCGACCGCGCGCGCCTCCTGCAGCGCCGTCACGATGTCGAGGTAGAGCGGGTCGCCAATCGCGCCCGGCTCCTTGGTACGGTCGAGCACGGCGATCCGCGTCACCGTCTTGGGCAGGGCCTTGAGCAACGCGGCGGCGTCAAAGGGACGGTAGAGGCGCACCTTGAGCACGCCGACCTTCTCGCCGTGCTTGAGCGCCCACTCGATAAACTCGTGCGTGGTGTCGCCGCCCGAGCCCATGATGACGATCACGCGCTCGGCATCCGGGGCGCCGAAGTAGTCAAACAGGTGATACTGCCGCCCGGTAAGCTTCGCGAACTCGTCCATCGTCTGCTGCACGATGCCTGGGCAGGCGTCGTAGTACCCGTTGCACGCCTCGCGCGCCTGGAAGAAGGCGTCCGGATTCTGCGCCGTGCCGCGCAGCACGGGCCGATCGGGCGTGAGCGCCCGCTTGCGGTGCGCCTCCACGAGCGCGTCCGGGATCATCGCGCACAGGTCGTCGTCGGTGAGCTCCTCCACCTTCGACACCTCGTGCGAGGTGCGGAAGCCGTCAAAGTAGTGCAGGAACGGCACGCGCGCCTTCAACGTGGCGGCCTGACCGATGCAGGCGAAGTCATGCGCCTCCTGCACCGACCCGGAGGAGAGCAACGCGAACCCGGTCTGGCGGCAGGCCATCACGTCGGAGTGGTCGCCGAAAATCGAGAGCGCGTGCGTGGCGACCGTACGCGCCGACACGTGCATGCAGTACGAGGTGAGCTCGCCCGCGATCTTGTACATGTTCGGGATGAACAGCAGCAGCCCCTGCGAGGCGGTGAACGACGTCGTGAGCGACCCGGCTTGAAGCGCACCGTGAACGGCGCCGGCGGCGCCCGCCTCGGACTGCATCTCGGTCACCTGCGGGACGACGCCCCAGATGTTCTTACGCCCCAGGGCCGACCATTCGTCGGCCCACTCGCCCATGTTGGACGAGGGCGTGATGGGGTAGATCGCGATCACCTCGTTGGTGCGGTGGGCGACAGACGCGGTCGCCTCGTTCCCGTCCATGGTGATCATCCTGCGCTGCGGCATGGCATTCCTCCCTCGCAAAACGCACGCTCCGCGATTGCGCTGGTCCTCCGGGGGGCGGGTCTTGCGGCGGTCCACCAACGTGAGCCGCCTCGGACAGGAAGTCTAGGGCGGCGCACCTAGTTTGACAAGCGCGCACAGGAGAAAAAGAGACGCAGGCTCCAGGCGCAACGGACGCCACGCGCGGCCGTGCTGACCTGCGCCGAGTCAGACCTCGAGCTCGCCACGCAGGATGGTGACGGCGCGGCCGGCGAGGAAAACGCGCTCGCCCGCGACGCGGACCTGCAGCGCACCACCGCGCGCGGAGGCCTGATAGGCCGAGAGCTCGTTCTTGCCGAGGCGCGCCGCCCAGAACGGACCGAGGCAACAGTGCGCGGAGCCCGTCACCGGGTCCTCGTCCACGCCGACCGCCGGGGCAAAGAAGCGTGACACAAAGTCGTAGCCCGGCGTGCGCGCGGGCGCGGTCACGATTACGCCGCGGACCTCGACCGTGCGCAGCAACGCGATGTCGGGCCGCAGGCCGCGAACGGTCTCCTCGCTGTCCACCAGCACGAGGTAGTCGGACCGGTTGCGGCCGAGGTAGAGCGGCTGCACCCCGAGCGCGCTGAGCAGGTTTGCGGGCGGCTCGGCTGGGCGCTCAGGCTGCGCCGGGAAGTCGAGCTCGATCAGCTCGCCGCGGCGCGCCGCGAGCAGCGGCCCGCTCCGGGTCGCGAAGCGCGCGGTTGCGGTCGGGGCGAGGATGCCCTCCTGCCACAGCACATGGGCGCTCGCGAGCGTCGCGTGCCCGCACAGGTCCACCTCCACCGCGGGCGTGAACCAGCGCAGGCGAAAGCCGTCGGCCTCAGGCCGCAGAAACGCGGTCTCCGAGAGGTTCATCTCACGCGCGACGCCGAGCATCCAACCATCGTCGCGCGCCTCCGGCAGGAGGCAGACGCCGGCTGGGTTGCCAGCGAACGGCAGCGCCGTGAAGGAGTCCACCTGGAAGATCTTGATCCCCATGGTCGCTCGCTCCAGTCCGCTACGAGTTTAGCGCTTGGGTTGAATGACCTGACCTGGTTCCCGGTTCCGTGGCGGCCGAGCAGAGCGAGTTGGCGGCCCCGTTCGCCCTTGTCCTCGGGCGGCCGCGGGTTTGCCGGCCCCGCGATGCGGATCCGGGTTCGAGACACCAGCTCAGGGACTTGAATTTGAGAGTAAACTGATAACAAGGAGACAACGACCCTGCAGCCGGGCACGCTCGTCGGCCCGTACCAGGTGCTCTCGGTGCTGGGCGCCGGGGGCATGGGTGAGGTCTGGCGCGCGAAAGACACGCGACTCGGCCGTGATGTGGCGATCAAGATCTTAACTGAAGAGTTCGCCAGGGATCCCGATCGCTTGCAGCGCTTCGAGCAGGAGGCGCGCGCGGTCGCCGCGCTCAACCACCCGAACATCCTGGCGCTCCACGACGTCGGCACGTATGAGAGTTCGCCCTACCTCGTCACCGAGCTGCTCGAGGGGCAGACCCTGCGCGAGCGGCTCAGGGGTGGTCCGCTCCGGGTCCGCAAGGCCGTCGAGTGCGCCGTGCAGGTCGCAAAAGGTCTCGCCGCTGCGCACGAGAAGGGGATTATCCACCGCGACCTCAAGCCGGAGAACCTCTTCATCACCGAGGACGGCCGCGTCAAGATCCTCGACTTTGGCCTCGTAAAGCTGCGGCAGGAGCATTCCATGCGGGAGGCGGTCGCCCCTGCGACCACCCGCAGCGCGCTCACCCAGGCTGGAATGGTGATGGGCACCGTCACCTACATGTCACCGGAACAGGTGCTGGGCGAGGTGGCTGACCAGCGCTCGGACATCTTCGCGCTCGGCTCTGTGGTGTATGAAATGTTGTTCGGCCGACCCGCGTTCCAAAGAGGCACGATTCCTGACACCATGAGCGCCATCCTGCACGAGGACCCGCCCGGCCTCGATGCCAGCGGCACGACAGTGCCTCCCTTGCTCCGCCAGATCGTGCGGCGGTGCCTGGAGAAGCGTCCGAGAGAGCGCTTCTCCTCGGCGCACGATCTCGCGTTCGCGCTCGAGACCGTTTCGACGGACATCTCCAGCGACATCGGGCCGCGTCCCACACGAACGCGAGCGCGACTCTGGTACGGCGCTGTCGCCGGCCTGGGAGTCGTGGTCGTCGCAACAGCGGTGTGGCGCGTCGTGAGCGCGCGCGAGCAAGAGCGTCTGCCACGTTTCAGCCCGCGGCGTGTCACGACCGGACCCGGCTTGAAGACTGAACCGGCGATCTCGCCGAACGGCGCCGAGATTGCGTATGCCTTGACGGAGGGGGGACACACCAGCATCTTTCTCACGGACGCGCGTGGTGGCACGCCGCTGCTGCTGACCGCGCGGGCGGCGAAGGAGTGTGGCCCGGCGTGGTTTCCGGACGGCACGGCGATCGCTTTCACGTCGGATGAGGGCGGCAGCTCAAGCGTCTGGAAGATTGACCGCCTCGGCGGCGAACCATCGCTGCTGCTGCGCGACGCGAGCCAGCCGGCGATCTCACCCGACGGCCGGAGGATCGCCTTTGCCCGCCCCGGCGCCAGCGGGCAGGCCAGAATCTGGGTGGCACCTCTCGCCGACTTGTCTGCGGCGCGTACTCTCACTGGCGACAACGACGGCGCCTTCAATCACGAACAGCCGGCCTGGTCGCCGGACGGCAGCACGATCTGCTACTGCGATCAGCGGGACCTCTGGCTGGTGCAGGCTGGGGGCGGCAAGCCCGCGCGACTGCTGGGCGGCGGCCCCCAGTACCGGGCACCGGTGTGGTCGCGGGACGGGCGCCACATCTATTTCGCCTCCCTCCGGGAGGGAACCCTGGCGATCTGGCGCGTCGCGGCGCGTGGTAGCGCCCCGACCCGACTGACGCTCGGCGCGGGCCCCGAGCAGCGTCCGACGCTTTCCCGCGACGGCCGCACGCTGGCCTACACGACGGCACACGAGGCCAAAACGCTCGCGCTGGTTGACCTTCGCAACGGCACGCGCACCCACATTCAGGAGGCGCAGTACGTCGGTCAACCGACCATCGCGCCGGACCGTGGCGCTCTCGTCTACGTCTCGGACCGCGACGGTTCCTACGATCTGTGGCGGCTGGCGTTGCGGGACAACCGGCCCGCCGGCCAGGCGGGACGCCTGACACAACTTGCGGGCACGGTGTCGCACCCGGCGTTCTCGCCGGACGGCAAGTGGCTGGCCTTCTTTCGGGTCGTGGACGGGCAGCGCGAGGTCTGGGTGATGCCGTCCGAGGGCGGCGCACCGGTGAACTTTAGCGGCCACCCGGGGGCTGGCCTGCTGCCCGAGTGGTCTCCGGACGGGAATTGGATCGGGTTCTGCTCCGACCGTGGCGGTTCCCATCAGATTTGGGTGGCGCTATTCCGGGACGGTCGTCGCACCGGCGAGGCGCGGCAGGTGACCTTCGGCGAGGGGTCTGCGATGTTTTTCGCCTGGTCGCCGGACGGCGCCTCGATCGCTTATGTGAGGGAGGGGGCAGACGGGAGCGATGTTTGGCTGACGGCGGTTGACGGCGCATCGCCGCCAAGTCGGCTGACGCAGGGCGCCAACGCATTTCGGGTGGCGTGGGTGCGCGCCACCAACACGTTGCTGGTGGCGGGAACCTGGGGAACGACGCGCTCTTCGATCAGGGCGGTGCCCCTTAACGGCGCGCCGGCAAAACCATGGCCCGGCGCCGGGACGACCAGCCCGGAAGCAGATCTGAATTACTTCACTATTTCGCCCGATGGCATGCTACTCGCGCTCGGGGAGGAGGAGAGGAGTGTGCAGGGTGATGTCTGGGTGCTGGAGGTGGAGCAGGGCACGTTCTGATGTGGCGTGGCGGGAAAAAGGAATCTAGCGGAAGGTCTGGGACAGTGCAAGAAAGGAGAGGACAATGCCAACAGTGAAGAAGGAAAGTCCCGAACAGCCGGTGATCACGATCGAGGAACTCATCCGGCGCTTGAAGGTGGTGAAACGCCTCCATCGCGACCTCGGTCCCGCGGTCGACCAGGTGATTCTCGGACTCGAAGCGCTGCAACACAGAATCGAGCCAATGAAGCCGCCGCCACCGCAACTTGATCTGAATTGCGACGTCAATATCTTTATGAAACCGCCACAGAACGGAAACTGTTAAAGCGATAGCGAGTGATAGCCTGCCACCAGCGCCAAACGGGCGGTGAACCGGTGCCCACGTTGAAGCGCGGGCTCACACTGCTCGTCTCGGGCCGCTGCAACCTCGCCTGCGCCTACTGCTACCAGGATGCGGGCGATCATGCGCCGCGGCTTGAGTGGAAGACTGCGCGCGCGGGCGTTGCCGCACTCATCCGCCCCGGTGCGCGTTTGCCGCGGCTCGAGTTCAGCGGCGGTGAGCCCTTGCTGCAGGAGCGCCTCATACGCCGCACCGTGGCCCATGCGGAGTCGGTGCGCCCGCACGGAACCCGCTTCCAGTACGTCCTCACCACGAACGGCACGCTCCTTAGGCGCGACATGCTCGCCTTTCTCGTCGCGCACGACGTCAACCTCCAGCTCAGCTTTGACGGCACCCGGGAGGCACAGCGGTATCGCGGGGCGGGGACGTTCGAGGTTCTGGATCGCCTTCTCGACCTGATCCTGAAAGAGCATCCCGACTACCTCCGTCGTCGCGTCCAGATCGGGATGACGCTGGTGGCCGCCGCGATCCCGTCGCTCGCCGACTCGATCCGGTACTTTCTCGGCCAGGGAGTGGCGGCCATCAGCGTGGTGCCGCGCACGACCTGGGATCCGGATTGGACATCCGCGTCCAGGGATCTGCTCCGGGGGCAGGTTGAGCAGGTGCTCGAGGTCTCGCTCGACCACTGGCGCCGCACGGGCCTCGTGCCGGTGGGTTTTCTCCGCGGCCGAAACACCGCGCCTGCCGCGGCACACCGCAGGACGTTCCTGTGTGCGGCGCCGCGCGCGGCGTCGGTGTGTGTTGAGCCCGGTGGGCGTGCTTTTGCCTGCGCGATGTTTGCGCGCTCGTGGCATGTGCTGCCGCCGCTGGCGCGAGCGGCAGGAAAGCTGCTCGACCTCGGCGACATCCGCGACCCGGCTCTGCAGGAAAGGATCGAGGCGCTCCCCCGACGCGCGCGCAGGTTGCCTCTGCTCACCGGCAAGCTCGCCAAGCGCTCCTCGTACGGCCGCTGCGCCGAGTGCAAGTTCCGCGCGGACTGCTTCGTCTGCCCGGCCACGATCGCCCATCTCCCCGGCAACAAGGACCCACACCTGATCCCCGACTTCCCGTGCGCGTTCAACCAGGTGACGCTGGCAGCGCGGCGGCAGTTCAACAAGCGCAAAGGCAAGCGAGGTTCGCCGGAGCAGGAGGTCCTGACCCTGGTCAGTCAGGCCCTGGACATACTCGAAGCTGCCGCACGATAGGCGCGGGTGGTGGCGGCCCTGACGGGAGTCGAACCCGTTCTGCTGGCTTGAAAGACCAGTGTCCTAACCGGTAGACGACAGGGCCGTGCCGCGGGAAAAAGCCTAGCACATAGGCACAGGGGGCAGGGGAAAAAAGAATTTCCCGCAACTGATCAGTCCATGCGAGCTGTGCGTGCGCCACAACCCAGATCCAGCGGGGCATGTCCAAGGCCCCAACTCTGCCTCTCAGCCTGGACTCGTTTCGGGGGTCAGGTCACGCAACCAAGAGTGCGTCACCTACAAACGCCACGTTGGGGCCACCAGCGTGGGCTGCTGCGGAGTGGTGTGCTTCCGGCCGGCGTGCGCGAGTGGCGATTTGATCGCCACCCGCGCGCCGGCTGTCTTTGTCACCTGGCTGGTTCGAGCTCCACCGTAACCTGCAACTCCTTGCCTGGCTCGGTCTCAATAACCATGCTTTTCGCCGCGTAGCCCGGCGCCAACACTTCGATTCGGTGCGGCCCTGACAAGATCGCAACCCCGCGCTGCAGACGCCCCAGCTCGGCTCCCGAGCCCAGGAAATCTCCGTCGAGGTAGATGGCGGCGTTAGGCGGGGAAACGTGCAGCTTCAGTGCAGCCAACCCCGGGTTTGCCGTGGTCGGGCGTGGGGTTGCAACGGTGCCCGCATCGGGACGACTCTCCAGGCGTAACCCAGGACGCGGCCCCCAGGCCGGTCGGGGTTCTTGCTGGCTCACCGCGTCTCCAAAGTCGGGACCGAAAACCCTGCCGTACGGCAGCCCTTGGGGAGGTCGGTACGGCGCCACTGCACCGCGACTGTGGTCAGGCACCAGTTCAAGAGCGATCGGGATCGTGGCCTCACCTCCAGTGGCGTCCAGTTCCAGCGCTCGGCTGTGATAGCCCGGGAGACGGAACTCGACGGTGTAGTGTCCGGCCCCGAGATAGAGGACGTCAGATTCGCCGGTGAAGTCGCGGGCGGTACCGATCAACACCCCGTTGAGGTAGACCAAGGCCTCCTCCGGGGACACGTTGGTCTCCACCGGCGTGAGGTCGTCGGCCGGGGACACGTTAGTCTCCACCGGCGTGAGGTTGTCCGCTGGCGCAACAAGGGTCTCCGAACCGTAGTACCCGGGCGTGTCGTACCAGGGGCCGTAGTATCCGCCCCAGGCGTAGGGCCATCCCAAACCCCAGAACGCTCCCCACCAGAATGGGTCACCCCAGCCGTAGTAGCCACCCCAGCCGTAATTGCCGCCCCGACCGTGATACCCGCGCCAGCCGCGCTGCCCACCCCCGCCGAGATAGCCACTGCCCCGGTGAAGCAGGTCGCCACGGGGCTGAACGAGGGTTCCGCCGTGCCCACCACCTGCGACATGGCCACCACCGCTCGTGTGGCCGACACTCATTGAGTGGCCACCGCCGCTCATGTGCCCGACACTCATTGAGTGGCCACCGCCGCTCATGTGCCCAACACTCATTGAGTGGCCACCACTGCTCATGTGCCCGCCACTCATCGAGTGGGCGCCACTGCTCATGTGCCCGCCACTCATTGAGTGGGCGCCACTGCTCATGTGCCCGACACTCATTGAGTGGCCACCACCGCTCGTGTGCCCGACACTCATTGAGTGGACGCCACCGCTCATATGCCCGCCACTCATTGAGTGGCCACCACCGCTCGCATGCCCTCCCCCGGCATTTCCGCCGCCAGGGCTGTGGCTCCATGCTGGCCCTGCGAATGCAACCAGGCCAGCGACCAGGGCTGCTGCCAGCACCCGCGGTCTCATAGGCACCTCCAAACTGATGAGTCCCATCTCATCGTCTACCCGTGACTAATGCCAGCCTCGAGGTGTTCGTCGTCATGGCCATTGCCTGCTTCCCTTGCCACCCCGGCACACGCCGGAGTCACCCTGGACTCAGCAAAACCCATGCCCGCTTCGCCGCACCCGCGGCTAGCGCCCGAAAGACGAATTGCACACACCTGCGTCCTCGTCCGAGGACACCTAAGTTGAGACGTGCCAGCCAGCTATGGCACCGGTGCGGCGTGCCGTCCCGCATATGCTGGCGAATGCGGTCGGCGCCCTGGCTATCTTCGCCGCGCTGAGTTTCTTCTACCGCCTACAGCGCCATGCCCCGATCACGCCGGCGCACTGTTCGCCCGGCGCCTCACCCTAGAGCTCGACCCCGGGATCACGGGCGTAGGCGGAGCCCATGGCGCAGAGACGGTTGAGGACAGCGGCGAAGAGCTCAAAGAGGAGCTTGAGTTGGTCGAGGTTCTTGAGCACGCCGGGAACGTGGAAGCGCAGCTCGTCCACGCCATCGGGGAACTGCGCCCCGAACCAGCCCTCGTCGTCCACCACCTCGAGGCAAATGCTCGGCTGGGCCGCGATCAGGTCGCGCAGCTTCGCGTCCATGAAGAGCGCGCACAGCCTGCTCTGATCGCTACCCTTGATGTGACCCAAAACCCGAAAGTGGGTCCACCTGAAAGTTGAGTACGGAGCCGATCGGGAAGTTGCCCCAATAAAGATAAAGAGGACACTCTGACCTAACGCTGAAGGGCGGGTCAGTCAGTTTTTTTCGGTCCCCGGCGCCTTCGCCTCGGTGCCGTCCCGCCGGGCTTCTTCCTGCCCTTCATCTCCTCAAGCCTCCTTCGGGCCTCCCGCGCCCCGATGTCTCTGACGGCGAGGATGGCGACGCGGGTCGTACCTCTCATTCGCAGGGCACCGCTTGCC
>Ga0209048_10000393_pt1 | contig 47183 bp, 42 predicted proteins | sample FrelakmetCRP12CR_FD_187146 | JGI IMG/M metagenome (GOLD analysis project Ga0209048, IMG submission 187146) | Freshwater lake sediment microbial communities from the University of Notre Dame, USA, for methane emissions studies - CRP12 CR (SPAdes)... | ecosystem: Environmental > Aquatic >...
CAGCCCCGCGGTGATGCCCGCCGCGCGCAAGTTGCTCGCCGATCAGGGCATCGACGCCGCCGGCATTGTCGGCACCGGCCGCGACGGCCGCGTCACCAAGGGCGACGTCCTCGGCGCGACGACGGCTGCGCCGCAGCCCAGCGCAAAGGTTCCAGCTGCACCGGCCGCGCCTGCACCCGCGCCCCAGCCGGCGGCGAAGGCGCCCGCGGTCCCGTTGCCCGCGACTCTCAGCGGCCGGCCCGAGCAGCGCGTGCCGATGTCGCGCCTGCGCCAGCGCGTGGCCGAGCGCCTCGTCCAGTCGCAGGCGACCGCGGCGATCCTCACGACCTTCAACGAAGTCGACATGTCGGCGGTGCTGGCGCTGCGCGCGCGCTACAAGGACCGCTTCGACAAGGACCACGGCGTGAAGCTCGGCTTCATGGGCTTCTTCGTCAAGGCCGTGGTGCACGCACTGAAGAAATTTCCCACGGTCAACGCGTCGATCGACGGCAACGACATCGTCTATCACGGCTATTTCGACATCGGCGTGGCGGTCGGCAGCCCCCGCGGACTGGTCGTGCCGATCCTGCGCGACGCGGACCTGCTGTCGATCGCCGAGATCGAGAAGCAGATCGGCGATTTCGGCAAGCGCGCGCAGGACGGCAAGCTGACCGTCGACGAACTGACCGGCGGAACGTACACGATTTCCAACGGCGGCGTGTTCGGATCGATGCTGTCGACGCCGATCATCAATCCGCCGCAATCGGCGATTCTCGGGGTGCACGCGACCAAGGATCGCGCCGTGGTCGAGAACGGCCAGGTGGTCGTGCGGCCGATGAACTACCTCGCGCAGTCGTACGACCATCGCATCATCGACGGCCGCGAGGCGGTGTTGTCGCTGGTGGCGATCAAGGAAGCGCTGGAAGACCCGGCGCGGATGCTGCTGGACCTGTAGCCGCGCGCCATGGCCGAACAGTTCGACGTTGTTGTCATCGGCGGCGGCCCCGGCGGTTACATCGCCGCCATTCGCGCGGCGCAGCTGGGCTTCGCCACGGCGTGCATCGACGACTGGAAGACGCCGGAGGGCAAGCCCGCGCTCGGCGGCACGTGCACCAACGTCGGCTGCATACCCTCGAAGGCGCTGCTGCAGTCGTCGGAGCACTACGAGCACGCGGGCCACGCGTTCGCCGAGCACGGCATCGACGTCAAGGGGCTGGCGATCGACATCGCGCGCATGCAATCGCGCAAGGAAAAGGTCGTTCGCCAGAACAACGACGGCATCGTCTACCTTTTCAAGAAGAACAAGGTTGCGTTCTTCCATGGCCTCGGCGGATTTGTCGGCGGTACGCCGGGCGCGTGGCAGGTCAAGGTCACCGGCGGCGCGGCGACGACGTTGACCGCCAGGCACGTCATCATCGCCACGGGTTCCAGGCCGCGCGCGCTGCCCGGCGCGCCCTTCGACAACAAGCTGATCCTCGACAACGAAGGAGCGCTGGCGATGCCGGCAGTGCCGAAGAGGCTTGGCGTCGTCGGCGCCGGCGTCATCGGCCTGGAGATGGGCAGCGTCTGGCGGCGCCTCGGCGCCGAGGTGACCATCCTGGAAGCGCTGCCGGTCTTGCTCGGCGCCGCCGACGAGCAAGTCGCCAGGGAAGCGGCGAAACTGTTCGCGAAGCAGGGCCTGACGATCAAACTCGGCGTGAACATCGGCAAGGTCTCCTGCGGCAAGAACGTGAACGTCGACTATGCCGACGCGCACGGCAAGGCGCAGAGCGCGACTTTCGACAAACTCATCGTTTCCATCGGCCGCGTGCCGCACACGGCGGGTTTGGCCGCCGCGGTGGTGGGCCTCCGGCTCGATGAGCGCGGCTTCATCGCCGTCGATGGCGAATGCCGGACGAACCTGACGGGCGTGTGGGCGATCGGCGACGTCGTGCGCGGTCCGATGCTCGCGCACAAGGCCGAGGATGAAGGCGTCGCAGTTGCCGAGCGCATCGCCGGGCAGCACGGCCATGTCGACTTCAACACCGTGCCATGGGTGATCTACACCTCGCCCGAGATCGCCTGGGTCGGCCAGACCGAACAGCAACTCAAGGCCGCCGGCGTTGCCTATCGCGCTGGATCGTTCCTGTTCGCCGCCAACGGCCGCGCGCGCGCGCTGGGGGACACCCGGGGCTTCGTGAAATTCCTGGCGGACGCCGCGACCGACCGCATCCTCGGCATGCACATCATCGGACCGCAGGCTTCGGAACTCATCGCCGAAGGCGTAGTCGCGATGGAATTCGGCGCGTCCAGCGAAGATATCGCGCGCATCTGTCACGCTCATCCGTCGCTGTCCGAGGTCGCCCGCGAAGCGGCGCTGGCGGTCGACAAGCGTACTCTCAATTCGTAGTGACGGCAGACCGTTAGCATAGGTTGACGCGACCCGTGGATGCCACCGTCGCGAACGCGCCCGCCGGCCAGGGCGCATTCTGGGAATCGCTGCAGCCGCTGCTCGCGCAACGCGAAGTCGTCCTCGACGGCGCGCAGCTGCAGGCGCTCGACCGGCTGCGCCGCCTCCATGACGAGCTGGTTGAATTCCGCAACGCGCGCCGATCGCTGCTGCGACGCTGGCTCGATCCGCCCGTGCCGCCGCGCGGTGTGTATTTCTTTGGCGGCGTCGGCCGCGGCAAGAGTTTTCTCATGGACGCGTTCTTCGTGGCGGTGCCACTGCGGCGCAAGACGCGTGTTCATTTCCATGCCTTCATGAAGTCGGTGCACGACGACCTCCGCGGGCATGCGCACGCCGAGGATCCGCTGGCGTCCGTCGCGGCGCGCATCGCGCGGCGCCACCGGCTCATCTGCTTCGACGAGTTTCACGTTTCCGATGTCGCCGATGCGATGATCCTGGGCCGCCTGCTGACGGTGCTGTTCGACCTGGGCGTGGTGTTCGTCATGACCTCGAACTACCGGCCGGACGACCTGTATCCCAATGGCCTGCAGCGCCAGAACCTGCTGCCGACGATCGCGCTCATCAAGCAGCGCCTGGACGTCGTCGAAGTCGACGGTGGCGTCGACTACCGCCTGCGTGCGCTCGCGCAAGGGACGTGCTACTTCGTTGCCGCGCCGGGCGCGGCCGACACCGACCTGACCGCCATCTACGAACGCATGCGCCCGGGCCCCAACGAGGATCCGCGGCTGACCATCGAGTCGCGCCTGATCAAAGCCCGGCGCCGCGCTGGCAGCGTTGTCTGGTTCGATTTCGCGGCGTTGTGCGACGGTCCGCGCTCGCAGCTCGACTACCTCGAGCTGGCCCGGCGCTTTGCCGTGGTCATCGTGTCCGACGTGCCGCGCCTGTCCCCCGAAATGGGCAACGCCGCCCGGCGCTTTACCTGGCTCGTCGACGTGCTCTACGATCATCGGGTAAAGTTGCTGATGTCGGCCGCGGTCCCGGCGGAGGAGCTGTACCGGTCGGGACCCAACAGCCAGGAGTTTCCGCGTACCGTGAGCCGTCTCACGGAAATGCGGACGCGCGACTACATGGCGCTGCCGCATCTGAGTGGCGAGGCGGCACCCGTCTGATCCCTATACGTTGTCTGACCAGGAGGCTTTCATGCAGGCACCCACGCACTTCAAGGCGTACCGGACGTTCCAGGAAGACGGTGTCGTGCGCAGCCGCTTCGTCGACATGGCGCCCGACGATCTCGACGCCGGCGACGTGCTCGTCAGGACCAAGTACTCGACGATCAACTACAAGGATGCGCTGTCGTACAACGGCGCCGGGCGGATCATGCGCAAGTACCCGACGGTCGCCGGCATCGACATGGCGGGCACCGTGGAGACCTCCGCGGATCCGCGCTTCCGGCATGGCGACAAGGTGATCGTGCACGCCTACGACATGGGCGTCGCGCACGACGGCGGGTACGCCGAGTACGTGCGGGTACCGGCCGACTGGGTCGTGCGCCGTTCGCCCGACATGACGGCGTTCGAGGCGATGACGCTGGGAACCGCGGGCTACAGCGCGGCGCTGGCGATCGAACTCATGCAGCACAACGGCCTGACCCCGGCCGGGGGGCCGGTCATCGTCAGCGGCGCCACGGGGGGCGTGGGCAGCATCGCCATCGACATCTTGTCGAAGCTCGGCTACCACGTGGTCGCGCTGACCGGCAAGGCCGAGGAGGAGGCGTACCTGCGTTCGATCGGCGCAGCGGAAATCATGGCCCGGCAAAGCCTGGACCTGGGCAAGATCCGGCCGCTCGACAAGGCGACCTGGGCAGGCGCGATCGACAACCTCGGCGGCGACGTGCTCGCGTGGATGCTGTCGACGATGAAGCAATGGGGGACGGTCGCCAGCGTCGGACTGGCCGCGGACGTCAAGCTCAATACCACCGTGATGCCGTTCATCCTGCGCGGCGTGCAGCTCTTGGGCGTGAACAGCTCCGAAGGCTCGATGCCGCTGCGGCAGAAGCTGTGGGACCGCCTCGCCCGCGAGTGGAAGCCCTCGCGCGTGCAGGCCAAGGTCAGGACGATAGATTTTGACGAACTGCCGTCGCACTTCGACGCCTTCCTCAAGGGGACGATCCGCGGCCGCACCGTGGTGCGTATCGGGGCCGACCCGGTGGGTAACTGAAGCCGTCTTGACCAAGCGCAAGGGCGCTCGCGCGGCAGTGCGCTAGCCTGTGGGGCGCCATCCGAGGAGACATCGATGCCGACTTACGCCGATAGCCACCGCCGTTCACTCGCCGACCGCGACGCTTTCTGGGGCGAATGCGCCCGCCTGATCGACTGGCACGCGCCATTCACGCAGGTGCTTGACTACCGCCGGCCGCCGTTCGCGCGCTGGTTCGTCGGCGGCCGCACCAACCTTTGCCACAACGCCATCGATCGCCATCTCGCCGCGCGTGGCGGACAGCCGGCGCTGATCTTCATCTCGACCGAGACGGGGCAGCGCCGCACGTATACCTACGCTGAGCTTTCCGCCGAGGTCAACCGCTGCGCGGCGCTGCTGAAGGCGCAGGGCGTGGGCCGGGGGGACAGGGTGTTGCTGTACATGCCGATGATTCCCGAAGCGGTGTTCGCGATGCTGGCGACCGTGCGTATCGGGGCGATCCACTCGGTGGTCTTCGGCGGCTTTGCCTCGGCCAGCCTGGCAACGCGCATCGACGACGCGAAGCCGAAGGTCATGGTGACCGCCGACGCAGGCATGCGCGCGGGCAAGGTGCTGCCCTACAAGCCTCTGGTCGACGAGGCGCTGCGGCTCGCGCAACATCCGCCGGCGAGCGTGGTCATCGTCGACCGCAAGCTCGATCCCGGCTTTGCGCGGGTGCCCGGCCGCGATCTCGACTACGCCACGCTTGCCGCCGCGCACGCCGGCGCGAACGTTGCCTGCGAGTGGCTGGAGTCCTCCGAGCCCTCGTACATCCTGTACACCTCGGGGACCACCGGCAAGCCCAAGGGCGTGCAGCGCGACACCGGCGGCTACGCCGTGGCGCTGGCGGCGTCGATGCGCGACATATTCTGCATCGGTGCCGGCGAAACGATGTTCACGACCAGCGACATCGGCTGGGTCGTCGGCCACTCGTACATCGTCTACGCGCCGCTGCTGGTGGGCGCGACGACGATCATGTACGAGGGGTTGCCGATCCGCCCCGACCCGGGGATCTGGTGGCAGATCGTCGAGGAGCACAAGGTGCGCACGATGTTCAGCTCGCCGACCGCCATCCGCGTGCTCAAGAAGCAGGACACCGCGTTCATGAAAAAACACGATGTCTCGAGCCTCGAATACCTGTTCCTTGCGGGAGAGCCGCTCGACGAGCCGACCGCGCGCTGGGCCGCCGAAGCGCTGGGCGTGGCCATCGTCGACAATTACTGGCAGACCGAAAGCGGCTGGCCGATCCTGTCGGCGCAGCCGGGCATCGAGAAGACGCCGCGCAAATTCGGCAGCCCGTCGTTCCCGGCTTCCGGCTACGACGTGCGCCTGCTCGACGAGGCGACCGGTGCCGAGGTCGGCGCGGACGAGAAGGGCGTTCTCACGATCATGCCGCCGCTCCCGCCCGGCTGCATGACGACCGTGTGGGGCGACGACGCCCGCTTCGTCAAGACCTACTTCGCCACCATTCCCGGCAAGGAGGTCTACTCGACCTTCGACTGGGCCATTCGCGACGCCGACGGCTACTACTTCGTGCTCGGCCGCACCGACGACGTCATCAACGTCGCGGGGCACCGCTTGGGTACGCGCGAAATCGAGGAAGCGGTGCAGGCTCACGCCGGCATCGCCGAGGTTGCGGTGGTCGGCGTCGCCGACGCGCTGAAGGGTCAGACGCCGGTTGCCTTCGCGGTGGTCAAGGATCCCGCGCGCGTGGCCACCGCCGAGGGTGCCGCGGCCATGCGCAAGGAGGTGATGGACACCGTCGATCGCCAGCTCGGCGCGATCGGGCGTCCGGGCGCGGTGCATTTCGTCGCGTTGCTCCCCAAGACGCGTTCGGGCAAGCTGCTGCGCCGCGCGATGCAGGCGCTGGCCGAGGGCCGCGACGCCGGCGATCTCACTACCATCGAGGATCCCGCGGCGCTGGAGCAGATTCGCAAGGCCCTGGCCGCCCGATGACGGTGCGGCTGCCGGAAGCGCCGCCGCACGCACCGTTTGTGCGCGTGACCCGCGGAGAGGCCACCGACAGCGTGCACTACGGCTCGGTCGCCGTCGTCGACCGCGAAGGCCGCCTGCTCTACTCGGCCGGGGATCCGCATTACCTGACGACCACGCGCAGCGCGCTCAAGCCGCTGCAGGCGCTGCCCTTTGTCGCCGGCGGCGGGGTCGAGCGCTTCGGCTACACCCTGCCGCAGGTCGCCTTGATGTGCGCGAGCCACTCGGGCGAGCCGCGCCACGTCGAAGCCGTCGCCGCGATGCTGGAGCGCGCCGGATGCACGCCCGACCAGCTGCAATGCGGCGTGCATCCGCCCTTGTACTACACGGCGCGCGAAGAATTGCCGCCCTCGGCAGCGGTGTTCACCACCTTGCACCACAATTGCTCAGGCAAGCACGCCGGCATGCTCGCGTACTGCCGCCAGTGCGCCGCGCCGCTGGACAGCTATCTCGTCTTCGATCATCCGCTGCAGCAGGCCATCCGCAAGGCAGTTGCGCACCTGACGGGCGTCCGCGAAGCCGAACTCGTGGCAGGCATCGACGGTTGTTCGGCGCCGAACTACGCGGTACCGCTCGACCGGCTTGCGTATGCGTATGCCCGCCTGGCCGGTACTGCCTCCGACGCGCGCTATGGCGACGCGCCGGCGCGGCTGGCGGCGGCGATGACCGCGCACCCGGAAATGGTCTCTGGCGAGCGCCGCATCGACCTCGCGCTGATGACCGCGGGTCAGGGAGACTGGGTGACCAAGGTCGGCGCCGAAGGCGCGCAGGCCATCGGCATCCGCAGCAAGGGCTGGGGCATCGCGATCAAGGTCGCCGACGGCAATGCGCGCGGCCTGCATCCGGCAACGGTCGCCATCCTCGATCAGCTGGGATTGCTCGATGCGGGGCAGCGTGCCCTGCTGCAGCCCTGGCGCCAACCGGAGATCCGCAATTACCGCGGCGTCCTCACCGGGCGCGTCGAGCCTATCGTCAGGCTCGCGCCCCGCGCTTGACGCGACGCAAGACCCTTCCATGGAGTGAACTTTACCGGTGGCGGGCGGTCTAGCGATGCAGTCGAGCGACGCGCCGCAGGTCCCGTATCGGAGGGCGGCTCAGCTATACTGCCGGCGGACGTTGCGCCCGCTGTGTGCGGTGCGGCGAAAACAACACTGACTCAGGGACCGCACGCGGATGGCTGACCGCGAAGTTGATCAGCAGCTCGTGGAGCGCGCGCAGCGGGGTGACAAGCGCGCTTTCGAATTGCTGGTATTGAAGTACCAGCGGAAGCTGCAACGGCTGCTGTCGCGGCTGGTGCGCGATCCGGGCGAGGTCGAGGATGTGACGCAGGAGGCGTTCATCAAGGCCTACCGGGCGTTGCCTTCGTTTCGCGGCGACAGCGCGTTTTATACGTGGCTGTATCGGATTGGTATCAACACGGCCAAGAATTACCTGGTCGCGATGGGCCGGAGGGCGCCGACGTCCACCGGGTTCGACAACGAGGAAGCGGAGAATTTCGAGGACGCCGAGCAGTTGCGCGACGCGGCGACGCCGGAAGACGAATTGCACGGCAAGCAGATCGCGGCGACGGTCAACAAGGCGATGGATGCATTACCCGAGGATTTGCGCACGGCGATCACCCTGCGCGAAATCGAGGGCTTGAGCTACGACGAGATTGCCAACGTGATGAACTGTCCGATTGGCACGGTGCGTTCCCGGATCTTCAGGGCGCGCGAAGCGATCGCGGTTGAATTGCGGCCGCTGCTGGGGACTGACAAGGACCGGAGATGGTAATGGGACAATTCCAGGTGGGACCTGGCGACGCGGTCGCCGGCGGGTTCACGGGACCGAAGCCGGAGGAAATTTCGCAGCTGATGGACGGCGAGCTCGACGGCGGGCGCGTCGACGAGGTCTGTGCCGGATTGCGCGATGCGGGCTGCGTCGCGACCTGGGTGTGCTATCACGTGATCGGCGAGAGCCTGCGCGGTTCCGCAACCGTAACCTCGGGCTTCTCGGAGCGATTCGCGCACCGCCTCGCAGCCGAGCCCACGGTGCTCGCGCCGCAACCGCGCAAGACCACGCCCGCGGCGGCGGCACTGGCGATCGCGGCGACGGTGGCGGCGATCAGCGTCGTCGGCTGGGTTGCGCTGACGACGATGCCGACGGCGCCCACCGCGCTGGCGACCGCGCGCCAGGCCGCGATGGTTCGCGCCGCGGACGCGCGGCCGCCGATCGACAACGAATACGTGCTCGTCCACCAGGAGTATTCGCCGACAACGGCGATTCAGGGTGTGCGTCCCTACCTGCGAGCGGTTGCCGCCAGCGAGCCGGATGCGCGCCCGTAGGACCCGCGCCGCTGCAGAGTGCCGCTGCCCAAGCCGTCGCGCCAACCTGCGCGCAGGGCTCGCGCTGGCGACGCTGTTCGTCGTACCGGTCGCCTTCGGCCAGGATGCCGCACAATGGTTGCAGCGCGCGGCCACCGCGGCGCGCACCCTCAATTACGTGGGCACCATCGCCTACCAGCGCGTCGGACGCATCGAGACGTCGCGGCTGGTCCACTTCAGCGACGCCGGCAACGAATTCGAAAAGCTCACCAACCTGGACGGCCCGGCACGCGAAGTCATACGGCAGAACGATCAGGTGCGCTGCTACTACAGCGACGCCAAGCTGGTGCGCATCGAGCCGCGCGCGTTGCACAACGTGTTTCCGTCGCTGCTGCCGCAGCAGCTGGCGACGCTGACCGAGTTCTACACCTTTCGCAAGGCGGAAACGGCGCGCGTCGCCGGCATGGAAACGCAAGCCTTCGTCTTCGAACCGAAAGACGGGATGCGCTACGGCCACAAGTTCTGGGCCGACGTCTCGACCGGTCTGCTGTTGAAGGCGCGGCTGCTCAACGAGAAGGGCGAGACGGTCGAGCAATTCGCGTTCACCGACATCCAGATCGGCGCCAAGCTGGATCGCGACATGTTCCGGCCGCCGTTTGCGGCGCCGCCGCCCGACTGGCAGGTGCACGAGACGCCGACCGGCGACGTGGCGCCGCAGGACACCGGGTGGATGGTCAAGGACCTCCCGCCGGGATTTTCCAAGGTGATCGAGGGCTATCGCACCCTGCGCGGCAAGACCGGGCAGGTCGCGCATCTGGTATTCTCGGACGGCCTCGTCGCCGTTTCGGTTTTCGTCGAGGCGACGCCGGCGACGCCACAGGCGGTGGGCCCGTCGCAACTGGGCGGGCTCAACGTGTACAGCCGGCCTCTCAACGAATATCTGGTCACGGTGTTGGGCGAGGCGCCCGGCGCGACCGTGCGCCAGATTGCCTATTCGGTGAGCCGCAGGTAGGTTGCCGCTGCCCGATCCGTTTCGCAATTCCCGCACCCAACGAAAAAGGTACCGAAGGATGAATCTTCGCACATGGACGATGGTGGCTGCGTTTGCCTGCCCCATCTGGTTCGCCCACGCGGCCACCGCGCAACAGGGACGTCTGCCCGATTTCACCGAGCTCTACGAGCAGCAGGGCGCGGCAGTGGTCAGCATCGACGTGACGCAGAAGTCCCGTCGGTCATCGCAATTTCCCGAACTCAGCGAAGACGATCCGTTCTACGAGTTCTTCCGGCGCTTCGGTCCCACGCCGCGCGGCGGCGGGCCGCGCCAGCGCGAGCCGGAGCAGCAATCGACCGGTTCGGGCTTCATTCTCTCGCAGGACGGCTACATATTGACCAATGCGCACGTGGTCGATGATGCCAGCGAAGTCACGGTGAAATTGACCGACAAGCGCGAATTCAGGGCCAAGGTCGTCGGCACCGACAAGCGCACCGACGTCGCGCTGCTCAAGATCGACGTCAGCGGTCTCCAGAAGGTGCTCATCGGCGATCCGGACAAGCTCAAGGTCGGCGAATGGGTGGCCGCGATCGGCAAGCCCTTCGGCCTCGAGAACACGATCACCGCCGGTATCGTCAGCGCCAAGGGCCGCGACCTGCCCAATGAAAACAACCTGGTGCCGTTCATCCAGACCGACGTGCCGATCAACCCGGGCAATTCCGGCGGCCCGCTGTTCAACATGAAGGGCGAGGTTGTCGGCATCAATTCGCTCATCTTCAGCCGGACCGGCGGCTACATGGGACTGGCGTTTGCGATTCCCATCGACGTCGCGATGAACGTCGTCAAGCAGATCCAGGATAAGGGTCGCGTGACGCGTGGTCGCATCGGGGTGCAGATCCAGGAAGTCAGCAAGGAGACCGCGGAGGCCTTCGGCTTGCCGAAGGCGGCCGGCGCGCTGGTCAATTCGGTCGAGAAGGGCGGGCCGGCGGAAAAGGCTGGCATCGAATCCGGCGACATCATCCTGAAGGCGGACGGCAGGACCGTGAACACTTCCTCGGAGCTGCCGCGCATCATCACGCAGGTCAAGCCCGGCACGAAGGTGACGCTGCAGGTCTGGCGCAAGGGCGCGCCCAAGGACATCGTCGTCACGGTCGCGGAGCTCAAGGAAGACGATGCCGCCAGGCCGGCCCGGCGTGGCGCTCCCCCGGGCAAGGACAAGGCCAAGCCCAATCGCATGGGATTGGTGCTGGCGGACCTCACCGACGAGCAGAAGAAGGAGCTCGACATCAAGAACGGCGTCGGCGTCGAGGACGTCAGCGGCTCGGCGCGCGGCGACATCCAGCCCGGTGACGTCATCGTCGCGGTGATCAGTCGTGGCGCGTCGATCGAGGCAAAAAGTGCCGAGCAGGTGAACGCCCTCATCGCCAAGCTGGAAAAGGGCGCCTCGGTGACCTTTCTCCTGCGCCGCGGCGAGCAGCAATTCTTCTCGACCATCAAGCTGTCGAGCAACGCGCCCGAGTAGTGCGCGTGAAGCTCACGCTGCTGGTGCGCGACTATTGCCACCTCTGCGACGAAATGCGCGCGGGCCTGGAGCCGCTGCTCGCGGGCAGCCGCGCGAGGCTCGAGCAGGTCGATGTAGACGGCGATCCCGCGCTGGAGGCGCGCTGGGGAGACAAGGTACCGGTGCTGCTCGCCGGCGACCGGGAGCTTTGTCACCATCGGCTCGACCGTGCGGCGCTCGCGCGATGGCTGCGCGGGGCGTGCGAGCCCGCCTCGCGCTGATGCCGGAAATCGGTTAAGATTCAGGTTGTTCCGACACCGATTCCGGACCGAGGCAGGGGCACTTCGCGGTGCCCCTTTCTTTTGAGCCGACCGCCATGCAGCACATGCAGCGCATTCGCAACTTTTCCATCATCGCGCACATCGATCACGGCAAGTCGACGCTCGCCGATCGCTTCATCCAGCGCTGCGGCGGGCTGTCCGAGCGCGAGATGGGCGCGCAGGTGCTCGACTCGATGGATCTCGAGCGCGAGCGCGGCATCACCATCAAGGCGCAGACGGCGGCGCTGAGCTACCTGGCCCGCGACGGCGCGACCTACAGCCTCAACCTGATCGACACCCCCGGGCACGTCGATTTCGCCTACGAAGTGTCGCGCTCGCTCGCCGCCTGCGAGGGCGCGTTGCTGGTCGTCGACGCCTCGCAGGGTGTCGAAGCCCAGACGGTCGCCAATTGCTACACGGCGATCGAGCAGGGGGTGACCGTCGTGCCCGTGCTCAACAAGATCGACCTGCCGTCGGCCGAGCCGGATCGGGTGATCGAGGAAATCGAGGACATCATCGGCATCCCGGCGCAGGATGCGATCCGCGCCAGCGCCAAGACCGGCGAAGGCGTCGACGACATCCTCGAGGCCGTGATCGCGCGGATTCCCGCGCCCAAGGGCGATCCCGAGGCGCCGCTGTCAGCGCTGATCATCGACTCCTGGTTCGACAACTACGTCGGCGTGGTGATGCTCGTCCGGGTCGTCGACGGCACGCTCAAGGCGCGCGACAAGGTGCTGCTGATGGCGAGTGGCGCGATGTATAGCTGCGAGCAGGTGGGTGTGTTCACGCCCAAGGCGGTGGTGCGCGACACGCTGTCCGCGGGCGGCGTGGGTTTCGTCATCGCCGGCATCAAGGAGCTCAAGGCGGCGCGCGTCGGCGACACGCTGACGCTGGCGACGCGCCCCGCGGCCCAGCCGCTGCCGGGCTTCAAGGACGTCAAGCCGCAGGTGTTCGCGGGTCTCTACCCGGTCGAGTCGAACCAGTACGAGGCGCTGCGCGATGCACTGGAGAAACTAAAGCTCAACGACTCGTCGCTGCACTACGAGCCGGAAGTCTCGCAGGCGCTGGGCTTCGGCTTCCGCTGCGGCTTCCTCGGCCTGCTGCACATGGACATCGTGCAGGAGCGGCTCGAGCGCGAGTACGACATGAACCTGATCACCACGGCACCTACGGTGATCTACCAGCTCCTGCTGCGCGATGGCACGGTTCTCGAGATCGAGAACCCGTCCAAGCTGCCCGACCCGTCGCGGATCGAGGAAGTGCGCGAGCCGATCATCACCACGACCATCCTGACGCCGCAGGAATACGTCGGCCCCGTCATCACGCTGTGTACCGACAAGCGCGGCGTGCAGAAGAACATGCAGTATGTGGGCAGGCAGGTGATGCTGACCTACGAGATGCCGCTGTCCGAAGTCGTCATGGATTTCTTCGACCGGCTGAAGTCGGTGTCGCGCGGCTACGCGTCGCTCGACTACGACTTCAAGGAGTTTCGCGCCGCCGACGTCGTGCGCCTGGACATCCTCATCAACAACGAGCGCGTCGACGCGCTGTCGGTGATGGTGCACCGCGCGAACGCGCAGTATCGCGGTCGCGAGGTCGTCGCCAAGATGCGCTCGCTGATTCCGCGGCAGATGTTCGACGTCGCGATCCAGGCGGCGATCGGCGCGCAGATCATCGCCCGCGAGTCGGTGAAGGCGCTGCGCAAGAACGTTCTCGCCAAGTGCTACGGCGGCGACATCACGCGCAAGCGCAAGCTGCTCGAGAAGCAGAAGGCCGGCAAGAAGCGCATGAAGGCGGTCGGCAGCGTCGAGATTCCGCAGGAAGCTTTTCTCGCCATCCTGCAGGTTGGCGACAAGTGAACCCAAATTCGAACACTGGCTCCTAGGCCGTCACCCGAAAAATGAATTTCGCACTGATCCTGTTCGTGCTCACCGTCGTCACTGGCGCCGTTGCGCTCGCCGACCGCCTGGTGTTTGCCCGTCGCCGCGCCCACGGAGTTCCGGAGCCCTGGTGGATCGAATATCCCAAGAGCTTTTTTCCGGTGCTGCTGATCGTGTTCCTGCTGCGCTCCTTCGTCGCCGAGCCGTTCAAGATCCCCAGCTCGTCGATGCGCCCGACGCTCGAGGTCGGCGACTTCATCCTGGTCAACAAGTTCGCCTATGGCATCCGCCTGCCGATCGTCGAAAAGAAGGTCTTGGCGACCGGCGAGCCGCGGCGCGGCGACGTCATCGTCTTCCGCTATCCGATCAACCCGTCACAGGATTTCATCAAGCGGCTGGTGGGGTTGCCCGGCGACGAGGTCGTCTATCGCGACAAGAAGCTCACCGTCAACGGCGTGCCCTGGCCGCAGACCGCCGACGGCGTATACGGGTACCTGGAAGGGATGTCGTACGTCACCACCGAACGCTTCCTCGAGCGAACCGCGGAGCGCGAGCATGCGGTGGCGGACAATCCGGCGGTGCCGCCGGTATTTCCGCACAACGTGCGCAAGTTTCGCGGACGCGAAAACTGCGTTTACAATGACCGAGGGTTCACGTGCAGGGTGCCCGAAGGCAGTTACTTCATGATGGGCGACAACCGCGACAACAGCGACGACAGCCGGTATTGGGGCTTCGTTCCGGACGATCATGTCCGGGGCAAGGCGTTCTTCATCTGGTTCAACTGGGACGACATCAGCAGCTTGGCATTCAAGCGCATCGGCAGCAGCATTCGCTGACTGGAGGCAACATGAACAATGCCCGACGGCAACGCGGACTTTCGATTGTGGGCTTTATTTTCGTCGCTGCGATGGTCATGCTCGTGGTGATGATCGGATTCCGCATGGCGCCGGCGTACATCGAGGCGTTCACCGTGAAGAAGGTCATGGCCGACACGCTGGCAAATACGAAGGAGGGATTCACGCTCTACCAGTTCCGCCGCGATTTCGATCTGAAGGCGAGCGCCGATTACATCGATTCGGTGAAGGGCAGCGACATCGAGGTCTCCAAGGAAGGCAATACGCTGGTCGCGACGGCGAGCTGGCAACGCGTCCTGCACCTCGTGGGCAACGTCAGCCTGCTGCTCGATTTCGACGCGACGGCGACGAAATAGGCGCGGGTGCGGAGCCGATGCCGTCCGCACTCGGCGCGTCGCTGGGCCATTCCTTTCGCCGGGCGGAACTGCTGCGGCAGGCGCTGACGCATCGGAGCTTCGGTGCGGACCACAATGAGCGCCTCGAGTTCATCGGCGATGCAGTGCTCGACTGCGCGATCGCCTTGACGCTGTACCATCGCTATCCGCAGATTCCCGAAGGCGAGCTGTCGCGCCTGCGCGCCAACCTCGTCAACAAGGACACGCTGCACCGCCTCGCGCACGGCCTCGGGCTCGGCGAGGAGGTGCGCCTGGGCGAAGGCGAGTTGCGCAGCGGCGGCGCCGCGCGGCCTTCGATCCTCGCCGACGCACTGGAGGCCATCTTCGGAGCGATCTTCGTCGACGGCGGCTTCGACGCCGCGCACGCGGCGATCGGGCGCGTCTACGCCGACGAACTCGCCGGCGTGGATCCCGCCGGATTGGCCAAGGACCCGAAGACGCGGCTGCAGGAGTGGCTGCAGGGCCGGCGCCTGCCGGTTCCCGAATACACGATCGTCACCGTCAGCGGCGAAGCGCATCTGCAGACCTTCGACGTCGTCTGCCGCATTCCGGCGCTGGGCATCGCCGCTGCCGGGTCCGGCGCCAATCGCCGCGCCGCCGAGCAGGTCGCCGCGGCGCGAGCCTATGAGCAAGCAGCCGCGCGCTGAGCCCGCCGCCAGCATCGATGCGCCGTTTCGCTGCGGACATGTCGCCATCGTCGGCCGGCCGAACGTCGGCAAGTCGACGCTGCTCAACGCGCTGGTGGGCGCGCGCATCAGCATCACCTCGCGCAAGGCGCAGACCACGCGGCATCGCGTGCTCGGCATCCTGACCCGGCCGGACGCACAGTTCATCTTCGTCGACACCCCCGGATTCCAGACCGAGCACCGCTCGCCGCTGAACGAACGCCTCAACCGCGCCGTGCGCTCGAGCCTCGCCGGCGTCGATGTCGTCGTCGTGGTGGTCGAGGCGCGCCACCTCGGAGCGGCCGACCGCGCGGTACTCGCGCTCATACCCGGCGGCACGCCGGCCATCGCCGCGGTGAACAAGGTCGACAGGCTGGCCGACCGGGCCGACGTGCTGCCGTTTCTTGCCGAATTGGCGAGCGTGCGTGAATTTTCCGCCGTTGTCCCCATCAGCGCCGAGAAGGGCTGGCAGCTCGACGTACTGCTCGCCGCCCTCGCCAAGCTGCTGCCGGTCGGCGCCGCGCAGCATCCAGCGGACGAATTGACCGACCGCGACGAGCGTTTCCTCGCGGCCGAATACATACGCGAGAAGATCTTCCGCCTGCTCGGCGCGGAGGTACCCTACGCGACGACTGTGGGCATCGATTCGTTCGAGCACAAGGCGGGCTTGCGCCGGATTCACGCCACGATTTACGTCGACAAGACCAGCCAGCGGGCGATGTTGCTGGGCGAGCGCGGCGAGCGCATGAAGAGCATCGCGTCCGGCGCGCGGCGCGACATGGAGCAGCTCTTCGGCGGCAAGGTGTTCCTGGAAGTCTGGGTCAAGGTCAAGTCCGGCTGGGCTGGCGACGAGCGCATGCTCACGCAATTCGGTTACTGACGCATGAGCCAACAGCGCGACCGTCGCGACGACCAGCACGCTTTCGTCCTGCACGCCTATCCGTATCGCGAGACGAGCCTGATCGTCGAGGCGCTGACCGCCGACCATGGGCGGATCGCGCTGGTAGCCCGTGGCGCAAGACGGCCACGATCCGAGTTGCGCGGCGTGCTGCAGGCGTTTCAGCCGCTGAGCTTGTCGTGGGCAGGCGCGGGCGAACTCAAGACGCTGCTGCGCGCCGAGTGGCGGGGCGGCCTACCGTTGGTCTCCGGCTCGGCGCTGCTGTGCGGCTTCTACCTCAACGAATTGCTGCTCAAGCTGCTGGCGCGCGAAGACGCGCACCCCCGGTTGTTTGGCGACTATGCCGACGCGCTCGCCCGGCTCGCGGGGGGCGCCGATCAGGCGGCGGTGCTGCGGCAGTTCGAACTGCGGCTACTCACCGAGCTGGGTTACGCGTTACCGCTGACGCACGAAGCCGACACCGGCGCGCCGGTCGATCCGGAGGCGCGGTACTATTACGCGTTCGAACGCGGCCCGCGCCTGACCATGTCCGAACCCGGGCGCCGCTATCCTCAGGTGCGCGGTGCCACGCTGCTGGCGCTCGCGGGCCAGGACTTCGCGGCGGCCGACGCCGCAGCGGAAGCCAAGCGCCTGATGCGCGAGGTGCTCGATCACTATCTCGAGCAGCGCGCGATCTTCAGTCGCCGCGTCGTGCGCGATCTGCAGGCGCTCGACGAGACCAGCCAGGCGGCCCAGGATCCTTCGTCATGATCGAACTCGGCGTCAACATCGACCACGTCGCGACGTTGCGGCAGGCGCGCGGAACCTACGAGCCAGACCCGGTATGGGCGGCGGTCGAGGCGCACTTGGGCGGCGCCGACGGCATCACGGTGCACCTGCGCGAGGATCGACGGCACATCCAGGACGAAGACGTGCGGCGCCTGCGCGAGCTCGTGCACATCAAGCTCAACCTCGAAATGGCGGCGACCGACGAGATGCTCGCCATAGCCTGCGCACTCAAGCCCGAGATGGCGATGCTGGTGCCCGAGGGTCGTCAGGAAGTCACGACCGAGGGTGGCCTCGACGTGGCCGGCGATGAAGCGCGGCTGCGCGACGTCGTGGCGCGGTTGACCGGTGCTGGCATCATGACCAGCGTGTTCATCGACGCCGACTTGAAGCAGGTCGACGCCGCCGCGCGGGTCGGCGCCAGTGTGTGCGAAATCCATACCGGACCGTACGCGCACGCCTTTCACGCGCGCGGCAGGGATCCGCAGAGCACACCGGTCGTCGTCGAACTCGCAAGAATCCGCGACGCGGGCGCGGCGATTCGCGCGCTGGGCATGCGCTTCAACGCCGGTCATGCGCTCAATTATTTCAACGTGCAGCCGGTCGCGGCGCTACCGGGCGTGCGCGAGCTGCACATCGGCCACGCCATCGTCAGCCGCTCGGTTTTCGTCGGCCTGCGCGAGGCAGTGAGGCAGATGAAGGCGCTCATTCGCGAAGCGGCCGGCCGCGCACCATGACGATTGCCGCGCCGCGCGGCCCGGCGATGCTCGACGTGGCCGGCGTCGAGCTCACCTGCGAAGACAGGGAGCGCATCGCGCATCCCCTCGTGGGTGGCGTGATCCTGTTCGCGCGCAATTATGAATCTCCGGCGCAGCTCGATGCGCTGACTGCTGCGATCCGCGCGCTGCGCCATCCGGCGCCATTGGTCGCGGTCGATCATGAAGGCGGGCGCGTGCAGCGTTTTCGCGAAGGCTTCGCCGCGATTCCGCCGATGCGTACTCTGGGCGAACTCTGGGACCGCGACGTCGCCGCTGCGGTCGCCGAGGCCACCCGGCTGGGGCGCCTGATCGCCGGCGAGCTGGCCGGCCACGGCGTCGACTTCAGCTTCACGCCCGTGCTCGACCTCGATCATGGCGCGAGCGACGTCATCGGCGACCGCGCCTTCCATCGCGACCCCGCTGCCGTCGCGCGCCTGGCCAGCGCGCTCTGCCGTGGCTTGCGTGCGGGCGGGCTCGCCGCGGTCGGCAAGCATTTTCCGGGGCACGGATTTGTCGAAGCCGACTCGCACCACGACATCCCCGTCGACGAGCGGCCGCTGGCGGCGATCGAAGCCGACGATCTCGTGCCTTTCGGCGCGTTGATCCGGGACGGGATCGCCGGCGTCATGCCGGCGCACGTGATCTACCCCGCCGTCGATCCGCAACCGGCGGGATTCTCGCGCGTCTGGCTCGGCGACATCCTGCGCGGCAGGCTCGGCTTCGACGGCATGATTTTCAGCGACGACCTGTCGATGGCCGGCGCACGCGGCGCCGGCGACATCGTCGCCCGCGCCGGCGCGGCGCAGGCGGCGGGCTGCGACATGGTGCTGGTCTGCAACGATGCGTCCGCTGCCGACGTGCTCCTGTCGCAATGGCGTCCCGCCTCGAACCCGGACCTGGCGCGGCGCGCCGCGCGGATGACGAAAGCGTAGCGTCGCTGCCGACCTTGCGGGCGCCGGACCGCGACCTTCGCCCGGTGGTCGACTGGCAGCCTAGGTGTACGGGTGCGGCCACTTGCCGCCAAGCTTCCGGGTAATGTCTTCGGCAACGTGCGCGACGACCGGCCCGAGCTGCAGAATGCGCTCGTCGGTCAGGCGCGACACCGGTCCGGCGATCGAAATGGCGCCCAGCGGCTCGGCGTATTCGTCGTAGATGGTCGCCGCGACGCAGCGCGTCGCGCGTATGTGCTCCTCGTCGTCGAAGGAGAAGCCGCGCTGGCGGATGACGCGCAGCGCGGACCACATCGTCTGGGCATCGACGATCGTGTTGGCGGTGATGCGCGGCAACCCCCTGCGCGCCACGATCGCCTCGATCTGCGCGTCGGTCAGCGCCGCGAAAATCGCCTTGCCGACGCCCGAGGCGTGCAGCGGCACGCGGCTGCCCAATCCGACCAGCGTGCGCATGGTTTCACGGCACTGCACCTGCGCCACGAACACCGCTTCATCGCCGTCGAGGATCGCCAGGTTGGCGGTCTCGCCCGCCTGCTCCATGAGCCTTCGCATGTAGGCATGGCTTTGCGCGACGAAGTCGCGATTGGCGAGGAAGGTGCTGCCGATGGTGAACGCGTGCAGGCCGATGTACCACAGACCAAGATCGCCGGCCTGATGGACGTAACCCATCTTCTCCATTGTGGCGAGCAGGCGATGCGTGGTCGAGGCGGGCAGATGCACGCGCTGCGCGAGGTCGGTAAGCGACAGGCCGCGGTCGGCCTTGGCCAGCGCATCGAGGATCGACAGACCGCGCGTCAGGCTCTGGACCTGTCCGGTGGGAGTGCCGGGCTTGCCGGGCGTGCGGCCGCGGCGCGGCGGGATGGTGAATCGTTCCGGCATGCGTGCGTCGCTGGGCTGCGTTTGGGCCGCGTCTAGGCGAGTTTGAGGTACGGGGTGACCGGGCACAAGTCTCCGGCCACGTCGATCGCGTAGCGCGCCGCGAGCAGCGCCGCGTCGGCAAGCGGTGCGGCCGTGCGCACGTAGCCCATGGCGATCACGCGTCCATGCTTGCGGCTGTAGCCTGCGGACGTAAGTTCACCGACACTGCTGCCGTCCATCAGAACGGGCTCTCCGCCCCACGCAAACGCCTGCGGGTCGTTGAACGCGAATATGAGCAGGCGTTTGCCGACGCCCGCATCGCGCTGCCGGACGAGCGCGGACTTGCCGATGAAGGCCGCTGCCTTGTCGAGCCTGACGGCATGGCCCAGGCCGGCTTCCCAGGGCGTTTCATCCGGCCCCAGCTCGGCGCCCCAGGCGCGGCGCCCGGCCTCGATGCGCAGCGCGTCGATAGTGTAGTAGCCGGCGTCACGCAGGCCGAGGTCAGACCCGGCCGAGAACAGCGCATCGTAGAGGGTGACGCATTGGTCGGCGGGCACGACCAGCTCGTAGCCCGGGCCGCCGACATAACTCATGCGCGCGGCGCGCGCCCGCGCGTATCCGACGTCGATCTCGCGCGTCGACGACAACGGCAACGCATCCTTGCTGACTTCGTTCGGCGACAGGCGGCCAAGCAGCGCCGCCGCATTCGGTCCCATCAACGAGAGCACCGAATAGGCGCTGGTCACGTCGACCAGCGCGGCGAACTCGTCGCGACGGATATGGCGGTCGATCCAGTCGCCGTCACGGGTCGCCTGCGCAGATCCGGTCAGAATGAAGAATGTGTCGTGTGCAAGTCGGGTGATCGTGAGGTCGCTTTCGACTCCACCGCGCTCGTTGAGCATTGCCGTGTACACCATGCGTTCGGGCGCGACGTCGATGTCGTTGGCGCACAGTCGCTGCAGTACCGACAGCGCATCGCGCCCTTTGAAGATGAATTTCGCAAACGACGTCTGGTCGAAGACGACGACGTGCTCGCGCGTCGCGCGCTGCTCCTCGACGACGTAGGGCAGCCAGCCGGGGCGATCCAGCGTCGGCGGCGGTTCGCTGGCGCCTTGCGGCAGGAAATAGTTGGCGCGCTCCCAGTTCATCTTGCTGCCGAACACCGCGCCTTTGGCCTTGAGGCGATCGTACAGCGGAGAGCGGCGCAGCGGCCGCACGGTGGCGAGTTCCTCGCGTGGCCAGCGCATCGCGTAGTGCAGCCCCAGGGTCTCGGCGGTGCGGTCACGGAGATGGCGCCGGTTGGCATGGAAGGGTGCGAAACGGCGGATGTCGACGTCCCACAGGTCGAGCGGCGCTTCGTCGCCGACGATCCATTCCGCGATCAGGCGCCCGGCGCCGCCGGCATTGGCGATGCCGGCCGAGTTGAAACCCGCGCAGACGAAGTACCGGCGCAGTTCGGGCGCTTCACCCAGCAGGAAGTTGCCATCCGGAGTAAAGCTTTCCGGGCCGTTGAGCAGCATGCGGACTTCGGCCGTTTCCAGGCAGGGTGTGCGATGGATCGCGTTGGTCATGAGGATTTCGAACTGGTCCCAGTCCTCGGGCAGCAGCTGGAACTCGAACTTGTCCGGAATGACGGCGACGTCCCACGGCTTGGCGACGGGCTCGAAGCCGCCCATCACCAGCCCGCCGACCTCTTCCTTGTAGTAGATGCAGCCGTCGGGGTCGCGCATGACCGGCAGGTTCGGATGCACGCCGGCAATCGGCTTGGTGACGATGTAGAAATGCTCCGCGGCGAACAGCGGCACGCTGACGCCGGCGATGCGTCCGAAGTCGCGCGCCCACTGGCCTGCACAGTTGACCAGCGTCTCGCAGCGCAGCTCGCCTTCACCGTTCGCGTCTTTCCAGCGCACGCCGGCGACCGCACCGTTGTCGGCGATGACGCCGGTCACCGCCGTGTCCTCGAAAATCCGCACGCCGCGCTGGCGTGCGCCCCTGGCCAGCGACTGCGTCAGGTCGGTAGGGTTGGCCTTGCCGTCGCCGGGGATCCAGACGGCACCGGACAGGTCGTCGGTGCGCAGGATGGGGAAGAGCTTGCCCGCTTCGGCCGGGGTGATGAATTCGAACTCGATGCCGAAGCTCTTCGCGCGCGCCATCTGCCGCTTGAGCAGCTTCAGTCGCGCCGGGGTCTTGGCCACGTTTACGCTGCCGCATTGCTTCCACCCGGTCGCGAGTCCGGTCTCGGCCTCCAGCGTCGAATAGAGCTCGATGCCGTAGCGGCTCATCCGCGTCGCATTGCGCGTTGCGCGCAACTGACCTACAAGGCCCGCCGCGTGCCAGGTCGTGCCGCAGGTCAGCTTGCCCTGCTCGAGCAGCACGACGTCGGTGCAACCCAGCTTCGCCAGGTGGTACGCGGTGCTCGCCCCGGCAATGCCGCCGCCGACGACTACGACCTGCGCGAACCGTTCCATCAGCCGAGCTTGAGCGTGACGATGCCAGCGACGACGCTGGCGGCCCCGGCGACGCGGCGCCAGCCGAAGCCTTCCTTCAGCCACAGCGAGCCCATGAGCGCGGCGAACAGAACCGACGTCTCCCGCAGCGCAGCGACCGCGGCAATCGGCGCCCGGGTCATCGCCCACAGGACGATCGCGTACGCGCCGAAGCTGCACGCGCCGCCCAGCAGTCCGGTGCGCGCGCTGCGGCGCAAGTACGCCAGCGCGGGCCGGCCGCGACGCGCGACGATCCAGATCAGGAACGGAATGCCCTCGAGGAACAGCAGCCACGCCACGTAAGCCATGGCGTTACCGGCGACGCGCGCACCGGTGCCGTCGACGAGCGTATAGGCAGCGATGATCGCGGCGTTCGCGAACGCCCACCGCGCGGCACTTGGCGGATGCGTTTTGCGTTGAATGAAAGCGATGCTCACGATGCCCGCCGAAATGAGCACGATACCGAGCATCATCGGCAGGCGCGGCAGCTCGCGCAGGAACACGCTGCCCATGACGGTGACGATCAGCGGCGCGGTGCCGCGCATCAGCGGATACGCGAACGACAGGTCACCGATGCGATAGGCGCGCGCCAGGGTGATGTAGTAACCGAAGTGAATTGCGGACGAGGCGACCATGAAAATCCACGCGGTCGGCTGCGGAAACGGCACGAAGGGCACGACCAGCATTGCCCACAGCGACGATCCGGCGACCACTGCCGCGGTATCGAGCATCGCATCGCCGCCCGCCGATGATTTGAGAAGCGCATTCCAGCTCGCGTGGAGGAAGCCCGCACCGAGAACGGCGAGCGTGATTCCGGCAGTGAGTTCCATTACATCACGTCGCGCGCGGTTGGCGCTGCTGCCGAGGGCGACACGTCACGCCGTGCGCGGCTTGCGCTTAGGCCAGTGCTTGTTCTCGGCAGCCTCGCCTGCCGGCGCCGCGTCGCCCGCGGCGCCAGCGGGCTGTGGTTGTTCCATGAGGCGGGTCTTGGCCAGCACACCCGCCTGTTCCAGTATCGGGTAGGCGATCGAGCAGATGTGCGAGTTGATGCGTTTGAGGTCGCTGATCAGGTCGAGGTGCAGCGACGAGGTTTCGATGCTTTGCACCGTGTTGCTGGTGAGCCGCTCGATGTGCGACTGGGCATAGGCGCGTTCGAGGTCGCGGAACAACACCTTCTCGGCCAGCAGGCGCTGAGCGCTGCCGAGGTCTCCGTGCAGGAAGACGCTCATGCCCAGCCGCAGGTTCGCCAGCAGCCGGCCGTGGAGGTCGCAGATCTCCTCCATGCCGGCGTCGGAGAACTGGCGGCCTTTCTCGATCTTCTTCTCCTCGAGGTCGGTGATTACGCGCTCGATGATGTCGCCGACCTGCTCCATGTTGATGGCGAAGGAAACGATGTCCGCCCAGCGCCGGCCTTCCCTGTCGTCGAGCGCTTTGCGGCTCACCTGGGTGAGGTAGAGCTTGATCGACGTGTAGAGGTTGTCGACGATGTCGTCCATCTTGCGCAGCTTCTCTGCCAGCGCCCGATCATTGGTCCTGAGTACCGTCAGCATGCCGACGAGCATCTGCTCGATGAAATCCGCGAGCCGCACCGCCTCGCGCGCGGCATTGCCTATCGCCAGCACCGGAGTCTCCAGCGCCGACGGATCGAGGTAGCGCGCCCTGGCGGAATCGTCGACGTCCGGCGCGGCCGGCAACAGTCGTTCGGCCAGACGGGCGATTGGTTCAGTGGCACCAAGAAAGGCCGCGGCAATTGTGACATTGAACAGCAGGTGGAAGTACACCGTGCTCTGGCCTTCGGCGATGGAAAACGAAGCAAACAGATCCTCGATATACGGCAGCAGCGGCACGATGATGGCGCAACCGAGCAGGCGGAACATCAGGTTGCCCAGCGTCACGCGGCGCGCTTCGGGCGACGAATTCATCGTGTTCATCATCGCGAGCAGTCCGCTGCCCAGGTTGGCGCCCAGCACCAGGCCGAGTGCTACGTGCAGCCCGATCACCTTCGACGTGGCGAGAGTCGCGGTGAGCAGCACCACGGCCAGGCTCGAGTACGCCATCATGGTGAAGACCGCCGCGACCAGCATGTCGAGCAGCACGTCTCCGGTCAGTGAAGCGAAGATCGCCTTGACGCCTGCGCCCTGGGTGAGCGGCTTCGCCGCCAGGACGATGAGCTGCAACGCAAGAATGATGAGCCCGAGGCCGATGAGCACGCGCCCGATGCGGCCGATGGTAGTCGACTCGCGCCGCATGAACATGGTCACGCCGACGAAGATCAGCAGCGGCGACAGCCACGAAAGATCCTGCGAGAACACCAGCGTTATCAACGACGTGCCGACGTCGGCGCCAAGCATGACCGCGAGCGCGGGCGCGGTGGCGATCAGCCCCTGACCGGCGAATGACGCCACCATCAGCGCGGTGGCGGTGCTGCTCTGGATCAAGGCGGTGATGCAAAGCCCGGCCATCAGGGCCGCATAGCGATTGGCGACACTTTCGCGCAACAGGCGGCGCAGGTCGCCACCCCAGATGCTCAGGATCCCGGTGCGCACGATGTGCGTGCCCCAGACCAGCAGGGCGACGCCAGCGAGCAGATTGAGCAGGATCTTCATCGCCGCTCAGGCGCGCCGCGCCGCTTCCATGATGGGCACGAAATGAACCAGCGGCGGAGTCTGCATGCCGGCGGTCTTCGCGGCGTCGTCCCACAGCCGCAGCTCGACCGCTCGCGTCGCGCCGGCGCGGGAGACGAAGGCGTCCGCGCCGGCGGGCGAATAGATGCCACCCTGCAGTGCGAGGCTGCGCTTGGAATCGGCCGACAGCGCGGCGTAGTAGCCGGGCCGCTTCGCGCACAGGTAGCGCTTGGCGTCGACGTGCAGGCGGATGGGTTCGAGCACGTCATTGCCGAAGAGCGGGCGCAGGAACGGCAGCGCGGCGTACTGGTGCACGTCGTCGATGCCGCGCTCGGTCGGAGTCTCGCCCTGATCGTTGAGCATGTGCCCGAGGTCGTGCAGCAGCGCCGCCGTGATCAGGGCTGCATCGGCCCCCCCGCTCTGCGCGAGCGTTGCGGTTTGCAGCGCGTGCTCGAGCTGTGTCACGGGCTCGCCGGTGTACATGCGCGCGCCCTTGGCGGCGAACAGGCGGCGGATGTCCTCTATGGTCAGCGCCATCGCAGCGGCCGGTGACTCACCATGGCAGCGAGTAGGTCTTGGTATTGGTGAAACTCTTCATCGCTTCCTGCACGCCTTCCTTGTAGCCCAGGCCCGAATCCTTGATCCCGCCGAAAGGCGTCAGCTCCAGGCGATAGCCCGGAACCTCGCGCACGTTGACGCTGCCGACGTTGAGCTCGGATACCAGGCGCGTGATCCAGTCGAGGCGATTGGTGCACACCGCGGACGACAATCCGTAGTCGGTGGAGTTCGCGATGGCGATCGCTTCGTCCAGGGTGGCAAAGCGGATGACCGGCGAAACGGGACCGAAGGTCTCGTGTTTCACGACCGGCATGTCGGCGCTCACGTGGTCGAGCACGGTGGGCGAGTACAGCGCCCCCTTGCGGATGTTGCCGTAGAGAAGCTTCGCGCCGCGGGCGACGGCGTCGTTGACCCTGTCTTCGAACGACCGCGCCGCCGCTTCGTCGATGACGGTGCCCATGTCGGTGTCCGGGTCCATCGGGTCGCCGTACTTCAGGGCACGGGTCTTGGCCAGAAGCAACTCGACGAAACGGTCCGCCACCGACCGCTGCACGAGCATGCGCTTGACCGCCGTGCAGCGCTGGCCGGAGTTCTTGTAAGACCCCGCCGTGGCGAGCGTCGCGGCCTCCTCGAGATCGGCGTCTTCCATGACGATGATCGGGTCGTTGCCGCCGAGTTCGAGCACTTGGCGCTTGTACACCGCCTTGGCGGCGATGTACTTGCCCACAGCGACACCACCGGTGAAGGTGACCAGGTCGACATCTCCATTGGTCAGCATTTCGTCGGCGATTTCCTTCGGGTCGCCGGTGACGACAGCGAACATTTCCGGCGGCAGGCCTGCCTCGAACAGGATGTCCGCCAGCAACAGCGCCGACAGCGGCGTCTTCTCGGTGGGCTTGAGCACCATCCGGTTGTTGGTTGCGATCGACGGGGCGACCTTGTGCGCAACCTGGTTCAGCGGATGATTGAACGGCGTGATCGCCGCGATCGCGCCCAGCAGCGGCTCGCGCAGCGTGTACACCTTGCGCTTCTTGCCGTGCGGCGTGAGGTCGCAGGAAAAGATCTGGCCGTCGTCGGAGAGCGCCGCGTTGCCGGCGAAGACGAACACGTCGCAGGCGCGGCCGACTTCGTAGCGAGAGTCCTTCTTGCACAGACCCGACTCGGCGGTAATCAAGTCGGATATTTCCTCGGTGCGGCCGCGCATCAGCTCGGCCGCCTTGTAGCAGATGCGATAGCGGTCGTGCCGCGTCAGCGTCGGTCGACACCGCTTGGCAATGGCGAAAGCGCGGCGCACGTCGTCGACACTGGCTTTGGGCACTGTGCCGACGAGCGCGCCGGTGTACGGGTTGTGCACTTCAATGACGCGATCGCCCCCGACGAGCGCGCCGCCGATGCGCATCTTTTCGCGGCGGACTCCGCCGCTCGTGCCCTCCGAGGGCTCGGGCATCCTGTTCATCGCCGCGCGCTCATCGGGGTCGCCTCATTGCAGGTAATTGAGACCGAGGTCGAAGGCGTCGAAGTTGCGCCAGCGGCGGCCCGCCGGCATTGCGGTGGTGCGCCGGTTGGCGATCAGCGGCACGCGCTGCTCCGAGACGCCGCCGTGCGAGCGCAGCGGCACATCGAGACCGGAGAGGTCGTGCCGGCCGACGCTCGAACCCAGCACCGTGAGGCGTTCCGCCAGGATCACCAGGTCCCCGACGCGATCGGGCGGCAACTCGAATTTCGCGCAGGCCTCCGTGCGCTGCAGCACCAGTTCGACGCCGGACAGTGCGGCGAGCCGCCGCGCGGCATCGGCGACAAGCTCGGGCGGCAGATACGCGGTCGCGAACGAGCCCAGCGCGCCGTGATGCACGACGTAGGGGTCGGTGATCGGCAGGATCACGCGGGTGACGCCGGCGCCGTACCAGGCGTCGAGCTGGTCCTGCAGAAAAATGATGTTCGGACGACCGAAGGCGTCGGTCTTGGCGTTCATGCCGTGGTCGGCGGTGATGACGATGGTCGCACCCAGCGCGTCGAGCTGGCGCAGATAGCCGTCCATCATGGCGTAGAAGGCGTTGGCCTGCGCGGTGCCTGGGGCAGCCTTGTGCTGCACGTAATCGGTCGTCGACAGGTACATGATGTCCGGGCGATCGCGCTCGAGCAGCTTTGCGCCCGCCGCGAACACGAACTCCGAGAGCGCCGCGCTGTAGACCGAGGGAACCGGCATGCCGACGAGGTTCACGATGTCGTCGACGCCGTTTTCGGCGCGCGTGACCTGGTCCGCCTTTTCCGAAGAAAAGCAGATCCCCTGCATGCGGTGTCCGAGCAGGCTGCGCAATTTGTCCTTGGCGGTGACGACGGCGACTTTTGCGCCGGCGTCCGAAAATGCAGCAAGTATCGTGCCCGTGCGCAGGTACTTGGCGTCGTTCATCATGACTTCGGCGCCGGCCTCGCGATCCCAGAAGAAGTTTCCGCAAATTCCGTGCACCGATGGCGGGCTGCCGGTGACGATCGACAGGTTGTTTGGATTGGTGAACGACGGCACCACGCAATCGGCGGTGAGGCACGTACCGTTGCCATCGAGGCTGCCGAGGAAGGGTGCGACACCGGCTTCGAGCGCCTGGCTGATGTAGTCGGGCTCGCAGCCGTCCACGCAGACCACCACCAGCGGCCGGTCGGGCCAGCGATAGCGGCGCGAATTGACGACGATCGGGGTGCGGGTTGGGGTCATGGGCGGGGCCGGCGTGGGGCGATCATGGCGAGATGGCGTCGCGCCGACGTCGCATGCGACTTGTGCATGCGGTCGCGGCTGCCGATGGCGTGATCGTATAGTGCCTTGCCCGCGGCGGCGGCGTTGCCGGACGCGATCTTGTCGACGATGTCGCGATGTTCGCGCGTCGAGACCGGCAACGAGCCGCCTTGCGCCAGCGTCTGCCGCCGAAACAGGTTCAATTCGTTGACCAGCCGCCGGTACGTCGCGAGCAGCTTCGCGTTCTTGGTCAATGCGACGAGGCGATCGTGAAACTCGAGGTTGAGCGGCCAGTAGGCGTCGACGTCATTCCTCGCCGCCGCGCGATCCATGCGCTCGACGGCGGCGCGCAGCTCGTCGATGTCGGCGGCGGTCGCGGTCTGCGCCAGGCGGCGGCCGATCCAGTCGTCGAGCGCGGCGCGCACCTCGTAGATTTCGCCGGCTTCCTCGACGCTCAGCTCGCGCACGAACACGCCGCGGTTCTTCTCAAGCCGGACCAGTCCTGATTCCTCCAGGGCGCGAAAGGCTTCGCGCACCGGGCCGCGGGAGACACCGAGCATGTCGGCGATGGCCGCCTCGTTGAGCTTGGCGCCTGCCGCCAGGTCGCCGGCGAGGATCATGCGCTCGAGTTCTTCCTGGACCAGCGTCGGCAGCGAATTGGCTTGCACCAGGGCAATGGTCGCCGCAGGTGCGCGCGGTCGCGCCGCGGGTTTGAGGAACGATTTGGGCATGCTTGCGATTAGACCCCTGCAGGTGTAGATTGTCAACAATCTGCAAAACCCGGGTGCCGTCTCTGCCCCGCAGTCCGCCGCGTGCAAGCGCGGTGCCACCCGGTGCGATGCTGGAGTGCCGCGATACGAAGTCATCGCGATGTCATCGGTTGAGCGCTAGACTATGCAGGGCGAATGGCATGCAATGGTTGCAGCCCGGATGCAGCAAGGTGATCCTCGGTTCGCATAAAATGCGTGACCCCTTTACAACGAGCCAACCCCGGCAAGGAGCGAACCCATGAAACGCATTCAAGGCAGCAACTGGTGGCAATCGGTCGTGTGGGCGTGCGCGGTCGCCGGCATCGCCACCAGCTTCGTTGTTGCGGCCCCCGCCGCGGCGCAGAAGACGCAGCTGACCGTCTACACCGCGCTGGAGCCCGACCAGCTCAAGGCGTATACGGAGGGCTTCAACAAGGTCAATCCCGATATCGAGCTCACCTGGGTCCAGGAGTCGACCGGAATCATCACCGCGAAGCTGCTCGCCGAAAAGGCCAATCCCAAGGCCGACGTGATCATGGGCGTCGCGGCCACCAGCATGGCCATCTTCGACAGCGAAGGCATGCTCCAGCCCTACGCGCCGGCCGGTCTCGCCCGCATTGCGCCGGAATACCGCGATCCGCGCAATCCACCCGCATGGGTCGGCATGGACATTTGGGCGGCGACGATCTGCTTCAACACGGTCGAGGCCCAGAAGCGCAACATTCCGAAGCCCGAGTCGTGGAAGGACCTCACGAAACCCGTGTACAAGGGCCAGATCGTGATGCCGCATCCGGCGTCGTCGGGAACCGGTTACTTCGACGTCAGCGCCTGGCTGCAGATGTTCGGCGAGGCCGACGGCTGGAAGTTCATGGACGGCCTGCACGAGAACGTCGCGCAATACATGCATTCGGGTTCGCGCCCGTGCGCCGCGGCGGCGAACGGCGAATACGTCGTCGGCATCTCCTTCGAATTCCGCGCCAATCGGGAAAAGGCGCAGGGCAAGCCGATCGATCTGGTATTCCCAGTCGAAGGCCTCGGCTGGGACCTCGAAGCCATCGGCATCTACAAGGGAACCAAGAACGTCGCCGCCGCGCAGAAGCTGATGGACTGGGCTGCCAGCGATGCGGCCATGGCGCTGTACGCCAAGAACTTCGCCATCGTCGCGGTCCCGTCGCTGTCGGGACAGTTGCCCAACGTGCCCGCCGACTACGGCAAGCGCCTGGCGAAGAACGACTTCGCCTGGGCGGCAACCAATCGCAACAAGATTCTCGCCGAGTGGAGCAAGCGCTACGAGTCCAAAGCCGCGCCCAAGTAAACTCTTGCACCGCCGGCCGCGGACCGCGCGGCCGGATCCATCCGGCAATGCCGGCGCCAATCGGCGTTTGCCCGCGTGCCGGGCGGGCACCGGCTGGAGCGAGACGCTCGAGGACCCAGGACATGGCATCCGCATCCGAATCCGGGCCCGCGCCAGACGCACTCCGCCTCGAGGGCATTCACAAGGTCTTCGGCAACTTCGTCGCGCTGCAGTCGATCGATCTTGCGATCCATCCGGGCGAACTCGTCTGCTTCCTCGGGCCGTCGGGTTGCGGCAAGACGACGCTCCTGCGCATCATCGCCGGCCTCGAGACGCAGACACGCGGCCGGGTCATCCAGAATGGCCGCGACGTGTCGAGCGCACCGCCTGCGGCGCGCGACTACGGCATCGTCTTCCAGTCGTACGCGCTGTTCCCCAACCTGACTATCCGTGCCAACGTGGCGTACGGACTGGTCAACCGGCGCAAGGCGAAGGCCGAGATCGACGCGCGAGTGCGCGAATTGCTCACGCTCGTCGGGTTGCCGGACGCCGGGCCCAAGTACCCGAGCCAGATGTCCGGGGGGCAGCAGCAGCGCGTCGCCCTTGCGCGCGCGCTCGCCACGTCGCCGTCGTTGCTGTTGCTCGACGAGCCGCTGTCCGCACTCGACGCGAAGGAGCGCGAGCGGCTGCGCGGCGAGATTCGCCAGTTGCAGCGTCGCTTGCGCGTGACCACGGTCATGGTGACGCACGATCAGGAAGAGGCGCTGTCGATGTCCGATCGCGTGATCGTGATGAACCAGGGCACGATCGAACAGGTGGGCACGCCGCTGGAGGCCTACGAGCGACCGGCGACGCCGTTCGTCGCCGATTTCCTCGGCAAGGTCAACGTCCTCAAGGCGGTCTGCCTGGGCGAGGGTCGCTATCGCGTGGGCAGCGTCGAGCTCGTTACCGAGGCGAACGGCATTGCCCCGGGCGAGACGGTGCGGCTGTACTTGCGGCCTGAGGACAGGGTGCTCGCCGATTCCGGGCCGGTCGAGCAGATGCCCAATGCGCTGGCGGGAATCGTGCGGCGCCTCGATTTCCTCGGTACCTACTTCCTCGCATCCTTCGATGTCGACGGCTTCGACGGCCAACGCCTGCTCGTGTACTTCTCGCTCAACCAGGCACTCGAGCTCGGCGTCCATGAAGGTGCGCGCGTCGGTTTCGCGCTGCGTGGTGAACGGGTGCGGGTTTTCGCGGGTGCCGAGTGAGTACGTTGGCCGATCGCCGTCCCGCGTGGGGACTGTCGGCCACCTGGGGCGAGGCGCTCGCGGCGCGCGGCGGGCTCGTGCTGCTCTGCGCCGCGCTGATCGTCTTTCTGGCGCTGCCGCTGGCGACCATCCTGATGCGCAGCGTGGAGGACCGCGGCGGCACCTTCGTCGGCCTGGCGAACTTCGCCGCGTACTTCGCTTCGCCCGCGTTCGCCCGGTCGGGCGTCAACACGCTGACTTTTGCCGGCCTGACGACGATCTTCACCGTGCCGCTCGCGTTCGTATTCGCGTTCGCCATCCAGCGCAGTTGCATCCCCTGGAAAGGCCTGTGGCGCAACATCGCGCTGATCCCGATTCTGGCGCCGTCGATGCTCGCCGCGCTTTCCTTCATCTACCTTTTCGGCAATCAGGGCTGGCTCAAGGTCGTTCTCGGCTGGTTTGGGGTAGCGACAGTCTACGGGTTGCCCGGGATGGTGCTGGCGATGACCTTCGCGTCTTTTCCGCATGCGGTCATGATCCTGCTCGCCGGCCTCGCGCTGTCCGACGCGCGGCTGTACGAGGCCGCCGATTCGATGGCGACGCCCGAATGGCGCAAGTTCCTGACGATCACGCTTCCCGGGGCGCGCTATGGCATCATTTCGGCGGCGATGGTGGTGTTCACCATGGCGATTTCCGAGTTCGGCGTTCCCAAGGTGATCGGCGGCAACTACAGCGTTCTCGCGATCGACATCTACAAGCAGGTCATCGGACAGCAGAACTTCCAGACCGGCGCCGTCGTCGGGCTGATACTCCTGATTCCCGCGCTCGCCGCGTTCGCGATCGACCACGTCGTGCGCGCCAAGCAGAAGGCGCTGCTCACCGCGCGCAGCGTGCCGTACGCGCCCCGGCCGGCGTTGGTGCGGGACCGGATGCTGTTGCTCTTCGTGATCCTGATGTCCATGGCCATGCTGCTGGTGATCGGCATGGCGGTGTGCGGATCGTTCGTGAAGATCTGGCCCTACAACCTGTCATTCACGCTCAATCACTACACCTACGGCTTCGAAGAGGCGGGCGTCGACCACGCCTATCGCAACAGCCTCATTCTTGCGGGCTGGTGCGCGCTGCTGGGCGCGGTGATCACCTTTTCGGGTGCCTATTGGAGCGAGAAGACACGCGGCGCGCAGGCACTGCGGCCGGTGGTCCATCTGCTGGCGATGATGCCCATGGCGGTTCCGGGGCTGGTGCTCGGCATCGGCTACATCCTGTTTTTCAACAACCCATCCAATCCGCTGGGCATGCTGTACGGCACGATGACCATACTCGTGCTGTCGACCATCGTGCATTTCTATTCGACCAGCCACCTCACCGCGGTGACAGCACTCAAGCAACTCGACAACGAGTTCGAGTCCGTCTCCGCGTCGCTCAAAGTGCCTTTCTACAAGACGTTCTGGCGGGTGACGGTGCCGGTATGCTTGCCCACGGTCCTCGACATCGGGCGTTACTACTTCGTGAACGCGATGACCACCATCTCGGTAGTGGTCTTCCTGTACGCGCCCAAGACCATGGTCGCGTCGATCTCGATCGTCAAGCTCGAAGAGTCGGGAATGGTCAACGCCGCGTCGGCGATGGCGACGTTGATCGTTGCAACCTCTGCGGTCGTGACCATCGGCACGCTCGCCGCCGAAGCGTGGCTGCTGCGCAGCAGCCAAGCCTGGCGGGGAACAGGCAAATGACCGCGATGCTCGATCTACCGCCGCATAGGGCCCGTCCGGGCACGCCCATTTCAAGGAATCCGCCATGAGCAATTTCGATCGCGATCCCATCCTGTTGACGCCTGGACCCCTGACCACTTCCCTGCAGACCAAGTCGGCGATGCTGCGCGACTGGGGCTCGTGGGACAGCAGTTTCAATGCCGTCACCGCCCGCGTGCGCGCGGCGCTGCTCGCCGTGATCAACGCCGCAGGCACGCACACGTGCGTCCCGCTGCAGGGCAGCGGCACGTTTTCGATCGAAGCCGCCGTCAATACGCTGGTGCCACGCGGCGGGCACGTGCTGGTGCTGATCAACGGTGCTTACGGCAAGCGCATGGCGCGTTTGACCGAAATGATGGGCCGCAAGCTGACCGTGTTCGAGACAGCCGACGATGTGCCGACGACCGCGGCTGATGTCGCGCGCCTGCTGGACGCCGATGCGACGATCACGCATGTCGGCCTCATTCATTGCGAGACCTCGACCGGAATCGAGAATCCGCTGGCGGACATTGCCGATGCGGTCGCGAAGCGCGGGCGCAGTCTGATCGTCGATGCCATGAGCTCCTTTGGCGCGCTGCCGATCGACGCCACGCGCATTCCCTTCGACGCGCTGGTCGCGGCCTCGGGCAAGTGCATCGAGGGACCGCCGGGCATGGGTATCGTGTTCGTGCGCAAGGCGGTAGTGGAGAAGTGCGCCGGGAATTCCACGTCGCTGTCGCTCGACCTGCACGACCAGTGGGCGTACATGGAAAAGACCACCCAATGGCGATTCACGCCGCCGACCCACATCGTCGTCGCACTCGATGCGGCGCTCGAACAATATCGCGAGCAGGGCGGACAGCCCGCGCGACTGGCGCGCTACACGGCGAATTGCGAAACACTGGTGGCGGGCATGAAGGAGCTGGGTTTCAAGCCTTTCCTGGACGCTCGGATCCAGGCGCCGATCATCGTCACTTTCCATGCGCCCACCGACCCCCGGTACGAATTCAAGGCCTTCTACAGCAAGGTTCGCGACAAGGGGTTCGTCCTGTATCCGGGCAAGCTGACGCAGCTCGAAACCTTCCGTGTCGGCTGCATCGGCGCCATCGGCCCCGACGAGATGCGGCATGCCGTAAACGCCGTGCGCGACGCGCTGCGCGAGCTGGGCATCAGGCAGATCGCGCCCGCCACCGTCAAAGCGGCCTGACAAGCTCGCTGCTAGCGCGCGGTTCGAGACGGCTCCAGCGCGGGGTACCGCAAGGCGCTCAATCGCGCATGGTCGGGCGCCTGCGCCGGGATCGCGCCGTGGCGGATCAGGCAGTCGACAATCACCAGACTCGCGTCGGCGGCGATGACCTCGGGGCCTTGGCGACAAGCGGCGAATTGCGCCACATTGGCCAGGGTCTCGAGTTGGAACGCGCTGACTTCGCCGTCGACGGCCGCAGGAACGAATTCCGCAGGTACGGCGAGGTCGTGAACGAAAATCGTTTCGCGTTGCAGGCCGTCGGGGCGCGCGCGGCAGATATGCACCGTCCCTGCGGGTCGCGCCAGGCCCGCAAGGGCTGCAGAGATGCCGGCTTCCTCGCCCGCCTCCTTGACGACGGTGGACTGCACCGACGCTCCCGCAGCGATGCCACCGCCGACGAGATTGTCAAGGAGGCCCGGGTCGATCGCCTTGCCGACGCTGCGCCGGGCGAGCCACATCCTGGTGCCATCCTGGCAGCCGACCAGGCCGTTGATGTGCGCCGCGTGGGTGTGTATGCCGAAAAAACGCGCCGCAGCGCGCTCGACCTCGAAATACGGCCTGGCTCCGTACGTTGCGGCCACCGCATAACGCTCGTCACGCCACCGCGAGAGTAAGCCGTTCGCCGCAAGCGCGCGCGCGACCCGATCGATCGCTGCGCTGCGCGCGTCGGCGTCCGCGATCGTCGCTGCAAACCCCACCTGGCGCTCGTCGACCACGAAGACGTCGGCAAACTCGGTCAGCAGGGCGGCGCGAGCGTCGTCGATCCAGCCCAGGGCGGTGCCGTCGACGACGAGCGGGCGGTAGCGAGCGGCAGGCGCCGCGAGTTCCGTTTCAAGGCGCGCGCGTAACGCGGTTACAATGGCGTCGGTGACCACGCCTCCATTCTAGCTGCCTTCGTGCCTGCGGATATTCTTGCGCTTTTCGACCTCGACCACACGCTGTTGCCGCACGACAGCGACGAGCAGTGGGTCGCATTCCTGATCGAGCGGGGCGCCCTCGACCGCGGCCGCTACGAAGCCGCCAATCACGACCTGATCGCCCGCTTCAACCGCGGCGAAGCGGGCGCCATCGAATTCACCGAATTCTATCTGTCTACACTTGTACCCTTCAACGAGGCCGAGCTCATGCGCTGGCGCGGCGAATACCTCGACCGGGAAATTCGCCCCCGCATCGCGCCTGCAGCGCGCGCGCTGGTCGATGCGCATCGGTCGAAGGGCGACCTGGCCGTCGTGACGACCGCGGTGTTCCGCTTTCTCGCGGAGCCGATCGCCGCGGAATTCGGCATCGAAAATGTCATCGCGACCGAAGCGCAGCGGGTCGACGGCCGCTACACCGGGCGCGTCGCTGGCTTGCCCAATGCGCGCGATGGGAAGTACGAGCGCCTGGTGACTTGGCTCGCCGGTCGCGGCAAGACGGTCGGCGATTTCCGCGAGTCCTGGTTCTACGCCGATTCGCACAACGACCTGCCGCTGCTCTCGCGCGTCACGCATCCGGTAGTCGTCAACGGCGATCCGGTGCTTGCGGCGCACGGCCGGCACCTGGGCTGGCGCGAGCTGCGCGTTGCCTGAGCGGGCGCGCTGATTCGATGGGGACCGCCGCCGACGTCCTCGCGCTGTTCGACCTCGACGGCACCCTGCTCGGCGGCGATTGCGACGAGGCCTGGGTCGGCTATCTGATCGACCAAGGAGCGCTCGATCGCGCAATTTTCGAACCGGCCAATCGCAGGATCGTCGATCGCTACCGGCGCGGCGAGGTCGGACTGCTCGAATTCGCCGAATTCTACCTCGACACGCTGCGCCCGCATCCGCCGAGCCGCCTCGATGCCTGGCGCGATGCCTGGATCCCGAGCCGGATACTGCCAGCGATTCCGCGCGCCGCTCGCGCGCTGGTGGAGCGCCACCGAGCCGCCGGCCATCTGCTCGTGCTGACCACCGCCGCCAGCAGCTTCCTGGCGGCTCCCATCGCGCGCGAGCTGGGCTTCGAGCATCTGCTCGCCACTGAACCGGAAATGCGCGACGGGTTCTATACCGGACGCGTCGCGGGCACGCCGAACATGCGCGAGGCCAAGGTCACCCGGCTCGACGCGTGGCTCGAGCAGCGAGGGCGCAGGCTCGCCGATTTCGGCGAGAGCTGGTTCTATAGCGATTCGCGCAACGACATTCCACTGTTGTCCGTCGTCACGCATCCAGTGGCCGTCAATCCGGACCCGACGCTGGCCGCCCTCGCTGCCGAGAAGCGCTGGCCGGTGCTGCGAATCGGGTAGAATCCGCGCTTTTTGGCGGATGGCTGCATGACTGCCCGTATCATCGACGGCAAGGCCCGCGCGGCTCGCGCGACCGAGGAAATCGCGCATCAGGTCGCCGCACGCGCCGCTTCCGGCAAAGCGGCGCCGGGACTGGCGGTAGTCCTGCTCGGAGACGATCCGGCGTCGCAGATCTACGTGCGCAACAAGAACAGGACCAGCGAAGCGGTCGGCATGCGTTCATCGTCGTACAATCTTCCCGCGACGACGACACAGGCAGAACTGCTCGCGCTGATCGATCAACTCAACGGCGATGCCGCAGTCAACGGTATCCTGGTGCAATTGCCGTTGCCGAAGCACATCGATGCTGACCTCGTCACCGAGCGCATCCATCCTGACAAGGACGTCGACGGCTTCCACCCGTACAACATCGGCAGGTTGGTGCAGAAGCGGCCGCTGCTGCGTCCGTGCACTCCCTACGGCTGCATGCTGCTGCTGCGGGAGACCGGCGAGGACCTCGTCGGCAAATCAGCGGTCGTCATCGGCCAGTCGAATATCGTCGGCCGGCCGATGGCGCTCGAGTTGTTGATGGCGCGCTGCACGGTAACGATCTGCCACTCTGCGACGCGCGACCTGCCTGCGGTCGTCGCGGGTGCCGATATCCTGGTCGCCGCCATGGGCAGGCTGCGCTTCGTCCAGGGTGCGTGGATCAAGCCGGGCGCGATCGTGATCGACGTCGGCATCAATCGCACCCCTGACGGGAAGCTGCGCGGCGACGTCGACTTCGACGCGGCGATCGGGCGCGCCGGGTGGATCACCCCGGTCCCCGGAGGCGTCGGTCCGATGACCATTGCCATGCTGCTGCGGAACACCTTGCAGGCCGCGGAGCTGCAGGACTCGCGGCGACGCCGCTAGCTGTCGCGCCTCAAACCCCGCGCAGGTGCCACGCCTTCGGCCGGGTGAAGGTTTGAATGCCGTAGGTCGACAGCGTGACCCCGATCCCCGAATGGTCCACGCCAGACCAAGGCAACCGCGGGCTGACGCGGTCGCAGCAGTTCCAGTATACCGATCCGGAGCGCACCTGCGCGAGGATCCTGCGTGCGCGCCTTTGGTCCGGCGTGTACACGCCCGCCGTGAGGCCGTACTCGCTGTCGTTCATCAGCGCCACCGCCTCGGCGTCGTCCGCGACCTTCTGGATGCCGATGATCGGGCCGAAGCTTTCGTCCTTCATCAGCGCCATCTTGTGATTGACGTCGACGAAGACCGTCGGCTCGAACCAGTTGCCCTTTTGCGCGATCACGCCGCCGCCGGTGAGCAGCCGGGCGCCGCGCTTCTTCGCGTCCGCGACCTGTCGCTTGAGCACTTCGAGTTGCGGGCGGCGCGTGATCGCGCCGATGTAGGTCGTTTCGTCCGTGGGAGCGCCGACCCTGTAACTCTTGACTTCGGCGAGGAAAGCCGCGACGAACGCGTCGTGAACGCCCTCGTGGACGTAGATGCGTTCCACCGAGCAGCACGATTGCCCGGTGTTGTAGAAGGCGCCGTCGGCGATACTCGCGGCTGCACCGGCAACGTCGACGTCGTCGCAGACGTACACCGGGTCCTTGCCGCCGAGTTCGAGCTGCACCTTGATCATCTTGCGTCCGGCGATCGCCCCGATCTTCGCACCGGTGGCATACGAGCCGGTGAAGAACACGCCGTCGATCGGCTGCTTGACGAGCGCCGCGCCGGCGTCGCCGCCGCCGACGACGGCAATGAACACGTCCGCGGGCACGCCGGCGTCGACGAGCATCTGCGCGATATGGAGTCCGGTCAGCGTGGCGAATTCCGAAGGTTTGTACAGCACCGCGTTGCCGGCGATCAGCGCCGGAATGAACACGTTGCCGCCAACGAAATAGGGGTAGTTCCAGGCCGAGATGCTGGCGACGACCCCCAGCGGTTCGTGCGAGATCCGCTCCTCGAGCTTCTGCGCGACGTCAGCAAACACTTTTTCGTCGCGCAGCACGCCCGCGGCTTCGGCGACGAAGAAATCAATGCGCCCCAGCAGGCCGTTGAGTTCGTTGCGCGATTGGCGGATCGGCTTGCCGACTTCCTGCGTCAGCGTTTGCGCAAGCTCCTCGTGCTTCGTGGTGATGCGGTCGCGGAATGCGCGTATCGCGTCGATGCGTTTCCGGATCGGCATGGCGGCCCAGGCGGGCTGGGCGCCGCGCGCGCGCAGGTACTTGGCGCGAATCGCGGCGGCGCTGTCTTCGCGGAGTTCCTTGACGATGGTGTTGGTGGCGGGATTGAGTATCTTCAAGACTTGTCGGCCTTCAGTGTTCGGCGCGCAGCGCCATGGTGCTTAACAAGCATGCGGCTAGGGCGATCATCGACATACGCTCACGTTTTCCCTAAAGCACTTCGGCGAAGATGCGCTCGAAGTCCTCTCGCGCGCAAGGCCGGGGGTTGGTCTGGTGGCAGATGTCGTTCACCGCGACGTCGACCAGCGCCGGAATGTCGGCACGCGTCACCGGTCGCTTCGCCTGATACGCGGCCAGCGTCGGCGGAATCGCCAGGTCACGCTTGAGCGCGACCAGCCAGTCGATGAATGCCTGTGCCGCGGCGGTGCCGGAACCCTGCGCGACACCCACGACGCGCGCGAGCTCGGCCATCTTGCCGGTCGCGGCGCTCAGGTTGAAGCGCATCACGTGGTCGATCATGATGCCGTTGGCGAGCCCGTGGTGCAGGTCCGCGACGGTTGACAGCGCGTGCGCGCACGAATGCACCGCGCCCAGGTCCTTCTGGAAGGCGATCGCACCCATCATCGAGCTCATCATCATGTCGGAGCGTGCGACGATGTCGTGCGGTTCGCGCACGGCGGTGCGCAGCGACCGTGCGGCGATGCGCGTGCCCTCGAGCGCGATGCCGTCGCACAGCGGGTGATACGCGGGGGAAAGGTACGACTCGACGTTGTGGGTGAGCGCGTCCATTCCGGTCGCGGCGGTGACGTGCGCGGGCAGGTCGAGCGTCAATTCCGGATCGGCGAACACCGCTCGCGCCAGCAGCTTGGGTGAAAACAGGATCTTCTTGATGTGCGTCCGGTCGTCGGACACGACGCTGGAACGACCCACTTCCGAGCCGGTGCCCGCGGTCGTCGGCACGGCGACGAACCACGGCAGGTCGCGATCCATGGGCCGCACCTGCGGATGGTCCCACGCGTACTCGAGCACCGAGCCCGGATGCGTGGCCATCAGCGCGATCGCCTTCGCCACGTCGAGCGCGGCGCCGCCACCGAAGCCGATGACTGCGTCGGCGCGGTGCGCCTTGAATGCCGACGCGCCCGCAGCGACCTGGCTCGCGACCGGGTTGCCCCAGATTTCGGAGTACACGCCGACGTCGAAACCGGGCAGGTCGGCGACGAAGGCCTTGAGCATCGGCAGCGGCGCAATGCCGCGGTCGGTGACGATCAACGCGCGCCGGATGCCCTGGGTCTTGAGCTGAGCGGCGACCAGCTTGCGGGCGCCGGGCCCGAAGTGGATGGCCGTCGGAAAAGCGAAGGTGTGAATGGCCATCAGATGATCTCGAAGTAGCGCTTGAGTTCCCAATCGGTCACGCCGTCGAGCCACTGCCGCCATTCCCACTCGCGGGTGGCGGCGAAGTGGTCGACGAAATCGTCGCCCAGCCAGTCACGCGCGATGTTCGAATGGCGGAAGTTGCGCGTGGTCTCGATCAACGTGCGCGGCGCACGCGGGATGTCTTCGGCGCCCTGATTGGTGCCGTGGATGGGCTTGGCGGTGAGTTTCAAGTTCTTCTCGATGCCGTGCAGCCCGGCGGCGATGCACGCCGCCGCCGCCAGGTACGGGTTGATGTCGGCGCCGGGGCAGCGCGTTTCCAGGCGCGTCGCCTTGGGCGAACCGGCGATGACCCGGAAGCTGGCGGTGCGGTTGTCGAGGCCCCACGTCGGTTTCACCGGTGCCCAGAAGCCGTCGACCAGCCGCTTGTAGCTGTTGATCGTCGGCCAGTACAGCGGTGCGAATTCGAGCAGGCACGCCAGCTGGCCGGCGAGGTAGCTCTCGAAGAGCTTGCTCATGCCGTTGCGATTGCCGGCGTCGTAAAAGACGTTCTTCCTGCCGTCTGACAGCGACTGGTGAATGTGACCCGAGCAACCGGGGTACTGCGCGCTCCACTTCGCCATGAAGCTCGGCATGATGCCGAAGCGCGAGCCGATTTCCTTGGCACCCGTCTTGAAAAGGATCGCGCGGTCGGCGGCTTCCAGCGCCTCCGAAAACTGGATCGCTACCTCGTACACGCCGGGGCCGGTCTCGGTGTGCAGGCCTTCGATGGGCACGCCGAAGTCCGCCATCTCGACCATCAGCGCCTTGAAGAATTCACGGTTCTCGTTGGCACGCAACAGCGAATAGCCGAACATGCCGTGCGTGATCGGCTCGGGCCGCACGTAACCTTTTTCGGCCCACGAACGCGGCGTCTCGGCAAAGTTGAACCACTCGAATTCGATGCCGCACATCGGCATGACGCCGAGCTTTTCCGCGCGCTTGAGCACGCGCTTGAGCGTCTGCCGCGGGCAGATCGGGTGCGCGAGTTCCTTGCCGCTTTGCCCGGTCACGAATTCGCCGAGGAAGAACGGCACGTTGTCGTCCCAGGGGACGTTACGGTACGTGCCCAGGTCGAGCCGGGCCAGCGCGTCGGGGAAACCCCGGTGCCAGCCGGTCAGCGTGGTGTTGTCGTAGCACTGGTCGGCCATGTCCCAGCCGAAGACCACGTCGCAGAAGCCAAAGCCGCCCTCGACCGCGGAGAAAAATTTTTCCTTGTGCAGGTACTTGCCACGCAGGACGCCGTCGATGTCCGAAACGGCGACCTTGACGCGCTGGCCCGGGGCGTTACGCACGGCGTCGAGCACTTTCTTGGCGGCGATGGCCTGCGGCATGGAAATTCCCAAGATTGATCGATGTCAGCACCAGCACTTAGCGACGCTGGCCAATTGTAACCCTGTAACCCGCGGCGCAGGCCGCGGCTTCTCTGGCTGCTTGTGCACCGAGGCTTGGCCCAGTGGGTCACACCGATGCTGGTAGAGTTCGACGCTATGACCCGTCGGCAGGCTTTCGCCCTATTGCACGCGGCAGTGCTGCTGTTCGGTATCGCCGGGCTGTTCGGCAAGTGGCTAGACTTGCCCGCGCTGACCATCGTACTGGGCCGTGCCATGGTTGCGGCCGCTGCACTTGCGCTGTTTCTCGCGATGCAGGGCAGGTCGCGCGGTCGGTTCGAATGGCGGCTTGGGGCGAGCGGGGCGCTCCTGGCGTTGCATTGGCTCGCCTTCTTCCAGGCGATCCAGACCTCGACCGTCGCGATCGGTCTGCTGGGCTTCGCAAGCTTCCCGCTGTTCGTGCTGTTGCTCGAGTCAGGCTTCGCCCAGCGCCGACCTCGCTCGGGCGATTGGCTTCGAGCAGCACTCATCGCCGCGGGGTTGGGCTTGCTCGTGCCTGAATTCGTGCTCGCCAATCGCGTCGTTCAGGGGTTGCTGTGGGGCATCCTGGCGGGCTTCAGCTTTGCGTTGCTCGCCGTATGCAACCGGCAATGGGCGGCGCGCCGCGCGCCCGAGCAGATGGCATTCTGGCAGAACGCCTGCGCCGCGGTCGTCCTGCTTCCCGCGCTGGCGCTTCATGCGGCCCCGCCCGGACTGAAGGACCTCGCGCTGCTTTTCGCCCTGGGAATCTTCTGCACGGCGCTGGCGCACACCTTGTTCATCGCCAGCCTGCGCGTCGTATCAGCGCACACGGCAAGCGTCGTCGCCGCCTTGGAGCCGGTGTACGGTATGGCGATGGCAGCCTTGCTGTTGGGTGAATGGCCGGACACGCGGACCCTCGTCGGCGCCGCGCTCATCGTGGGTGCTTCCGTCACGGTGGGCATGCGCGCAAACCAGCATTGGCAACCGCCGCCAGCCTGACAAGCAGTCGTCCGGGCAGCGTCGGCTTGGCAGCGGGCCCGCTTGCCGCGTAACGCCGTGGCCGCCGCCTGCCTGCGCGTCGACGACTCGACCGGCGGACAGCCATGCCATAACGTGGCGCGGTCCGTCGCTGTTGTGTAGCATCGCGCGTTGGACAGCGTTTCCGGGTAGCGTTGAGGCATGATTGTCGTTCTGATGGGGGTCTGTGGTTGCGGCAAGTCGACCGTCGGGCGGACGCTGGCCGACGAGTTGGGCTGGGCCTTCCTCGACGCCGACGACTTCCACCCTCCCGGCAATGTCGCCAAGATGGCCGCGGGTGTTGCGCTGACCGACGCCGACCGCTGGCCGTGGCTCGACCGGATCGTCGCCGAGCTGCAGGCCATCGACCGGCAGGGGCGGAGCGCGGTGCTCGCATGCTCCGCGCTGCGGCAGAATTACCGCGACCGGCTCGATCGCGCCGGCAAGATTCGCTGGGTGTACCTCAAGGGCAATGCGGCGACCATCGAACCGCGGCTGGCGTCGCGGCGCGGACATTTCATGCCATCCACATTGCTTGCCAGCCAGTTCGCGACGCTCGAAGAACCGGCCGGCGCGATGGTCGTCGACGTCGCGCAGACCACCGCGGTGCAGGCCGCGCAGATCGCGGCGACGCTGCGTTCGACCGCATGAAAGACTCGACACGGCGCAAGCCTGCAACCGCGGTCACGACTCTCGGACGCGATCCGAAGAAGCACCTCGGCGCGGTCAACACGCCGGTCTATCGCGCGACCACGATCCTATTCGACACCGTCGCCGAGCTCGAGGCCGCGGTGCAAGGCACGCATCCGGGGGTGGTGTATGGTTTGCACGGTCTGCCAACCGTCACCGACGTGCAGGCCGCGTTCGCGTCGCTGGAAGGCGGTTACGCGGGGCTCGCGGTGCCGTCGGGACTCGCGGCGATCACGCTCGCCCTGCTGGCGTTGACCCGCGCCGGCGACCACGTGCTGGTGACGGATTCGGTTTACGGACCGACTCGGCGCTTCTGCGAGAACCAGCTGCGCGGCCTGGGCGTCGACATCGGCTACTATGATCCCCTGCTCGGCGCAGACATCGGCCGCGTCATGCGCGCCAATACGAAAATCGTGTTTACCGAATCCCCCGGGTCGCTGTCCTTCGAAGTGCAGGACCTTCCGGCGATTGCCGAGGCCGCCCATCAGCGCGGCGCGCTGGTGATGCTCGACAACACGTGGGCAACGCCGCTGGGATTCCCGGCATTCGCGCGCGGTGTCGACGTATCCCTGCACGCAGGCACCAAGTACCTCGGTGGGCATTCCGACGTACTCATCGGCTTGATCAACTGCTCTGAGGCGACCTTTCCGCGGATGCACCGGCTGTGGACCGACATGGGCGTGGCGTGCAGCAGCGACGATTGCTTTCTGGCGTTGCGCGGATTGCGCACCCTCGCGTTGCGGCTCGAGCGCCATACCGCCAGCGCGCTGCGCATCGCGGCGTGGCTGCGCGAACAACCCGAGATCGACGAAGTCATCTTTCCGGCGCTGCCGGGATCGCGCGGCCACGAACTGTGGCGGCGCGATTTCACCGGCGCCAGCGGGCTCTTCGGCGTGGTGCTCAAGCCGGTTTCCAAGCAGCGCATCGACGCCATGCTCGACGGCATGCGGCTGTTCAAGATGGGTTTCAGCTGGGGCGGCTTCGAAAGCCTCATCCTGCCGACGCACCCCGAGCGCATACGGACCGCGTCGCGCTGGGAGACGCAAGGGCCGAACCTGCGCCTGCACGTGGGATTGGAGGACTGCGACGACTTGATCGCCGACCTCGCCGACGGCTTGGCGCGGCTGCGTCGATAGCGCGCCCCTCCGCCTGTCCTTCACCCGCGTTGCCGCGCGAATTCAAGCGGACGCGTCGGTGCCGAAGTAAGCGGCGCGCGCGCGCGGATCGGCGCGCACCTGCGCCGGCGATCCCTGCGCGATGATCGCACCGCGATTGAGCACGATCACGCGGTCGGCGTAGCCGAACACGACGTCCATGTCGTGCTCGGTGAACAGCGCCGCCACGCCTTCGGCGCGAACCAGGCTTGCCGTCAGGCGCATCAGCTGTGCGCGATCGCCCGGCGCGATTCCCGCGGTCGGCTCGTCCATCAGCAACAGGCGCGGCGACGACGCCAGCGCGAGCGCGAGTTCGACGCGCTTGAGATCGCCGTAGGCCAATGTGGCGCAAGTACGCGCCGAAAGCGCCGCCGCACCCATGCGCGCGAGCAGCGCATCGGCGGTCGCGGCGTGCGCAACGCTGGTGCGCGTGGTAAGCCGCCATTGTTCGCCGGCGTGCGCGATGAGCGCCAGCTGGACGTTCTCGCGCACGGTCATCGACGCGAAAATCGCCGCGGTCTGAAAGGTTCTGCCGACGCCCAACAACGCGATGCGCTGCGCCGGCAGTCCGGTGATGCTCTCGCCGCCCAGACGAATCAAGCCGGCATCGGGTGCGAGCTGACCGTTGATCAGGTTGAAGCAGGTCGTCTTGCCGGCACCATTGGCCCCGATGAGTGCGACGAGTTCGCCCGGCGCGACGGCGAAGGAAACGTCGTCGACGGCGACCACGCCGCCGAAAGTCTTGCGCAGGTGCTGTACTTCCAGGAGCGCCGTGGTGTTCACGAGACCTCCCGGCGCCGCGCCCGCAGCACGAAGGCACCGCCTATACCCGCCGGAAACGCCAATACCAGCACGAGGATGATCGCGCCGAGAATCGCGCGCCAGTATTCGGTCAGGCGCGGCAGCGTGTCCTGCAGCCAGGTGAAGATGCCGGCGCCGAGCAGCGGACCGGCGAGCGCGTTGACGCCGCCGAGCAGCACCATCACCAATCCGTCGACCGAGCGCGGGATCGCCAGCGTTTCCGGCGAAATGCTCCCTTTGGAGAAGGCGTACAGGCCGCCGGCGAGACCGGCGAAGGCGCCGGCCAGAGCGAACGCCAGCCATTGCGTGCGGCGCGTGTCGATGCCGATTGCGGCCGCGCGCAGCGGCGAATCGCGCGCTGCGCGCAACGCGTAACCGAAGGGAGTCTGCGCGATCCACACGAGCAGTGCCATCGCCGTCGCGACAAGAGCCAACGTGAACAGGTAGAACGCCGGCCTGCCGGCAAGCCACGACGCGGGCCACACGCCGACGATGCCGTTGGACCCGCCGGTGACCTCGTCCCATTGCATCGCAACCGACCAGACAATCTGCGCGAAGCTCAGCGTCAGCATTGCCATGTAGACACCGGACAAACGAACGCACAGCCAGCCGAAGACCAGCGCCCCGACGAACGCGGCGGGCGCGGCGAGCGCCAGCGCGCCGCCCATCGACGCGCCGTGCTCGAGCGCCAGCGCGGCAGCGTACGCACCGATGCCGAAGTAGCAGGCATGTCCGAAGGAAATCATGCCGCCGGGGCCGAGCAGCAGGCGCAGGCTCGCCGCGAACAGCGCAAAGACCAGGACATCGGTCGCCAGCACCAGCCAGTAATCGTCGACGAGCAGCGGCAGCAGCGCGGCGACGACAAGCAGCACCGTCGCGATAACGGCGGCGCGCCGCCCAACCGGGCGAACCGCTGCGCGCTGCTCGGGAACCGTGGTCATGGCCGGCAACTCCGGCGCGCGACCCAGCAGACCCTGTGGCTTTACCACGAGGACGGCCGCCATGAGGACAAATTCGGCCACCAGCGTGAGCTTGGGAAAGGCGATCACGAATCCACCGATGCTGACGGTGCCCAGCGCAATGCACAGCGACTTGAGCAGGCTGATCAGCAGCGCCGCGATGAACGCACCGGGAATCGAGCCCAGGCCGCCGACAACGGTGACCACGAAGGCATCGGCGATGGTGGCGAGGTCCATGGAGAGCGTCGCCGGCTCGCGCGGCAACTGCAACCCCCCGGCCAGTCCGGCCAGCCCAGCGCCCAGCGCGAACACGGTGGAGAACAACGTGCGCTGGTCGACCCCCAGCGCCGCGGCCATCGCCCGATTTTCACTGGCCGCGCGCACCAGCACGCCGAAGCGCGTGCGGGCAATCAGCCACCACAGGCCGAGCAACACCGCCGGACCCACCGCGATGAGCAGCAGGTCGTATTGCGGGAACGCTCCGCCCGCCAGCGACACCGCGCCGCGCAGCCCCGGTGCGCGCGGTCCGAGCAGGTCCTCCGGCCCCCACGTCGCCAGCGCGACGTCCTTGACGATGAGCACGACGGCGAAGGTCGTCAGCAGTTGCAGCAGTTCGGGCGTGGAATACAGTCGCCGCAGCAACAGCGATTCGAGCAGGGCACCGACCGTCGCGACGATCAGCATGGCGACGAGCACGGCGCCCCAGTAGCCGATCCAGCCGTGGGCGCCGCCGAACCACGCAATCAGGCTCCAGGCGAGGTAAGCGCCCAGCATCATCAGCGAGCCGTGCGCGAAATTGACGATGCGCGTGACCCCGAAGATCAGCGTCAGTCCGGCCGAAAGCAGGAACAGCGCCGAGGCGCCGGCCAGGCCGTTGAGCAGCGGGAGCAGCAGTGCGTGCGGGCTCACCTACCGAGTCCTGACCATAGCAGCGACGATGCTGGATTCCCGATTGCGCGGGAATGACGGTGACTTGTCACCCGATTGCCGAAATTCTCAAGACC